>Ga0190274_10000338_pt1 | contig 29206 bp, 25 predicted proteins | sample Popmic531T_FD_133002 | JGI IMG/M metagenome (GOLD analysis project Ga0190274, IMG submission 133002) | Populus adjacent soil microbial communities from riparian zone of Yellowstone River, Montana, USA - 531 T | ecosystem: Environmental > Terrestrial > Soil > Riparian zone | place: USA: Montana... | reverse complement strand
TTGACCGCCGGCCTCGGCACGCGCACCCCCTTCGTCGTCGCGGCGGCGCTCGCCGCGGCCAATGCCCTGTGGATCGCGACCCGCCTGCCCGAGACCCTGCCGGCCGAGCGCCGCCGGCCGTTCCGCCTGCGCGACGCCCATGTTTTCGGCGCCTTCCGGCCTTTGTTCAATGCCGGCGGCGCGGCGCCGCTCCTCGCCGCCGCCTTGCTCTGGCAGCTGGCGCATTTCATCTATCCCTCCACCTGGGCTTTCTGGGCCGGGCTGGCGCTCCACTGGGACGCGACCCAGATCGGCTGGTCGCTCGCCGCCGCCGGCCTCGCCATGGGCCTCGCCCAGACCTTCGTCACCGGCCGCGCCATCGCCCGCTTCGGCGAGGCGCGCACGGTGGTGATCGGGATGGTCGTCGGCGGGTCGAGCTTCCTGCTCTACGTCTTCGCGCGCGAAGGCTGGCAGGTCTATGCGATCATCTTCTTCAGCGCGCTTCAGGGCCTGGTCTGGCCGTCGATGAACGCCTTGCTGTCGCGGATGACCGACGCCTCGCACCAGGGCGCGCTCCAGGGCGGGATGGCGAGCATCGCCAGCATCGCCGCGATCATCGGCCCGCTGGCGATGACCCAGGCCCTGGCCTTCGGCGCCGAGCGCGGCCAGCCGGGCGGCGCCTTCCTGCTCGCCACTGTGCTGGTGCTTTGCGGGCTGCTGATCGTTGTCCTCGGCGTGGTGCGCAAGCTCGAACCCGCTCCGGAGGCGTCGTGACCCCCGCCAGACACACTTTCACCGCGCCCGACGGCATCGAGCTGGCCTGGCACGAGCTGGGCGAGGGACAGCCGGTCGTGCTGCTGCACGGCCTGTTCTCCGACGCCGAGACCAACTGGATCCGCTTCGGCCATGCCGCCGAGATCGCCGCGCGCGGCTTTCGCGCGGTCATGCCCGACCTGCGCGGCCACGGCACCAGCGCGCGGCCGCACGATCCGGGCGCTTACCCGCCCGATATCCTCGCCGACGACGGGCTGGCGCTGATCGCCCATCTCGGCCTCACGGATTACGATCTCGGCGGCTATTCGCTTGGCGGGCGGACGGCGGTGCGGATGGTCGCCACGGGCGCCAGGCCCGAACGGCTGATCGTCGCCGGCATGGGGCTTCAGGGGCTGCTCGACACCGGCGGACGGTCCGAGCATTTCAAGGCGATCCTGAAGGGGCTCGGCACCCATGAGCGCGGCTCGCCCGAATGGATGGCGGAAGCGTTCCTCAAAACCACCGGCGGCGACCCGAAAGCGCTGCTGCCTCTGCTCGATTCCTTCGTCGACACGAGCGAGGAAATGCTGCGCAGCATTTCCCTGCCGACTTTGGTTCTTTCCGGCGCCGACGATCATGACAACGGCTCGGCCGAGGCGCTGGCGGCGCTGCTTCCCGAGGGTCATTATGTCGAGGTTCCCGGCAACCATATGAGCACCGTCACCAAGCCGGAACTCGGGGCGGCCATCGCGGATTTTCTCGACCGTTGACCGGCCGAAACGGCGGGTCCATGAGCGCCCTGAAACGACAACGAAAAGCCGAGGAACCGCCGATATGAAAAGCAGCGTCTCCCTGTTCGCCATCGCCCTTTCCGCCTGCCTCGTCGCCGGCTGCGCGACACGATCGGGAGACGCCGTCGCCGAAGCTTCTCCGCCGCCGCCGGCCGACGCCTCGGCCGAGCCGGCCGGCGAGCCGACCGCCGCCGAGGCCGATGCCTTCATCGCCCGGGCCGAGCGGGAGCTCGCCGAATTCAGCGTCATCAGCAGCCGCGCGCAATGGGTGAACGCGACCTACATCACCCCGGACACCGACGCGCTCGCCGCCCATTTCGGAACGATCGGCACCGAGATGCAGGTTCGGCTCGCCAACGAGGCGGCCCGCTTTCAGAACGCGCCCGGGCTGAGCGCCGACACCCGGCGCAAGCTCGACATATTGCGCGCCAGCCTCACTCTGCCCGCCCCGACCACGCCCGGCGCCGCCGCCGAGCTCAACCGGATCGCCACCGACCTCCAGTCCCAATATGGCCGCGGCCGGGGCACGATGAACGGCGAGACCCTGACCGGCAACGAGATCGAGGCGCGGATGGGAACGGTCCGCAACCCGGCCCAGCTGCAGGAGATGTGGACCAGCTGGAACGACAATGTCGGCGCGCCGATGCGGCCGCAATATGCGCGGCTGGTCGAGATCGCCAACGAGGGCGCGCGCGGGCTCGGCTATCCCGACACCGGCGCGATGTGGCGCTCGAACTACGACATGAGCCCGGAAGAGTTCGCCGCCCTGACCGAGCGGCTGTGGAACGAGGTGAAGCCGCTTTACGAGCAGATCCACTGCTTCGCCCGCGCCGGGCTCAACCGCCGCTACGGCGACGCCGTCCAGCCCGCCACCGGCCCGATCCGCGCCGACCTGCTCGGCAATCTCTGGGCGCAGGAATGGGGCAACATCTACGATGTGGTGGCGCCGCCGTCGCGCGGCCGTCCCGCCTACGATCTCACCCAATTGCTCGAGCGGGAGCATTACACGCCGGAGCGGGTGATCCGCACCGCCGCCGGCTTCTTCACCTCATTGGGCTTCGCGCCGCTGCCGCAGACCTTCTGGGAGCGGTCGATGATCACCCAGCCCAGGGACCGCGAGGTGGTCTGCCACGCTTCGGCCTGGGACGTCGACAATGTCGAGGACCTGCGGGTCAAGATGTGCACCCGGGTCAACGCCGACGATTTCGTCACCGCGCACCACGAGCTCGGCCACAATTTCTACCAGCGCGCCTACAATCGGCAGCCCTTCCTCTATCTGAACAGCGCCAATGACGGCTTCCACGAGGCGATCGGCGATACGATCGCCCTGTCGGTGACCCCCGAATATCTGGTCCAGATCGGCCTTCTCCGCCAGAACCAGATGCCGAACGAGGAGCAGGATCGGGCGCTTCTGCTCCGTCAGGCGCTCGACAAGATCGCCTTCCTGCCCTTCGGCCTGCTGGTCGACCGCTATCGCTGGGGAATCTTCTCCGGCCAGATCACGCCCGATCGCTACCAGGCCGCCTGGGACGAGATGCGGCTGCAATATCAGGGCATCGTTCCGCCGGTCGCCCGGACCGAGCGGAATTTCGACGCCGGCGCCAAATATCACGTGCCGGCGAGCGTGCCCTATACCCGCTATTTCCTCGCCCGGATCCTGCAGTTCCAATTCTACAAGGCGGCCTGCGATATCGCCGGCTGGCGCGGGCCGCTTCACCGCTGCTCCTTCTACGGCAATCGCGAGGTCGGCCGGCGGCTGAACGAGATGCTCGCCATGGGCGCGTCGCGGCCGTGGCCGGAGGCGCTCGAGGCGTTCACCGGCTCGCGCGAAATGTCGGCCGAGCCTATGGTCGAATATTTCCGGCCGTTATTGGGGTGGCTTCAGGAGCAGAACAGGGGGCGGAGATGCGGCTGGTCGTAACGGGGATCGCGCTGGCGCTCGCGGCGCCGGTGCTTGCGGGGGACGCGATCGCGCAAGCGGTGAGCACGGCGCCGCTCGCGGCCAATGAGGTGCTGCTCGAGCTCAGCGCGACCGGCAATGTCACGACCCGGGCCGATCTGGTCACGGTTCAGATCCAGATCAATGCGCAGGGCGCGACCGAAGAGGAGGCCCGCCGCGAGGCCGAGGCGCAGGTCCGGCGGGTGACCCAGGTCGCCCGGGGCCTGGGGGTGGCGGCCGCCGACATCGACGCCGGCGAAATCTCCGCCATGCCGGTCATGGACATGATGGCGGCGGACATGAACGCCATGGTCATGACGGAGAACAGCGTCGAAACGGACGTCACGGGAAGCTCGATCGACACCAACATGGCCATGGACAGCTCGACGGCGAACGCCGCCGCCATGATCGAAATCCGCCTTCGCAGCGTCGACCGGCTGGAAGCGCTGACCCGGGCGCTCGACGAAGCCGGCGTGACGGCCTTTCCGACGCCGGCCTATGCGCTCGCCGACCCGGCCGCGGCCCGGCGCGAGGCTCGGGCGCGGGCGCTGGCGGCGGCGCGCGCGGACGCCGAGGCCTATGCGGCGGCGCTCGGCCTCAGGGTCGTTCGAGTCGCGCGAGTCTCCGAGCGGGTCGGGATGGATTTCTTCAGCATGATGACGAACGAAACCATGATGCGCCGCTCGATGAACGGCGGCGCCCAGACCGAACCCGACATTCAGACGACGATGATCGTCGGCGTCGATTACGTGCTGGCGCCACGATGAAGCTTTTAGCTGGTGCGATCGTATCGGCGGCATTGACAGCCGGGCCCGCCTTGGCGGGCGTTCCAGGTATGATGAGCGCCGGGGAGCAGGGCAGCCCGGTCCGCACCCATCCGCTCGCTCCCGGCGAGCAGCTGCTCGAAGTCGGTGGAATCGGCTTCGTCACGGCCCGCGCCGATCTGGCGACGATGAGCGTCTCGATCTCCACCGGCGGCGAAAACCAGGCGGCGGCGCGCCGCGCCAATCGGGCGCAGGTCCGAAGCGTCGTCCAGGCGTTGCGCCGCATCGGCGTTCCGGCCGACGCCATCCAGACCCGTTCGGGCGAAGGCTTTGCTAGGACCTTCGACGTCACGATGTCGACGCCTCCGCCCGACCTCGCCGAAGCGTCCGCTTACGATGTCAGCACGCTCGTCATTCGGCTGCGCGACATCGACCGGGTGGTCGAGGTGAGAAGCGCGCTCGAGGCCGCGGGGGCGGACAATATCTCCAGCCCGATTTATACGATCAGCGACAGAGGTCCGGGGCGCCGCCGGGCGCAGGTCCAGGCGCTCGCCGCCGCCCGCGCCGATGCCGAGGCGCATGCGGCGCAGACCAATATGCGCATCGTGCGGCTGGTGCGCCTCACCGAAAGGGTCGGGGCCGACCTCTTCACGATCGCGCTCAACAACGAGGCGCTGTTCCGCGGCATGCGCGATATGCCGTCGCCGAGCGAGCCGCAGACCCGCCCCGACATCCCGGTGCTCGTCCTGCTCGGCGCCGATTTCGCGCTGGCGCCGCGTTAGGCTTCGTGCGGCGCGCGCTGACAGCCTTCCTTCTGGTCGCGGCTCCCGCCGCCGCCGCAGCGCAGCAGCGCTTCAACCCCGCCGCGCCCGAGAATCGCCAGGTTCTCCCGACCTTCAATTATTCGACGGTGGAAAGCGTCCTCACCCAGATCGGCGCCCGCTTCGAGCGGCGCGGAACGGCGGCGCGGCCGCTGCTGCAGGTGACCTTCCCCAACAATCGGCGCGGGGCGATCGTGTTCGGCAGCTGCGAACGGCAGGGCGCGGCCTGCAAGTCGATCAGCATCCAAGCGATCTGGCCGCGGCCGGCGAGTCCGGCAGCCGCGCAGCTGGCCAATTCGATCCAGGCATTCAACCGACGCTATGCCTTCGCGCGCGGCTACCTGACCGGGGACGGCCGGCCGGCGTTGCAGCGTTATCTGACCGCCGATTACGGCTTCATCCGCGGCAATCTGGCGGTGAACCTGCTGGTCTTCGCCAACCAGGCCGACCGCTTCGCCGCCGAGGTGCTTCGGGGGCGGTGAAAGGGGACAGTCACTTTTCCGCACGACAGCGGGAAATTGAACGCGGCGTGCGGAAAAGTGACTGTCCCCGTTCGAGGCTCAGAGCTGCCCCAAGATGAACTCGGCGCTGGAGACGCTGAACGCGCCCGGCTCCTCGACGTTGAGGTCCTTGATCACGCCGTCGTCGACGATCGCCGACCAGCGCTGGCTTCTCTTGCCCATGCCGAACTTGGAGAAATCGGCGGCGAGGCCGAGCGCTTCGGCGAAATCGCCATTGCCGTCGGCGAGCATGGTGACCTTGCCGTCGGCGCCCGCCTGCTGGCCCCAGGCCTGCATGACGAAGGCGTCGTTGACCGAGACGCAGGCGACCTCGTCGACGCCCTTGTCCTTCATCTCGGCGGCCTTCTCGACATAGCCGGGCAAATGACGCGCGGAGCAGGTCGGCGTGAACGCGCCGGGCACGGCGAACAAGGCGATCTTGCGGCCCGCGAAATAATCGTCGGTCTGGACCGGTTGCGGCCCGTCCGCGGTCACCTTGGTCAGGGTCATGCTCGGAATCCGGTCGCCGGCCTTGATCGTCATGTCGCTCTCCTTGGAATCGGGTCGTTCCGGGCAATAGGCCATGATCGGCGTCGATTGAAGCTGATCATGGCCTATTGATTTCTTCTGCCGCATTTTCCGAGCCGTCAGCCGTATCGCCTGACTGAAAATGCCTGGAGCAATTGTCGCACCACGCGCCGAACGACTATAGCCGGGCCGATGGACGCGCCGCGTTTCCTGTCGGGCCAGCTCCTGCTCGCCATGCCGGGCATCGGCGATCCGCGCTTCGAAAAAGCGGTGATCGCGATGTGCGTCCATGACGAGGAGGGGGCGCTCGGCATCGGCCTGGGGCGGGTGGTGCCCCGGCTCGGCTTCCACGATCTCCTCAAGCAGCTGGAGATCGCGCCGGGCGAGGCGCCGAACGTGCCGATCCACCATGGCGGCCCGGTCGAGCCGCAGCGCGGCTTCATCCTCCATTCGCCCGATTGGGGCGGGCAGGAGAGCGTCCAGGTCGGCGACAAATGGGTGCTGTCGGGGACGATCGACATTCTCAAGGCGATCGCGGAAGGGAGGGGGCCCACCCGCTGGGTCGCCGCTCTGGGCTATGCCGGCTGGAGCCCCGGCCAGCTCGAGGCCGAGCTTGCCCGTCACGGCTGGTTCGCGACTGCGGTGGACGACGGCCTGCTCTACGATTGCGACGTCGACACGCGCTGGGCCGCGGCGTTCCAGGCCGCGGGCGTGGATTCCCGCCTGCTCACCGCCGAGTTCGGAACCGCCTGAAGAAAAAATCGGGCGCATGTCACACGGGCGGCTTCGGCCTCGTCTTGTCCGTACCTGCAAGACGAAAGGAATTGTAAGATGACTCCTCGACTGAACGCATTCGATGCCGCCCGCGGCGCGATGGGCGCGTGGCTCGCCTACAGCCGAAAGGCGGCCGCCGACGGCCTTGAAACCAGCCTCGTCCATCTGGTCGAAGTGCGCGCCTCGCAGCTGAATGGCTGCGCCAACTGCCTCAACATGCACACGCAGGCAGCGCGCAAGCACGGCGAGACCGAGCAGCGGCTCTATCTGCTCGGCGCCTGGCACGAGGCGCCCTGCTATACCGACCGCGAGCGGGCGGCGCTGGCTTGGACCGACTCGCTCACGCTCATCGCCGAGCGGGGTGCGCCCGACGACGCGACCTATAAGCTGCTTGCCGCCCGGTTCAGCGAAGAGGAGCAGGTCAAGCTGACCCTGCTGATCAACGTGATCAATGGCTGGAACCGGCTCGCCGTCGGCTTCCGGATGTTCCAGGCCGACCCTTCTGCGGCGGTGGCCGCCGCGGCATGACCGCCGACGCGGACATTTCCAGCGAGGCCGCGGCGAGCTTCACGCCGCTGCGGCCTCGTCTTGCCCGGATCGCCTATCGGATGCTCGGCTCCGTCGCCGACGCCGAAGACGTGATGCAGGAGGCGTTCCTGCGCTGGATGCGCACCGATCGCGGCGCGGTGCGGTCGCCCGAAGCCTTCCTGAGGCGGATGGTGACTCGCCTCTGCCTCGACCAGCTGAAATCGGCGCGCCGCCGCCGGGAGCTCTATGTCGGCCCGTGGCTTCCCGAACCGGTGCTCGAGCCGGAAGTCGGGCTCGATGTCGACGAGGACGTGACCCTGCCGCTCCTCATCGCCCTCGATCGCCTGTCCCCGCTCGAGCGCGCCGCCTTTCTCCTGCACGACGTCTTCGGCCTGTCGTTCGGCGAGGTCGCTGAAACGCTCGAACGCGAGCCCGGCGCCTGCCGCCAGCTGGCGACTCGCGCGAGGGTTCATGTCCGCGCGGCCCGGCCGCGCTTTCCGGTCCCGAAGGAGCGCGGGCTGGAGATCGCTGCGGCCTTCTTCCAGGCCTCGCGCGGCGGCGACATGGGCGCCTTGCGCGAAATGCTCGCCGAGGACGTAGCGGTCTTCTCCGACGGCGGCGGCAAGCGGCCCGCGGCCCGCCGGCCCTTCGTCGGCATCGAGGAGACGATGGCCATCCTGGCCGGTCTGGCCCGACTGCTCCGGCGCGGCGGCTACGAGTTGGTCGGATATCGGATGATCAACGGCCTGCCCGGCTTCATCACCCGCGAGGCCGACGGCATTCTCCAGACCACGGCGCTGCTGATCGAAAAGGATCGCGTCGCCGGCATCTTCATCGTGCGCAATCCGGACAAGCTGCGCCATCTCGAGGCCGGCGTCGGCGCCGCGTGAGCGAACTGGTGCAAATCGGCCACGCTTCCGACCAAGTCGTTGCCCGGCAACATTTAACCGTAACGATTCACTTCTCGAAAACCAGCGGGTGAGACCCTCCGACTCGACCGAAGCGCATCTTGCGCAAGGTCGTGTGGGGAGTGGACATCATGTTTGGACTGACAGGAAAAGGCGGCGTCCTCGCGGCGACCGCGTCGATGCTTTGCGTGAGCATGCCGGCCAATGCGGCGATGGGTTGCTGGAACGAGACCCAGGTCGCGGCCGCCAAGGTTCGGGACCTGCAATCGCGGCTGATGGTGGCGACGTTGCGCTGCTCGGCCATGGGGGCGGACGTCTCGCCCGCCTATAACCGCTTCGTCGCCGCCAACCGGACGACGATCCAGGGCGCCAATACGGTGATCATGGCGGCGTTCCGCGCCGGCCATGGCGCCCAGGCGCAGACGCAGTACGATCGCTTCGCGACGTCGCTGGCCAATATCTACGGCGACGACGCGACCGATCCGGACGTCTGCGCCGAGACCGCGGCGATCGCCGAGGAAGCGGCGGCGGCGCAGGGCGACATCGGCCGGCTGCTCGATCTGGCCGACCGGACCGGGGACACGCCGGCGCTGCCCGGCGGCCAGTGCCCGGTCACCTTCGCCTCGATGGGCGGCAACTGACGGAGCACATATAAAGATATCTTTATATTTGCATTATGGGGCGGTCGCGGCTACGGAACCGGCACGCGGCCGCCTCAAATGTTCGGGCGGTCTTTCGTTTTTTCCAGGAGAGCGCTCGTGGCCACCCAGCCCAAAAGCACGACCAACGACTATGTGATCGCTGATATCGGCCTTGCCGCCTACGGCCGCAAGGAAATGGAGATCGCCGAGACCGAAATGCCGGGCCTGATGGCGCTGCGCGAGGAATTCGGCGCGTCCAAGCCGCTCAAGGGCGCGCGCATCACCGGCTCGCTGCACATGACGATCCAGACCGCGGTGCTGATCGAGACTCTGACCGCTTTGGGCGCTCAGGTCCGCTGGGCCTCGTGCAACATCTTCTCGACGCAGGACCATGCCGCGGCCGCGATCGCCGCGACCGGGGTTCCGGTCTTCGCGATCAAGGGCGAGACGCTCGAGGAATATTGGGATTATGCCGCCCGAATCTTCGATTGGGGCCAGGACGAGACCTGCAACATGATCCTCGACGACGGCGGCGACGCCACCATGTTCGCGCTCTGGGGCGCGCGGGTCGAGGCCGGCGAGGAATTGTTCGCGCCGACCAATGAGGAAGAAGAGATTTTCGCGGTCACGCTGAAGCGCTTCCTCGCCGAGCGTCCCGGCTACCTCACCAGGACCGTCGCCGCGATCAAGGGCGTCTCCGAGGAGACGACCACCGGCGTCCACCGCCTCTACGACCTCGCCAAGAAAGGCAAGCTTCCCTTCCCGGCGATCAACGTCAACGACAGCGTCACCAAGTCGAAGTTCGACAATCTCTACGGCTGCAAGGAATCGCTGGTCGACGCGATCCGCCGCGCCACCGACGTGATGCTGGCCGGCAAGGTCGCCTGCGTCGCCGGCTTCGGCGACGTCGGCAAGGGCTCCGCCCAGTCGCTCCGCAACGGCGGCGCCCGCGTCCTCGTCACCGAGGTCGACCCGATCTGCGCGCTGCAGGCGGCGATGGAGGGCTTCGAGGTCGTCACCATGGAGGAGGCGACCCAGCGCGCCGACATCTTCGTCACCGCGACCGGCAACATGGACGTGATCACCCTCGATCACATGCGTTCGATGAAGAACATGGCGATCGTGTGCAACATCGGCCATTTCGACAGCGAGATCCAGATCGGCGCGCTTCAGAACATGAAATGGACCGAGATCAAGCCGCAGGTCGACGAGGTCGAGTTTCCGGACGGCAAGAAGATCATCGTCCTCAGCAAGGGCCGCCTGGTGAACCTCGGCAACGCCACCGGCCATCCGAGCTTCGTGATGAGCTCCAGCTTCACCAACCAGGTGCTGGCGCAGATCGAGCTTTGGACCGGCGGCGACAAATACGGCAACGACGTCTACGTCCTGCCCAAGCATCTCGACGAGAAAGTCGCCGCGCTCCACCTCGGCAAGCTCGGCGTCAGGCTGACCCAGCTTTCCCAGCGCCAGGCCGATTATATCGGCGTGCCGGTCGAGGGGCCGTTCAAGCCCGATCACTACCGTTATTGAGCCTGGGCCTCGGCCTAGAGGTCGAGCAGCGGGCGCGGCGGCGGGAAGGCGAACGGCCGCGCCCTGATCCAGCGCGACGCGATCAGCTTCTCGCCCCTCGCGACGGGCAGGCCGGCGTGCTGGGCCTGCTCGTCCGCGCGCCCGTCGGGGAGGGCGTTGCGGAACATCAGCGCGTCGCCCTTCCCGCCCTTGAAGCTTAGCCCCGTCTTCAGGAACAAAGTCTCGCCGCCCTCATAATCCTCGTTCAGGTAGACGAGCATCGTCAGGATCCGCTGGTTGGCCTCGCCGGGGACCGCGTCGAAATGCGGCTTATATTCCTGGCCCGGCCGATATCTCAGCACCTGGAGCGGTTCGCCCTGACGGACGTCGGTGCCCGTCGCGGCGGCGATCCGGCGGTTGAGGGCGTGGACGGCCGGGCTCTCCTGGAAATAGGCGAAGGACATACCGTCGGACGTGCGGATCGGATTGCGCAGCTGGCGGCCGGTTTGCGGATCGACGACGACCGAGGGCTCAAGCCAGGATCGCGCCTCCTCGACCAGAAAATCGCATTCGGCCGGGCTGAACAGCGCCGGGAAGGCGCTGACATAGGGACGGTCGCTGAGCCGCTCCCCGCCCGGAAGCGCCAGCGGATCGCCGGACGGCCCGAGGCGCATCCGTCCGATGAGCTCGAGCTGCGCCGCCGCGGCGCGATCGGAACGACGGCGCAGCAGCCCCAGCGCCGCCTGCCAATCGGCCGGCCCACCGGTGCCGTTGCCGACGAAGGCGGAATAGACGCCCGCCGCCGCCTCGTGCCCGGCCTCCGCGGCCCGCCGGAACAGGTCGCGGGCGGCGGCCAGGTCGCGGCGGACGATCTGGCCGGACAGGCGCCAGTTGGCGAGCATGATGAGGGCGTCGGGGTCCGTGTCCGCCCGTGGGCCGGTCAGCAGACGATAAGCCTCTTGCGGCCGGCCGGCGGCGACGAGGGCGGTCGCTTGCGCTGCGGGGGAGGGGGCCGCCATGCCTGTCCCTAGCATCCCGCCGGCACGAAAAAAAAGGGCCGGGGATGAACCCCGGCCCGATTTTCAGTCCGCTTCGAACTAGAAGCGAGCGCGGAAGCCAGCGTAGAAGCTGCGGCCGCGGACGTTGTAGATGCCGCTGCCGGCGCCGACGCCGGTCAGGCCGAGCGGCGGAGCGCGGTTGGTGAAATTGTCGACACCCGCATAGAATTGATAGTCGCGGGCGACGTCCACGGTGACGCGGGCATCGTGATAGAGGACCGACGGATAGTAGATCCGGTCCGCCCAGTCGGCGTCGTTCGGCGGGCAGATGCCGGAAACCGTGCAAGCCGTGTCGAGCGGGAAGAAGTCCTCATACAGGTTGACGACCTGCCGCCCGATATAGCTCATCTCATAGCCGATGGTCACCGGACCATGCCTCAGGTCGATGTTGAACTGGAACTCGTCCTGCGGATCGCCCAGCTCGGTCAGAATGCGATTCTCGAAGTCCGGCAGCGACGGGTTCGTGAAATTGCTGTTCTGGAACTGGTGCGTGTAGATGAAGCGGGCGGTCAGGCTCGTATTCTCATCGAGGGTACGCCGATACACGGCCTCGATGTCGATGCCCCGACGCTTCAGGGCGGCGAAGTTGAGCGGGATCACCTGCATGTCGGCGTCGAGAATCTGCCCCGGAATCTCCTGGTTCGGGCCGATGCCCGGACCGGTGAAGCGCTGGAACAGGTCGCAGAACTGGTTGTCCAGAGTCGGCAGGTCGTAGCAGGTGTTGACGATCGTCTGCGCCGACGGCGAGTTGATCACGTCGTCCACGGTGATGTCGAAATAATCGACCGTGAGCGACAGGCCGGGGATGAACCGCGGCTGGATGATCGCACCGATGGTCCAGGAGTCGGACGTCTCGGCCTGGAGGTCCGGGTTGCTGCCGCTCAGGAATTCGAGCGAGTAGACCGGAAGGTCGAAGCCCGGAAGCAGGGCGCCGAGCTCGAGGGCGCAGTTGGTCGCGCGGGACGGGGTGCCGGAGCCGATATTCGCCGGACGGCACGGATCCTGGAAGCCCGGAGCGAAGTTCTGCGAGAGCGGGAACGACGTCTCGGTGAGCGCCGGAGCGCGGACCGAGTGGCCGTAATTGGCGCGGAACCGGATATCCCGGATCGGAGCCCATTCGATGCCCGCATTGTAGGCCCAGACCGTGCCGGTGCCGCCGCCATAGCTGGCGACGCGCGCCGCGCCGCTGACGCTCAGCTGCTCGAAGAACGGCGTGTCCGAAAGGATCGGGATCTGGATTTCGGCATAGGCCTCCTTCACGTCGAACGGATCGGGATCGAAGGTCGGCAGGGCGTTGTAGAAGGTGAAGCCGCCCTCGACCAGCGGATCGGCCTGGTAGAACAGCTTCTCACGCCGATATTCCAGGCCGAGCGCGAAGCGGATCGGACCGCCCGGCAACTCGAACCACTCGCTGGTGTCGCCCGAAGCAAAGGCGCTGAGCACCAGCTGGTCCAGGGTCGCGTGCGAGGTGGTGTCACGCGTGATGTAGTTGCGCGCCGCCGAATTGTCCCTGCGGCCGAACGGATCGTAGGGGACGCAGGCCGCGACGTCGGCGGCGAGCCTCTCCGGACCGAAACCGAACGTGTCGATCCGGGCGGCCGGGTCGAAGCTCGAACGGCAGACGATGGGACCGCCGGGGACCGCCCGAGCGGCGTCCATGGCCAGCAGCAGGCGGGCGAGGTCGACGTTGCCGAGGATGGTGGTGTCCTCGACGACCCGGCCGTAATTGGCCGAGACTTCGTAGTTCCAGTCGTCGTTGAACGTGCCGCGCACGCCGACGACACCGCGCCAGGTCTCACGGCGGGACCGCTCGTCGCGATTGCCCAGGTCGGTGGTGAACCGCTGGATCGGAATCCGGAAGGATCCGTTCGCGATATTTTGGAGGTCGGTATTGGACAGCGCCACGCCCGTGGTGGTCGAAAGACCGGGGCGGGTCTGGTACTGCTGGAGCAGGGCGGTGATCTGAGCCCGCTCGGCGGGAGTCAGGAACGGATTGTCGAGGCGCGGACGCTCCAGGAAGGCGTCGAGCGTGCTGCCCTGGATGAAGGCCGGGCTCGAATTCTGGCCCTGCGTGTTCACGCGGACATATTTGGCCTCGATGAACGGCTCGAAGGCCTCGCTGACGGTATAGTGGGCGAGCAGGTTGAAATTGTAGCGCTCCTGCTCGGGGAAGACGGTCAGAAGGCTGCCTTCACGACCGGTCGAGCCGTTGCCGCCGATGGCCGAGCCGATCGGGCCGGAACCGACGACGGTGCCGGTCTGCGGGACGATCTGGAGGCCGTCGCCGGTGAACATGAAGACGCAGTTATACGGGATGCCGTTGAAGCCGGTGCCGCACTGCGGTCCGCCCGGCTGGCCGGCCCGCTGCGTGAAGGCGATCGAAGTGCCTTCGAAGATGCTCCTCGAGCGGATGTCGCGGAAGAAGATACGGTCCGGATTGCCGTCGCTGCCCTGCGGCGTGCCGCCCGGATCGCTGTCGACCTGGATGAAGGCGTTGTTCCGCTGCAGGAAAGGAACGTCCTTGCCGTAGACGCGCTGCTGATGGGCATATTCGCCGTGAACGGTGACGTTGCCGCGGCCGTCGGCGAAGTTCATGCCGTACATGGCCGAGACATACTGGTTGCCGCCGGCGCCATAGCCGCTGATGCCGGCATGGCCGCGGACCTGCAGGCCCTCGAAATCGCGGCGGAGGATGAAGTTGACGACGCCCGCGATGGCGTCCGAGCCGTAAATGGCCGAGTTGCCGCCGGTGACGATGTCGACCCGCTCGAGCAGGTCGTTCGGGATCGTGTTGACGTCGGGCGACACGCCGTTGTTCAGGATGTCGGAAGCGACGTGGCGGCGGCCGTTGACCAGCACCAGGGTGCGCTGCGTGCCGAGGCCGCGAAGGTCGAGCAGGTTGAGGCCGGCGGTGCCGAGGAAGCGGCCGGCATTCTGCTGACCGAAGGTCGTGCGCAGCTGAGGCAGCTCGTTCAGCATGTCGCCGACGTTGTTGTTGCCCTGCTGGAAGAACTCTTCGCCGGTGATCGACGTGATCGGAACGACCGATTCGAGGTTCGGCCTGCGGATGCGGGTGCCGGTGACCAGGACGTTCTGATCGCCCGCGGCGGGCTGACCTTCGGCCGCCTGCGGGGTGCAGGTGCCGGCGGCCTCTTCCTCAGGCGTGCACTGATCGGCAGCAGGGGTGTCCTGCGCGAAAGCCGGCGCGGCAAACGCCACGGAAAGTCCAAACAGGGCGCTCGATCCGAGCAAACCAAACTTCTTCATTTTCGATTCTCCCCCAAGAGAATTGCGACCGGGAACGCGACATGCGCCAGGTATGCCGACAGCCACAGCCCACTTGTCCCGGCGATTCAAGGGCATCGTGCGGACGTTCATCGAAAGTTCAGTCAGTGTAGCCGTTTTGCAACATATTCCCGCAGGGCTCGAACCCGGGCCTTCCGGCCTGCCTCCAGGTGGCTTCCGCAAGCCCGTGGCGCCGTCTAGACAGGGCGCGATGTCGGCTTTTTCCCCGTTCGTGGCGACGATCGTCGCGCTGGTCGCCGGCGCCTGGCTGGCCGCGGCCGCCTGGGCGGCGAGGCGCGGCTGGCGGCGCTCCGCCGAGGCCGGCGCGGTGATCGAGGACAATGCCAGGCTGTCCGCTTTGCTGCAGGCCGGCCCGGCGATGCCGCTCATCGTGCAGCAGGACGGAACGCTGACCGGCCCGGAAAGGCTTGCCGGGGCGCTCGGCATGGATTCGATCCCGCCGCGCTGGGCTGGGCTGTTCGGCGAGGAGGCGCCGTTTCCCGCCGAGGCGGAGGCGGCGCTCGCACGGAATCTCGAGGACGCGCAGTCCGGGGGTCGCTTCAGCCTGGCCATGCGGCCCGCGGACTCGGCGCGAATCTTCCGCATCGACGGCGGTCCGGCGCCCGCGGGCTTCGCCGGGCGCTCGGCCCTCCTGTGGTTCATCGACGTAACCGAGGCCGAGGAGCAGGCGGCGGCGGTGGCCGGGCGGCTCGAGAGGCGCTCGGCGGCGCTCGACGCTCTCTCCGGCCTGATCGAGGCGGCGCCCTTCCCGATGTGGCATCGCGGCCCCGACCTCAAGCTCGCCATGGTCAACGGCGCCTATGTCGCGGCGGTCGAGGGCGAGGATTCGGCCTCGGTGGTGAAGCTCGGCACCGAGCTGATCGACGAGGCCGACGGCCGAAGCCCGCTCCGCGACGCCGCCCGGGTGCTCGAAAGCCAGGAGCCGTCGCGCCGGACCGTTCCGGCCACCGTGGCCGGCGAGCGGCGGATGATGCAGGTGGTGGAGGTGCCGCTCGGGTCCGGAGGGGTCGCCGGCTATGCGATCGACGTCGAGGATCAGGAGCAGGCCCATGCCGACCTCGCCCGCTTCGTTCGCGCCCAGCGCGACATGCTCGACCGGCTGTCGGCGGGTGTCGCCCAGTTCGGCCGGGACCGCGGCCTGATCTTCTTCAACCAGCCTTTCGCCCGCTTGTTCTCGCTGACCGCCGAGTTCCTCGCCGACCGGCCGGAGTTCGACCGGGTGATCGACGCGATGCGCGAGGCCGGCAACCTACCCGAGGTGCGCGACTTCCCCGACTGGAAGGAGGAGCATCGCGGCTGGTTCACCAGCGGGCTGGCCGCGGACGAGGAGGATTGGCTGCTGCCCGGCGGCAAGCATCTGCGCGTCGTCGCCCAGCCGCTGCCGGATGGCGGCCTGCTGATCATTTTCGAGGACCGGACCGAGCAGATCCAGCTCGCCTCGGCGCGCGACACCCTGTTGCGGGTCCGCACCGCCACCTTCGACAATCTGTTCGAGGCGATCGGGGTCTTCGCCTCGGACGGCCGCCTCAACCTTTGGAACAACCGCTTCCGGGAGCTGTGGGGTCTCGATGAAGAGCAGCTCGGCGCCCACCCGCGCGTCGACACGCTGACCCCCTTGCTCGCCGCGAAGCTGAAGCGCGCCAGTCACGCCGGCCTGGTCCGCGAGCTGGTGCGCAGCGCCACGGTGGAGCGCAAGCAGCGCTCGGGCCGGGTGTCGATGCTGGACGGCCGCGAGTTCGAGTTCGCGGCGGTGCCCCTGCCGGACGGCAATGCGCTCTTCACCATGCTCGACATTTCCGACAGCCGCAAGGTCGAGGCCGCGCTCCGCGACCGCAACGAGGCGCTGGAGGAAGCGGACCGGCTGAAGACCGCCTTCGTTTCCAACATGAGCTACGAGCTCCGCACGCCGCTCACCTCGATCGCCGGCTTCGCCGAGATGCTGTCGGCCGGCTATGCGGGCGAGTTGCCGCGAACCGCCAGCGACTATGTCGCGGCGATCCTGGAGAGCGTCGGCCGATTGGGCGCGCTGATCGACAATGTGCTCGACCTCACCCAGAGCGACACCGGCAGCCTTCTGCTCGCCGAGGAGGAGGTCGACCTCGCTTTGCTTTGCGCCGAGGTCGCCGAGGATGCGCAGGCGCTGGCCGGCCGGCAAGGGGTCGAGCTCGCGGTCGAGGTCGAGAAGAGCGTCGGCATCGTCACCGGCGACAGCCGGCGGCTTCGGCAGGCGGTCGGCAATCTGGTGCGCAACGCGCTTCTCTACACCGATCCGGGCGGGCGGGTGCTGCTCCGCGCCGAAGGGGAGGCGGACGCGGCGCGGGTCATCGTCTCGGACAATGGCCGCGGCATCGACGCCGCCGATCAGGCGCGGGTGTTCGACCGTTTTCAGCGCACGGCCGATGCGACGGGCGGCGATCAGGCCGCGATCGGCCTCGGCCTGCCCCTCGCCAAGCAGTTCGTCGAGGCGCATGGCGGAACGATCGCGCTCCAGTCCAAGCCGGGGGAGGGGACCATTGTCACCGTCAGGCTGCCGCGCACCGCCGAGCAGCGCGCCGATTATCCGGCCGCGCAAGCCGCCGCCGGCTGACGAATGGCGATCCGCTTCGCCGACGCGGCGGCGACCGAGGCGTTCGGCGCCGCTCTGGCCAGGTCGCTGAGGGCCGGCGACGCGGTCGCCCTGTTCGGAACGCTCGGCGCCGGCAAGACGACATTGAGCCGCGGCATCCTGCGCGGCCTCGGCCATGACGGCGACATCGCCAGCCCGACCTTCCCGATCGTTCAGGCCTATGCGCCGCCGGACACGTGGTTTCCGGTCTGGCATGTCGATCTCTACCGGATCGAGCATCCCGCCGAGCTCGACGAGATCGGCCTCGACGATGCCCGCGGCGAGGCCGCCTTGCTGATCGAATGGCCCGAACGGCTGCCCGCGCTCTGGCCCGATACGCTTCGGCTGACCCTGGAGATCCTGGCGGACGGCGCCCGCGCCTTGACAGCCTTGGTGCCGCCCGCTTGGGGGGAGCGATGGCCGCCCCGATGATTCCGCCCGCCTGGGCGCCCGATTTTCTCGCCGCGCACGGCTGGGACGGATGCGAGATCGCGCCGCTGGCGGGCGACGCCAGCTTCCGCCGCTATTTCCGGATCCGCCATGGCGAAAGGCGCGCGGTGCTGATGGACGCGCCGCCGCCGCACGAGGATCCGGCGCCGTTCGTCGCGGTCGCGGAGTGGCTCGGCGAGGCCGGGCTGTCCGCGCCGGCGATCCTCGCCCGCGACCTCGACAGGGGCCTGCTGCTGCTCGACGATTTCGGCGACGCCCGCTTGCGGGAGACGCTCGACGCGGCGCCCGACCGCGAAAGCGAGCTCTACGCGCTTGCCGTCGACCTGCTCGTCCACCTCCACGCCTTGCCGCCCATGGCCGGCCTGCGCCCGCACGGGCTCGACCAGTGGCTGGAGGAGCTCGACCTGTTCACATCATGGTATTGCCCGGCGCTCGGCCTCGACGCGTACGCCGGGGCCTTCGCCGCCGCCTGGCGCGAAGCGCTCGCGCCGGTCGCCGCCGACGGGCTCGGGCCGGTCACCGTGCTTCGCGACTATCATGCCGAGAACATCATGCTGGTCGCCGGCCGCGACGGCGTCCGCCATTTCGGCCTGCTCGATTTCCAGGACGCGGTGGCCGGGCATCCCGCCTACGATCTCGCTTCGGTCCTCGAGGACGCCCGCCGCGACGTGAGCCCGGACGTCGAGCAGGCGATGATCGATCGCTATGTGAAGGCCACCGGCCAAGCGCCTGAATTCGAACGCGCTTATTGGGCGCTGGCGGCGCAGCGCAACACCCGTATCCTCGGCGTTTTCACCCGCCTCTGGAAGCGCGACGGCAAGCCGCATTACAAGAATTTCCAGCCCCGCATGTGGGGGCTGCTCGAGCGCGATCTGGAGCATCCCGCGCTCGCGCCCGTCCGCGCCTGGTTCGACGCCAACGTTCCCGCCGAAAGCCGCGCCGCCGCGTGGGCGAAGGAGGCGGCGGCATGAGCCGCTACAGGAAGCCGCTCGCGCTTCGGCCCGATCCGGTGGCGGCGGTGCCGAAGACGGCGATGGTGATGGCGGCGGGTCTCGGCAAGCGCATGCGCCCGCTGACCGCGACCCGGCCGAAGCCCCTGGTCGAAGTGGCCGGCAAGACATTGATCGACCATGCGCTCGATCATCTGAAGGCGGCCGGAGTCGCCAAGGCGGTGGTCAACGTCCACTATCTCCCGAGTGCGCTTGAGGCACATTTGAAGAACCGCGTCGAAGGTATTGAAATCGCGGTGTCGGACGAGCGCAAGCAGCTGCTCGAAACCGGCGGTGGCCTGAAGCGGGCGCTGCCCCTCCTCGACGCCGATCCGTTCCTCGTGGTCAATTCCGACAATCTGTGGATCGACGGGCCGGTCGACACGCTCCGGCTGCTCGCCTCGGGCTGGGACGAGGCCAAGATGGATGCCTTGCTGCTCCTCATCCCACTGGCTCGCGCCCATTGCCATAAGGGTCGTGGCGACTTCCACATGAGCGCCACCGGCAAGCTCCGGCGCCGCAAGCCCAATGGCGTCGCTCCTTTCGTCTATACCGGCATCCAATTGGTTTCGAAGCGGCTGTTCGATGGCGAAACCCCCGACGGGCCGTTCTCCACAAACATCCTTTGGGACCGGGCCATCGCGGCCGGGCGCTGCTACGGCACCGCCCATCAAGGCCTGTGGTTCGACATCGGCCGTCCGCAGAGCATCGCGCAGGCCGAGGCGGTGCTCGACGAAGCCTGACGCGGCCTTTAGGCTGGGGCCCGTGACCCCGCCCAGCGTCTTCACCATCCCCCCGCACCGCGCCTTCGCCGATGCGCTGGCCGCCGGGCTGATCGCGCGCTTTCGGACCGAGAGGACCGGCCTCGCGCGGGGGATCGTCCTGGTCCCGAACAACCGCGCCGCGCGGGCGATCCAGGACGCCTTCGTCCGGCGCTCGGGTGGCGGCCTGTTGCTGCCGCGGCTGGTGCCGGTCGGCGACCCCGAGCTGGACGAGCGGATCGGCGCCATGCTGGAGCCGCTCGGCGAAGGCGAGGCGCCGATCCCGCCCGCAATCGAGCCGGCGCGGCGGCTGATGCTGCTCGGCCGTCTGGTCCAGCTGCATCTCGGCGCCGACGCGGCCGAGGCGCTGCGGCTGGCCGGCGATCTTGCGCGAACGCTCGATCAATTGCTGATCGAGGAGGTGGACCCGGCCCGGCTCGCCTCGCTCACCGACGAGTTTCCGGACATTTCCGCCCATTGGCAGGCCTCGCTCGACCAGCTCCGGCTCATCCTGCTCGATTGGCCGGCGGTGCTGAAGGAGCGAGGGAGGATCGACCTCGCCCACCGCCGCAACCTGCTTCTCGCCGCCGTGGCGCGCCGCTGGCGCGAGCGGCCGCCGGCCGGCTTCGTCTGCGCCGCCGGCATCACCACCGCCGCGCCCGCCGTCGCCCGGCTGCTCGGAGTCGTCGCTCGGCTCGACCAGGGGCTGGTCGTGCTGCCGGCCCTCGACCTGGACATGCGGGCGGAGGAATGGGACGCGCTCGGGCCGCATGAGCCCGACGAAGCCGGCGGCAGGCGTCGACCGTCGATCGAGACCCATCCGCAATTCCATCTGAAGCTGCTGCTCGACCGGATGAGCGTCGGCCCCGGCGAGGTCGGGCGGTGGCGCTGGGGAGGCGGCCGCGATGCGCCGGCCGCGCGCAGCCGCGCCATCGCCAACGCCATGGCGCCTGCCCAGCACAGCGCCAAATGGCAGGTGCTGCGGCCCGCCGAGCGGCGCCTCACCGGGGTGCGCGCTCTGGAGCTGATCGATCCGGCGGAGGAAGCGCAGGCGATCGCCCTCGCGCTGCGCGAGGCGCTGGAGGAGCCGGGGCGGACCGCCGCTTTGGTGACTCCGGACCGCGGGCTCGCCCGCCGGGTCTCCGCGCATTTGAAGCGCTGGGGCGTCGAGGCGGACGATTCTGCCGGCCGTCCGCTCTCGCAGACCCCGCCCGGCACTTTGCTGCTCGCCGCCGCTCATGCCGCCGCGGAGCGTTTCTCGCCCGTCCCCTTGCTGGCGCTGCTCAAGCATCCGCTGGTGAAGGCTGGAGAGGAGCGGCTCGCCTGGCTCGACGGCGCCCGCCTGCTCGATCTGGCGCTGCGCGGGCCGCGGCCGCCCGCGGGGCTTGCCGGCGTCGCCGCCCACCTCGCCGAGGATCGCGGCCGCGACGGCAGGATTCGCGAAGCGGCCGCGGCTTGGTGGCCTGCCGCGGCAGCCCTGCTGGCGCCGATCGAGCGCGCCTTCGACGAGGAATCGGACCTGCCGAGCCTGCTGGCCGCGTTGCGGGAAGGGGTGAGCCGGCTCGCCGGCGATTCGGCCTGGTCGGGCGGGGCGGGACGGCAGGCGGCGGACCTGCTCGCCGAACTGGAGGCGGCGGCCGCGGAGGGGCCGGAACGGATCAACGCCGCCCATCTTCCCGACATGCTGGAGCGGCTGATGGCCGACCAGGCGGTGCGGCCGCCCTACGGCCAGCATCCGCGGATCGCGATCTGGGGCCTGCTCGAGGCGCGGCTGCAGCATGCCGACCTGCTGGTACTCGGCGGGCTCAACGAAGGCGTCTGGCCGGCCTTGCCCGCGCCCGACCCCTGGCTGGCGCCGCGTATCCGCTCCGAGCTCGGCCTGCCCTCGCTCGAGCGGCGGATCGGCCTTGCCGCGCACGATTTCGCGACCGCCCTCGGCGCCCGCCAGGTGCTGGTCAGCCGCGCCCGGCGCGACGCCCGCTCCCCGGCCATCGCCTCGCGCTTCTGGCTGCGGCTGGAGGCGATGACGGGTGGTCTCACCCGAGCGCCGCACATCCGCAAATGGGCGCGCGCGATCGACCGGGCCAGGGACTATGCGCCGGCGAAGCGCCCGGCGCCGGCGCCGGCGGGGAATCTCCGGCCCGACAGCATCTCGGTGACCGAGGTGGACCGGCTGACGGCCGACCCCTACGCTTTCTACGCGCGCAAGATGCTCCGGCTGATGGCGCTCGATCCCGTGGATGCCGATCCCAGCGCCGCCTGGCGGGGCAGCGCCGTCCACGCGGTGCTCGAAGCCTGGATGAAGGAGGACGATTGCGATCCGGCGAAGCTGCGCGCCCGCGCCGAGGCGCTGCTCCAGGCGCAGGATGCCCATCCGCTGATGCGCGCCCTTTGGCAGCCGCGGCTCACCGAGGCGATCGACTTCATCGCCGATCGGGTCGAGGCGAACCGGGCCGAGGGCCGGCGCCCGCTGGCGGCGGAAATCCGGGGCGAGGCGGAGATCGCCGGAGTCACGCTTGCCGGCACGGCCGACCGGATCGACGTCATGGCCGACGGCCGCCTTGCCATGGTCGACTACAAGACCGGCAGCCCGCCGAGCGGCAAGGCGGTCGCCGAGGGCTATTCGCTGCAATTGGGCCTGCTCGGCCTGATCGACGACCGGGGCGGGTTCGAGGGGATCCACGGCATCGCCGCCTGCTTCGAATATTGGAGCCTGGCCCGCGACCAGCGCTCGGGGCGGCTCGGCTATGTGAAGAGCCCGGTCGGCGGGCGGAGCGGCCCGGAGGCCGCGGAGTTCACCGACCTCTCCGAGCGCAATTTCCGGGCCGCCGCGGAAAAATGGCTGACCGGCGACGAGCCCTTCACCGCCAAGCTCCACCCCGAATACGCGCCCTATGGCGAATATGACCAGCTGATGCGGCTCGACGAATGGTATGGCCGCGAGGGCTAAGGCTCAGGCGAGCGCCCGCCAGATCCCGTAGGCGCTGGTCAGGATCAGAACGATGCTGACCATGACCAGCAACGGACGTGCGGGGAGCCTCTTGGCGACCAGCGCGCCGAATGGCGCGGCCGCAAGCCCGCCGATCAGGAGGCCTCCCATCGCCATGGTGAAGGCCTCGGTCTGCAGGGAAAGCAGGAACGTCGCCGAAATCGTCAGCGCGATGAAGAATTCGGCCGTGTTGACCGTGCCGATCACTTTGCGGGGATGGGCGCCCTGGGCGAGCAGGTTGGACGTTACGACGGGTCCCCAGCCGCCGCCGCCGGCCGCGTCGAGGAAACCACCGACGAGACCGAGGGGCTCGACGAGCCGCGGATTTTTATGGCGCTGCTGGTGGCGCAGCGCCCGCCACAGCAGGTAGAAGCCGATGGCTGTCAGATAGGCCAGCACGAACGGCCGCGCCGTCGCCGCCGAAATCTGCGTCAGCACGTAGGCGCCGAGGATGCCGCCGATGATTCCCGGAACGACGATTCGGCGGAACAGCCGCCAGTTGACGTTGCGATGGAGGGTGTGGCTGACGCCGGAGGCGCCGGTCGTGAAAACCTCCACGGCGTGAACGCTTGCCGACGCCACTGCCGGATCGACGCCGCGGCTGACCAGCAAGGTCGTCGAGATCACTCCGAAGGCCATGCCCAGCGCGCCGTCCACCAACTGCGCCGCGAAGCCGACCAGGATGAAGGGCAGGATGTCGGCGAAGCTGAAATCGAACAATCCAGGCTCCCCCGGCTGGCCGGACCCAACGTCCTGTTTCCCGCTCATAAAGATGCGGCGGACGGGTGCAAATGTTTGGTGAGCGCGAAGGTTTCGGCCGCGGGCGCCGTCGCGGTTAGTAAATCGTAAACTTCCGAAGAGGAAAATGCGCACGCCGGACCGATGCGAGTCCGGAGCGATAAATGGAAAAGCGTGCGTGGAAACGGTCTATTCCCTCTCGGGCGAAGTCCCGCCCGTCGACGTCAGGTTCGACGAAGTGGACAGGGCCGACTTGCGGTCCGGCGCGCTCACCTCCGGAAGCATCCGCCATGCCTGCTCGGTTCGCAAGCTGAGCGCGGGCGGCGCCGTGCTCCACGTCGATCATCCGGTCTATGTCGGCCAGCGGCTCGAGCTCGAGCTGATGAACGGAACGCCGCTGGACGGCCGGGTCGAATGGTCGCGAGGCTCCGAAGTCGGGCTGCGCTTCGACGACAAGATCGACGTTTTCGCGCTGATCGCCCACGACATCGTCAGCCAGCCCGGGGAGCGTCGCCGGATGCCGCGCGTCGAGCTGACCTGTCCCGCCCTGCTGGAGACGCCGACCGGCACCGAATATGTGACCACGCGCGACATCTCCCAGGGCGGCGCCAAGATCGACGTGCCCAACCGGCTCGAGGCGGAGACCCGGATCACGATCACGGTCGACGGCATGCATCCGGTCGACGGCGTCGTGCGCTGGTCGCAGGACAATGTCGCCGGCATCGCCTTCCTGCCGGAGCTGCGCTGGCAGGATCTGATGCTCTGGCTCAAGGAGCGGCGCAAGGGCGCGTTCGAATCGCTGTCCGCCCGCTCGGACCTGGCGCCGTCCGAGAAGGCCCGGCTGCCGGTGGACGAGGAAGCCGGGGTCCAGCTGAACCTCGCTGCCCGGGTGCGCGAAGGGACCCGGCGCTGGTCGATCGAGGTGGCGTCGATCACGACCCGCTCGGTCGCCTTCGATTCGTTCGCCGCGCTGCAAATGGGCTCGCTGCTGTGGGTCGTGTTGCCGGGCTTGGAGGGCTGGCCGGCGCGGATCGTGTCGGTCGAGGGCTATCGCTACAATTGCGAGTTCACCCAGCCGCTGCATCCGGCCGTGCTGGAACGCATCCTCGGCCTTGCCAAGGAGGCCAGAGCCTAGCTCTTGTCCGGTTTCCGGGCGCGGTTGGCGTAGAGCAGGGCCGCGACCAGGGCCGCCGAGCCGATGCCGATCGCAGCGCCGGTCACCAGCTTGCGGTTGCGGCCCGCCCCCGCCGGTTTCGAGTCCTCCGCCTTGTCCGGCTGACCGCCGCTCACGGGAGCGTCTTCGGGATAGGAAGGTTCGCGGGCCATCGTTCCTCGCTGCACTGGCTTCGGCCGTCAGTCCTTAGCCGCTCATCGCCCGGATGCAAGAAGGACGGCGGCTCGCGCCGCCGTCCTCCCTGTAATTCAGCCTCCTGGGCTCAGTGGTGCCGGCCGCGTCCGCAACGCGCCGGATCGGCCCAGCTGCCGCGATCGCTGTCGGTCAGGCCCGAGCAGCGCCCGCGGCGCCGGCCGCGCCCGTTGCGGGCCGGATCGGCATTGCCGCCCGTATCGCCGTCGGTGAGGCCGGTACGGCGCCGGCCGCGACCGTTGCCCGGCGGATCCGAATAGCGGCCGGTGTCGCGATCGGTAATGCCGCTGCCGCGCCGGCCGCCGCGCCCGCCGCCGGGCGGATCCGAATTGGGGCCGCTGTCGCTGTCGCTGACGCCGCCGCCCCGGCTGCCGCGGCCGCGGCCGGGCGGGTCGGAATTGGGGCCGCTGTCGCTGTCGCTATAACCGCCGCCGCCGCAGCTGCGCCCGCGTCCGCCAGGGTCGCTGTTCGGGCCGCTGTCGCTGTCGCTGCACTGGAAGGCTTCGGCCGGAGCGGCGCCGAGAACGGTGAGCGCAGCGCCACCGGCGATCGCTCCGCCGGCGACCCGTCCGAGGAAGGAACGCCGGCTCAGTTTACGCGTGGGTTTCATATTCTATTCTCCCAAGTATCCGGAGCGCTTCCCCGACCCTGGCAGCCAACCAAAGGCATCGGTGCTCGTTTGGATTCGAAACAGACTAAAGACGGGTGCCGCCCTGTCAAGAAGTTGCGAGGCCGACATGATCTGAATCAGGAAGCGCATCGGCCGCGCATCCGCTAAGGAGAGAGCCGTGACTCGACCCGAATTCGCCCAATTCGCGACTCCGATCGGCACCTGCGCCATCGCCTGGGCGGAAGGCGGCATCGTCGCCGTGCAGCTGCCGGGCGCGAACCAGACTTCGGCGATGGCGCGGCTGCACCGGCGCTTCCCGGACGGTGCGCCGGCCGAGCCCCCGCCTGAAATAACCGCCGTCATCGATCGGATCGCGGCCTTCCTCGGCGGCGCCGCGGACGGCTTCGCCGACCTGCCGCTCGATTTCGAGCAGGTCTCGACGTTCGAGGCCGCGGTCTATCGCGAGGCCCGCGCCATTCCGGCCGGCGCCACCGCCACCTATGGCGCGATCGCCGCGCGGCTCGGCGATGCCAACCAGGCGCGGGCGGTCGGCCAGGCGCTCGGCCGCAATCCGTGGCCGATCGTCATTCCCTGCCATCGCGTGACCGGCGCCGAAGGAAGGATGGGCGGTTTCTCCGCGCCCGGCGGCCGGGCGACCAAGCTTCGCCTGCTCGAGATAGAAGGCGCGCTCGCCCCGGAATCGCTGCCCTTGTTCGGCCCTTCCGGGGCTCGCCGAGCCTGAGCCATCGTCTGTGGCATAAGTCACAGAATGGCCATCATCCGGGCCCTAATGTCCCACCGAATCGAGAGAAGGGAAGGGTCGTGGCCGGCAAGCTCAACCTGGCTGTGTCAGCCTTGCGCTGGGGCGAGGAGCTCCAGGCGACCGTTCAGGCCTTGCTTCCGGCCGGCCATCGCGCCGAGGTCACCGACATCTATCCCGGCGGAGGCATCGTCTATTCGTCCGACCCGGGCGAAGCGCAGATATTCGTTCGGATCGTCCGCGCCGCGGATGCGGACGGCGGCCGCTGGGAGGAGTCGCGGCAAATCCCCTATTGCCGCTTCCATCAGGACCTCGCGGTCATCGCCGAGTTCGAAGGCCGGACCTTCGTCGCCCGCACCAGGATCCACCGCTTCCGCCCGGCCAGCACGACTCCGCCAGCCGCCGCCAACCCCCTCTCGATCCGCCTCGCCGCCGGCCTGCCGCCCGCGGCCAGGGTGGGGATGGGGCCGATGGCCCGGCAGGCGCGATCCAATTCTTCCGCCCCTGTCCGGCACAGCAATTGCCCGGCGCCACCGGCCGGCGTCCTGTGAAGGCGCGGTCGGCGCCCTCCGTGGGTGCGCGGAATCCCGATCCCGGAGAGCGAATGGCGTCAGGCGTGACGGGCGTCACGCTCGACGCCGCGCGAATCGGATAGCACGACCCCGAAGGCCGGCAGAAACCGGCAATACGGGGAGGATGCGATGAAGAGATTCACCGCCGGCGTCGTCACCGCGGCGATGCTGTTGTCCGGGTGCTCGGGGATGGGGCCACGTCCCGTCCTCGTCCGTGCCGGTGTCGTCGATGACGAGGTTCGCCGGAACGTCATGACCTCCGGCCCGATCTACAATTTCGTCCAGGCCGAGCTTGCGGCGCGGCCCTATAGCAGCGAGACAAGCAGCGCGACCGGGGTCAGGCCGGCGATCCGCAATCCCGACGATCCGGGCGCGATCCGCGACATGCTCGATAACGGCTTCACCGCAATCTATGCGTCCTGCGACGATTTCTTTCGCTCGGCGGGTCGCGACCAGACCCGACTCCTCGTGTTTCGCGATATCATCCTCGCCTTGTCGTCGATGGCGGGCACCGCGCTGTCGCTGATCGACCGGGACGATGAAATGGGCGGGCGGGGCAATGAAAACGCTCTCGCGGCGCTGACGCTCGGTTCGACCGCGTTGATGACCGGCGTCGACATCTATACCCAGCGTTTCCTGTTCGGCGCTGAAAATATCGATGCGGTGCGTGAACTGACGATGCGGGCACTGGAGACCCACCGCAATGCGGTGCTGTTTCCAACCGATCGGAATGTCACGCCGCCCGCGACCTACGATCGGGTCCTCGTTCACCTGATGGACAATCAGGCCAAATGCTCGCCGCGAGCGATCTCGCGGCTGGCGCGGGAGGCAATTGCGGCCGGGAATCTCGAGGCCGATGCCGGCACCGGCAGCCTGCGGACGCAACAGAATCAGACTCAGGATCAGCGCGTGCTCGCCGAGCTCGCCGGCATCCTCGACATGACCGAGCCGCTGACCGAGCAGCAGGCGGGCGCCCTGTGGTGGCTTCTGCTCGCCGTCGACGAGGACCCGGCGCTCGCGCCCACCGACGCCGAAATCGCCGGCCAGATCAAGCTCGACCTCGAGGGACTCCCGGCTTCGCGCCGGCCGATCGGCGACGACGGAAAGCGCGTTCCATCCTGGGCTCCGGAGGCGCGCATTCGTGCTGTCCTGCGCAATCTGAGCGAGCCTACGCGGACGAATTTCCGGCGCACCGTCGCGGCGGCGCGCGCGCAGCAGGCAATTCAGATCGTGGCCGGGGCAAATCGGGGCGTCATCGCAAACGGGGCCGAAACGCGTTTGGCTCCACCCGTTCGACCACGCTTCCGCGCGGTCGCGCCGGTCGCCACCGACCGCCGGGTCACGGTGAGGGTGGCCTCGCCCGATTGATGAGTCCGGGGCGCGGCGACACGAAGCGCCGTGACGCCCCCGCCAATCCCCGCTAGCCTCGGCGGAGAATGGCCAATCGTCTCCGCCCGCTCCCCATCCTCCAGGGCGACCAGCTCCGCGCCTCCCACCCGCGCGACCATGCCGCGCTCTCGGCCTCGGCGGGGACGGGGAAGACTCATGTGCTCACCGCGCGGGTGCTTCGGCTGCTGCTCGCGGGGGTCGATCCCGCCTCGATCCTCTGCCTCACCTTCACCAAAGCCGGCGCCGCCGAGATGGCCGAGCGGATTCATTCGCGGCTGGCCCATTGGGTCCGGCTCAAGGATGCCGACCTCGGCCATGAGTTGATCGCGCTCGGCGAGGATCCGGGACCGGAAACGCGCGAGCGCGCGCGCACTTTGTTCGCCCGGGTGCTGGAGGCGGCCGGCGGCGGCCTCCGCATCCAGACCATCCACGCCTTCGCCCAGAGCCTGCTCGCCGCCTTTCCGTCGGAGGCCGGGCTGATCCCGGGGTTCCGGCCGCTGGAAGGGCGCGAGGAGCAGTTGCTCGCCCGCTCGACCCTTGCGGACCTGCTCGTCCGCGCCGAAGCGGGGGCCGACCTGGGCCTGATCCGCGACCTGCAGGCGCTCAGCCTTCGCCTCGGTGAAACCGGCGCCGAGCGCTTCCTGATGGCCTGCGCCCGCGCGCCCGAGGCGATGGCCGCGCTCGGTCCGCGCGAAGGCGTCGAGGCGCGGCTCCGCCACGTCTTCGGCCTGCCGCTCGGCGAGATCGGGGAGGTGATCGCCCGCGAATGCTCGGACGACGCGTTCGATCTCGGCCTGCTGCGGGCGATTGGCGACGCCAACCGCGCCTGGGGCACGGCGACCGGCCTGCAATGTTGCGAGGCGCTCGCCGCCTGGCTGGCGCGGGAGGCGCCGCAGCGGGCGGCGACGCTTGCCGAGCTGGCCGGCATCGTCCTCACCAAAACGGGCGATCCTCGCAAGATCCAGGCCGGGCTGCTCAAGGCAAGCTCCGATTATGAGGCCCATGCCGCTCGGCTCGCCGAATGCTGCGTCCGGCTGCTCGCCGTGCAGAGGCTGGCCGGTCTCGTCGCCTCGCTGGCGGCGGGGCTGCGCGCCGGACAGAGCTTCGCACGCGCTTATGCCGACGCCAAGAGAGGGGCCGGGGCGGTCGATTTCGACGATCTGATCCGCTGGGCCGAG
>Ga0190274_10000337_pt1 | contig 29287 bp, 18 predicted proteins | sample Popmic531T_FD_133002 | JGI IMG/M metagenome (GOLD analysis project Ga0190274, IMG submission 133002) | Populus adjacent soil microbial communities from riparian zone of Yellowstone River, Montana, USA - 531 T | ecosystem: Environmental > Terrestrial > Soil > Riparian zone | place: USA: Montana... | reverse complement strand
CTGATTCCGGTCCCGTGATCAGTTACCTCGGTGCAATCGGCACATGGTACATGCTTGATGAAATGCTCGACTTCTTCAAACTTTTCCTGCAAAAGCATACAAACGCCATTTTCCTTTTTATCAGCAAGGAAAATCCGAAAAACATCATTGATATTGCTATACAAAAAGGCATCCCGGAAACGGCACTTCGCTTTTATTCCGCTAAAAGAAACTTGGTTCCTGTTGCATTAACTCTCAGCACAATTTCACTGTTCTTTATAAAACCTGTCTACTCTAAAAAAGCCTCTTCCCCTACCAAACAAGGTGAAATTATGGGAATGGGAATTCCGCTCATATGCAATACCGGAGTTGGCGACACAGATCTTGTCATTCAGAAATACGGTTCAGGTATCAGTGTGGATTTGAATTCACCTCAGGGTTTGCATGATGCAGTTGAAAAATTCGATACACTCACACAAATTCCTGTAGCTAAAATCCTACACGGCGCCGAAGATTTTTATTCTTTGGATTCGGGTGTTGAAAAATACCTAGCAGTTTATCAGCAGTTGCTTTCCTGAAAAAAAATTATTTGTGATGGTACGCTTCACCTTTTATAATTGTGAATGCGCGATACAATTGTTCTACAAAAATCAACCGGACCATTTGATGTGAAAAAGTCATTTCTGAGAGTGAAAGACTCATTGCCGCACGCTTTTTTAGTTCTTCACCAAAACCAAACGCACCTCCGATAATAAACACAATATTTTTATCGCCCGACATCATCCACGCACTCATTTGTTTTGCCAAACCTTCGGAACTGAATCGCTTTCCGTTTTCATCCAGGAGCACTACCTGATCTTTAGTTGTAATGCGTTTCAAAAATGCCTGTGCTTCCAATTCTTTCAGTTTATTTGGCTCCATGGTACTGTTCGACTTCACATCAGGTACAATTTCAAATGAAAAATCAGTGTAATGCACCAGTCTTTTCAAATAAACAGCAATTCCTTCATCAAGATATGCTGCCGAAGTTTTGCCAATTGCCAATAACTTTATTTTCATGAATTGCTTTTATTTCTTCTGATGATCGGGATTCCTTACGGAAGATGTTGTTAATAAAGTTGCTTAAAACACTGTATTTAAATAATTTACGACGGTATATCGGCTGCACAAATCCTTTTTATCCAACCCCCTTAACCCGTTCGAATTTCAGTATCATTGTGGTAAGAACGGATTAATTCTGCACTCTGTGATACGAGTGGTATTTGGCGTGATTTTTGCAAATTAACCGTGAAATTTTAAATGAAATGAAAAAAGTGTGCAAAATATTCCTGATTTTATTGCTTACTGCCAGTTCAGTAACAGCCCAGGCCGATATATTAGCTGATATAGGTAATGCAATTCGATCCGGAGATGCCCGTGCAGTAGCGAAATACTTCAGCACTACAGTGGATCTTACCATCCTCCAGCAGGAAGAAGTTTACAGCAAAGCACAGGCTGAACAGGTCCTCAGGGATTTCTTCTCAAAAAACACTCCCCGCACATTCAGTCTTATCCACAAAGGAGTTTCAAAGGAAGGCGCCAAATATGCGATCGGAACACTGGTTACAGCCCAGGGCACCACATACCGAACCTACTTCTTCGTCAAGCAAACCGCTTCAGGGGAATCCATCCAGGAATTACGATTTGAAAAGCAATAAACTTACTTAAGCTTCATAAAAAGCCACTCATACGGGTGGCTTTTTCTTTGCTCCGAACACTGCCTACCCCGAATTAAAAAATCATGCATCTTTGCATAGTTAATTACCCGCACTCATTATGAATCTTGAAGATTTTATCAGTCTCTCACTTAAGGAAGATATTGGTTCCGGAGATCACACTTCACTTTCCTGCATCCCGAAAGGTTCCAAAGGCAAGGCTCTTTTATTTGTGAAGGATACAGGAATACTTGCCGGCATGAATCTGGCTAAGCAAATTTTCAGCATAGTTGACAGTACACTCGTCTTTAAACAACTTTTGCAGGATGGTGACCGTGTTTCACCAGGAATGATCGCGTTTGAAATTGAAGGCGAAGAACAATCCATTGTCACAGCTGAACGACTTGTGTTAAACTGCATGCAACGCATGAGCGGTATTGCCACCACTACCAACGAATATGTTAATCAATTGGAAGGTCTTCACACCAAAGTACTCGACACGCGCAAAACAACTCCATTATTCAGGGATATTGAGAAATGGGCAGTCCGCATCGGTGGTGGGTTGAATCACAGGATGGGATTGTATGACATGATTCTCATCAAGGACAACCATGTGGATTATGCAGGCGGGATTAAAAACGCAATCACCAATGTAAAGAACTATCTTGAAAGCACCGGGCTCGCAATACCTGTGGAAGTGGAAACACGCAACATGGAAGAAGTAAAACAGGTGCTCGAAACTGGTGGTGTGCAAAGGATCATGTTCGACAATTTTTCTCCTGTGAAATTGCGGGAAGCAGTAGCGTTGATCAATAAACGTTTTGAAACAGAAGCGTCAGGAGGAATCAACCTCGAAACGGTGAGAAAATATGCGGAATCAGGAGTAGATTTTGTTTCTGTAGGCGCCCTCACCCACTCTGTAAAAAGTCTGGATTTAAGTTTGAAAGCTGCCAAGTAATGCTGTTTGTTGATGAAATAAAAGTTAAAATCGAGGAGGTGAAAACGTATGTGTTCAAACACTACCTTTCACCAGTCATGCGTTTTGCCGACAAATTGAACTATCCCGGTGAAGAGAACATCAGTCTGCTCGACATTGGTAAGTTCTTTTTTATCGGACTTCAAAAAGGCGACATCCAGGCAAGAGCCCGTTCCATTGCATTTGATTTTTTCCTGGCTATTTTTCCGAGTATCATTTTCTTCTTCACACTCATCCCTTATATACCTGTAGAAGGCTTCCAGGATCGCATCCTTTTGCTTTTGCAGGAAGTATTGCCGCATTACTCTTATGAGGCCGCAGAATCCACTATAATCGATATCCTGAACCAGGAACACAGCGGGTTGTTGTCGTTCGGTTTCCTATTTGCATTGTGGGTTTCCACCAACGGCATTAATTCAATGATCGAAAGCTTCAACGCAAGTTATCATGGCATACAGGTAAGAAGCGTTTTAAAACAACGGCTGGTATCCATTTTTCTGACGCTGATGCTCGCCATTATTATGATTTTCTCAATAGCACTTATCGTGTTCGCTGAAATAGCTTCGAATTACCTGGCAAATACTAACCTTGTGAACTCAGGATTCAACCTCTTCCTGCTCCATGCGGGAACATGGATGATTCTGCTGGCGATGGCACTCACCATGATATCGTTTCTTTATTTTTTCGGGCCTTCCAAAAAGAACAAGCGTCCTTTCATTTCGGTGGGATCAGTGGCAGCTACCATACTGGTGCTGGCAACCACCTTCGCGTTTAATTATTTCATTGCCAAATTCGGGCAGTACAACAAATTGTACGGTTCCATTGGAGCGCTCATCGTAATACTTTTGTGGATCAACTTCAATTCACTGATGCTCATCATCGGGTTTGAACTGAATGCATCGATCGAAAACGCACAGCAAAAAGCAATTAAGGGAAAGCAGCAACGAAATTTAGCTGCAGAAGAAAAAATTCATCGGTCAATGTAATCGTGCACATGGCCATCAACCGTTTTTATCGGTTGCCAGAATCCATTTTTATCCATTCTTTCAATCATGTAATAATCCACACCGGTGTCCCAGTTTTTGTAAGCCGACCAACGCAGCACCGAATTATTATCATCATCAAGCCCACCTAAAAGTAATATGGATGTTCCGGGCAATCCCTGGCTGGTTTGCACCTCGCAGATATTTTTAACCTTTACCTTGTAAATGTATCGTTGTGATTTTACATCGGTATCAAAATCGGAATAATTGGTTTCCGCAGCAGGAACCGTAGCCATCAATTTCCAGTTCACATCATCCACCGAACGGTAAATTTCAAATTCAGTAACCAGTTGTGGTGCCTGAACAGGAGGTGCCCATTCTGTAAACACATAACTGTCGTCAATTACGGTCGACCTGATTACATCCACTGTCTGGTTCATGAGCGTACCCGGAGCCAAAACAGATTCAATATCTGACCACGCCTCATAACCTTCTCCGCAAATGTCAATTGCCTTCACTCTGTAATTCACCATCATGCCGCACCATACTGTGGAATCGAGGTATTCATTTTCGTTATAGTCTACAGTTGCAATAAGGTTAAAGCTACCGGTATTGTTATCCTGGCGGAAAACCTGGTAAGCTCCTACAGCACATCCATCATAGAAACTCCATGATACATAAACCTGGTTTGTGACAAGAGTTGCATCAAGATTAATACTCGTATGTGGCACATGCTGATTCAGCGGCGTTTCATTCCCGCAGATGTTGATTGCCTGTACTACGTATGTATAAGTATCGTTAGATGTTCCCGGAACGCTGTCCATGTATGTGGAAGTCACATTGAATGAAGAATTGTTCGGATAATTGTCGGCATAAATAAGTTCAAACGACTGCAGGAAATTATTGAACCGGTACAACTTGTAAGCTGATAAATCAGGCAATGCACTGTTTCCCCAGGTAACTTCTACCGAATGTTCTCCATCGACACTCACGCTCTTCATTTGTATAGGAGGAGGCGCGACACCATCGCTGGAAATTATAAGGTTGTTTTTAGTGATGGATGCACTGCAGTTACCCGCATTGGTTGCGGTTAATGTCACAGTAAATATACCGGCCTGGGTATACACGTAATTAGGACTGATGAGATTAGAGGTAACACCATTTCCAAAATCCCAGGTGTACACAGTAAGGTTGTCGGTTTGGGTGGAATTATTTGTAAACTGCACAGGCATTGGAATACAACCTGAATGGGTACTTTCAGTGAAAGCAGGCACCGGTGTTACTCCTGCTATTACCGGAACAGAGGCTACCATTGTATCGACACATCCACTGCTGTTTGTCACTTCCAGGGAAACGGTATATGAACCCGGATTCGTATAAGTATGCACAGGACTCATGGCAGAAGACGTGGTGCCATCGCCAAAATTCCAGGTGTAATTTAATCCGGTACCCGACATATTATTCATTGTCACACTCAGTGGTGCACAACCTGAACTATCCGACATGGTGAACAATCCGGTAGGTGGTTGCTGTACATTAAGAGGAACAGGATTTGAAAAAGTAGACTCGCATCCTGTAGTATCAGTAGTCATGAGAGTAACCATGTAGTTGCCCGGAGTATTGTAGGTATGAAGCGGATTCTGGAGTGTGGAAGTATTTCCATCACCAAAATTCCATGCCCATGTAAATGCACTTATTGATGAATCCTGGAACTGTACCTGCCACGGACTGCAACCGGAGGTGGCTGTAACCGCAAACGCCGCAACACTTCCTGTTATATGCACTATAGCAGGACTCACAAGAGTATCCATACAACCTGCGGAATCAATAACGGTAAGCGTTACATCATATGTTCCGGGTTGGTTATAGATGTGCACAGGGTTTTCGATGACAGACTGATTACCATCTCCAAAATTCCATATCCACTGCTGGTCATCCACTGAGTTGTCGTAAAAATTAACAATTGTCGGGGCACACGATACAAGGCTGTTCAATGTAAATTGAGCTTCCGGACCGGTTGCGGTAATTTGAGTTACCGGATTTATGACCTGCGTACATCCAGAAGTAGAAGTAGCTGTAAGCGACACGGTATAATTTCCGTTATTAGCATACACATGAGAAGGTTCCGCCAATGTGGAAGTAGTTCCATCACCGAAATCCCACAACCAGGAACTTATATTTGAAGAGGAGTCGGATAATGCTATGGTATGCGGAGCACAACCGATTGTATCATCAGCTGCCACTGCAATTTGAATGGCAGTGATATTTGGTTTCGACTTGTACTTCACACATCCGTACATATCGGTAGCAACTAATGTCACAGGCATGGTTGGCATTGTGGTAAATACATGCACAGGATTTTGTTGTGAAGATGTATCACCATCTCCAAAATCCCACGACCAGCTTACTGCATCAAAACTGCTGTCGGTATATGTAACAGTAACAGGAAAACAATCTGTTGACTGGATGTAATTAAAATCAACCTGAAGCCAGGGGCTATACACTAAATTACTCATGGTAAAAGAATCGGAACAACCTGCAGAAGTGGCGACTAGTGTAGCGGAATTCATGCCGTTGGCCGGATAATTATGAACAGGATTTGCCTGGGAGGAATACTGGTTATTCCCAAAATTCCAAAAATAGGAATCAGCACCGGATGACAGGTTTGTGAATGCCACTGAAACAGACTGGCAAGGAACAGGAGTTGCAGTAAATGTAAAATTGGCTATTGGTTTTGAAATATTCACCTGGTAAGGCAGTGGAAACGAAGTGGTACAACCCACTGAATCTGTAACTGTGAGTGAAACCTGGTAATTTCCGGAATCAGCGTATACGTGAAATGGGTTAGTTCCGGCAGTGGTGGTGCCATCACCAAAATCCCATAAGTAAGAAGCAAAATTCATTGATCCATTTGTAAAGAAAATGGAATCTCCCGCACAGGCTCTTCGTGTGCTTGCCTGCACTGAATTACCACTCACCGCATAATAACTACGAGCCATAAAATCAGTGCATCCCGCCGAATCGGTCACTGTAAGCGAAACAATGTAATTTGTACCAACGGATGCGTATACATGCGAAGGTGACTGTAATGTTGAAGTAGTGCCATCACCGAAATCCCAGGAATAAGAAACCGCGTTAGTGGAATTATTTATCGTATTGATGGTAGATCCCTGGCAATTATTCGCGTAGCTGAGCTGGAAGTCGGCACTGGAACCTGTGAGGTAAAAAGGTGCAGGCTGAACAATTGTATCAATTATTCCAAATGCATCCCAGGTGTAAAGAGTCACTGTGAACACACCGGGATCGGTATAAATATGAATCGGGTTTTCGATGGTGGATGTATCTCCGTCACCAAAATCCCATAGCCACGAAACGGTATTTAGTGCAGGATTGTTAAAATTCATTTCATAGGGCACACATGAATAAACAGGATCCGGCACATGTAGAGAATCAGTTCCTGAACTTGGCAATGTGGAGCCTGATCCGAATGTCACTCCTGCATAAACGATAGTATCGGTACAGCTTCCATTTGAAACAATCAGTGTTACATTGTAGGGTCCGGGAACGGTGAAAATGTTTACTGGATTTTGCAAGTTTGAAGTATTGCCATCACCAAAATCCCATTGCCATGAAGTAGCTCCCGCGCTGTTGGCTGCAAAATTTACAGTCATAGGCAATGTGGAATCCGCTGTAACAGCTGTGGCATTTGCACCGAGAGGAAGAAATGTAACCGCGTAATTATGAAACTCGGTGTACGTACATCCATCTGATGTGGTAATAGTAAGTGACACGTTATAAGATCCGGGAGCACTGTATACATGCACAGGGTTTTGTTGTGTAGATGTAGTGCCATCACCAAAATCCCATAGCCACGAAACAGCGTTTACAGACTGATCTATGAACGTACCGGTATAAGGAGGACAAAGTGTTTGAGTAAGATCAAAATCTGCCACACCGCTGTGGATAATGTAAATTCCATAAGGATCGACCAGCTGTGAACAGTTGCTGCCGGATGATTGTGTTTGCAGAGTAACGTTAAAGGTCCCTCCTGTTGTGTATGTATGTACAGGATTCGGAATTGCTGATGATCCCCCATCACCAAAATCCCAGTTCCAACCGGAAGTAGATGGAGAGTTATCGTATAAATTAACTGTAAAAGGCGCACAAGCCGTAACCGGTGTTACCTGGTTGAAATTATTGATGCCATTAGTTACCGATACAACTGCAGGATAGGTATAAGTGGAAGTACACATGCTGTTGGAAACAGTCAGTGTTACAGTATACGATCCCGGTGACTGGTAAATGTGTGAAGGTGATTGCTGAGTGGAAGTCCCGCCATCACCAAAATTCCACAGGTAATTGTACACTCCACCTCCCGGATAACTGTAATTAACAGTATGTGGTACACAACCACTTATATCATCAGCATTAAAAGATGCATCGATATCAGAAACCTGAACACCGGCAGATATGGAATATGAACTGGTACAACCGTAATTATTGATTACACTCAGTGAAGGAAGATAATATCCGGCTGTTGTGTAAGTATGATTCGGGCCTACAAGGTTAGAAGTGCTCCCATCGCCGAAATCCCAGGTGTAAGTATTGTTTTGCCCTGTCGACATATTATTAAAAGTAGCGACCAGCGGTGCGCAACCAGTATAATTTGTAATGTAGTAATTGGCAACAGGCATTGGAAAAATATGTACGTGAATGGTGTCGGAGTTTGTACAACCATTGGCATAAGTAACTTCGAGATCCACCACAAAATCACCTGGTGAATAATAGTAATGAAACGCGTTGTTTAATTGCGCAGTGGTAGAATCACCAAGGTCCCATGCCCATGAAATAATATTCGGGGTGTTTGTAGAAAACATTGCCGCAAGCGGTGCACAATGACTTAATGTGCTGCCTGATAGAATTTCAGGAACAGGATTTTGATGAAATGTGATATAATCCGTCTCAACTACAGTATCGGTACAACCCGATTGATTGGTGGTTATTAAAGTTACCGTGTATACACCAGGCTGACTATAATTGTGCGAAGGTTGTTGCGAAGTTGAAGTTCCTCCATCACCAAACTGCCACTGCCATGAATTGGCCAATGATCCTGCAGGTGTAAAATTCACCGGAATTTGTGCATCACACATGCTGGTAATATTCGCAGTGAATGATGCAGATGGATTATTAAGGATATTGATAAATGCATTCTTCGACAACGAAGTACTGCAATTCAATCCAGAATTGTAAGCAATCAATGTTACCGTGTACAACCCGGCAAGACCGTATTGATGTACAGGGTTGTTGTCGTGCGATGTAACTCCATCACCAAAATCCCACACACAGGAATCGAATCCTGACGAAAGGTTAGTAAATGCAATTGGATTACTTCCAAGGCATGAAACAGTATTCGCGCTGGTAAAATCTACAACCGGGGGAGCAACGGTATTGATGTACCCGGTACGAATCATTGAATCAGCAACACCTGAAGAATTATAAGCAACCAGCTTTACTGTATAAGAGCCTGTGCCGAGATAAATATTTGCCGGATTCTGCGAAGTCGAAAAATTTCCATTCCCAAAATCCCAGTTCCATGAAACGGCATTTTGCGAAGTGTTGTTGAATTGTACAGTGAAAGGAAAGCAACCTGAAGTCTGTGCTACATTGAAACCGGCTAATGGTGCTTGCGCGGAAGTTGTATTGACAAATGCAACAATGCAAATCAACACACACACTACACGTAAAACTCGAAAGCACTTTAGTATCCGTAAAGGAAACATAATGGTTTTGTTTTCAGGTTTGGTAAAAGGTCATTGGTCATTCGGCGATCGCTATCGGATATTCTTTCTATAGTGAAAGGTAATCCTACATCTTTTCGTAGAGATTGTCCTAAGTTTATCGCAGAGCGGACCCTGAGCTTGTCGAAGGGTTATTACGAGGAAGTGTCAGAAATGTTCTGATTTTGTTGAAAAAGGGTATTGACAAAAGGATGGTGGAGTAAAAGAATGGCTACGTGTTTAATTGTAATTTATTATAATTCAACATATTATGTTTGAACTATAGGATTTTTGGGGGTATTGGGGAAGTGTAATGTTTAATTTAAAAAGGGTCAATGAAAAGTCAAAGAAGGGGTCAGGGAAAAACAAAAAAGTCAGGAAAGTTGTCAGGGAAAAGGTCATTTGTGGAGAGGTGGCCGAGATCAAGTGCGCATCATATCCGAGACGCATACAATGCGTCTCTACACCGGAAGTTTGTGTGCTTTTCATTTAGTATAATTTTCATGCTGAAGAAAAGTGTTATAAAAGAATTTACCAAAACATTTTGAGCACCATCCTTGTAACCCCGCCCTTCAGGGCGGGGGTTCGATGATAGAGAGCACGACGGGCTTTAGCCCTGACTTAAACTTGATGTATACTACAATCATGAGATACATCATGTGACTTCCGAATTGGAAACGTGGTGATTCGTTTTCATTCCGCCTGCATGTAGATTTGTTGTGCTTTGATGATTACGGGCAGGCGGTGTTTGAAGCTGCGATCCCCCCGCTCTGAAGAGCGGGGTTACAAAAGAGCTTTTTGAGATTGTGAAGTTTGTAATATCCTGCCCATCTTTCGTTCCGCCTGCATGTAGTTTTGGGGTGCTTTGATGATTACGGGGCAGGCGGTATTTGAGGCTGCGATTAAACCCCACCCTGAAGAGCGGGGTTACAAAAACGTTTTTTGAGAATGTGAAGTTTGTAATATGTAGTTTGTCCCCGCTACTTTCCTACTACGAAGCTGGATCTCAAAAGCGCACCGGATGGATCAAATGATTCCACTACATAAACACCTTGTGGTAAATTGGCGACATTGATTTGCACTTCTGTTTCCGATGTTTCCTGCGTCAGCACTACTCTGCCTGTGATGTCTTTCACAGAAATTGTTCTGTGCGCAGGTGAGTTGAAAATGAGATTAACTACAGAGGTGGAAGGATTTGGGAAGATTTGGAAAGTTTGATTTTCCGGTAACGGACTTAATCCTGTTGGCCAGTATGGAGAAAATGCCGATGTGTTTCCTTCTGAATCGGTTTGTGTGGTAGTGACAAATAAAGGATTGGTAATTGTGCCTGAGTATGACCAATTGCCATTCACATCGGCAGTAACACTTCCCATAACAATGGTTCCCTGTGGCGATACGTTATACGAGGCGCTTTCATAGAGTTCCACAATAGCGAAAGGAGCAGATGTACCCAGTACGTTAGAATTGGTTAAATGGGTAATAACAGGAGCTGATATACTATCGTTGGCGAAATTGAAATTGTAGATTCCATCCAGAGCATTACCATCGATTTGATTCTGAGTAAATGTATTCTCCTCTCCCCTGTTCCATATACCATGCTGATTTCCATTAAACACATGATTGTTTAGCAGTACGTTTTTTGTAGTGCCAATATCCAGGAGGATGTTGTTGTTGATAGAATTCGCAATCACATTTCCTATGATCTGCGATGAATCACAACCGAGATTGAGAGCGGTGCCATTAGGTAATGCAACAGTTCCTGTTACATCAAGTCCGAAGGTGTTGCCTTTGATAATCAGATTCAATCCGGCAGTGGTTCTGATGCCTGAAGGAGAAGCCGCGATGATGTTCTTTTCGGCCGCTGTGGTTCCTCCTATACGAATGGCACTTGCAGAAGGATTAAGATAAATTGCGCTGCCATAATTATTCGGTATCGCAGAAGTTCCCGCCAGGTTGGTGCCGAATTTGTTTCCAATTACCAGGCATGAATCACCATCGATAAAAAGAGCCGCCTTTTCAGCTCCGGAACTGTTATCGCCGTGACCGGAGAAAAGATTTCCATCTGCGGGAAGCAAACCACCCACAATAACATTTGTCCCGCTGCAACTGATGCCTTTGTCGGCATTGGGTATTGCGAATGTTCCTGTTTTATCTGTCCCGACAAGGTTGCCATTGAATGTCACATTATGGGTCGTGTTAAAAATAAGCACACCATTGGAATTGCCTGATATCACATTATTTTTTACAAGGTGAGAGCCTGCAGCAATGCCTGCGATTGCAAGACCGTGATTGTTTGGTTCAGCCAGATATCCTGATGTATCCACACCGATATAATTATACTGTTGAATGGTATTGAGGTCGTAATACAAATACGTGGCGCTGTTGTTTCCACTTATAACATTGCCTTTGCCAACAGCACCGAGTATGAAGCTGTTGGTTGCATTGGTTTCAATACCGGTTGCGAAACCATTAATGTACATGCCATAAACAGCGCCATTGTACTGATGTGTTGCATCGGAATAATCGAAATAAAGTCCGAAAGAAGTACCTCCCGGCCCAGACAGCTCAATTTTCGGAGCGGTACCGGTGTAACCGTTAGCAGGCTGCGTGCTACCATCCACAATGGCGGATTTAGTGATTTTTGGCAACGATTTACTCAGCTGAATTTTATGAGGCGATGGTCCGGGGATGTTGAACCTGATTTGATCGGAAGTAGTTGAAAAATTGGCACTGCGGATAGCTTCTCGTATTGATCCTGCTCCGGTTTCATTGGTGTTGATTACTGTAATGTTCCCCGGAATCATGTTGATGCCGGTTACGAAATAATCGAAACAACTCAATTCCGACGAAAAAGTAATAGCAGGCTCCATCACAATGCCTTGTCCGTCGATGGTAATTGGCAATTGGTTTGGGAAAATCTGAAGCGAATCGCAGGTTATCAGCGGCAAAGGACTGTTGATGGGAAAATTGACCCATCCTCCTATAATCTCAACTGTCCCTCCCACATTGTCGGTATTAGCGTCAATTATTGCCTGGCGCAAGCTACCCGGACCACCATCCAAATTGGTGGTGATATGGTAAATATTGCCATTTACGGCAGGAGTACAAGGCTGAGAGAATGCGTGGTTAAAGAAGATACCAGACAGAATAAAACTCAGGAAGAATTTTTTCATTAGGCTCCGAATTTAAGTAAACTTAAACAATTATAGGATAATAGAGAAAAATGTTATAAAAATTTTAATAAGGCAGGGGATTGATTGGTGAATGCAAAATGAATGCATTTTCAGATTGGCAGGGGATTACAGATTCATTGTCGCAGAGCAGGGATGTGATTACAGATGTGTTTGGTTAATGCATAATGTTTACGTTTTCAGATTGGCAGGGGATTACAGATTTGTTTGGTTTATGCAATATGTATACATTTTCAGATTGGCAGGGGATTACAGATTCATTGTCGCAGCACAGGGATGTGATTACAGATGTGTTTGGTTAATGCGAAATTTTCAAATTAGTTTATGTGTCGATTATAAAATGCCGTATGCATAAGTCATATTGTAACCCAGGGTGCCAACCCCGGGGCAAGAGTGAGCTGCGACAAAAAAATGCCGTAGGCATGAGACATATACGCCTAGAGCGGGAATTTAAAATACAAAATGTCCAATAAAGAATTTCCAATTTTAGCTGAAATTTCTTGCTTGTGTGAATTAATGGTCCCGGAGGGACCGCATGTGGGTAGAAAAACCAATACGATAAAAATCAGAGCTCCGTTAGGGGCGAAATGTTTTGCACAACCAGGTTGCGCGCGATAGCTTCAATTCTACATGAAAATAGTCAGTCTTGTGAAAATTGAATTTGGTGTTGACCTTTTATAAGCTAAATTTACAAGCATCCCTTTGAAGCTATTCAATTACAGAGTACTACCTAATTTAAATTTTTATATATGAGACATTTTACAATTCTTTCATTTCTTTTCCAATTTGTAATCTCTTATAATAGTTATGCCCAAATTACCTTTCAGAAAGCTTACAGGGTTAGTGGAAATAATATTGGATATGAAGTAAAGCAAACTCTGGACGGAGGTTATGTTGTTGCTGGTGAGATGGCCTATTCAACCGGAGGCATTTCGGGAGCAAGTATTCTTAAGCTGGACGCTATTGGAGACACAATGTGGTCTAAAGTTTATGGAAATGTTGGTCAGGCAGGTGATTTTTTCTCGATTATGCAAATAATGGATGGTAGTTACTTAGCCTGTGGACGAATAAGTGATTCCAGCGGATATTATAGTAATGTGCTGATTAAAACAGATAGCAATGGAAATTTGCTATGGATCAAATCCTATTCAGGAGTTGGATTAGGTTTAGGATATGAAAGTTTTAATATTTTGAGACAGACAAGTGATAATGGATATATGCTTGCCGGGCATAATAGCATATCAAATTTGGTTCTGCTTAAAACAGATTCCTCCGGAGTTCCAATTTTTTGTAAAACATACAGCACACCCGACCCTATTGATCCAGGACGCATTTATGCAGAACAAATTAATAATGGTGGTTTCGTGCTTGTCAGTACCGTGAGAGATATTGTTCTTAATCAAAATGACATATATGCAATTAAAACTGATAGTTTAGGAAATCAAATATGGTCCAAAAAATATGGGGGACCAAATGAAGATTTTGGAATGAGCATTCAGCAAACACCTGATGACAATTTTGTTATTTTAGGTCATACTTTTAGTTTCGGTGCAGGATTACGAGATATATATTTGATCAAAGTTGATAGCCAGGGGGATGTACTATGGTCAAAAACTTATGGTAATTCTAGAAATCAATTTGCAATTTCATTATTACAAACAAATTCAAATGAGTTGATTCTATATGGGGTCACGGATTCAAGCAACAGCGTTGTTCCGGTTTCAGACATTTCATTCTATATTAAGACTGACATGAATGGCGATACATTATGGACAAGGACATTTGATGATAATTCCTTTTTTAATATTAGCGCTCAAAATATTGCATCTACTTCAGACAACGGATTTGTGATGACTCAAAGTACACAATTACTTGGAACATGGCGAAGCATATCTTTAATGAAATTCGATAGCTTAGGGAACTCAGTTAATTGTTATCAAAAAAACATAGGCACATTAATTGGAAATCCAACTACAATTTCTGATACTACTGGAACAACTATATCTACTACAGCTACATTTGTTACTGCAAACATCACCACCAATTCTATTTCACCCAATATTTATGTTTTATGTAATACAACCGGATTGCCGGAATCAGAAAATACAAATTTGATGATAAAACCTAATCCATTTACCAATACTTTATCGATAAATTTTGACGTAAAAGGTTCGAAAGAAATTTTAATCAATGTTGTCAATGTTTTGGGTCAAGCAGTATATACAGAAAAGGTTATAAATCCTGAAACAAATTCAATTTTGCTTGACCTGGCATTTCTGGAATCAGGAGTTTACTGGATTGAAATTGATGCTGATGGCAGCCGTAATGTGCAAAAAATTGTGAAGCAGTGAATGTACTTTTACTAACATGAAAGTCAGCATAAACTCAAAGCGCTATTAATTTTTAACCAGCTTCGAATTAAGAACAGACTTGCCTGTATTTACATTTACAAAATAAACACCTGCAGAACCATTTATTTCACATTGAAGCATTCGTGTATTTGCAAAAGTGCCTGTTTTTATTATTTCGCCAAGCAAATTTGTGACAACAAATATTCCTGAACAAACATCATTGAATTCAAAAGTAAAATTTCCATTGCCGGGATTAGGGTAAATTGAAATTGAATATTCTGGTAAATAAATAGATTCAATGGAAGTTGTACAATCTGTAGTATCCAGAAATGCAACTCCCTGCGCATATCCAGTGGCATCAAATCTGCCTCCTGCATACAACTGGCAATTGTAGATTTCAAAATTAGTAGGTCCTGCATTTAACCCTGTTCCTAAGCTGGCAAAATTTAATCCATCCCACGTGCCTGTTTCATTTCCCCAGATTCCTGTATTAAAGTAACCACCAAAATACAACTTATTGCCATAAACTTTCATAACATCTGGTGGGCCTGAAAAACCTAATCCTCCTCCTACGTCAGAAAAAATATTTCCATTCCATTTTGTTAAATATTCCATAAATTGCCCACCTGCAGATAGAAATCCTCCTCCAATATATAATTCATTATTATATACCTCCATGTCACTAAAATCCCAAGCACCTGGTCCTGTAAGTCCTCCTCCAACGTCACTCCAATTACTACCGTTCCATTTTGCAAGGTTATTTACAGATACACCGCCAGCATCTGTAAAAGATCCTCCAACATATAATTCATTATTATACTCTTTAAATTCAAATATATATTGATCATTTATTCCTGATCCAACTGGCAACCAATTTGTACCATCCCACTTGGCAATATGATTTGCTGGAATATTTCCTATATGATCAAATCTACCACCGACATAAAGTTCATTATTATAAACAGCTGCACGATATACAGTACCAGGCAAATTTGAATTGTAGTAATTTGAATTAGGAACAATTTGACAAGTAAAGTTACTGTCAAGTTTGATCATATAGCCAGACATAATACCAGTAGGATTCGTTACAAATCCATATAAGTATCCTTGGAAAACAACAAATGGTCTTACTGCGAAATTACTATTCATTGAACTATCAACAATACTCCAATCTAATCCGTCCCACATTGCAACACCATAGGCATTAACAGAACCTGCTTGGGAGAATGCACCGCCTGCTATTAATTTTCCATTAAATTCTTGAAGAGCAATGCCTCCATTAGCTCCATTATTGGTTCCACTACCTGCAGGTAACCAGTTTTGTGAAAACACTTCTGAAAATGGTGATATAAAAAGAATAAACAGAAAATTAATTTGGAAAGTCAGTGTGATTATATTTGTTTTCATGAATTTCTTGAGATATGTCTTATAGAAGCTATTGCAATTTAATAAATAAATTCACAATAAGTTAAAATGACAAGTTCCTGTTTCACCTATGTTGCATAATTGAGTTGTTTATAAGTTATATATGTTTGATATACAGTAAGATATATTATTATCTATCATTCCGGAGGGACCGCATATGGTTAGAAAAAAATTCCTATTAAGAAACAGAGCCGCGTTAGGGGCAATATATTTTGCACAACCTTGTGGCGCTATCAACTCTTCACCAGTTTCAAATTAAGAACAGTCTTGCCTGTATTTACATTTACAAAATAAACGCCCGACGATCCTTCTATTTCGCATTGAACCATTCGTGTATTTTCAAAAGTGCCGGTTTTCATTATTTCTCCAAGCAAATTTGTGATTATAAAATCTCCTGAATAATTATCATTAAATTCAAAAGTGAAATTTCCGTTGCCGGGATTGGGGTAAATTGAAAATTGAAAATTAATGGATTCTTCCGTAATACCGAGACTTAAAGTATCACATGGACTACCAATTAACCGACCTAATTGATAATTTGGGTATGTTGGTATTGAAGCATTTCTGGATGGTAAGTAAAAATTGTTCTGCACCACATTGCAATTTATTCCCAAACTATCAGGGTAGTTAATATAATGTAATATTTCATCGCCGTTAAAAGTGCCAATATATATTCGACCATCTGGTGCAAGTTGATTGTTAAAAAAGATAGTTGCAAAAGGCAAATATGCTGTATCCCATTCTGCAATCAATTGAACACTGCTGTCAATATTGGTTGAATATAGGTCATATTGATAAATGTTTGTTTGAGTATTCGCATACAAAAATCGACTGTTTGGAGAGAATGATAAACCAGTTTTATATACAATTGAATCAGGAAAATGCAAATTCCTATGATAACTCAGATCACCTGTACACCGATCGAAATCATATAACTCCAACGAATGATCTGTAAACAGGGCATAGTTTGATCCATCAGTAGAAAATGCTGCTTGTCCCCAGAAATCATCTGTTAACACCAACCCGATATTCTGTTGCATAACCTGAATTGTATCCGGAGTAACTAAAATTTTATAAAACAAATCTGATTGATAACGGTGGATCAATAACCACCAATCTCTTCCATTAGCATGTTTTGTTGCTGTTATATGTCCTAATGTCAAAGTGTCATTAATTAATAAAATATTTTTCTTATTAGAAATAACACCACCTTTTCCACTATCAAGCGCAATATCAACTAAGCTATACGATAAATTAAAGGGTTGATATTGGTTATTGACTCCATCACTAAATAGTTCTGAAGAAGTGTGTAGAATGAAATATTGATCATGATTTCCAGGATTTGGTATTATCACTAATCCTTGCAAAATATTCAGACCATACCAAGAAACAGTTGACGAATATCCCGGATTGAAATTCTCACTATTAAGAAGTGTGTCATGATTTGAATTTGCTATATAAATTCCATTAGTATAAAAGAGCAAATTACCAACGGAATCACAAATCATCGAATTTGTATTGAGAAAAGGCATATCCCTGAATAGGGAGAATGTATCTGCTGAACCCGAAGAAAAATCTATACCGCCTTTTGGATAAATAGGGTTTAAGAAATGCCCGGTCATCCAGGTGTTTTGAAGCTGGGCATTGGATGAGGCTGAAGAAAATAAAAGCAAAAAGAGTATTGTGAATCTCATTCAGGGTGATTTGAAAGCAATATACGATTAAACCTGGCTTGGTCCTAATCTGGCAGAAAGGTAATCCTATTGGCGCGAAATCAGGAATTAAAAATATTCAACGCCCAATAAAGAATTTTTAATTGAATTTTTTGCTGCGATTTATAAATGCCGTAGGCATGAGAAATATTGTAACCCGGGGTGCCAACCCCGGGACAAGAGTGAGCTGCGACTAAAAAATGCCGTAGGCATGTGACATATACGCCGAGACCAGGGTGCGGGAAATTAAGATGAATTAATGTCTCAAAAAGAGATGCTTGAGGAAATTCAAAATAAAAATAGTGAGTGAAAACTCTTTCTTTTTCTCAGGAGTTTCGATTCCATTATCTTTCGATTCAGTCTTCTTGCTTTGATTGTCCAACTTCATTTTTTATTGCCTGATGTATAATTGTCCTGATGGCCGTTGCCAAAATGCGATTAAGCCATCTGTTTTAGAAAAATAAGATTTCCAGACAATTTTATCAGGATACAGCAAGGTGTCAATACGCATTGCATACACATTTTGATAGGTGTGATTGTTCAAATTTATCGTTGACAGAAATGAATCAGCCGGTGATAATGACATTTGAGAATGGTAGATGCACACAAAATCAAGAGCCCATACAAAAATGGAAGAAGATGGTCCTACTTGGTTGATTTGTTCGCTATAGTCAAAATTAAGTGATCTATAGTCGTTGATAGAGGAATCGGTTACGTATCCTAATGAACCTCCTATATTACAATAACTATCACAATGACATTTAAAACCTTCCGTCTCACACAAAGGTTGTATCGGAGTACGGAATTCTTTCTGATATTTATAAAATTCAATGCAATCACCAGCAGCGTTACAATACCTGACTGTATCTCCATTGATATTTTCCATTGAATTTATCCATGCTTTACCAGTTTCAGAAAGTGGAGGACAAACTGTCTGATCACATTCACCACAGCCGGACAACGATATAATTCCAATAAAAAATAAAAGCTTAAAATAATTGATGTAGTATTTCATCTAATAAACCAGATTCATTTGAGTTGTTAGCAGCCAAAGATGACAATTTATTTAAAAGCTATAACTATACTCAAGAGTGGTTTGAAACAATTTTTGAGTTTGCAATCTGCCCCCTTTTGAGTTTTGCATTCCGCAGTTTTGATTTTAAGTTTTTTAGTAAGTAAACCGAATCTGTTTAAATCATGTTGTAAAAGGCTAATATTAAATGATTTATAGTTTAACAAATGCTTGTTAGAAGCAGGAGGAAAATTCCTAAATTTGCCTCAGTGATTTCGATCGTTTTGAAAAAAAACGATCACACCACATTTTGAAATTGCCTTATTTATCATTTATCATTTATCATTTCTAATGAAAGTTGTCATTTTGTGTGGTGGCCTGGGAACGAGGCTTAAGGAAGAAACGGAATACAAGCCTAAGCCGATGGTGGAAGTGGGTGGTCGACCCATATTGTGGCATATCATGAAAAATTACAGCCATTTTGGGTTTAAGCAGTTTGTGCTTTGCCTGGGATACAGAGGCGATGTGATCAAAAATTACTTTATCAATTACGAAATACGGAACAACGATTTTACCCTCACGCTCGGCGATGGAAGCATGAAAGTGCATAATTCACACGACGAAAACGGATGGGAAATCACTTTCGCCGAAACTGGTCCGCTTTCAATGACGGGCTCACGTGTGAAGCAAGTGGAGAAATACATTGATGGCGATGAGTTTTTACTCACTTACGGCGATGGCGTGTGTAACGTGGATGTGTCGCAGCTGCTCGCCTACCACCGCAAACATGGGAAAATAGCTACAGTAACGGGTGTGCTCCCGCCCTCGCGCTTTGGTGAACTTATGACCGAAGGCGAAAATGTGATCAGCTTCAATGAAAAGCCGCAGGTGCATACCGGCGGACTGATTAACGGAGGCTTTTTTGTGTTTAACCGTAAATTTTTCGATTATCTCGATACCGATACAAACTGCATCCTCGAACGCAGTCCCCTGGAACGCCTCGCTGCCGACAAGCAACTGAAGATGTACCAGCACGACGGCTTCTGGCAATGCATGGATACGTATCGCGATTACGAATACCTGAATAAATTGTGGCAGGATCATAAAGCAGAATGGAAATGCTGGTAGTCCCTTTGACTCTTCCTTCGGCTCCGCTCAGGATGACAGAGATTTTTTCTTCGGTTCATGTTTCTGGTCCTTCGGCTCCGCTCAGGACAGGTTCCTCGGATCCGCTCACCACTAGCGAATCGACTGAAATCAAGACAAGCCCTGTTGATGTTATTGAAAGTTTCAGAGGGAAAAAGGTGTTTATCACAGGCCACACCGGATTCAAAGGTTCCTGGCTGACGCTCCTTTTATCCAATGCCGGTGCCATTTTAAAGGGTTATGCACTTGCGCCTGATGGCGAAAACGCACTCTACTCCTATCTTGAACCCGATCTGAAAATCGATTCGGTAATTGCCGATATCCGCGATGCCGCAAACCTCCGGGATGCAATCACCACTTTTGAACCCGATTTTGTTTTTCACCTGGCAGCCCAGCCTCTTGTCCGATATTCCTACACCGCTCCGGTTGAAACATTTGAAGTAAATGTAATGGGGACAGTGCATCTCCTGGAAGCACTCCGCCACCTGCCAAACAAATGCACCGCCGTTATTGTTACCACTGATAAAGTGTACGAAAATAACGAGTCGGGTGTGCCGTTTAAGGAAACTGATCCCCTCGGAGGACATGATCCATATTCCAGCAGTAAAGCGGCTTGTGAGATTGTAGTGGCGTCTTACTTGAAGTCTTATTTTAGCGTTGGTGTTGATGTTTCCGAGTTGGCAGTTGCCAGTCGGCAGTCGGCAGTAGCCAGTCAGCAGTCGGCGGTCGGCAGTCGGCAGTTGCCAGTTATTGGTATTGCGACCGCTCGGGCGGGAAATGTAATTGGTGGCGGTGATTGGGCGAAGGATCGGATTATTCCGGATCTGGTGGCGGCGCTGGAGAGCGGTAATACGTTGCAGGTCAGGAATCCAGGAGCTGTGAGGCCCTGGCAACACGTGCTCGATCCGTTATTCGGATATCTGCAGCTCGCAATGTTATTGCACAATGACCCCGAAAAATACTCAGGAAGTTATAATTTTGGACCTAATCCGGAAGACCAACTCACTGTTAACGAAATAGTGGAACTGGCGCTCAAAAGCTGGGGAAGCGGCACATACATTGCCTCTCCTCCATCGGACGCTCCACACGAAGCAGCGCACCTTCGCCTCGATATCTCAAAAGCGAAAACAGAACTTGGTTGGGAACCGAAATGGAATGCGACTACTGCAGTTGAAAGGACTGTGGAGTGGTATAAAAACATATTAGGCAAGTCATCAAATAAATTTGAATCATGCATGAAAGATATTAACGCTTTCATGAATTAACAATAGATTTTGAACTACACCACATCAAAAGATAAAAAAACTGATATCAGAAACGAAATAATGCGTCTGGTAACAGAATATCATAAAGAAGCGTTTCCTGAAAAAAAGTTCACTCCTGGTGAAACTTCAATTCCTGTTAGTGGAAAAGTTTTTGATGATAAAGAATTACAAATGTTGGTGGAAGCCTCATTAGATGGTTGGTTCACTACTGGAAGGTTTAACGATGCTTTCGAAAAAGCCTTAAGTAAATACATCGGAGTATCAAAAGTCCTTACCGTTAATTCTGGTTCATCTGCCAATCTTGTTGCTGTTTCAGCACTTACTGATCCTGAATTAGGTAATAGAGCTATCATTCCCGGAGATGAAATTATCACGGTGGCGGTATCTTTTCCAACCACAATTAATCCTTGGGTACTCTATGGAGTAACACCTGTTTTTTTAGATGTGGATATTCCAACTTACAATATTAAAGTTGAAGAAATTGAAAAGGCAATAACTCCAAAGACCAAAGCAATTATGGTTGCCCATACATTGGGAAATCCATTTGATGTGCAACGTGTATCTGAAATTGCAAAAAAACATAATCTGTGGTTAATTGAAGATTGTTGTGATGCTTTGGGTGCAACCATGAATGGGAAACATGTTGGTACTTTTGGCGATATTGGAACCTTAAGCTTCTACCCTGCTCATCACATTACAATGGGTGAAGGTGGAGCCGTTTTCACACGCAACCCTAAGATTGCAACTATCATGGAATCTTTTCGTGATTGGGGACGTGATTGCTGGTGCGCCTCCGGTTGTGACAACACTTGTGGAAAAAGGTTCGAATGGGAATTAGGTGAGTTGCCTTTAGGATATGACCATAAATATATTTATTCACGACTTGGTTACAATTTAAAAATAACCGATATGCAGGCAGCATTGGGTTTAGCCCAATTAGAGAAACTCGATGATTTTATTGCTGCACGCAGAAGAAACTTTGAAAGGTTAACAAATGGCTTGAAGAAATTTAGTGATAAAATAATATTGCCGGAAGCTACTGCCGGAACCAATCCATCCTGGTTTGGTTATCTGATCACTTTAAAACCGGGATCTAAATTAAACAGGAATTCACTTATTCAAAAATTAACTGCCGCAAAAATTGGAACCCGTCTACTTTTCGCAGGCGATATCAGAAAACAGCCTTATTTTAAAAATATTAAATACCGGATTTCAGGAGAATTGCCAAATACTGAAACAATATTGCACAATACATTTTGGATTGGAGTTACTCCTATGATTGATGATGAGATGGTTGATTATATGATCGATACTTTCAATCAATGTTTTAAATAATGAAAACTGATACAGTTTTACTTTCTGGTGGATCCGGATTTATTGGATCACACATAGCAGAAATACTTTCATCCAATCATTACAAAGTGCTCATTTTAATTAGAAATCAAACTGATTTGTGGCGGTTGAATGAAATAAGAAATAAAAACCATATTTTAGTGAATTTGGATGTACCCGGATTTAAAAATGAAATTCAAAAGCACAGTCCTACATGTTTCATTCATTCTGCATGGCAAGGTGTAAAAGCTACTGAAAGAGAAAACTGGACCATTCAGGCGCAAAATATCATGTTTACTTTGGAAATGTTATCACTTTCAAATCTACTTGGTATTAATAAAATAATCGCGCTTGGTTCCCAGGCTGAATATGGAAAGGTTGAAGGACGCATAAGTGAAGATACAAATTGCAATCCTACTACCGCCTATGGGGCGGCTAAAGTCGCTACTCAACTGTTATTGAAATCCTTTTGCGAGACTCACAATATCAATTGGTTTTGGTTAAGGACATTTTCATTATATGGTGAAAGAGAAAACGAATCGTGGCTTATTCCATCATTGATAAAAAATATTTTATCAGCTAAGCCTATGGATTTAACTGCATGTGAACAACGATATGATTATATGTATGCAGGTGACTTCTCAAAGGCAATAATAAAAACAATAGAAACAAAAAGTAGTTCCGGAATATTTAATCTTTCATCAAATTCATCTATCGTACTAAAAGATATCATATCACAAATACAAAATTATATAAGATTTGATAGTATATTAAATTTTGGGGCACTACCTTACCGTACTAACCAAGTTATGCATATTGAAGGCAACTCTACTAAATTTATAGAAAGATTTGATGTTGAATTAAATGCGAATATTGAGAATATGCTTTCAAAAGTTGTTAACTATTATAAACTAAAATTTAATTCCTGAAATGAAAGTATCAGATTATTTAGCTGCATTTTTACAATCGAAAGGAATTACCCATGTATTTGAATTATCTGGTGGCATGATTACTCATCTGCTTGATTCAATTTCATCAATTAAATCCATTTCTATTGTCAGCATGCATCATGAACAAGGAGCTGCATTCGCAGCTGATGGGTATGCAAGAATAAAAAACATTCCTGGAATCGCATTAGCAACAAGCGGACCTGGTGCTACAAATTTATTAACTGGCATTGGCAGTTGTTATTTTGACTCTGTTCCTGCAATTTTTATAACAGGACAAGTAAATCAACATGAATTAAAGGGAGAAAGAAAAATAAGACAATTGGGATTCCAAGAAACAGACATTATTTCTATGGCAACACCAATCACTAAAAAATGTTTCCAAATTACTGATGAAACAAGATTGCCTGAAATTTTAGAAGAGGCTTATAATATAACTATTTCCGGTAGACCTGGTCCTGTTTTGATAGATATTCCAATGAATATTCAAAGAGCCAATATTGATTTTTCATTTGTACCATCATTAATTAATCCTTCAGCAACAACTATTGCAGAAACAACTCTCAAACAGTTGTATAATTTAATTTCATCAGCAAAAAAACCATTAATTCTTGCCGGACGTGGGATATTGAGTAGTGATTCAAAACTTATATTCAATAAATTTGTAAATACTGTACAAATTCCTGTTGTTACATCATTAATGGCAGTTGATGCCATTTCTTTTGATAATCCATTGCGCGTAGGATTCATTGGAAGTTATGGAAATCGCTGGGCAAATTTAGCATTAGGCGACTGTGATTGTCTTCTTGTATTAGGTAGTCGTTTAGATGTTCGTCAGACAGGTGCTGATATTAATGGATTCAGGGCTAACAAGAAAATTATTCATGTAGATATTGAAGATGGAGAATTAAATAACAGAATAAAAGATTGCATAACAGTTAAATTAGATATTAATGCTTTTTTGAATTGTGCTGAGTATTACTTTTCAGATCACAAATTGCAGCTAAGACAAGATTGGATTAATGAAATTAATCATTTAAAAGCAAAGTGGGTAGACATTAAGGAGATTCAGAATATTGATGGAATTAATCCCAATGCTTTTATTCATCAACTTTCAAAAGCATCCAGTCTCGCACATGGTTACATTGTTGATGTTGGTAGCCACCAAATGTGGGCTGCGCAATCAATTGAATTATCAGAATTTCAATTTTTTATAACTTCTGGAGGTATGGGCGCCATGGGCTATGCACTTCCATCTGCTATTGGAGCTTGTTTTGCTGTAGGAGGAAAACCATTAGTCGTAATTTCTGGCGATGGTGGTATCCAACTTAATTTACAAGAATTACAAACGATTAAGCATAATAATCTTCCAATTAAAATTGTGATACTGAATAACCAATCTTTAGGTATGATTCGTCAATTTCAAGATAGTTATTTTGAAGGAAGGCATCAATCTACAGTTTGGGGTTATAGTGCTCCAGATTTTGAAAAAATCGCACATGCTTATGGTATTAAGGCAACTACAATTTCCTCTATCGAAGAAATCAATCATGGGTTGTTCTCATTATGGGAACAACCAAATTCACCATTTGTTTTGCAGGTTATGATTGATTCCCGTGCAAATGCATATCCTAAAATTGCTTATGGAAAACCTATTACAGAAATGGAGCCCCATTCAAAACCAATTGATATGGAAGGTACTTGAGATTTTTCAATTTCAAATTCATACACTTACCCCAAAATGCACAAACCAAAATTATCAATCACTATACCTACATGGAATAGGGCAGTACTTTTAGAAGAACAGATTTTACTTCTTTCTGAACAAATTATTAAGAATGATTTGTCAAAAAAGATTGAAATAGTTATTTCTGACAATGGGTCAGATGATTCGACTCAAAATATCATTTTGAATATCCTTGAAAAGTATGATTTCATTATTTACCATAATAATGAAATAAATAAGGGTGCTCGTTATAATTTACTCAAAGCCTTAGATTTGGCAAACGGCGAATACTCAATTTTTTTAGGTGATGATGATAGATACAAAATTGATGGATTAAAAAAAATGATTGACTGCATTGAAAAGCACAACCAAATTGACGCTATATTTGATTCTCATTTATTCAAAAGAAATAAATTTAAACAACCGACTTTTGTTTCTCTAGATCAGTTACTCGAAAATTTTTATTATAACATAGGTAATGCAGGAGTATTTATCATTAGAACAAGTTTGTTGCAAGCAAATATAAATAAGTTTGGATACAATTACTTTAGCCTTAGCTGGCCTCAAACTCAATTAATAATCTTAAGTTTAAATCATAATGATTCTAAAAAAATATTATTAGCAGATCTTGATTTATTTAATAATTCTGTGCATGACCAAGTTATGATGTATAATTCTTATTATCTATTGAGGGGACTATATTTTGATTTGGCAGATGCTATAGATAGTATTAAAACAGAAATCGCTTTAAGCAACTACAATTCAGCTAGACAATTTCTTAAGAATCAAATACTTCAAAACACATTCAATGTTTTGCAATGTGGTGTCTATGTTGATAATTATGATTACAGAAAAAAAACAATTGATTATATCAAGTTGCACAAATCTAAATTTTCTTTTGAAGAACAATTTTTCTTAACTATTGCTCTAATAGTTTTATCCTTGCCTATTTGGCTTTCAAGAATACTATCAGATATATTTATATTTACAACAAGAGGCAAGCGCGGACTTGAAAAAAAGAATAATTTTGTAACTCGGGAACTTCAAAAACTTCAAAATAAAAATATTAATAAGTCAATCAGAACGTTCGACTTTACAACTTAACAAAAATAAAAATGCATATTAAATTTAAGGATTATTTTTACGATCCCACAAACAACAATCCATTAAGTCTTTACATTTTCGAAAAGTTAGACCAAAATGTTGTGTCTGGTATGTTTGTTAACAAAACTACAGGAATGGCATATGCATTATATGAAGGTGTTGCTATTTTTTTACCAAACTCATTTACTGTTGAATTTGTACAATTGTTTAAGGAAAAAATAGAAAGTATTCAAGCAGAAATCCCAAATTTAATAATTCTAATAGAAAAATTAAGAACAACATGGAGTTTTAGTCTAGAGTGGGAAGCACATAAGGAATTGAATATGTCAACCACCTGGGGAATGAGTTTACAAAGTAGGTATGAACAGTTTCTCTACGAAACCCAATCTTTGAACGAAAATCTGAATGGTCAATTAATGTTGGATGCCGGTTGTGGTAATGGATTACTCACGGAATACTTTACTGACTCAAGTGGTTTGGTGGTGATTGGTATTGATTTTTCAACAAGTGTATTTAATGCAGAAAAACGCCGTAAATCAGAAAATTGTTGTTTTATACAAGGTGATTTGATGTCACCTCCTTTCAAAATGGAAACATTTAATATTATTGTTTCTAATGGCGTTTTGCATCATACACCAGATACAGAAACCACTTTTAGAAGTGTTGCTAATTTAGTCAAGCGAAATGGGAAATTCTATCTATGGCTGTATTCCCGCAAAGGAACAATTTATTGGAGATTCAAAAGACGTGTATTCGATTTTTTAAGAATAATTGTTTGTCGATTACCTTCTAGAGGTAAGAAGTTGGCTGTTAACACAATTTCCTTTTTACTTTACTATGCTTATTTATTGTGTGGAAAAAAACTTGATAAAAACACTTTAACAATAGATATCTATGATTCAGTCACACCTCGCTGGCGGTATTATCATACACCAGAAGAAATTAGCCGGTGGTTTTATGAAGCTGGCTTTGGGCCACTTTCAGTCACATACTGGGATACTAAGTATGGCTTTGGTTCTATGGCATATAAAGTTCCATTATTAAAAACTCCTGGAGAACATTTTATCACAGATTGAAATATTTAATTTCCATTATAAATTTAAATACTTATTATTGAAAACAACAAAATTATTTTGCTATATTTTAAATAATATATTTTACGATTTATCATTCCAACTTTAAACTTATAATACCATTTTCAGCATTTTTATATTCGCACAATATCAGATATTCCACAAATTTATCATCTGATTGGAAGGCAATGTTGTCACTTAAAAATGCTTTTTCAGCAGGAAATGGCTTATTATTTATTTCTTTGGCTGTTTTTGAAGTCTTATAAAATATCCAATGCTTGATTCCTGGATCAAAATCACAGTTAATTTTAGCCGATCCATTTTTAATCTCAACAACTTCTGATTTGTAGAATAAATATTCAGGTTCAATAAATTTAATAGCATCATATAGTATTATTTCACTCAGCACAATAGGATACTTTGTTTTATCTTCAAAAAATATTCTAAGTTGGTTTAACTTAATTTTCCTAAAACTCAATGAGTACTTTTTATTCAATGATTCAACTATTTTAACATCAGAAACTAATTTCCAATCACTCGTAGAATCATTCTTATATTGCAGTATGATCCTCTTGAATTTGTGCATATTTGAATCTAATTGCAAATTCAGTTCAAGTTTATCTGCTTCTATTGTTTTTGTGAATAAGACTTCAACATCTTGATCAGCTTTTACTTTGTTTGCTTTATGTAGATTAATTGCAGTCATAACATTATTATCAAACAATAAGTTCTTTGTTAGAAGTTTGCTTCCATCATTAACTTCTTTCACATTGTTTGAAATGATTCTTTTTTCCTTAGCAGACTGATAACTAAATTTATTGTTATCAATTTTTGTTAATGGAATCGACCAATTGTAATAATCTTTCTTGACTCCAACATCTATATAATCTTTTCCATAAGAATATGTAGACCAAATCATTTTTTGATTATAAAAATAAATATCTCCAGTAAACTCTGCCATATGCTGCATTAAGTTAGTCATCCACTTAATGTATGGAGGAGAGCACAACCTCTTGTCTCCTCTGTTATAATAAATACCACTGCCTGAATCGTATATTTTATTGCTCATTTTACCTCCATAGACAGTTCTATTATATAGATTCAAGGAAGATGTATCTTCAGGAAATAATTGAGAATACTCTCCCATTGCTATTACAGCGATGTAATAACCAGAAAAATTATGAGCTTCCTGTTTGGAATTAGGATATTCTTCATACCATTCATATCCTTCAGGAGTTTTATCCATGCATCCACCCTTTAACATTGGATAAATCATAAAATCTTTTATTTTGACAATTAATGGCAAAACTGTTTCATCATGTGTTAGTGCATAGTATCTAATTAGTACAGAAATTGCTTCACCTTGTGCCAAGGACGAATACCAAGGTGGTTTTAAATCATGAAATGTAATCAAGTATGGATAACCTACTCGTTCACATTCAAATTCATTATATTTAGTACTATCTCTTAAATATGATACTTGTGCTAAAAAAGCTTTTTTAAATCGCTCGTTTTTTGTAGCTATATACTCATCATAACAAAAAAGCGCATAATGACAAGCATTTACAGGATGGTATCCTTTTTTTGTAAGGTG
>Ga0190274_10000336_pt1 | contig 29298 bp, 23 predicted proteins | sample Popmic531T_FD_133002 | JGI IMG/M metagenome (GOLD analysis project Ga0190274, IMG submission 133002) | Populus adjacent soil microbial communities from riparian zone of Yellowstone River, Montana, USA - 531 T | ecosystem: Environmental > Terrestrial > Soil > Riparian zone | place: USA: Montana... | reverse complement strand
GCCGCGCCCTTGTTGCCGCGCTCCTCCTTGACGACCTGGACGAGCAGCACCTGGCGGCGGCGGATCACGTCCTGGATCTTGTAGCGGCGCCTCAGATTCTGGCGCTTGCGGCGGAGCGTCTCGGCGGCGCTCTCGTCGGACGCGCCCTCGGCCTCCTCGGCCGGCGCGGGAGCGCCTTCCTCGTCCGACTCGACGAGCTCGGCTTCGGACGCATCGTGCTCGGCGGACATCGGCTCGTCGTCGACCTCGACGACGCTGCCCTGAAAGTCCTCATTGTCCATCTCGGCGGCGCGCAGACGCTCTTCCTCGGCGGCGTGCTCGGCCTCTTCCCTGAGCAGGGCCTCGCGGTCCTCCTTCGGGATCTGGTAATAATCCGGGTGGATTTCGGAGAAAGCGAGGAAGCCGTGGCGGTTGCCGCCATAATCGACGAACGCCGCCTGCAGCGACGGCTCGACCCGGGTCACCTTGGCAAGATAGATATTTCCTTTGAGCTGCTTGTGCTCGGCGGACTCGAAATCAAATTCCTCGATCCGATTTCCCTTGATCACGGCCACCCTTGTCTCTTCCTGGTGGCGCGCGTCGATCAGCATGCGCATTGTCATTAAAGTCACTCCACGCCCTGACCGCTGTCCCGAAGAAGGAGCCGTGCGGGCGCTCGAATATGGACGGTCGCGCGGCGAACTGGGCACGCGCGTCGAATGTCCGGGTTGAAAGGATAAAAGTCGCGTCTGCCGTCTGGGCGAATCCGGTCGCGAAGGCCGGCGTCCCGCCAAGCACGCCGACACCCGATGGGCGGCGCGTCAGCCTGGGGGAAAAATGCCACATACAGCGTCAACCTAGAGGGCCGGCATGGCATGCCGGCGAAATTCAATCGCACCGCGATCGGCGCGATAATGTTCAGCTAGCATCAAGGTGCGCGAGCGGCAACCGCCGCAACCTGAGAAATTCGCGCATTTTTGCTGGACCGAAACATAAGACGCGCTGCAAACAATGGCAATGAACTGGCTGCTGCCGCTGCTGCTTGCGATGCTCATGCCGGGCCTGGTGCCGGCGGTCGCGCCCGGCGGGCCGGGCGAAGGCGTGACGATCCCGCTCGATCCGCTCGGCGCCGACGAGCTCGGCGCGCTGCCCCGGGTCACCGCCGCGCGCGGCGGGAATCCGCCGCTCGTCGTCATCGACCCCGGCCATGGCGGCCAGGATCCGGGCGCCGCCTCGCCCTTCGTTCAGCGACCGGAGAAGGACATCACCCTGGCGCTCGGCCTCGCCATCCGCGACGCGCTCGCCGCCACCGGCCGCGTGCGGGTCGCCATGACCCGCGAGGACGACAGCTATCGCGGTCTCGACGAGCGCTACCAGATCGCCCGCCGGCTCGATGCCGATCTGTTCATCTCGATCCACGCCGACGCCGCGCCGCTCAACGACAATGCCCGCGGCGCCACCGTCTACACCTTGTCCGAAGTCGCCTCGGACCGGCAGGCGGCCCTCCTCGCCGAGGGCCAGAACGCCGCCGGCCGGATTGCCGGCGCGCGCCTCAGCCGCGACCCGAACGTCAACCTGATCCTGATCGACCTCGCCCAGCGCGAAAGCATGAACGTGTCCGCCGACTTCGCCCGCTTGCTCTACCGCGAGGCCGCCCCGGTCTTCCCCTTCCGCCCCGACTGGCACCGCTTCGCCGCCTTCGTGGTTCTGAAGGCTCCGGACATCCCCTCGATCCTGTTCGAATCGGGCTATCTGACCAACCAAACCGACGCGGCCTATATCAGCTCGCCCGAGGGCCGGCGGCAGATGGCCGAGGGCATGCGCCGGGCGATCGAGGCCCATTTCGCGCGCCGGCTGACCCTGGGGCGGCCGGGCTGACGCCGGACGGCCTTCACCCCGCCCGCCGCATCCGCTAGACCGCGCCCGATGAGTGCCGAGCAAGCCGCCGAGCGGATCACCCTTCGTCGTTATTCCGGCCGCCTCGCCCCCGTCGGCGGCTTCCTTCGCCGCGCCTGGCGGCGGCGCTGGGTGAAGGTGCTGGCGATCATCCTGGCTTTGCCCTTCGTCGCTTATTTCATCCTCTGGCTGATCTTCGCCCGCAACCTGCCCTCGGCCGAGGCGCTGCAGAATTACGAGCCGGTGCTGCCCACCTATGTCCGCGACATCAACGGCGCGCCGGTGCAGAGCTTCGCCCGCGAGCGGCGGGTTCAGCTCACCTATGACGAATTCCCGCCCCAGCTGGTCAACGCCTTCATCGCCGCCGAGGACCGCACCTTCTTCACCCATGACGGCGTCGACATCCCGGGCATCGTCACCGCGATGTTCACCAACCTGACCAGCAGCGGCCGCCCGGTCGGCGCGTCCACCATCACCCAGCAGGTCGCCAAGAACCTCTTCCTCACCAACGAGGTCAGCTACACCCGCAAGATCCGCGAGCTGTTCCTCGCCCGCCGGCTCGAATCCGTGCTCACCAAGGAGCAGATCCTCGAGCTCTACCTCAACCAGATCTTCCTCGGCCGCAACGCCTATGGCGTGCAGGCCGCCGCGCGCGCCTATTTCAACAAGGACGTCGAAGACCTCACGCTCGCCGAATCGGCCTATCTCGCCGTGCTCCCCAAGGCGCCCGCCAATTACGACCCGATCCGCCGGCCGGAGCGGGCGCTGGAGCGGCGCAACTGGGTGCTTGGCGAGATGGCGCGCAACAGCTTCATCACCGCCGCCCAGCGCGACGCCGCGCGGCGCGAGCCGCTCGGCACGGTGCGCGGCGGCGGCGAGATCGCCCGCAACGTCGGCGGCTATTTCATGGAGGAGGTTCGCCGCACCCTGATCGCCCGCTATGGCGAGCAGGCCGATCCCGAGCATCCGAACAGCGTCTATGCCGGCGGCCTGTGGGTCCGCTCCTCCTACAATCCGCTCATGCAGCGCGCCGCCGAAACCGCGCTTCGCGACGGCCTGACCCGCTACGAGCGCGGCCGCGGGTGGCGCGATTCGGGTCTCGTCATCGACGTTTCGGGCGACTGGCGCAGCCAGCTCGCCATCGCCCCCTTCGGCCCGGGCTACGACACGTGGCGCTCGGCGGTGGTTCTCTCCAAGGAGGGCGGCAGCGCCACTTTGGGCTTCGTCGACGGCAGCACCGGAACGATGCCGGCCTCGCTCGCCTCGATGCCGCGCCGCGGCACCGGCGGCTCGGCCTTCGACGCGCTCCGCCCCGGCACGATCATCGCGGTCGAGCGCGACGGCGAGTCCTGGGCGCTGCGCTCGATCCCGGAAGTGTCGGGCGGAATGGTGGTCGAGGAGGTCGGCTCCGGCCGGATCCTCGCCATGCAGGGCGGCTTCGACGTGCGCGGCTCCAATTTCAACCGCGCCACTCAGGCGCTTCGCCAGCCCGGCTCCACCTTCAAGCCGATCGTCTACGCCGCCGCGCTCGACAACGGCATGACCCCGGCCTCGATCATCATCGACGGCCCGTTCTGCGCCAATCAGGGCACGCCGCAGCAGAAATGCTTCCGCAATTTCGGCGGCAGCGCCGGCGCCGGCCCGCAGACCATGCGCTGGGCGCTCGAACAGTCGCGCAACCTGATGACGGTGCGCACCGCCAACCAGATCGGCATGGACCGGGTGACCCGGATGTCGCGGCGGATGGGCGTCGGCGATTTTCCCAACTACCTTGCCGTCTCGCTCGGCGCCGGCGACACCACCGTGCTGCGGATGGTCAACGCCTTCGCCACTTTCGCCAATCAGGGCCGAGCGCTCACGCCCTCGCTGATCGACTATATCCAGGACCGGCGCGGCCGAGTCATCTGGCGCGCCGATACGCGTCCCTGCCAGGGTTGCAACGGGCCGGACTGGAACGGCCGGCCGATGCCTCGACCGCCGCTACGCACCCGCCAGGTCGTCGATCCGATGACCGCCTATCAGATCGTCCACATCCTCGAAGGCGTCGTCCAGCGCGGCACCGCCACCATCCTTCGCGATCTCGGCCGGCCCCTGTTCGGCAAGACCGGCACCTCGACCGGGCCGACCAACGTCTGGTTCATCGGCGGCTCGGCCGAGGTCGTCGCCGGCGTCTATATCGGCTTCGATCAGCCGCGCAGCCTCGGCGGCTACGCCCAGGGCGGCACCGTGGCGGCGCCGATCTTCCGCCAGTTCGCCCGAACCGCCTTCGAGGGCATGCCGGTCCTGCCCTTCCGGGCGCCCCAGGGCATCAGGATGGTCGCGATCGACCGCCGCTCCGGCCGCCGCGCCTTCGGCGTCTGGCCCGGCGACGATCCGCGCGCCGCGGTGATCTGGGAGGCGTTCAAGCCGGAGAGCGAGCCCAGGCGCACCGCCGAGACCGAGGCGATCGATCCCAACGCCCGCCGCCAGGTCCGACGCACCACGGCTGTCGCGGCCGACCGCCGCGACAGCGACTTCTTGCAAAGAGAGGGCGGGATTTACTAGCTTTGGCGCGACAGCGATAAAGCGTGTCCCGGCGGAGGCCGGGATCCAGCGACAAAAACTTCTGGACCCCGGCCTTCGCCGGGGAACAGTCAATTGGAGTTTCCCCGATGCGCGCCGAAGCGCAAGCCTCCATCGACCAGATCCGGTCGGCCCTCGACCTCCTGCGCCGGTTCCTCGACTGGGACCGGGCGCTGAAGCGGCTCGACGAGCTCAACGCCAGGGTCGAGGATTCGACGCTCTGGGACGATCCCAAGGCCGCGCAGGTGGTGATGCGCGAGCGCCGCCGGCTGGACGAGGCGATCGGCGCCACCCGGGCGATCGAGAAGGAGCTCGCCGACACCGCCGAGCTGATGGAGATGGCCGAGGCCGAGGGCGACGAGGCTCTGGTCGACGACGCCGTCAAGGCGCTGGCCGAGCTCGCCGAGCGGGCGGAGCGCGACAAGGTCGCCGCTTTGCTGGCCGGCGAGGCCGACGCCAACGATACCTATATCGAGGTCAATGCCGGCGCCGGCGGCACCGAAAGCCAGGACTGGGCCGAGATGCTTCAGCGGATGTACACGCGCTGGGCCGAGCGGCACGGCATGAAGGTCGAGCTGATCGACCACCATGCCGGCGAGCAGGCCGGGATCAAGTCGGCGACGCTCATGATCAAGGGCGAGAACGCCTATGGCTACGCCAAGACCGAGAGCGGCGTGCACCGCCTGGTCCGGATCAGCCCCTATGATTCCAACGCCCGCCGCCACACCAGCTTCTCGAGCGTCTGGGTCTATCCGGTGGTCGACGAGAATATCGACATCGAGGTCAATGAGGCCGAGCTCAAGATCGACACCTACCGCGCCTCGGGCGCGGGCGGCCAGCACGTCAACACCACCGACAGCGCCGTCCGGATCACCCATCTACCGACCGGGATCGTCGTCCAGTGCCAGAACCAGCGCTCGCAGCACAAGAACCGGGCCGAGGCCTATAACCAGCTGCGCGCCAAGCTGTACGAAGCCGAGCTTCAGCGACGCGAGGCCGAGGCCAGCGCCACCGCGGCGGCCAAGACCGACATCGGCTGGGGCCACCAGATCCGCTCCTACGTCCTCCAGCCCTATCAGCTGGTGAAGGACCTGAGGACCGGAGTCACCTCGACCTCGCCCGCCGATGTGCTCGACGGCGATCTCGACCGCTTCATGGCCGCCGCGCTCTCCCAGCGGGTCACCGGCGAGAAAATCGACGTGGAAGATGTCGACTAGGACCGCGCTCGCCATCCTGCTGCTGCTCGCGGCCTGTGGGCGCGGCGCGGAGGAATCGGCCTTTCCCGAGCCGCACCGCCCGGTCGCGCCGATCGTCTCGTCGCGCTACCTCAACGAGGATGCGCGCGACGGCGCCGGCGAGTTCGAGACGGTGACCCGCCTGGCCGAGGTCGGCCCGCGCATGTCGGTCGCCGATATCGGCGCCGGCGAGGGCTATTATACGGTGCGGCTGTCGCCGATGGTCGGCTCGAAGGGCCGGGTGCTCGCCGAGGACATCGTGCCGGAGACGATCAACGCGCTCGCCCAGCGAGTCCAGCGCGAGCGGCTCGACAATGTCGCGATCAAGCTGGGGCAGCCCAACGACCCCCAGCTTCCGCCGGCTTCGTTCGACCGAGTCTTCATGATCCACATGTATCACGAGATCGCCCGGCCTTCGGAATTCCTCTGGAACCTTCGCGGCGCGCTCAAGAATGAGGGCCGGGTGATCGTCGTCGACGCGGATCGGCCCACCCAGAATCACGGCACCCCGCCGCGGCTGCTGCTCTGCGAGTTCAGCGCGGTCGGCTACGGCCTCACCCGCTTCGAGCGGCTGCCGGACAGCGAGGCCTATTTCGCGCAGTTCGAGGCGCGCGGGCCGCGCCCGGAGCCGCGCGACATCCCCGATTGCGCGCCCTAGAGCAGGCCGAGCTCCCGAAAGCTCCGGCACTCCTCGCCGGCGAAGATCAGATGGTCGTGCAGACGGATGCCGAGCGCGGCCGCGACCTCGGCCAGGCGCCGGGTCGCCTCGATGTCGGCCCGGCTCGGCTCGGGGTTGCCGCTCGGATGGTTGTGGGCGATGACCAGCCCCTCGGCGCCGTGCCGCAAGCCGGCGGCGAAGATCGCCCGCATCGGCAGCGCCGCTTCGTCCGCGGCCTCGACGGGATGCTCGTCGACCTCGATCAGCCGCCGGTTCGAATCGAGGTGAAGGACGACGAGCCGCTCGCCATGGCGATCGGCGAACAGCGGCGCGAGCAGGTCGGCCGCGTCCTTGGCGGTGGCAACGGGCATGAGCCGCTTCTGCCATTTCGGACCACCATTTTGGGGAAAGATGCGTCCATTTCGGATGAATAACGCTGGCGCGGACCCGCCCGACCGCCATAGACTGGGGCCATGCGGCCCTATCTCGACCTTTTGCAGCGCATCCTCGACGAGGGCGTGGAGCAGCGCGACCGTACCGGGGTCGGCACGCTTTCCGTGTTCGGCCACCAGATGCGGTTCGACCTCGGCGAAGGCTTCCCACTGCTCACCACCAAGAAGCTTCATTTGCGCTCGATCCTGATCGAGCTGCTCTGGTTCCTGCGCGGCGACACCAATGTCCGCTGGCTTCGGGAAAATCGGGTCAGCATCTGGGACGAATGGGCGGACGAGGCCGGCGATCTCGGCCCGGTCTACGGCAAGCAGTGGCGGCATTGGGAAACCGCCGACGGTCGCGAGGTCGACCAGATCGCCAATTTGATCGAGCTGATCAGACGCGACCCGGGCTCGCGCCGCCAGATCGTCTCCGCCTGGAACCCCGGCGACATCGGACGGATGGCGCTGCCGCCCTGCCACCTGCTCTTCCAGACCTATGTCGCCAATGGCCGCCTGAGCCTGCAGCTCTACCAGCGCAGCGCCGACGTCTTCCTCGGCGTCCCGTTCAATATCGCCAGCTACGCCCTGCTGACCCACATGCTCGCCCAGCAATGCGGGCTCGAGCCCGGCCATTTCGTCTGGACCGGCGGCGACTGCCACCTTTATTCGAACCATCTCGACCAGGCCCGCGAGCAACTGGGCCGCGAGCCGCGCGCGCTCCCGACGCTGACCCTGCTTCGCCGCCCGACCGCGATCGACGAATATCGCTTCGAGGATTTCGAGATTTCCGGCTACGACCCGCACCCGCACATCAAGGCGGAGGTCGCGGTTTGAACCGGCCTCGAGTCGAGATCGTCGTCGCCCGCGCCGACAATGGGGTGATCGGCAACGACGGCGCGCTGCCCTGGCGCCTTCCGGCCGACCTTCGCCAGTTCAAGATCACCACCATGGGCGCGCCGATGATCATGGGCCGGAAGACGTTCGAGAGCCTCCCCCGCCTGCTCCCCGGCCGCGAGCATATCGTGCTGACCCGCGACCCGAAATGGACGGCGAAGGGGGCAAGGATCGCCCACGACGTGGACGAGGCCCTGGCGCTCGCCGCCGGCGACCGCGTCTCGGTGATCGGCGGCGCCGAGATCTATCGGCTGTTCCTGCCGGGCACGGACCGGATCCACCTCACCGAGGTCCACGTCTCCCCGGACGGCGACACCTTCTTCCCGCAGCTCAATGGCCGGGAATGGAGCGTCCGCCGGGGCGACCGCCAGCCGGCCGAGGGCGATCATCCCGCGCACACCTTCGTCCTGATGAATCGCAAGCCCGCGTTGTCGGGCGCCTGAGCCGTTCCTATAGCGGCTTCCATGCAGCGCCTGGACGGGGGCTCGACGGTTCCGGCGGCTCTCCGCGGCGGGATCGTCGCGCTCGGCAATTTCGACGGCTTCCACAAGGGCCACCAGGCGGTGGTGGGCCGCGCCGTCGGCCGCGCCCGCGCCGAGGGACGGCCGGTGCTGGTCGCGACCTTCGATCCGCATCCGGTCCGCTTCTTCAAGCCGGACCTGCCGCCGTTCCGGCTGACCACGCTCGACCAGCGCGAGCGGCTGTTCGCCGAGGCCGGCGCGGACGCGATGCTGGTCTTCCAGTTCGGCGCCGAGCTGGCCCGGGTCGATGCAAGCGACTTCGTCACCGACTATCTGGTCAGCCGGATCGGCGCCGCCGGCGTGGTCACGGGCGAGGATTTCACCTTCGGCAAGGGCCGCGGCGGCAATATCGAGGTACTGAAGCTGCTGGGCCAAGCCAACCGCCTTTCCGTGGACTCGGTCGCCCCGGTGGCCGACGGCGACGAGCCCGTCTCCTCCTCGCGGATCCGCGAGGCGCTTCAGGCCGGCGACTGCGACACCGCCGCCCGGCTGCTCACCCGCCCCTTCGCGATCGAGGGCGAGGTCGAGCATGGCGACAAGAGGGGGCGCGAGCTCGGCTATCCAACCGCCAATATCGCGCTCGGCAAATATCTGCGGCCCCGCTTCGGAGTCTATGCCGTGCGTTCGCGCCTCCCCGGCGGCGGCGCGCTGGAGGGCGTCGCCAATCTCGGCACCCGGCCGATGTTCGATCCGCCGAAGGAGCTGCTCGAACCCTGGTTCTTCGATTTCGACGGCGACCTTTACGGCGAGACGCTGGAAGTCTCGCTCGTCTCCTTCATCCGCGACGAGGCCGCGTTCGCGGGCCTCGACGCGCTCAAGGCCCAGATCGCCGCGGACGCCGAGGCCGCCCGCCATATCCTCCACTCGTCATCCCGGACTTGATCCGGGATCCATGAGCACCGCTTTCGGAATGCCTCGTAGGCCGTGTTCATGGATGCTGAATCAAGTTCAGCATGACGGGAGTGTTTCCATGTCCACCCTTCCCCGCTAAGTCCGCCGCCAATGTCCGAAAAACCCGATTACCGCTCCACCGTCTTCCTGCCGAAGACGGACTTCCCGATGAAGGCCGGCCTCGCGCAGAAGGAGCCGGCCATCCTCGAGCGCTGGGCGGCGGAGAAATTGTACGAGCAGCTCCGCGAGGCCCGTGCCGGGCGCGAGCGCTTCATCCTCCACGACGGCCCGCCCTACGCCAATGGCGACCTGCACATGGGCCATGCGATGAACAAGATCCTGAAGGACATCGTCGTCCGCTCGCAGTCCCTGCTCGGCAAGGACGCGCCCTACATCCCCGGCTGGGACTGCCACGGTTTGCCGATCGAGTGGAAGGTCGAGGAGCAGTATCGCAAGAAGAAGCTCGACAAGGACGAGGTGCCGGTCGCCCAGTTCCGCGCCGAATGCCGGGCCTATGCGGAAAAGTGGGTGAATATTCAGTCCGAGCAGTTCCAGCGGCTCGGCGTCCAGGGCGAGTGGGACGATCCCTATCTGACCATGAAATACGAGGCCGAAGCCAAGATCTGCGAGGAGTTGCTGAAATTCGCCGAAAGCGGCCAGCTCTACCGCGGCGCCAAGCCGGTGATGTGGTCGCCGGTCGAGAAGACCGCGCTCGCCGAGGCCGAAGTCGAATATGAGGATATCGTCTCGACCCAGATCGACGTGGGTTTCGAGATCGTCGAGAGCCCGATCCCGGAGCTGGTCGGCGCTTATGCGGTGATCTGGACGACCACGCCATGGACGATCCCCGTCAACCAGGCGATCGCCTACGGGCCGGACCTCTCGTATGATCTGATTGAGTGGGGAGGGCGCAAGTTTCTCGTCGCGTTCGGATGTCAGCCTCAATCAATGACCAGATGGGGGTTTGAGCCCACTTCCGGTGAAGGCCGCCCAGCCGGCATGTACTCGGGAAAGCAGCTCGCAGGCACCGTCGCCCGCCATCCGATGCACTATCTCGGCGGCTTCTTCGCGCGCCCGCGCCCTTTCCTCCCGGCCGAGCACGTCACCACCGATGCCGGCACCGGCCTCGTCCATATGTCGCCAGATCATGGCGAGGAGGATTTCCTGGTCTGCAAGGCGGCGGGGATCGATCCGGTGTTCGCGGTCGAGGATGACGGGAGGTATCGCGCCGACTGGCTCTGGCTCGGCGGCCAGGGCAGCGTGATCAACAACAAGTTCAACGCGCCCGAGGGGCCGATCTGCTCGGACCTGCGCGAGGCCGGCGCCCTCCTCGCCGCGAGCGCGGATTTCCAGCATTCCTACCCGCACAGCTGGCGCTCCAAGGCCAAGGTGATCTTCCGCTGCACGCCGCAATGGTTCATCCCGATGGATCAGGGCGATTCCACGCTGCGCGAGACCGCGCTCAAGGCCATCGACGACACCCGCTGGGTCCCGGAGAAATCGCGCAACCGGATCCGCGCGATGATCGAGCAGCGGCCGGACTGGGTGATCAGCCGGCAGCGCGCCTGGGGCGTTCCGATCGCGCTCTATCTGAACAGGAAGACCGGCGAATATCTGAAGGACGCGGCGGTCAATTCGCGGATCATCCGCGCCTTTCACGAAGGCGGCGCCGACGCCTGGTTCGACGCCGATCACCAGGCCCTGCTCGGCAACGGCTATGCGCTCGAGGATTACGAGCCGCAGACCGACATCCTCGACGTATGGTTCGATTCGGGCTCGACCCACGCCTATGTGATCGAGGCGCGCTACGGCGAGGGCGTTCGCGCCGACCTCTATGTCGAAGGCTCGGACCAGCATCGCGGCTGGTTCCACTCCTCCCTGCTGGAAAGCAGCGGCACCCGCGGCGTCGCGCCCTACAAAGGCGTGCTCACCCACGGCTTCGCGCTCGACGGGCAGGGCCGGAAGATGTCGAAATCGGTCGGCAACGTCGTCGATCCGCTCGCCATCATCCGCGACAACGGCGCCGACATCCTGCGGCTGTGGGTCGCCTCGACCGACTATTTCGAGGATGTCCGCATCGGCAAGGAGGTGCTCGCCACCACCACCGACGCCTATCGCAAGCTCAGGAACACCTTCCGCTATCTGCTCGGCGCGCTCGACGGCTTCGACGAGGCCGAGACGGTGCCGGCGGACGCGATGCCCGAGCTTGAGCGCTGGATTCTCCACCGCCTCGCCGTGCTGGACGCCGAGCTGAAGCAGGCGACTCAGGATTACGAATTCAACCGCTATGCCCGGCTGATCACCACCTTCGCCAATGACGATCTGTCAGCCTTCTTCTTCGATATCCGCAAGGACAGCCTTTATTGCGACGCTCCGGATTCGCCGAAACGCCGCGCCTACCGAACCGTGCTCGACGCCGTCTTCGAGGCGCTCGTGCGCTGGATGAGCCCGATCCTCTGCTTCACCGCCGAGGAGGTCTGGCAGACCCGCAATCCGGGCTCGGGCTCCGTTCACCTGCTCGAATGGCCCGAGATCGACGACGGCTGGCGCGACGAGGCGCTCGGCGCGAAATGGGACCTGATCCGCTCCACGCGCGAGCGGGTCACCGAGGCGATCGAGCCGCTCAGGCGCGAGAAGGTGATCGGCTCCAGCCTCGAAGCCAAGGTCCTCTATCCCGATCGGGAGCTGGACCTCACCGACGAAAGCCTTGCCGATCTCGCCGAAATCTACATCGTGTCGGAAGTCGCGCCCGGCGCCGGCGAGGGGATCGAAGTGACCAAGACCGACCGATTGAAATGCGGCCGCTGCTGGCGGCATCTGCCCGAAGTCGAGGACGAAGGCGCCCTGTGCGCGCGCTGCGAGGGCGTCGTCCATGGCTGAGCCGATCGCGGCATTGCCCGCCGAGCTTCGCCAGAAGCGCACCCGCACCGCCGCGCTCCTGCTCGCGCTCGCCGTCTTCGCCTTCGATCAGGCGACGAAGTGGATCGTCACCTATCCGCTGCAGCTTCGTTTCCGGCGCGAGATCGAGATCTTCAACTTCTTCGACCTGAGGTGGGTGGAAAATACCGGCGTCTCGCTCGGCCTGCTCTCCGCCGACGGCGAGCTCGGCCGCTGGATGCTGGTCGTCGGCACCGCCGCCATCGCCGCGTTCGTCGGCATCTGGCTGTGGAAGGAGAAGCGCCGCGACGACGGCGCCGCGCTCGCCCTCATACTCGGCGGCGCGCTCGGCAATATCGTCGACCGGGTCCGCTACGGCTATGTCGTCGATTTCGCCGACCTGCATTTCGGCGCGTGGCGGCCGTTTTTGGTCTTCAATGTCGGCGACGCCGCGATTACCATCGGCGTGCTGCTTTTGCTTGTCCGAGCGCTCCTGATGCGCGAAGGGAAGGCGAAGAAGAAGGAAGCCTGATCCATGCGTATCGCCACCCTCGTCCTGGCCGGCTCGGCCGCTCTCCTGCTCGCCGGCTGCGCGGGCGGCGGCCCGTTCGGCCGCAGCGGCCCCGATGAGTTCGCCGTCGCCCGCAACCAGCCGCTGGTGGTGCCGCCCGATTTCGCCTTGACCCCGCCGCGCCCCGGCGAGGCCGATACCAGCGGCACCGATCCGCGCGGCCAGGCGCTGCAGGCCCTGTTCGGCGGCCCGGCGCCGCGCAGCGGGGTCGAGACCAGCCTTCTGCAATCGACCGGCGCCGAACGTGCCGCGCTCGGCGCCCGCTCGGTCGCCAGCGATCCGAACACCGCGGTGGTGAGCCGCGGCACCTTGGTGCAGACCATGCTCCAGCTGCCGCAGGGCGACGGCCAGGAAGCCTCGGTCAGCGTCCCGCAATAGACGCTCCGTCCGGAAGGACGGGCGGGATCGTCACCCCGGACTTGCTCCGGGGTCCACCTTCTTCAAGTCCTTGCGCCGGCCGCAGGAAGATGGATGCCGGATCAAGTCCGGCATGACGGGTTAGGGGACGCCGATTCGGCTCGTGTCAGAACCCGATCTCCACCGACAGCACGAGTCCGGCGTCCTGCCCGGGCAGGGCCGGCAGATCGGTGTCGACATAGCGCAGCCCGATCTCGGTGCTCGGCATGCCGCCGATTTGGACGTGATATTTGCCGCCGACCGACCAGGTCCAGTAGCTGCCGAACCGGCCCCAATCCTGCCGCCCGGCCTGCAGGCTGAACGACCAGGGGCGGAACGGCACCGTCAGGTCGACCTGGCCGAACAGATAGAGCATGTCCTCATCGCCGGTCGCGGCCTGCGAGGGCGCATATTTGGCGCCCGCGGTCGCGTAGACCGGGCCGATCAGATAGGAGAGCGAGGCGTAGGGCTCGACATAGTCGGTGGCGCCCGCGCCGCCGGCGAAGACGTAATACATCAGCCCGCCGTCCACCTCGAAGCCGTCGCCGACGTCGCGGCGGAAGCCGGCATAGAGATCGAGCTGGACGTCGCCCTGATCGACGAGGGCCGGGTTGCGCAGGCGGAAGGAGTCGAGGCCTTGCAGGGACGTGCCGCGCGCGCCGGCATAGAGGCCGCTCTCGTGGCTGACCATCAGTCCGGCCTGAACCGCCGGATCCTCGTCCGAGCGCGAAACGCCGCGAAAGCGGTAATCCGACATCAGGTCGAGCTCGCCACTCACCTCGAACGGACTGGTCGCGCCGACCGGCTGCGCCTCGTCGAGCGGGAGGTCCTCGGGCGGCGGCTCGTCCTGCGCCAGCGCTGGGGCCGCAACGAGCAGAAAGGCGGCGAAAACGGGGGTCCTGAACATGGCACGGACCTGCCCCAGCCGCGCCCGCCGCGCAATGGCCGTTAGCGCTTCCTTAGCGCCCGGGCGTTAGCCTGCCGGGCCATGACGCACCAGGCGCCGCCCCCTGCCTCATCGTCGGCCGCCGATCCCGGCCGGCAGATCGCGCAGCTGCGCGAGGCGCTTCGGCTGGTCGAGCGGATCGCCGGCCGCGGCGATGCCGGACGCGAGGATTCCCGTCTAGACGAAGCCGCGCGGGTCAGCGAGGCCTATGACCGCGCCCTGCCGGTCGCCCGGCGCCGTTTCGAGGCCCTTGCCGCCGAGACAGTGATCTGGGCGGCGGCGGGCGTCGAGGCGCTGCTGATCGCCGGGCAGGGCGCGCCGCCCCGCGCGGCCGCGGCCCGCCTCGCGGACTCGCTGGCGCGCGCGCTCAACGCTCTGGAGGAATCGCTGCGCTGACCGGCGGCGGCGCAGGCCATTCGGTAATCCGGATGTCGCGCTGCGGGCTCGGAATGGCGATGTCGTTGTCGCGGAACAGCTCCAGCACCCGGTTGAGGATTTCGGAGCGGACGCTGCCGAGCCCGGCCTCGGGATCGAGGATCCAGACCCTGATCTCATGCTCGATCGCATTCTCGCCGAACTTGGTCATCCAGACCGCCGGCTGCGGGGTTTCGAGCACGCGCGGGGACGCATTGGCCGCCTCGACCATGAGCTTGTGCGCCAGCTTGACGTCGCAATCGTAGGAGATGCCGATCGGGATCGAGATTCGGACGTCGCGGGTCGAATAGGACCAGTTGACCACCTCCTGGGTCATCAGGAGCTCGTTCGGGATCAGATATTCCTTGCCGTCGCGGGTGACGATCGAGACGGCGCGAACGCCGATCTTGTTGACCGAGCCGAAGCTCTCGCCGACCGAAATGACGTCACCGGGCTTGATCGAGCGGTCCATCAGCAGGATGATCCCCGCGATGAGATTGCCGAACGTCTTCTGAAGGCCGAAGCCGACGGCGAGGCCGAGCGCTCCGGAGAAGACCGCCAGCGCGGTGAGATCGATGCCGGCCAGGTCGATTCCGACGAAGAAGGCGACGGCGATGATCGCCAGCGCGGCCAGCTTTTGCGCCAGCAATTGCTGGGTCGGATCGAAGCCGCGGCTGCGCCGGATCGCCTGGCCGGCCAGGCGGATGGCGAAGCGGACGACCGCATAGAGCGCCAGCAGGCCGATCACGATCTGAACCAGAGCGAGCAGGGTGAAGCGGCGGCTGCCGAGGGTGAAGCCGACCGTATCGAGCGCCTCGGTCAGCGGCGCCAGCCCGCCGACCGCCTTGGCCAGCAACGCGGCGAAGGTCGCGGCGGCCAGCAGCCAGGCGATCCAGCGCGACAGGTTGAGGCCGCGGACGACGGCTCTGACCAGCAGCGCCGCCGCCGTCGCCCCGACCAGGCCGAGCGGCCACACCGCCATCGGCGGCCAGGGATAGAGCGCCAGCGCCAGCGCCATGCCCAGCGCGAGGACCAGGTAGCGGACCATCGCGCAGATCCGCGCCTGGATGCCCTCGCCGCGGGTGCCGGCGAGCTTCTCCATATGATCGGCCAGGCGCGGCCCGACATAGCGGCCGCCGAGCCAGGCGATCGCCGATACCCCGGTGATGGTCGCCGCCGCCGCGATCAGCACCGTTTTGTCGGGCAGCGCGGGCAGGCTCAGGCCGAGGTCCGCCGCGAATCCGCTCACAGCCGCGCCAGCCCCGCCGCCAGATCGGCGATCAGATCGTCCGGATGCTCGAGCCCGACATGGAGCCGGACCAGCGGTCCGCCGTAATCCGCCCTGGTCGCGGTGCGGACCGGATCGGCCGGCACGACCAGGCTCTCATAGCCGCCCCAGCTATAGCCGATGCCGAACAGCTCGAGCCCGTCGATCAGCCGGGTCCGCGCCTCATCGTCGCCGTCGAGCACGAAGGAGAAGAGGCCGGTCGCGCCGGTGAAATCGCGCGCCCAATGCTCGTGCCCCGGACAATCGGGCAAGGCGGGGTGAAGGACGCGCGGCACCCGCGGCTGCTTCTCCAGCCAGCGCGCGACCTCGAGACCGTTCTCCTGATGCCGCCGCAACCGGACGTCGAGCGTCCTGAGGCCCCTGAGCGCCAGCCAGGCATCGTCGGGTCCGGCGGTCTGGCCGAGCACCCGGCGGGTCTTCTCCAGCCTGTCGGCACAGGCTTCGGTGACCGTGACCGACCCGAGCATCACATCGGCATGGCCGCCGATATATTTGGTGCAGGCGAGGATCGACAGATCGACGCCCGCCGCGATCGCCTGGAAGAAGAGCGGCGTCGCCCAGGTATTGTCGATCAGTGTGACGAGACCGCGCTCCTTCGCCACGGCGCAGATGCCGGGCACGTCCTGCACCTCGAACGTGTGCGTGCCCGGGCTTTCCATGAAGACCGCCCGGGTCCGCTCGCCGATCAGCTCCGCGATGCCGGCGCCGATCACCGGATCGTAATAGCGAGTCGTCACTCCGAACCGCTTCAGCACCCCTTCGCAGAGCGCCCGCGTCGGCCCATAGGCGCTGTCCACCATCAACAGCTCGTCGCCGGCCTCCAGCACCGCCAGCAGCGCGCCCGCCACCGCGGCCGACCCCGACGGGTAGAGCCGCGTCATCGCCGCGCCCGGCTCGAGCTCGGTCAGCGCCTCGCACAAGGCCCAGGTCGTCGGCGTGCCGTTGCGGCCGTAGTGGAGAATGCCGTCCTTCGGCGGATTGGAGGCCTTCATGTCGGCGACGCTGTCGAACAGGATGGTCGAGGCGCGCCAGACGGCGGGATTGACGATGCCCTGCGTCCATTCCCTGCGCCGCCCGGCCTCGACGAGCCTGGTCTCGGGCTTGCGGTCCTTGCTCATGCCGCGCCCCGGGCCTTGGGCGTGGCCGGATCGGCGCCCCATTCGGACCAGCTGCCGTCATAGACCCGAACGTCGTGCTTGCCGAGCAGATGGGCGCCGAAAAGGGCAACGCAGGCGGTGACGCCAGAACCGCAGGTGGTCACCATCGGTTTCGACAGGTCGACGCCCGCTTCGTCGAACACGGCGCGAAGGGCGTCGCCGCGCTTCCAGCTGTTGTCGGCGTTGAAGAATTCGCTTTGCGGCGCGTTGCGCGAGCCCGGAATATGCCCCGCCGCCAGTCCCGCGCGGGGTTCCGCCTCCTCGCCGGCGAAGCGCGACGCCGCGCGGGCGTCGACGATCTGCGCCTGATCCGAACCGACCAGCCCAAGCACCTCCTCCTTGTCCGCCACGGCCTTGCCGTCGAGGAAGGCGGTGAAATGGCCGTGCCGGTGATGCTCGCGTCCGCTCGCCAGCGGCCGCCCCTCCGCTTTCCATTTCTGCAGGCCGCCGTCGAGCAACGCGACATAATGGGCGCCGTAGATTTTCAGCATCCACCAGGCCCGCGCGGCGGTGTGCAGCGGGCTGTTGTCGTAGACGACGAAGCGGTTGCCGTCGCCGAGTCCCAGCGACTGCATGCGGCTGGCGAATTTGTGCTCGGGCGGAAGCATGTGCGGCAGCTGGCTGTCCGGGTCGGCGATCTCGCCGATGTCGAAATAGACCGCGCCGGGGATATGCTCCGCCTCATATTCGGCGACCGCGTCGCGGCCCATATTGGGCAGGAACAGGGTCGCGTCGATCACGCGCAGATCGGGCGCGCCGAGCTCGGCCTCCAGCCATTCGGTCGAAACGAGCGACTCCACGCCAGCTTCCTAGCCCGGCGTCGGCGGAAGGTGAAGGCGAAGGCCTCGGCGCGCGGCTATCGCACCGGCTCGACCACGCCGAGCCGCGCCAGCGTGTCCAGATATTCGGCGACCTCCTCGACCGGCGCCTCCGCTATTGTGGCGGCGAGGATGGCGCGGATCTCGCCGACGCTGCGCCGGCCGTCGACCAGGTTGAGCGCCTCATAGCCGAAGCTCGGCCCGTTTCGCGGCGCTTCGCGCGCCAGCAGGCGGGGCCGGGTCAGGCCGGCGCGGGCGAGCCGGTCGTCGAACCAGCTATAGCCGAAGCCGTCCATCGGGCCCTCGCGCCGGATCCGGCGGTAGACGGGGCCGGACGGCGCGGCCGGAGCGGCCAGCGCCGGCGCCGGTTCGAACTCGGTCAGGTTGGCGAGGTGGTAGCCGGAGGCCGCGGCGATGAAGATCGCCCGGCGCATCTTCGTCGGATCGAGATTCTCGGGAACGTCGCGCTGGGTGTGGATGTAGCGGTCGGGCCAATCGGCTATGTAAATCACCGGGATCCGGAAGCTGCCCTCCGCCCACACCTGATGGTCGCTGCCTTCCGAAAAGCCGCCGATTTCCGCCTGCAGCGCCCGCCGGCTTCCGTCGGGATCGACCAGCGGCATGTCGGCCCGGCCGGTGCCCGCATATTCGAGGGATTGCGCGTTGACGTAGCGCGCCAAAGCGAAGGCGGTTTCCGGGACGGTCGTCGGCAGGCTGGGCGGCGAGCCTTCGACGCGCAGGATCGACTTGGTGATCTCGGTATCGCCGCCGATCATGTCGAGATGGATCGTCGCCACGGTCCGGCGGGCGAATTCGGGTCGGGCGTTCAGCAAGGCGATCGTGCATTCGACCTCGCAGGGCCAGATGAAGCGGATCGTGCGCTCCGGGCGCGGCAACCGGCCTTCGCGGATCAGCCGGCTGAGGCTTCGCGCCACTTCGAGAATGCCCGCGCAGCCGGAAGCATTGTCGTTCGCGCCCGGATTGGGATGATCGAGGTGGCAGGAATAGACGATCTCCTGGTCCCGCCGCCGCCCCGCGATGATCGCGGTCGGGATCAGATAGGCGCTGGGGCTCCGGCCGGCGTCGACCTCGGCGCGGAGCCGCACCGTCTCGCCGCGCCGGAGCCGCTCCTGCCAGGCCCGTGCGCGCGCCGGCGAGACCATGAAGGCGAAGGTCGGATGATCCGAGAAGGTGCCGAGATGGCCCCAGCGCACCAGGCTCTCGTCCTCGCCCCACCAGGCGGTGCGCTGGTTCTGCGCCCAGGAGACGACGCCCGCCGCGCCGAAGCGGCCGATGGCGAGGTCCTGCACCGCCTCGGGCTGGGAGGAGGTCAGCACCAGCCTGCCGCGGACCTCCTTGCCGGCATAGTCGCTCTCCGCAATGCCGGCGCCGATATCGACCAGCTCCGCCTCGGCGCGGCCGGAGACGCTGTCCTGGGCGAGGCTGATCGGCTGCTCGGCCCAGGAGGCGATCCGCTCCCGCCCCTCCCACAATTCGGCCGAGCGCGCGTTCCAGCCCGGCCGCGAGCGCTGCGTGCCGTAGAAGATCCGCCCGTCCGCGGGCAGCGAGATGATCTCCACGCCATCCAGGTCATGGTCCCTCAGCCGGTCGCGGATCGTCTCGGCCGCGGCGCGATAGCCGTCGGAGCCGCGCATCCGGTGGTTGCGGGACAAGGCGCGGACCGTGCCCATCGCCATCGCGCCGGACACCTCGGCGCCGATCGCCCGGCCCTGATCGGCCGGCAGCACGGGCGGCCCGGACTGAGCCCAGGCGATCCCGCCGGAAACCAGCAGGATCGCCGCGAAAGCAGCGCTAGCCTTGGCCATCATGTCCCCCTCAATCGCCGGCGAAGCGCCGGAAGAAGCTGTCCTCGTTCCAGCGCGGCCGAGCCTCGGCGTCCGCGACCCGAAGCGCGATACCGGCCATGAAATCGTGCAGCCGGACCTCGTCCTCGCGATAGACGGTCTGCGAGGCGTCGTCCTGCGGGCTGTGATAGACGCTCGCCCGCCAGGCGCGCTCGACCTCGGCCTCGGGCGATCCGGCGCGGAAGCCGAACTTGAAGGCGAGCGCCGGGATGCCGCTCTCGATGAACGAATATTGGTCGGAGCGGATGAACGAGTTGCGGTCCGGATAGGGATCGGGGACCAAAGGCAGGCCCATCGCCGCGCCGACCGCCCGGGCGTCGGCGCCGAGGCTCGATTCCTCCGCGCCCAAAGCGGTGACGCTGCGCAAGGGAAAGAGCGGCAGCGCCATGTCGTAATTGAGGTCGGCGACGATCGAGGCGCGCGGCACGGTCGGCGCCCGCGCGAACCAGCGCGAGCCGAGCAGCCCTTTTTCCTCGCCGGTCAGGGCGACGAACAGGATCGAGCGTCGCGGCCGGGCCCGGTCCGATTGAAATTTCCGGGCGATGTCGAGCAAAGCCGAGACTCCGGCGGCATTGTCGAGCGCGCCGTTGTAGATCGTGTCGCCGTTGACCGGCGCGCCGACGCCGAGCCCGTCCAGATGCGCGGTCAGGACGACATGCTCGGCGGCGAGCCGGGGGTCGCTGCCGCGCAGCCGCGCCACCACGTTGCGGGTCTCGACCGCGCGGCTCTCGGTCGCCAGACTCGCCTGAAGCCGCGGCCTCAGCGCGAAGCCGGCGATCGGCCGCGACGCCAGCGCCGCCTCCGAGACGTCGGCGAAGCTGCGGCCGGAGCCGGCGAACAGCCGTTCGGCGCCGGCGTCGTTGAAATAAGCGGTGAGGAAGGGCGAGCCGAGCGTCCGCACCGCGGCGTCGGCCGGATACATTCCCGGCGCGTCGGCGATCCGGGCGAAGGTCGCGAAAGGCTGCTCGCTGGCGCCGAGCGGGTTGAGCAGGATCACGCCGACGGCGCCGCGCTCGAGCAGCAGCCGCGACCGGTCCGCCCGCGCGTGCGATTTCAGAGCGCCGGACAGCGCCGCCGGCCCGGCGCCCTGGATGACGACCGCGATCCTGCCGCGCAGATCGTGCCCGGCGAAATCGTCATGCCCCGCCTCGGGCAGATGCAGGCCGTAGCCGATGAACACGAGAGGCGCATCGACGGCCCCGGGCGGCGGCCCGCCCGAGATTCGGAAGAAGATGTCGCTCGGAATCGACAGCGGCGCGGCGCCGCTGTCGGTCACCAGCGCGGCGCGCGAAGCGGCGGTGAATCGCCGCTCCTCGAGCCGGACCGCCTGAAAGTAGCTGCCGTTCTCGCCGGCCGGCTCGAGGCCGTATTCGGCGAACCGCTCGGCGACGTAATCCGACGCCCGGCGATGGCCGTCGCTGCCGGCGACGCGGCCTTCCATGTCGTCGGCGGCGAGGACCTGGACGTGCCGCCACCAGGTTTCGGCGCGTTCGGCGGCCGGGGCGGCGGCGATCAGGAAAGGGGCAAGCAGCAACAAGGGGATACGCATGGACTAGGATCGCTCCTCGCGGCGCAGCGGCCGCTTCAGATAGAATTCGCTGTAGAAGGCGGAGAAGAAGGCGGCCGCGGGGGTGGCGACGATCGCTCCGAGCAGCCCGAAGGCGAGCGCGAAGGCCAAAGTGAAGAACAGGATCAGCACCGGGTGCAGCTGCATGGTCGCGCCGCGGATCTTGGGCGCGACGATGCTGCCCAATATCTCGTTGGAGACGATGTAGTAGAGCGCGACCCAGATGGCGGTCATCGGCCCCATGGTGAGCGCGAGCAGGACCGGCGGGAAGGCCATCACGTAGCCGCCGATGCGCGGGATGAAGTCGGCGAAGAAGGCGAGCGCCGCCCAGACCAGGGCCCCGGGCACGTCCATCCAGCTCAGGAAGCCGAACACGGCGACCGCCTGGATCGCGCCGATGACCAGGCTCGCCTTGGTCCAGCCCACCACCGCCCGGCAGGCCCGGCGATAGGCGCGCATGCCGGGCCGGCGATAGGCGACGGGCAAGCTGCCCAGATAGGCGTGCAGGATCGGTTTGGGGTCGAGCAGGACGTAGGCGACCGTCGAGAAGAAGACGATGGCGAGCGCGATCCCGCCGAGCACCCCCAGAGAAACGTCGCCGAGCCCGCGAAACACCGCCCCCGCCTCGGGCGCGATCGACTGGACCGGCGATGCGCCGCTGCCGCTGAAATAGGCCTGCAGGTCCGGATAGCGGGCGAGCAGATCGGCGATCTGCCGGTCGAGCCGGATCAGGAAATCGGGCAATTGATTGACCAGCAGCATCGTCTGCCCGGCAAGCTGCGGGATCACCGCCCAGCCGAGCAGCAGGATCGTGGCGAAGAAGATCAGCAAGGTCAGCGGCCCGGCGAACCGCCGCGGCACGCCCCTGCGAACGAACCATTCAACCGGCGCCGAAAGGGCGATCGCGACGACGAGCGCGAAGAAAAGCAGAAGGATGGCGATCACGATCTTCTGCAGGAACCACAGCGCGACCACCGCCGCGGCGGCGGCGATCACGAAGCCGAGCCAGGAGCTCAGCAGGCTGGGCCGTCGGGCGCTGGTGGGCGGGGCTGGCTCCATAGCCGCCTCCTAGCGCCAAGTCCGCCGAGCCGCTAGAGAGCGGCCATGGATCTGACCCATCTCGGCCGGTCGAGCGCGCTGCCCGCTTCCCCTGAGGAAGCGAAGCTCGATTACGTGCCGAATCCGCGGCCGGGGACGGCCTATCTGGTCCGCTTCGCCGCGCCCGAATTCACCTCGCTCTGCCCGGTCACCGGTCAGCCCGATTTCGCCCATCTCGTCATCGACTACGCGCCCGCCGAGACGATCGTCGAATCCAAGTCGCTGAAGCTGTTCCTGGCCTCGTTCCGCGATCATTGCGGCTTCCATGAGGAGGTCACCGTCGGGATCGCGCAGCGGCTGGTCGCCGAGATGAAGCCGCTCTGGCTCCGGATCGGCGGCTATTGGTATCCGCGCGGCGGGATCCCGATCGACGTCTTCTGGCAATCGGGCGAGCCGCCCGCCGGCCTCTGGGTGCCCGATCAGGGCGTCGCGGCCTATCGGGGCCGGGGCTGACCCGGATCGTCATCCACGGCGCCGGCTCGATCGGCTGCTATGTCGGCGGCGCCTGGCTCGACGCCGGGCTCGACGTCTCCTTTCTCGGCCGCGCGAGGATCGGCGAGGAGCTGGCCGCGCACGGCCTGAGGCTGAGTGACACCGACGGCTGGAATGCGACGCTGCCGCCGGAGCGGATCCGCTTCGCCGCCGATCCCGCCGCGCTCGCCGACGCGGACATCGTCGTGCTCTGCGTCAAGAGCACCGGCACAGAGGCCGCCGCCGCCGAGATCGCCGCTCACGCCCGGCCCGGCGCGACCGTGCTCAGCATCCAGAACGGCGTCACCAATGCCGAGACCCTGCGCCGACTGCTCCCGGATCGGGAGGTCGTCCAGGGCATGGTCCCCTACAATGTCGTCCATCTCGGCCCGGGCCGCTGGCATCGCGCCACCTGGGGCGATCTCGTCGCCGAGGACAATGAGACGATGCGGGCGCTGTCGGCGCGGATCGGCGACCGGCCCGGGCGGCTTCGGCTGACCGGCGACATCGAGGCGATCGCCTGGGGCAAGCTCTGCTACAACGTCAACAATGCGATCAACGCGCTTTCCGGCCTGACCATCCTCGAACAGCTGAAGCAGCGCGACTATCGCCGGGTCTTCGCCGCCGCCATCTCCGAAATGGTCGGCCTGCTCCGGCTCGCGGGCATCGCGCCGGCCAGGATCGGCGCGGTCGGGCCGGAGCGTCTGCCGCGCGTGCTCCGCCTGCCGGACTTCCTGTTCCGGAACCTCGCGCTTCGCAAATGGAAGATCGATCCCAAGGGCCGCGGCTCGATGGCCGACGATTTCGATGCCGGCCGCGCCACCGAGGTCGATTATCTCAACGGCGAGGTGGTCCGGCTGGCCGAGCGGCTGGGGCGGAAGGCGCCGGTCAATGCGGCGATCGTGGCTTTGGTCAGGGACGCCGAGGCCGGCGGCCGCAAGCAGTGGAGCGGCCCGGAGCTGCGCCGCCGCGTGCTGGGACACTGAAGCCCCACATCTTCGTTTGACAGCCTGCCGCCTCGCGGGCATCGCCCATGCGGGCTCCTACCGACGAAAGGTCCGTCCGTGCGCCCATTCCCCCTCGTCTCCACCCTCGCCCTCACCGCCGCGCTCGCCCTCCAGGGCTGCGCCGACCGGCCGCGCGACGTCCGGTCCGCCCCACCTCCGTCCGCCGCCGCCGCCGGCGCCGTGCAGGTGCCGAGCCAATTGCCGCGCAACGTCCGCCCGATCCATTACACGATCAGCGCCGCGCCCGACGCGGCCAACCTGCGCTTTACCGGCCAGATCCGGATCGACATCGAGGTGCTCGAGCCGACCGACACCATCACCGTCAACGCGGCCGATCTCGACTTCGCCTCGGTGACTCTCGACGGCGGCGCCCGAGCCCGGGTCTCGACCGACGCCGACGCGCAGACCGCCACCTTCCGGTTCGAAGACGCCGTCGCGCCCGGCCGGCACCGGCTCGCCATCGATTATTCCGGCAAGATCAACACCCAGGCCGCCGGCCTGTTCGCGCTCGATTATACGAGCGAGGCCGGGCCGAAGCGCGCGCTCTTCACCCAGTTCGAGGCGCCCGACGCGCGGCGCTTCTTCCCCGGCTGGGACGAGCCCAATTTCCGCACCCCCTACGATCTCAGCGTCCGGGTTCCCGCCGGCCAGCAGGCGGTGAGCAACATGCCCGAGGCCGGCCGCGAGCCGCAGGCCGACGGCAGCTCGATCGTCCGCTTCCAGACCAGCCCGGCCATGTCGAGCTACCTGCTCTTCCTCGCCGTCGGCGAGCTCGACCGGATCACCACCACCGCCGCCGGCACCGAGATCGGAGTCGTCACCCGCCGCGGCGCCGGCGAGCAGGGCCGCTGGGCGCTGGAAAGCTCGGCCCGGATCGTCCCCTGGTACAATGAATATTTCGGCACCCGCTATCCCCTGCCCAAGCTCGACAATGTCGCCGGCCCCGGCACCAGCCAGTTCTTCGGAGCGATGGAGAATTGGGGAGCGATCTTCAGCTTCGAGAACATCCTCCTCGTCGACCCCGCGATCACCACCGAGGCGCGCCGCCAGGCGATCTTCTCGGTCGCCGCGCACGAAATCGCCCACCAATGGTTCGGCGACCTCGTCACCATGGCCTGGTGGGACGATCTCTGGCTCAACGAGGGCTTCGCTTCGTGGATGGCGAGCAAGGCGACCGCGGCTCTCCATCCCGAATGGGAGCCCGAGCTCGGCCGGGTCGACGGCCGCGAGCAGGCGATCAATCTCGATTCGCTTCGCACCACCCACCCGGTCGTTCAGCGCCTGCAGACGGTCGAGCAGATCAGCCAGGCCTTCGACGCCATCACCTATGAGAAAGGCGAGGCGGTCATCACCATGCTCGAAGACTATGTCGGCGAGCAGGCGTGGCGGAACGGGGTCAGGGCCTATATCCAGCGCCATCGGCTGGGGAACACCCAGTCGGACGATCTGTGGGGCGCGGTGGACGAGGCCTCCGGGACGCCGGTCACCGAGATCGCGCACCAGTTCACGCTGCAACCGGGCGTGCCGCTGATCCAGGTCGAAAGCGCGCGCTGCGTCGGCGGGCGGACTCAGGTCTCCTTCCGCCAGGGCCAGTTCAGCCGCGACGATCCCGACGCCCAGCCGCTCTCCTGGCGGGTGCCGGTGATCGCCCAGGCCGGCGGCCGGCCGTTGCGCGCCCTGGTCACCGGCCAGATGCAGGCGACGGTCCCCGGTTGCGGCCCGCTCGTCGTCAATTACGGCCAGGCGGGCTATTACCGGACGCTCTACGCGCCCGATCTGATCGCCGGCCTCACCCGCAATTATGCGCGGCTTCGGCCGCTCGACCAGATCGGCCTGCTCGCCGACAATTGGGCGCTCGGCCTCGCCGGCTATCAGTCGCCCGCGGTCGGCCTCGATCTCGTGCAGGCCGCGCCGGCGAACGGCAACGCCCAGCTGCTGGCCCGAATCTCGAACATCCTCGGCCAGATCGACGACATGTACGAGAACGACCCCGCCCATCGCGCCATGCTCGCCCGCTTCGCCGCGGAGAAGCTCGGCCCGGCCATGCGCCGCCTGGGCTGGGCGCCGCGCGCGAACGAGCCCGCCAACGACGCCGTGCTTCGCGGCCAGCTGATCGCCGTGCTCGGCGGGATCGGCGATCCGCAGGTGGTCGCCGAGGCGCGGCGCCGCTTCGCCGCCGACGATCCCTCGGTGACGGCGGGGCCGCTGCGCGGAACGATCCTCGCCATCGTCGCCTATCATGCCGACGAGGCGACCTGGGAGCGGCTCCGGACGATGGCGCGCGAGGAGCGTAACCCGCTGGTCAAGGTCCAGCTCTACCAGCTGCTCGGCGGCGTCCGCGAGGAGGCGCTCGCCCGCCGCGCTTTGGCCCTGGCGCTGACCGAGGAGCCCGGAGCGACCAACAGCAGCCAGATCATCGGCTCGGTCGCCGGCGTCCACCCCGATCTCGCCTTCGATTTCGCGCTTGAGAATCGCGCCCGGGTCGAGCCGCTGGTCGATGCCTCGTCGCGCTCGCGCTATTTCGCCGCGCTCGGCGGCGGCTCGTCCGACCCGGCGATGATCGAGAAGCTGGGCCGCTATGCCGAGCGCCATATGACCGCCCAGTCGCGCGCTCCGGCCGACCGCGCGATCGCCTCGGTCCGCGACCGGATAAGGGTGCGGCAGCAGCAGCTGCCGCAGATCAGCCGCTGGCTGGAGGCGCGTCGAGGCTAGCGGCGGAGCGGGCGGTGTAGCTGTAGGCCCAGGCCACGATCGGGATGAAGACGACCAGGCCGAGGATGATCGGCGCAACGCCGAGGTCCGGCCTTCCGAGGAGGGCGGCGACGTCATCGTCGAGGCGCAACGCGCCCGGGCCGTTGATGTCCAGGGCCTGATACGCGGCGACGACCCCCGCGAAGGCGACATTGAGCAGGCTGTCGCCGACGATGAAGCCGGTGGCGAGCAGAACGCCCATCCGCTTGGTGAATTTGGGGAAGCGGGCGCCTTCGGCGCGATTGTCGTAGAGCTTGCCGAGCACCGCGCCGATCACCACCGGCAGGGTCGCCGCCATCGGCAGATAGATGCCGATGCCGACCGCGAGCGGCGGCAGCCGGAGCAATTTCGCCTTGCCGAGCATTTCGTCGACGACGATCGCGCCGACGCCGACCGCGACTCCGTAGCCGATCATCGTCCAGTTGAGGTCGCCGCCGAGCACGCCGGTGGCGAGCGCCGAGATCAAAGCGGCCTGCGGCGCCGCCAGCGCCTGCGGTCCGGCGCCCGGCGCGCCGGCGAAGCCGTAGACGGCGTTGAGCAGGGTCAGCACCGGCGGGATGACGATCGCGCCGAACAGAACGCCCCAGACCAGGGCCACCTGCTGCCGCCACGGCGTCGCTCCGACCAGCTGACCGGTCTTCAAATCCTGGAGATTGTCGTTGGAGATCGTCGCGATGCCGAACACGATGGCGGTGACGAACAGAGCGTAGGCGATCAAGGCCGCCTGCTCCTCGGCGCTGCCGCTGCCGCCGTACCAGAAAGCGAGCAGGAGCGAGGCGGCGAGGATGGCGAGGATGCCGACGCCCGAGATCGGGCTGTTCGAGGCGCCGATCAGCCCGGCCATGTAGCCGCAGACCGAGGCGATCACCACGCCGGCGACCAGCACGAACAAGAGGGTGATGCCGATCAGCGGAATCGCGTCGCCGGCGAGCGGCCCGCCGGCGAGGAACAGCCACAAGAGGATCGCGATCGGGACCAGCGAGCCGAGGATGACGAGGCCGACCGTGCCGATCGGGATGTCCCGCTCGACCAGCGGGATCGAGTCGGCGCCGCCGGCGCGGAGCCGGGAGGCGGCCAGAGCGGATTTGATGCCGCCGAGGATCGGGCCGAGGATCTTGAGCAGCGTCCAGATCGCGGCGACTCCGATCACCCCGGCCCCGAAGAAGCGGACGTCGGAGGCGAACACCGTCCCGGCCACCTCTTCGGCGGAGCCGGGGAGGCCGGCGGTGAGGATCGGAAGCACCACGTACCAGCCGGTGACCAGTCCGACGAGCATCGCCATGCCGACCGAAATGCCGACCAGATGGCCGGCGCCGATCAGGGCGAAGGAGAGGCCGGCCGAAATGCCGGTCGAGGACGGGCCGACGTGGAAGAAATGCCCCGCTTCCTCGGCCAGCAACCGGCTCTTGGCGACGAGGGTGAAGAGGGCGGCGGCGATCGAGCTGACGATGATCAGCCGAAGCCCCTTCTGATTCTCCCTGTCGCCCTCCTCGGCGGCGCCGCATTTCAGCACCTCCGCCGCCGCCACGCCTTCGGGATAGGGAAGCGGCGTATCGACCACCAAAGCGCGCCTGAGCGGCACCGAGAACATCACCCCCAAAATGCCGCCGACGGCGGTTGCCGAGGCGGTCATCCAATAGGGAAAGCCGCTCCACCAGCCGATCATGACCAGGCCGGGCAGGACGAAGATGATCGCCGCCAGGGTCCCCGCCGCCGAGGCGACCGTCTGGACGATATTGTTCTCGAGGATCGTTCCGTTGGAGAACATCCTCAGCACCGCCATCGAGATCACGGCGGCCGGAATCGAGGTGGCGAAGGTGAGTCCGACCTTGAGCCCGAGATAGACGTTGGCGGCGGTGAAGACGAGGGTGATGGCGCCGCCCAGCAGGATGGCGCGGAGCGTCAGCTCGCGCAGCGATCCCGCGGGCGAAGCGGCGTCGGTCGCGGGGGCGCTCGCCACCCGCTCAGCGCCTGGCCAGCTCGACTCCGATATAGAGCGGCGGCGCATTGCCCCGCCGGACCAGCAGCAGCACCGTGTTCCGACCGGCGCGGCGCGCCGCCTCGACCGTCGCCACCGCCGCCTCGGGAGTCGGCGCGGGCGACTGGTTGATCGACAGGATGACGTCGCCGGGCTGGATGCCCTTCTGGCCGGCGTCGCTGTTCGGATCGACGCTGCCGACGACCAGGCCGCGCTGGGTCGCGTCGCGGATGTTCAGCTGCCGGGCGAGCGCCGGAGTCAGCGCCTGCAGCGACAGGCCGAGGCTTTGCCTGGTCGAACGCTGGCTGGCCGATTGCTCGTCGGTCGGCTTGCCGCCGTCGCCGCCGCCGGCATCGGGCGTGGCGTCGTCGCCGCCGCCGATCCGCGCCAGCTCCTCCTCGGTGGGCCGCTCGGCCACCGCCACGGTGACGTTGCGCCGCTGGCCCTGGCGGATGACCTCGAGCGGGATTCGCGACCCGATCGGCTGCTGGGCGATCAGGAAGGCGAGCGACTGGTCCGGGGTCACCGGCTGGCCGGCGACGCTGACCACCACGTCGCCCTGCTGGACTCCGGCGCGGGCGGCCGGACCGCCGGGCGTGACCGAGCGGATCAGGGTGCCGCGATTGCGGTCGATGCCGAGCGCCGCCGCGACGCCTTCGTCGACGTCCTGCATGGCGACCCCGATATAGCCGCGCCGCACCCGTTCGCCGCGGCGAAGCGCGTCGACGACCGGCCGGATCTGCTCGGCGGGAATGCCGAAGCCGATGCCGACATTGCCGCCGGTCGGCGAAATGAGCGCCGTCGAGATGCCGATCACGTTGCCGTTGAGGTCGAACATCGGCCCGCCCGAATTGCCCGAATTGATCGAGGCGTCGGTCTGGATGTAGCGGTCGTAGAGGCCGGCGCCGATATTGCGGTGGAGCGCCGAGACGATGCCGGCGGTGACGGTGCCGCCCAGCCCGAACGGATTGCCGATCGCGATCACCCAGTCGCCGACCCGCACCCGGGTCGAATCGGCGAAGCG
>Ga0190274_10000335_pt1 | contig 29307 bp, 22 predicted proteins | sample Popmic531T_FD_133002 | JGI IMG/M metagenome (GOLD analysis project Ga0190274, IMG submission 133002) | Populus adjacent soil microbial communities from riparian zone of Yellowstone River, Montana, USA - 531 T | ecosystem: Environmental > Terrestrial > Soil > Riparian zone | place: USA: Montana... | reverse complement strand
CAGGTCTGCCGGATCCGCCAGGCCTGAAGGCCTGGCCTACGAACAGCGCTGAGCCCGGCGCCGATCTCTACGGCCTGAAGGGTCGCTTGCCGAGAATGTGCCCCAGCAGTTTGACCGCATAGCGAGCCGCGCGGCCGAGTACTTCTTCGTTGCCGGGTGAGCCGTCCGGGAGGCCTAGTTGGCTGAGTTGGCTCGCCGCCGCATCGCTGCCCTCGTCGGGATGGAGCGCAATCCACGCCAACACCTTGATCAAGTCGTCCTGCGGGACCGTTCGTTGAATCTCTGCGAAGACGATCAACGGCAGGTACGACTCGATTTGCATCTGAAAGACGTCGGTCACTGCTGCCACAAGCAGGAGGTTGCGCACGCGCTGGACGGGATCGGAAACGCGGCCTGGCGCCCACTCGGGCAGGCGGGCCTGGACGGCTTCGAGGTCGCCAGTGACATCGGGACCGGGATCCTCGGATAGTGGCGCGATGGGCGTCACAACGCCGGAGTCGGGCGGCAGGGTCCCGGTGAAGACGAACTGCTCGTCGATGAAGCTTCGTGTGATCTCCCGCCAGGACTTGAATTCCGCGCCGGGCATTGGCTCGTCCCCACCGCGGGGGGCAGGGGACCCGCTACGGCCACCGGCGGTGTTTGGCGGCGGGGACTCGAGTGTCACCGACGAACTCGCCTGGCCCTGCGGTGCCGCTCGTGTGGGCGACGTCATTGCGACCGCGTTCGGCGTCTCGGAACCGGCTGCAGCGGCGCCCGGACCTGGCGCTGTTTGAATCGTCGGCGCACCGGCCTCGGTCGCTGCACCGGTCACTGCGCTTGCATTCGGCACCGATGCCGACGGCGCCAGCCCTGACTCTCCAACCGCAGGTGTCGTCGGGACGGAGGCCTCCGCGCGCATGACCGCCGGCGGTCCAATTCGTCCTTGCACCTCGGCCATGACCCCGACCGCTGCCCACCCGGCGAGCGCGACGACGAGCCAGCTCTTGCCCGTGCTTGCGAAGAATCGCTGTTGCGCATCCCACCTGAACATCCGCGCACCAGCGAGCGATCCCGCGGTTCCGATGATGACGAGCGCGAGCAGGGGAAACCGCACCGCCGCGAGGCCGGCGCCTGAAACCGTCGCTTGAATGGCCTCCACCGCGTAGCGTCCCGGAAAAAATGCCGAGACGTGCAGCGCCCACTCCGGTAAGGCCGAGAGCTGCACAGCGATGCCGCCAATGATGAGCATGGGCAGGAAGATGCACTGGCCGAGGGCCTGCACGGCCGGCACGTTGTCGGCGAGCATGGCGATGACAAGACCGAGGCCCATGAAGGCGAAGGCGACGCACGTGAAGGCGACAAAGAGCTGCAGTGGGTGGCGGGGTAGCGGCATGCCGAACGCCATGGCGAGCGCCACCTGCAGGAGGCCCGCGGTGATGAGAATGACGTATCGGGCCAGCACGGTACTGCCGACGACATTGAGTGTCGGCACAGGCGTGAGCCGATAGCGCCGCCACACTCCTCGCTCCCGCTCGCTGACGATCGTCGTCGGTAATCCGAAGCAGGCGCCGCCGAGCACCGCGATCGTCAGCAGTTCACCCATGTGCCGCACGAGCGGCACGCGGTCGTACCGATAGAGCACCCAGAAGGCGATAAGAAAGATGGCGGGGAAGAGGTACCCGTAGATGAGCGCCATCGTGTTGCGGAAGTAGAGCCGCAGGCTCATTCGAAGCTGAGGCCAGAGACCGCTCATGACTGCGCTCCGTCGCCTCGACGCCCTGCTTCACCGAAGCGGCGAAGCGGCGAAGGCGGGTCAAGGGCCGTCGCATGTGGACTGGTCGTCACCGACAGGTACACGTCCTCGAGCGTCGCCTTTCGGACGTGCAACTCGGCGATTTCAATGCTGCGCGCCGCCAGCCGGCCTGTGAGCTCCGAGACGACGCGACTCGCCGCCGGCGTACGAAAACGGACTGTGAGACCGTCGGCATCCCACGTGAGGTCGCTCACGGATGGGAGATCTGTCACCGTGGCGCGATCGAAGGGCGCGGTCGTCGTGAGAGTCACCGTCTGCAGCGTGCTCGAGCCGGCAATGAGATCGCGAGGGGTGCCGGTGGCTATGATGCGGCCCTCGGCGATGATTGCGATACGGTCGCAGAGCAACTCCGCCTCTTCGAGGTGATGGGTCGTGAGCAGCACCGTGTGGCCATCGGTCCTCATCCGCTGAATCTCGACGTGCAGTTCGCGGCGGGACTGAGCGTCGAGGCCAGACGTTGGCTCGTCGAGAAAAACCAGTTCGGGACTGTTGACGAAAGCAAGGGCGAGGGCCAGGCGTTGCCGCTGACCGCCCGACAGCGTATCGAAGGCGACATCCGCCTTGTCGGTCAGTGCAAAGCGATCGAGCAGCGCGGCAGGCTCGGCATGTGCCCGGTAAAACGTGCCGAACAAGGTCAGCGCCTCACGCGGCGTGATCTTGTCCTGGAGTGCCGTGGTCTGCAGTGCCGCGCCGATGCGCTGCTTGACCTTGGCGGGTTCCCGCCGCGCGTCGATCCCACAGATATGGATGGAACCGGCATCGGGCTGCCGCAGCCCGAGTAGACACTCGACCGTCGTCGTCTTGCCCGCGCCGTTCGGGCCCAGCAGGCCAAAGATCTCGCCTTCCTGAATCTTGAAGCTCACGCCGCGGGCGGCCTCGACCGCGCCATAGCTCTTGCGGAGATCGTCGACGATGACCTTGACAGACATGAGTGCCGTGCCTTGATTCTATAGAATGTGTCTTTTCCCGGAGATCCCGATGACGCTTCGAACGGCAACACTTGTCGGCTTCTGCCTGCTGGCGCTGGTCGCAATCCCGGTGGCGCAGTCCGCCCCCAGGTCCGGCATTGAGCCAGGGCTTGCAGACCCGTCGGTTCGGCCCCAGGACGACTTGTTCCGCCACGTCAATGGCGGCTGGCTTCAGCGTACGGAGATTCCGGCCGACCGGCCATCGTACGGCACCTTCATTCAACTGCGGGACCAGTCCGAGGTAGACCTGCGGGTCCTTGTGGAAGCCCAGGCTGGACGCGCTGGCCGGACCGCGGGCACACCGGCGCAACAGATTGGCGACCTCTACGCCAGCTTCATGAATGAGGCCGAGGTCAACCGTCTCGGAGCCGAACCGCTCAGACCCCGGCTTGCGGCGATCGACGCCGTCAAGGACGCGCGCGAACTGGCGACGCTTCTGGGCGAGCTAGCCATGGTAGGGCTCGCCGGCGCGGTCGGGAACTATGTGGACGCCGACGCAGGCGACCCGACGGTCACCGCGATCTATCTCGATCAGGCGGGCACGGCCCTGCCTGACCGCGACTACTACCTCAAGGACGACGCGCGGCTCGTCGACGCTCGAACGAAGTACGCCCAATACCTGGAGCGTGTTTTCAGTCTGGCCGGACGGCCCAGCCCGGCGGAGGAGGCGCGCGCGGCCCTCGCGGTCGAGACCGCATTGGCCCGGGCGCAGTGGACGCAGACCGAAGACCGCGATGCCGTCAAGACGTACAACAAGATGACGGTCAGCACGATCGTCGCCGACATGCCCGGCTTCGATTGGATGGCGTGGGCGCGACCGCAAGGCATCGAGAGGGTCCCGGCCTGGGTGGTGCGGCAGCCGTCGTTCTTCAAGGCGTTTGCCGCGATGGTGCCCTCGACACCACTCGCGAGTTGGAAGGCGTGGCTGGCCGCCCAGGTCATCTCGGCCAAGGCGCCGTACCTCAGCCAGCCTTTTACCGATGCGCAGTTCGACTTCTTCAGTCGGACCCTCAACGGCCAGCAGGCGCAACGCGATCGTTGGAAGCGTGGCGTGCAGCTGGTCAACACGTCGATTGGAGAGACGGTCGGGCAGCTCTATGTCGAGCGGCACTTTCCCGCCGCGGCCAAGGCGCGCATGCAGCAACTTGTAGGCAACCTGCTCGAGGCCTACCGTCGATCGATCAGCACGCTCGATTGGATGACGCCGGCCACGCGCACGGCGGCGCTGGTCAAGCTTCAGAAGTTCACGGTGAAGATTGGCTATCCCGATCGATGGCGCGATTACCGGGCTCTCACGATTACGCCTGCGGACCTGGTGGGTAACGTCGAGCGCGCAAGTCGGTTCGAGTCTGAATACCAGCTCGCCAAGCTCGGCAAGCCCGTGAATCGCAACGACTGGCTGATGACGCCACAGACCGTCAACGCCTACTACAATCCGAATCTCAACGAGATCGTGTTTCCGGCTGCCATCCTTCAACCGCCGTTCTTCGATTTGGCGGCCGATGATGCGGCGAATTTCGGGGCGATTGGGGCGGTGATCGGCCACGAGATCGGGCACGGGTTCGACGATCAGGGCCGCCGGTACGACGGCGACGGCCGGCTGCGCGACTGGTGGAGCCCGGCCGACGAAGTCGAGTTCAAGCGCCGAGCGGACCTGCTGGTGGCGCAATTCAATGAGTACAGCCCGGGACCCGGCCTGAAGATCAACGGCGAGCTGACCCTTGGGGAAAACATCGGCGATCTCGGCGGCCTGTCGATTGCCTACCAGGCCTGGAAGATCGCGCTTGCCGGCAAGCCGTCGCCCGTCATTGGCGGCCTCACAGGGGATCAGCGGTTCTTCATGGCGTGGGCACAGGCTTGGCGGGGGAAGGCGCGTGAGGCGTATCTACAGCGCCAGGTCCTCTCCGACCCTCACTCGTGGAATGAGTTCCGCGCCAACGGGACCGTGGCAAACGTCGAGGCGTTTTACGAGGCCTTTGGCGTGAAGCCTGGGGACAAACTGTATCGAGCCCCAGCCGTGCGGGTCCGTATCTGGTAGCGACTGTTTTCGACTGTCACACACCGATGCCGAGCGGGTCGCGCGCTTTGAGTGCGGCGCCATCCTTCTGTCCGGCTGTCCCGATCGCATAGACTGGCGGGCGGCCTATATGAGGATTGGCGTTCCCAGAGAGATCCATCCCGGCGAGATGCGTGTCGCCACCACCCCGGACGTCGTCACGCAGCTTCAGAAGCTTGGCTTTTCAGTCGCGATCGAATCCGGCGCAGGTGCGGGCGCCAGCTTTGATGACGAGGCCTTTCAAAAGGCCGGGGCGACGGTCACGAGCGACGTTCGAGAGCTGTGGGCGTCGAGCGATGTAATCCTGAAAGTGCGAGCACCTGCAGCACATCCTGTGGCGGGCGTGGACGAACTCGCTCTCGCGCACGAAGGCCAGATTCTGATTGCGTTCCTCTGGCCCGCCCAGAATCCCGACCTGCTCGGACGCTTATCCAGACAGGGCGTGACGGCGCTCTCAATGGACAGTGTGCCGCGTATTTCGCGCGCGCAGAAGGTCGACGCGCTGAGCTCGATGGCGAACATCGCGGGCTACCGCGCCATCATCGAGGCCGCGCAGCACTTCGGCCGGTTCTTCACGGGACAAATCACGGCGGCCGGCAAGATCCCGCCGGCGAAGGTACTGGTCATCGGCGCCGGGGTGGCGGGCCTGTCGGCCATTGGCGCCGCGAGGGCGCTCGGCGCCATCGTCCGCGCGTTCGACACGCGCCCCGAGGTCAAAGAACAGGTCAAGAGCATGGACGCCGAATTCCTGGAGCTCGACTTCAAGGAGGAAGGTGCCGGTGTTGGCGGTTACGCCAAGGTGATGAGCCCGGAATTCATCAAGGCCGAGATGGCGCTCTTCGCCGCGCAGGCCAAGGACGTGGACATCATCGTCACCACGGCACTGATTCCCGGGAAGCCCGCGCCGAAGCTCATCACGGCCGAAACCGCCGCCTCGATGAAGGCCGGCAGCGTCATCGTCGACCTGGCCGCCGAACAGGGTGGCAACTGCGAGCTCACGGTACCGGGTGAGGTTGTCAAGCGTCAGGGAGTCACGATCATCGGATACACCGACCTTCCGAGCCGGCTGGCCGCTCAATCGAGCCAGTTGTACGCAACCAACCTTCGGCACCTGCTCGACGACATGTGCCCGAAGAAGGACGGCCAGCTCGTGGTCGACTTCGCGGATGAGGTTGTCCGAGGCGCGACCGTCGTCAAGGGGCACGAGATTACGTGGCCGCCTCCGCCACCGAAATTGTCGGCGGCACCCGCGGGAGTGAGCAAGACGACGAGCTCGGCTCACGGCACAAAAGCGGCGAAGGCGGGCTTGCCCGCCGAAGCTCACAGAGCGACGGCGGGGCCGATAGTGGCGGCAGTCTTGGGCGCGGCTGCGCTCTTTGGTGTCGGCGCAGTGGCGCCGATGGCCTTCCTCGCGCACTTCACTGTGTTCGTGCTGGCCTGCTTCGTGGGCTACATGGTGGTCTGGAATGTCAAACCGGCGCTCCATACCCCGCTGATGAGCGTCACCAACGCCATCAGCAGCATCATCATCATCGGCGCGATTCTGCAAATCAGCTCGACGTCTTCTCTTGTCGCCGGGATGGCTGCCGCGACGGTGGCGATCACGAGCGTCAATATCGCGGGCGGCTTCGCAGTCACCCGGCGCATGCTCGAGATGTTCCGGAAGTAGGCGGCATGAGCACCGGACTCGTCACCGCCAGCTACATCGCCTCGACCGTTCTCTTCATCCTGGCGCTCGGTGGCCTCAGCAATCCCGAAACGGCCAGGCGCGGAAATCTGTTCGGCATCACCGGCATGGTCCTGGCCCTCTTCGCCGCAATCGCGGGCGCCGTGACGGCCAACTATGCCAGTCTCGCCGGAAGCCTCGTCATCGGCAGCCTCGTCGGCCTCGTGCTGGCTCAGCGCGTGCGGATGACGCAGATGCCCGAGCTCGTCGCGATCCTGCACAGCCTGGTCGGTCTCGCGGCCGTGCTCGTCGGTTTCGCGAACTTCATGGACCACACCGTGGCCCTGTCGGGGGTCGAACAGACCATCCATGATGTCGAGACCTATCTCGGAGTGCTGATCGGCGCAGTTACCCTGTCCGGTTCGGTCATCGCGTTCGGCAAGCTGAAGGGCAGCATCGGGGGTAAACCCCTGACGCTGCCCGGCCGGCAGTTTCTGAACCTGGGACTGCTCGTGGCCACGGTCATCGTGCTCAAGATTTTTCTCGATCAATCCGCGGCGGGCGCCGGACTGACACCGCTTCTGATCATGACGGGCATCGCGCTGCTGTTTGGCGTCCATATGGTCATGGCGATCGGCGGCGCCGATATGCCCGTTGTGGTCTCGATGCTTAACAGCTATTCAGGGTGGGCCGCCTCAGCGACTGGCTTCATGCTGAACAACGATCTCCTGATCGTGACCGGTGCGCTGGTCGGATCGAGCGGCGCGATTCTGAGCTACATCATGTGCCGCGCGATGAACAGGAAGTTCCTGTCGGTCATTGCGGGCGGGTTCGGCGGCGGCGAGGGCGCGGCGCCGAAGGGCACGAAAGCCGTCGAAGCCCAAGGTGAGACGTTCCCGATCGATGCCGCAGAGGCGGCGGCGCTGCTCGCCGGCGCGAAGGAAGTTGTCATCGTGCCCGGATACGGCATGGCCGTCGCCCAGGCGCAACATGTCGTGCGCGACATCTCGAGGTTCCTCCGGGACAAGGGCGTCAACGTGAGGTTCGCGATCCATCCCGTCGCCGGCCGCATGCCCGGCCACATGAACGTGCTGCTGGCCGAAGCGAAGGTGCCGTACGACATCGTGTTCGAAATGGACGAGATCAATGAGGACTTCCCCGACGTGGACGTGTCGGTGGTCATCGGCGCGAACGACATCGTGAATCCCTCGGCGCTCGACGAACCCGACAGTCCGATCGCCGGCATGCCCGTGCTCGAAGTCTGGAAAGGCAAGGCGACGATCGTGCTCAAACGCGGTATGGCGGCCGGCTATGCAGGCGTGGAGAATCCTCTGTTCTTCCGTCCCAACACCCGCATGCTTTTTGGTGACGCGAAAAAGAGCCTCGACGCCGTCCTCAAGGCGTTGCGCGAAGAATAGGGAGCCAGGTCGCACCCGGCGCCGCCCTCCTCAAGAACCGCACGTCACCAGTGAGCCTCGTCAAGGTCGCCTCCGCCCCGCTGGTATTTGAGCTCCTGCATCCTGCGCTGAGGACGTTGCGTATCCTGCCGCCTCATCGAGACGCGGCCGAACTCGAGTAGCCTCGTCGGACTTCGGGCGGAGGACGAACCACTCCATGCCAGCCGGACGCTGTTCGCGCATCAACCGCAGCCGGATTTCGATTGGAAGTGCCTGCAGGGTCGGTACACCACAGGCTCTCGCCTTCCTGATGTCGTCGAGGCTCTGCACGGTCTCTATGTTGTGCGTGGCCTCGAAAACCAGCCGAAGGTGATCTGAGATTGTGACGTCGATGAAGTCGTGCACTTCGATCAGCAGATCGTGCGAGGCAAGCGCGGCTGCGCTGGACGGAGTGAAGAGATGACGTTCGTACCCCTCGCAATCGGCAATGACCAACGCCCTCTTTCGAATGGGAAGACGGGCGAGGGTGTCCGCGCTGCAGAACGAGTCGATCACCACGCGGTCCGACACACCATTGAGCTCCGCCATCCGCTCGCACGAGAGACGGGCGTTAGGGTCGGTGTCGTAAGCGTACACCTTCGCCCCCGGGATGCGCAGGGCCAGGCCTACGGCGTAATAACCTTCCCCGCAGCCCACATCGATCACTTCGCTATAGTCCGTCTGGCAGATTTGCTCGATGATGCCGGCGAGCTCGTCCTCGTAGGTCCCCAGCAATTTCGGAAAAATGGTGCTCGATCCCAGTGATCGCAATGTCGGATATCGCATCCCAGCAAACGCACCGCGCTGCACGACGGAATCAGGGCAGACTCTCCGGAAGTCTGCTTCATCAGCCGCTTCACCGCGCAACCGTCGGATCATCATGCGCTCGAACTCAAGGCGCCGCGTGACCTGCAACAGCGTGTGTTCGAGCAACGACCAGATGCGATCATTGGCGGCGATCGATGCTACGCCGCGGCTGAGGGATTGCTTGACCGTCTTCATCGACTGGCGTGACATCCATTATAGTTCGACCAAGGTGGGCGGTTGTCCTGGCGGTCGGGAGGTTGCGCCGTGCGCGTCGTTCCAGGTGTGATCTTCGCGATGCGGTATCCCGACGACATCGGGTTTGTGTGGAACAACATCGCCCGGCTCTATGACATCGTCGCAGGGTCCATCCAGCCGCGGACTCGGTGCCTCGTCGCATATCCGAAGCTGACCGGCACGCCCGCCTTCGTAGCGGAGGTGCTCACTCCAGTTCAAGCCGACTTCTACGACACCTCGAGCGCCAATCGGCCACGACTAGCGACGATCATTGAACAGCGCCAGATCAAGACGATCGTGTACATGGGCTGCGAGCCGAGCACCATTGATCTCGGCTGGCTGCGCAGTCAGGGCGTCAGAACGGCGAGCTACGAGCAGGAGAGCTTTTCCCCGGACGCCACCCAGCCTGCGTGGAAGCGGACGATGAAACGCATCGTCCGCGGACATCTGAAGCAGAACATCCACGACCTGTACCTCGCCAATGCTCATCATCAGCGACGGTTCCTGCTCGACTTTGCCGGCCTGCCGCCCACCAGAGTCGTGACCGTCGTGAACGGCGTAGATGCGGACTACTTCTGCCCCGGCGATGCGCCAGCACCCGAGGCGCTGGGACTGCCCCGCACAGACCTCTACGCGCTTTCTGTCTGCCAGGCGCGACCCGAGAAGCGACTGGAGTTTCTCCTCGACGTCGCCGCCGACGTATTCGCCCGGGCGCCCGACCTGTCGTTGACATTCGTGCACGTCGGAGCCGGGGAGGTGCTGGACCGGTGCCGGGCCAAGGCCGCGGACTTCGGGCTGACTGACCGTTTCTGCTTCGCCGGATTCCACAACGACGTGCGTCCCTTTCATCGACTGTCCTCGTTTCTCGTTCACGCGGCCGAACGCGAGAGCTTTGGACTTGTCATCGCGGAAAGTATGGCGTGCGGCAAGCCTGCGATCGCCACTGACTCGGCCGGGCCGTCCGAGATCATCGTGAACGGCCAGACCGGGAGGCTGGTCGGGAAGGACGATCGAGAGGCTTTCGCCGCCGCGGTAATCGATCTCGCAACAGATGCCGGGCGTCGGGACGCATGGGGAACGGCCGCCCGCAAGCGCGCCTGGGATCGATTTTCGCTACGGCGTCAGGCTGAGGAGTTCAGGCTGGCGCTCACGGAGCGGGGACTCTGTTGAGACTTCGAAAGTCGACGTACCGAGTTCGCGGTCTGAAGTCTTCCTACTTCGGCTCCAGGTAGAGCCAGTACATCGCCGCCTCGTCTGGGCGCTCGACAATCAGGCTCGTGATCGTATCGCGCGGCATCAGCCGAACCAGGCGATGAAAGGGCGGACAGTCGGCCGCGGTTCTCGGCACAGCGGCAATCGTCTCGATACGATGAGTCACGGCGAATCGGCTCTTGAGCATGGCGCCGGCTCCGGGCTCCAAAGCGTCGTGCACCTCGACCAACATATGCGCCCGTACGAGTGCCGGCACCTTGTCCGGATCGAGCAGCGTCTTCTCAAAACCCTCGACGTCGCAAATGACGACCGCCGAATCTGTGCCAAGCGCCGCCTGGAGTGACTCGGTCGTGCACGTTCCCCGCGTGTCGAGTTGACGTTCGACCCCATTGATGCGGGCTAGCTCGGAGGCCAATCGTCGGGCGCGATCGTCGCGGTCGAACGCAATCACCCGAAGGGCCGGGCACCGTCGTGCGAACCCGACCGCGTAGTAGCCTTCGGCGCATCCCGCATCCACGAGCAATTGCGGTCTGGACGCGACGAGTCGGTGGATGACGTGACTCAACTCACGCTCGTAGAGACCAAGCAGCTTGGGGACAAGCGAACTGTTGGCCGCCGTGTCCAGGTATTTCATTCCCCGAAACGGGCCGTCAGCGACGACGCCGCCGGTGGAACGCCACGCCAAACGGCACAGGATCTCGTACGGCCGGTAGGTCGCGGGAATGACACGGCGAAGGAAATCCATCATGAGGCGGCTGGGTGAGATTCGCCCAGATCGCGGACGACCTTTTGCAGCATGACCAGGCTTGAAGGCAACACGAGCTGGAGCCACAGGAAATGATTGAAGGTGTAGCCGGGCCGATTGCCGATTCTGTAGTCCTCGCCGAATGGACGCGCGGGCGGATTCATCCGGGCGAAGATTAGTTGATAGGCCGTCTGCTCAGGGGTCCAATCGCCAAACCAGAGTCCCGGCTTGCCGATCTTGAAGCGGCTGTCGGCGGTCTCGAGCCACTCGAGATATCGCTCTGCGATGTCGAGATCGCAATCGGCTCGTCGATACGCCAGCAGGCCGGAGTTGAAGAAGTAGGAAGGCATCGACCAGGCGCCACCCGTCCGCGTGAGGATGCGCTCGAGTTCAGTGAAACCGTCGCGGGTTGCTTCCGGCACATTGGCCGCCTCGTCCTGATGGTCGTGCAGGAAGAGATTAGGTGCCGCCTCGTCTGCGGCCCACGCGGCCAGACGCTCGGGCCGCCTTGAGAACAGGGTGTCCGGATCGAGCACGAGCACGCGCGGGCATCCCGCAAGCGCCACCGGATGAATCAGCTTTCTCAACGGCTCGTAAGGGCCCCTATAGAGCGCGGCCAATCGGGGCCGTCTTTCAAAGACGCTCTCCGTCTGGCTCCGTGAAGCCACCCGATCGAGCCAGCGGCACCCGAGGACGTGCCGATCGATCAAGGCGCGATCACGCTTGGTGAGTGTGCCTGAGTCGGTTATGGCGACGGCCCATGGCGTCTCCCGGAATCGCAGCAGCGACTTGAGGGCGAGAATCCCGATCTCGACATCGCGCCGGCAGAGGAGCATGTGCACCTCGGCGCGCGCATCGCGCGGGGAGACGGCCGCTACCGCGGGCGTCTGGTGCAACCGGCGCACGGCATGGACAACCCGGCGATGATTCCAGACACTTCGAACCCGATACGGCAACCAGGCCGGCGGCAGCATTGGTCAGGATTCCGAAGCCAGAAGGGTCGTCATATCTCTGCAAGAAAGAATACGATCCGCGCACGCGACTGTCGATGCGCTGCATCTGGTCAGGCGCGCGTTGCAAGCATCGGTTCGAGCGCGGTCGTCGTCCTCAGACGCGGTCTTCCCGGGGTCCCGGAGCGATCAGGCGAGTCGCGCGCCGGCGTCGCACGATCACGATGACGGCCACCACGACGATCGCGATCGCCAGCCAGGTGAGAATCATCGGCAGGTTCTGGTGAATCAAAACGGTCGCCTGCGCGCCGTACTTATACGCCAGCCAGCCGACTGCGCCGAACCGGATCATGCGACCGATGAACACGGCCACGCAGAGCGTCAACGGCCGGACGTCGGCGACGCCCGCCACGAGCACGAAGAGCTTGAACGGCATCGGCGGCGGCGTCATGGCCGGCACGACGATGGCGAGCATGCCGAAGCGCCGGAACATCGCGAGTCCATGCTCGATGTGGTTGTCTTTCAGCCGCTTCTTCAGGAGGGCGTGGCCGCCCTTTCGCGCGATCTCGTAAATCACCCAGCAGCCGGCCACCGATCCAAGCGCGCTCATGACCGCGTAGTACCACCACTGGCCGGGGTGTTGGATCGTGAGGAGAATCACCAGCGTATCGCCGCTCTCGGGAAGCGACAGGAAAGACGCGTCGATTGCGGCGATGAGGAAGAGGCCGGGCCCGCCAAGCCGTTCGGCAATCGGCAGGATGAAGGCGATGATGCGCTGGGTGAATTCGGCGAGTTGATGCATCTCGTGTCCAGGTACTGAAGCGCGTTGACGGCGCGGGCATCATAACAGGCCGCTTCGCACACGGATACTCCCTGCAGTTGGATGACGTTCCGAGCGTTCCGTGAACGCGCCCGGTTGCCTCGACCCCCCACTCAGGGCCTTTGGCCGGGGCCGTCATCAATGTGGTCTGCGCTCGGTGTAGACTTTTGAACCATCCAGATCGAGGGAGCGTCATGAATCGACGAGAGCTTTTGAAGAACGGCGCGGTGGCGCTGACCGCTGCTGCCACCAAGCCCCTGTTCGCGTGGCAAGGCGCCAACAACCGCGTGCGGATGGCCGTCATCGGCATGGGCAACCGCTCGGGCCGTGTGTTCGATTCACTGACGCGCTACGACGACGTGCAGTTCACGATGGGATGCGAGGTCGCCGAGACCAAGCAGCAGTCGTTCCAGAATCCAGCGCTGGGCCCCAGGCCCCTCGCCGAAAAACTCACCGTCGTCGGCGACTATCGCCGTGTACTCGAGCGCAATGACATCGACGCGGTGCTCATCGGAACTCCCGATTTCTCGCATGCCAGGATCACCGCAGACGCGCTTGCCGCGGGCAAGCACGTGTATGTCGAGAAACCGATTTCGAACAGCGTGGCGCGCATCAACATGATGCTCGATGCCTACGACAAGTACCCGAACGTGGTCGTACAGGTCGGCACGCAGCAGCGGAGCTGGGATCACTTCATCGACGCGAAGAAGCAGATGGAGAAACTCGGCAGCGTCACCCACGTGCTCATCGCACACGGCGGCGCCTATGGCGCGAACAAGCAGGACGTCGCCGAAGTGCCTCCCGGACTCGATTGGAACGCCTGGCAGACCGACGTGCCGAAGCGTCCCTACAAGCCCGGGTACACGTCGTTCCGTTCGTGGTGGGAATACGGCAGCGGCCTTGTCGGCGACTGGGGCGCGCACCACATCGACGTTGCGAACTGGTTCATGAACGCCGACAACAAACAGCCGCTGAAGACGACGGCGCTGGGTTTTTACTCGAGCCCGACGGCTGATCCGGAGTCGGTGTACAGCGTCTTCTCAATCGCCTGGCAGTACGACACGTACATGATGTCGTTCGCCAACGATGTCTTTCCACGGCCGAACTTCGCCGATCCGAAAGCACCGGACATCGAAGGCTGGGGTACCTACTTCTACGGCAGCAACGCCACCCTGCAGGTGAACCGCATGGGGTGGGCGCTGCGGCCGCCGGTCCCGCAGACGCGCACTCGCGTCGCTCCGGGGGCCGCACCAGGAGCCGCGGCCGGTGCAGCTGGTGGTGGACGTGCGGGAGGTGCGCCAACTGGCGGACGGGTCGGGGGTGGCGGCGGCCAACCCGTCGAGATGAACATCTACATCAACCCGCGTGGTGCGGTCGAAGAGGACTATCCCCTTCACGTCCACACCCGTGACTTCCTCGACAAGTTGAAGGCGAAAAACCGGAAGACCAATGCGCCGATGGAAGTCGGCTACAACTCGGCACTGCCGGCCCTGCTCGCGCTCGAAGCGATGAGGGACAACAAGATTCTGGGCTGGGACCCGGTGGCGAAGAAATCGAAGGCACTCTAGGAGCTTGCTGAAAGGCGAGCACGCGGCCGCGTGTTATGCGGCCTTCTTGTCCAGACACGTCAATGACACAACACCTGGGACCGGCTATGCGGCGTCTTCAAGCAACGCCCGGATTTACCATCGCTGCGCTCGCCTCGCTGAGTCTCGCCCTGGGACTCAACATTTTAATCTTCTGTTTCACGAGCCCCGTGTTGTTCAAGGCCATGCCGTATCCGGAGCCCGACCGGCTGCTGGACGTGAGCATGGCGCCTCCCGACAAGCCGGAGTCGAAAGGCGTGGTGACGCCTGCGCTGTACCTCCTGTTGCGTGACAAAGCCAGTGCGGGCTTCGCAGCCGTCGGCGCAATCGACGCGGGGCGATCGGCCAACCTCGCGGGCGACGCCAGCGGACCCGCGGAGCGACTGAACGGACATCGGATTTCCGCGACGGCCCTCGCGGCGCTTGGCGCCAGTCCGCTCATCGGCCGGCTGCCGGCCGCCACCGACGAGCAAGCGGACGCCGCGCCTACGATGCTCCTCAGTTATCCCGTCTGGCAGCAGCGCTTTGGCGGCCGTCGGGAAGTAGTCGGCCAATCGGTGCAGGTCGATGGAGAGCCAACCCAGATCATCGGCGTCATGCCGAAGGGCTTCGGACTCCTCGACAATTCATCTGATGCCTTTTTCCCGTTCAGCTTCGAGCCGCCCCCCGGACAGGAATTCCAGCACAACCTTCGCTTGGTCGGCCGTCTCAAACCTGGGGTCTCGATGACGGACGCCCAGGCCGCGGCGAAGGTGGCGCTCGACGAGTACGCGCAGACCTACCCGAACCGCGACAAGGGCTGGACCGTTGAGCTCACACCATGGCGCCAAGCCCGACTCGGGGGCATGCGAGGGCCCCTGACATATGTGCAGTTAGGCGTCGCGGTGATCCTCCTTCTCGTGTGCGTGTCCGTGGCCGTACTGCTGCGTGCCCGCACCGTCCTTGGCTCGCGGGTTCTTGTCTCTGCACCGGGCGCTTCCGGCCCCGTGTTCGCTGAAAGCCTGTTGCTTGCGCTCGGCGGCGGCGTGCTCGGCGCGGCCCTTGCGGCAGCCGTACTGCCGGGACTTCGTGAAGTCACTCCGACCGTGATCCCGCGTCTCAGTGAAGTCGGGTTTGATCCGTGGGCAGTGGCGTTCACTGCCGTCCTCATCCTGGCGGTCACTCTCGTTCTCGGGATCGTACCAGCTTCGCGAGCCTCGCGAACGAACACCGCATCTCGGGGATGGGCGGGCGCGGTCGCGCTCGTGGCGCTCGTGGCGGTTCAGATGGCGCTGGCGTTCGTGCTCATTGCCGCGACCAGTCTGGCGATGCGAGCCGTGGGCGATCTCAGTAGCCGGGATGTCGGCATCAACCCAGCCGGGCTGCTGAGTGCCGATGTGTACTTGCCGCGGAAGCCGTACGTCACGCGCAACATTTCCGGAACTGGGGCCACCGAAATCGCCGCATTCGACCCTGCCGGCGCGGCGGTCTACGATCGTATTCGGTCGGCTCTGCAGCAGGTGCCGGGTGTCGTCCAGGCGGCAGGCGTCGCCACGCACCCGTTCGCCGCCAACCCGTTCGTGCAGTTCTACCCGGCGGACGTCGAACACACGCCCGACAATCAGGTCGCGGCGCAGTACGTGGCCGTCACCGAGAACTACTTCAATACGATGGGAATTCGCATCGTACGTGGGCGGGATTTCTCGGCCGCCGATCGGGCCGACTCGCCGTGGGTGGTGCTCGTAAATGAGACCCTCGCGAAGCAGCAGTGGCCCGACAGCGATCCGATCGGGAAGCAGCTGACCCTGACGTTCTTCCCCAACGACGAGGAGCCTGCACGCGAGGTCATCGGTCTCGTCGCGGACACGATTCCGTTCCGGGGAGCCTCAGAGGTCCCGCCGCTGATTTACGTGCTTCAGCGGCAGCAGGCCACCGAACAGCGCGCCTCGCTCGAAGGACGGCGCACGGTGATGTCGTTCATCGTGCGGACGTCTGGCAATCCGCTTGCCCTCGCCGAGGCGGTCCGGGCCGAGGTCGGCAAAGTCGACGCGACGACCCCGGTGGCGTCGATTCGCACCGTCGCGTCGTACCTCGATGCTGGTCAGACCGCGCTGTTCCAGTATCTCGAGACACTACTCGGCATCTTTGCGTTTGTCGTGTTCATCGCCGCCTCAATGGGCGTCTACGCCCTCGCGGCTTACGCCGTCTCTCATCGTCAATCGATGGTCGTGGTGGGGCTTTTTGCCGTCACGGCGGTCGTCATCGGCGCGGCGGCGGGATGGACCGGCTGGAAGCGGCTTGCAGGCGTCATCTCCTCATTTCTCACGAATCTCACAATCCAGCCGTCAGATTCTGGCCCGCTCATCGTCACGGGCGGCGTGCTGTTACTGACCGCGCTCGCGATCGCGTTTGCCGCGGCGCGCCGTCCGACCGCGGGTGGCCGCTGAGCGCAGGCATTGCTATACTTGTTTTCAGTCTGTCGACATCTTCAGGAGAGCAATTATGCTTCGTAGTTTCCCGACGTATCTGTTGCTGGCCACCGTCGTGACCAGCGGTTCGGCCCTCGCCGCCACGGCCGAAGATCAGGCTGCAGGCCGAGCCGCCAGCCAGCCCACTGCAAAACCCGCGGCACCGTCGACGGCCAAGCCAGCCGCGACGACCGCCAAGCCGGCCGCTTCGGCGGCCCCACTGACGCCGGCCGATGCGGCCCCTCTGATCGGCGCGTGGCAGATTCCGCTCGAAACGCCGACCGGACGGCTCGTTGCGACTCTCGTCTTCCGCAACGAGGCCGGCAAGGTCGTCGCGGGCATCAGTGCCCCGAATTTCAAGGAATTCAAGATCACCGACATCACGAAGGCCGGTCAGGTCGTGACGCTCAGGGCATCGACCGATTATTCAGGTCCCCTCGCGTCGTACGCCGGTCCCGTGACGATGGTCTTGACGATGAGGCCGAAGGGACCGGATTACGCGGCGGCGTTCGCCTTCAACGAATTTCAGATCGCCGGCACGGCCAAGAAGAAGGCCTGAGCCGTCAACGCGCCCGTGCCGCTTCCGGCCCTCACAGCGAGCCTCCATCTTGATGGATCGCTCGTTGTGAGGGCCTCATTCACGTACGGCAGACCGGTGCGCTGGCAAGTCGCGTCGATCACGCACGCCCCGGTGTGGCCTATTCGGAGGCCGCGAGCAGTCTCGTGTTGGGCCATGCCGGTCAGGGCCCCAACACAGCGGGCAGGGAGTGATTACGCGGGCGGAGACCTACGTGGGCGCGGTTAGCGGCAACACCTTGGTCACGATGGATGGGCCTCACCACGCACCGGCAAGCCGGCGCGCTGGTAGATCGCGTCGATCACGCGCATATTTTCGACCGCATCCCGCGCATCCGAGACGATCTTCCCACCGGTGCGGACGGCGGCCGTGAACGCCTCGAGTTGGTGCCAGTACGTCGACTTCCCGGGCACCCTGCGGGCCGACAGCCGCGCACCGCGCCGGACCACAAGCAGGTGTGCGACCTGAGGCATCACGGGATTGAGGACGACCATCGTGCCGCGCGTGCCTCTGACGCGCAGACGGGCCATGGGGATGCGCCACGGCCGAAACCCACACGCGATGGTCCCGCGACAGCCGTCCGGCCACACGAGCTCCGCACTCATGATGCGATCCACGGCGGGTGACAAGAGCTCGGCCTGTGCGTTGGTCACCGAAGGCTCGCCGGGGCGCAGCCAGCGCAGCAACCGGACGCAGTAGCAGCCCAGGTCCATCAGCGCTCCGCCGCCCAGCTCGTAGCTGCACCTGATGTCGTCAGCCGGGCGGTCTCGCCCCCAGAACGTCGCGGACACATGAGTGACTTGTCCAAGGCTTCCACCGTTCACGATGTCCCGCATCGCCTGAGCGAGCGGGTGATAGAGGCTATGGAACGCCTCCATCGCGACGACGCCAGCTGCCGCCGCCGCATCAGCCACGCGCGCGGCCTCGCTCGCGTTCATGGCGAATGGCTTCTCGCACAGCACGTGCTTGCCCTGTGCCATTGCGCGCAGCGTCCACTTCGCGTGCAGGCTATTGGGCAGTGCGACGTAGATCGCGTCGATAGACGGATCGGTGACGAGCGACTCGTAGTCGGCATGGACATGCGGAATGGACCAGCGACCGGCCATTTCAGCGGCCCGCGCACGGTCGCGCGCCGCGATGGCGACGACCGTGGCGGCCGATTGCAACTGCATGGGCTGAAGCAGTGCCGCCGAAGCAATTCGTGCCGCGCCCAACACGCCGATACGCAAAGGCTGATTCATCGGGCCCAAAGGTACTTCACCAGCGGCCGGGTTTGCACGTTGACGTCGCCGAGAGCAGTATCTGTCCGTGGGTCCTGAGTCCTGGGTGCGAGGGTCCAGCACTTCAGGACTCAGGACTCAGCACTCAGGACTTGGGACTCAGGACTTCCGGATCCAGGACCCAGGGTCCAGGACTCAGGACCCAGGACCCAGGACTTCAGGACTTCAGGACTTCAGGACTGACGGGTATCTCCTATGCGCCTCGGCGTGAACATGTTCATCTGGTCGGCGGCGTTCGGGCCGGCGAACTTCGACTTGCTACCTCGCATCAAGGAGGCGGGCTTCGACGGCATCGAAGTGCCGCTTTTCGATCCAGGAGAGTTCAAGGCGGCCGCAATTCGGAAGGCAGCCGAGTCTTACGGTCTCGACGTCACGGTCTGTTCGATTATTCCGAACGGCTTGAACCTGGTCAGCGAGGATCCCGCTTTGAGACGCCGAACCCAGCAGCATTTGCGCGAGGCGATTGGCCGAACGGCCGAGGCCGGCGCGCGCCTGATGGACGGGCCACTCTATAGTCCTGTTGGCTACCTCCCTGGCCGGCGTCGCACGAGGGACGAATGGCAATGGGCCATCGAGGGGTATCAGGCGGTGATCGAGGTGCTCGATGTGCATGACGTCACGCTGGCTATCGAGCCGCTCAACCGCTTTGAGACGTTCTTTCTGAACACATCCGCCGATGCGACGGCCCTCTGCGAGGCTGTCGGGAGCGCGCGCATCGGCGTCGCCTTCGACACGTTCCACGCGAACCTCGAGGAGAAGCACATCGGCGCCGCGATCAGGTCGATCGGCCATCATCTCAAGCATGTGCAGATCAGCGAGAACGACCGAGGGACGCCGGGATCGGGTCACGTGGCCTGGAGTGATCTGTTTACGGGACTTGAAGAGGTCGGCTACGACGAGTGGCTGACGATTGAGAGCTTCGGACCGAACCTTGGCGAGTTCAGTTCGGCCGTCTGCATCTGGCGCGACATCGAACCGTCACCGGCGTCGATTGCGTTTGACGGACTGGCATTTCTCAAGCGGCGGCTCGGGCGTAGCTGACACACGGTTGAAGGCTTGCGGCTCGAGAGTCGCGAATTGAAAACAGCCCAGCCCAGATCGGCGCGCGACTGAGTGCTAAGATCCCCCCTCACCGAGGAGCACTGTGATGGCGAACGACAAGAAGATTCGCGTGGCGATCGTGGGCTTGGGCTTTGGCGCCGAGTTCATTCCGATCTACCAGCGCCATCCGAATGCCGAGATGTATGCCATCTGCCGGCGCGATCGCAAAGAACTGGACGCCTGCGGCGACAAGTTCGGTATCGCCAAGCGCTATACGAGCTATGCCGAGCTGCTGAAGGATCCGAATGTCGATGCGGTGCACGTCAACTCGCCGATCGCGGACCACGCGCCGCAATCGATTGCGGCGCTCGCGGCCGGTAAGCACGTGGCGAGCACGGTGCCGGCGGCAACGACGATCGACGAGTGCCGGCAGATCGTCGAAGGGCAGCGCAAGAGCGGCACGGTCTACATGATGATGGAGACCGTCGTTTACAGCCGCGAGTACTTGTTCGTTAAGGAGCTCCACGACCGCGGTGAGCTCGGACGCATTCAGTTCATGCGCGGGAGTCACCAGCAGGACATGGACGGCTGGCCCGGCTACTGGGAGGGCTTTCCGCCGATGCACTACGCAACGCATTGCGTGAGCCCATGCCTCGCGCTTGTCGGCAAGCTCGCCGAGCACGTTGTCTGCCACGGCTCGGGCCGCATCGACGAGCACCTCATCCCGAAGTACGGCAGCCCATTCGCCATTGAGACCGCGACGTTCAAGCTGCGCGATTCGGATGTCAGCGCCGAAGTCACCCGCAGCCTGTTCAACACGGCCCGACAATATCGCGAGAGCTTTGACGCCTACGGATCGAAGAAGTCGTTCGAGTGGCAGCAGGTGGACGGCGAGGAGCCTGTGATCCACACGAAAAGCACGAACGCCCACCCGCTCAGCGAGGCGGAAATTCCGCAGCGCGTGCCGGTGCCCGATTACGCGCGACTGCTTCCCGAGCCGATTCGCGCGTTCACGCAGCCCCAGGCCATTCAGGACGCCGAGCACCTGTCCTTCCTTCAGGGCGGCGGGCACGGTGGGTCGCACCCGCACCTGGTGCATAACTTCCTGATGGCCTGCCTCGGTGAGCGGCCAGCGATGCCCGACGCAGAGACGTCGGTCAACTGGACCATGGTGGGAATCTGCGCGCACCAATCGGCGCTCAAGGACGGCGACAAGATTCAGATACCGAGGTTCTGAGACAGTACACGTACAGAAGAGACCGGGTCTCCTAAGACAAGTGCTTTTGATCTGTCTTAAGAGACCCGGTCTCCTGTACAACTGTCCGTACACTGAGGAGAGCATCGATGATCGATCGGCGATCGTTTCTCGGGAATCTGGCCGCCGGCCTGGCGGCGGCGCCAGCTGTGGCGGTCATGTCTGCCGTGTCGGCACAACAGCGGCGCATCGACCGAATCGGGATGCAGCTATACACGGTACGCGACGCGATGGCGAAGGATCTCGACGGCACGCTCGCGAAGGTGGCGGCCATCGGCTTCAAGGAAGTAGAGTTTGCCGGCTACTTCGACAAGACGCCGCAGCAGGTCAGGGCGGTCCTCACCAAGCTTGGATTGACCGCGCCCTCGACGCACGTCCCGTATACGGCCATCGCCGGTGGCTGGCAGAAGGTGCTCGACGACAGCAAGGCCATCGGCCACCAATTCGTCGTGATTCCGTTTCTCGACGAGCCCGTGCGCAAGACGCTCGACGATTGGAAACGCATTGCAGCGGCGTTCAATACGGCCGCCGACGCCAGCCGTAAGGCCGGGTTGAAGTTCGCGTACCACAACCACCATTTCGAGTTCGTACCGGTCGAGGGACGGTTGCCGTTCGACGTCCTTCTCGAGGAGTGCGATCGCAGCCTCGTCCAGTTCGAGATCGATCTTTGCTGGACGGCTGTCGCCGGCGTGGACCCACTCGCGCTCTTTCAGCGATATCCGGGTCGCTTCCCGATGGTGCATTTGAAGGACCTCAAGCGAATCCCGGCGCGTTTGCCGGGCGAGACCGGCATGATTCCGTTCGAGCGCGTCTTCCCGGATCTGGCGGACGTCGGGCAGGGCATCATCGACTGGAAGCGCATTTTCGCGCAGTCGGCGCAGGCCGGCGTGACGCATTACTTCGCCGAACACGACACTCCGGCCGACGCCTTTGCCAGCCTGACGGCCAGCTATAAGTACCTGGACGCGCTCAGGTACTGAGGAACTCAGTTCGGCGTGCTGTCGTAGGGCAGGCCTTCAGGCCTGCCGTTCATGCCGACACGGCCAACCTAAAGGTTTGCCCTACGACCGTACGGCGTATCGCCTCTGCTTTGAGGACGTCGGTCCGCCGATGTAGACTGACGCCGTTCGCCCAGTAAAAGCCGCGCTGCAACCGGTTCCACGGATGCGCGCGGCACTGCTTTCAGAAGGTGCCTTATGCGCATGCCGGTTTCTTCTTCTCCTCGCGTTCAACAGTCCGTTCCAGGAATGCCGTCGGCACGACTGCTGGTCCTGCTCTCGGGCTGTCTTGCACTGCTTGTCGCGAGTGCCTGGTTGAGCGGGCCCGGTCTCGACGCCGCGCCCGTACAGGCGCCCACCGGCGGGCAGCCGATTCGCGTGTTGTTTCTCGGACAGGATGAAACGCAACCGCACGATCCAGCACGCATGTTTCCGCATCTGGCGGCGCCGCTCGCGCGTCGAGGCATTCAGCTCACCTACGCGGCGACCCCCGCCGAGGCGCTCGTGCCCACAAAGCTGCAGTACTACGACGCGCTCATGATCTACGGCAACCATACGGCCCTCACGCCGGCAGAGGAACAGGCGCTCGTCGGTTTCGTCGAAAGTGGCAAGGGGCTAGTCGCGCTGCACTCGGCGTCGGCCGAGTTCACCGGATCGTCGAAGTACATCTCACTCGTCGGCGGCCAGTTTCTCCGGCATGGGACCGGTGACTTCACAGCGGCGATTGTCCAGCCGTCCCACCCGGTGATGCAGGGCGTTCGCGCCTTCAGCACCTGGGACGAGACCTACGTCCACACCAAACACAATCCCGTGAATCGTACGGTGCTGATGGAACGAGTTGAAGGCGCGACGCGGGAGCCGTGGACCTGGGTACGCACGCAGGGCAGTGGGCGCGTCTTTTACACGGCGTACGGCCACGACGAGCGGACATGGAGCAAGCCGGAGTTCACCAAGCTTGTCGAGAATGCCGTGTCGTGGGTGGTGGCAGAGCCCGCGCGAACGGCCCGCCAGCGTCTCGAAATCCCCGGTGTGGTGTATCGCGACGGCATGAACGTGCCCAACTACGAGCAGCGTAATCCCGCACCGCTCTTTCAGGAAGCCCTGGGCCCCGACGTCTCGTGGAAGTTCATCCAGGCCCCCGGCGAGTTCGAGGTGAAGCTCTTTACGAGCGAACCCGACATCGTCAAGCCGATGGCGATTGCCTTCGACGAGCGGGGCCGGTTGTGGGCGATCGAGGCGCACAACTACCCGAACGACGTGCGCAACGGTGCGGCTGGCGACGACAAGATCAAGATTCTCGAAGACACCAATGGCGACGGCAAGGCCGACAAGGTCACGGTCTTCGCCGAGGGCATCAACCTCGCGACCAGTCTTGTGTTTGCCAACGGCGGCCTCATCGTTTCGGCCGCCCCGCACATGTTCTTTCTCAAGGACACCGATGGCGACGACAAGGCCGACGTGAAGACGATTCTCAGTACCGGGTGGGGGACGCGCGACACGCATGCCGTGCCGTCAAACCTCCAGTACGGGCCGGACAACTACATCTGGGGCACGGTGGGCTACTCGGGCTTCGATGGGGAGATGAACGGCAAGCGGATGACGTTCACGCAGGGGGCGTACCGGTTCAAGCCCGATGGGAGCGCCTTCGAGTACATGACGCAATCGACCAACAACACGTGGGGCATCGGGTTCAACGAAACCTTCGACGTGTTCGGTTCGACGGCCAACGGGGACCCGAGCTGGTTCATGGGCATTCCAAACCGCTACTTCGATAGTGCCGCCGCGGTGGCCGGCCGCGGCCGGGGCGGCAGCGGTCCGGGCTATCAGAGCATCGCGCAGTTCACGACCATCCACTACACGACGCCGTACATCCGCCAAGTGGACAACATGAATTACTACACGGCCGGGGCCGGACACATGTTCTACACGGCCCGCCAGTTCCCCAAGGAGTACTGGAACCGAGTGGCGTTCGTCAATGAGCCAACCGTTCACGTGACCGGGCAGCTGATCATCGAGCCGCAGGGGGCCGGTTACGTTGCGAAGGACGGCTGGAATCTCTTGTCGAGCGCCGAGGAATGGGTGGCGCCTGTGGCCACGCAGGTTGGACCCGACGGCGCGGTGTGGGTCTCCGACTTCTATAACTTCATTGCGCAGCACAACCCGACGCCGCAAGGCTACACGGTCGGCCGGGGCGCGGCCTACGAGACGACCATGCGCGACCACGAGCGTGGCCGCATCTATCGCGTCGTGTACCGCGGAGCCGCAGCGGCGCCGCGACGGTCGCTTTCGAAGGCCGATCCGGCCGGGCTGGTGCAGGCGCTCGCGTCCGACAACATGTTCTGGCGCCTCACGGCCCAGCGGCTCATCGTTGAGCGCGCAGACAAAGACATCGTGCCGCAACTGGTCGCGCTCGTGCGCAACCGGACGGTTGATGCGATAGGCACGAACGGTGGTGCGATGCACGCCCTCTGGACACTGCAGGGACTCGGCGAACTCTCCACAACCACGACCGAGGCTTACCGCGCGGCAGTCGAAGCGCTGCGCCATCCGGCCGCCGGGGTCCGCAAGGCCGCAGCCATGGTGCTTCCGCACAGTGCGGCAGCCGCCTCGGCGATTCTCAGCGCCGGTCTTTTGCAGGATCCGGAGCTGCACACGAGGCTGGCGGTGAGCTTGGTGTTGTCCGACATGCCGGCGTCGGCCGAAATTGCGCAGGCCCTTTATCGTGCGAGCCAACTGCCGGAGAACTTCGGCGACCCCTGGCTCGGCCGCGCGATCTACATCGCGGCGACCAAGCATCAGCAGGAGTTCCTCAACGCCTACAAGGCCGATCGCAACGCGATGCCCTTCAGCGGGCTCTCGGTCCCGCTCCGTATGGGGACCCTGACGCCGGACTGGCGGACACCCCCGGCCGCGGAGCTTGCGGCCGAGTGGAAAGACATGACCGTGCCTGGCAATTGGGAAGGCAAGGGACTGACGGGCTTTGACGGGATCGTGTGGTTCACTCGGACCATCAACGTGCCCGCTGGGGCGATGCCCGACACCATCGCTCTGGGGCCGGTCCGCAATACGGCGCAGGTTTGGATCAACGGCCTGCCCCTCGCGGCCGCTGCCGGCGGCGCACGTGGCGCCGGCGGACGCGGAGCGGGTGCTCCCGGTGCGGCACCGGCCGCACCGGTCTTGAATCTGGCGGCAGTAGCCCGCGCGGCTGACATCACGCTGCCGATTCCGGCCGGTGCGCTCAAGGTTGGACAGAATGTGATCACCGTACGCGTCAACAACACACAGGCTGAGGGCGGATTCGTAGGCACCGCGGCCGACATGTATCTGACTGCCGGGCAATCGCGCACGCCGATGGCCGGCACCTGGAAGTACCGGGTTGAGCGTTCAGCGAACACCGGTGCGCTCTATTCAAAGCCGGGCGAACTGGCGGCGCACCTCGCATTCACGGCCGCCGGCGGTCCGGCGAGCGCCGCTGCCGCCACCTTGCCGGTCGTGGCCGCCGTACCCGACGTGACCATCCAGCTTGGCGTCATTCCGAACGAGATGAAGTACGCCCAGACCCAGCTCACCGTTCAGACCGGCCAGATGGTCGAGCTCGTGTTCGTGAACGCCGATCAGATGCAGCACAACTTCGTGCTCGGCGCGCAGGGATCGCTGCAGATGATTGGCGCCGCGTCCGATCAGATGGCTGCGCAACCGAACGCCGCCAGTCTCAGCTACGTGCCAGACATTCCGCAGATCCTCTTCAAGACGCCGCTCGTCAACGCCGGGCAGACCGTACGGTTCCAGTTCCGTGCGCCGGCCGAGGCCGGACAATATCCGTACATCTGCACCTTCCCGGCACACTGGCGACTGATGAATGGCATCCTCAACGTAACCGCGCCTCCGGGGCGCGGTGGTGGCGGAGGCGGGCGGGCTGGCGCGGGTGCGGGCGCACCTGCTGGCCGCGCGGGCGGCCCGGCACAGCCGGCACCCGCACCAACTGCGCCTGCCGCACCTGCTGGCGGACGAGGCCAGTAGGCGCGAGAGGCCGGCACCAGCGATCGACCGGGTCTCCTTACTTCGATGTGGGAGACCCGGTCTCTTTTCTGGGTCGCCTTCACCGATGCTCGTCACCCGCCAGATCAACGGTGAGCGGCTGGTCCTCTTTGGCTGGACGCGAGCGATCCTGCTGCAAATTGGGCACCCGCTGATCGCGGCGGGCGTGGCTCAGCACAGCACGTTCCGCGTCGGTCCGCTCGCGCCATTGTTCCGACTCCACTCCACTGTGCGCGCGATGCGCGCGATCACCTTCGGCGACCGTCAGGCGCAGCGAATCGCTCTCTCTGGCATTGATGCCATTCACCATCGGGTCCATGGTGAACTCTCCGAGGCTGTCGGCCCGTATCCCAAGGGCACTCGTTACAGCGCTACCGATCCGTCGCTGCTGCTGTGGGTACACGCCACCTTGCTCGAGTCCGTCGTGATCACGTACGAGTTGCTCGTGGGGCCGCTCGCGCCGGCCGAGAAGGATGCCTGTTGCGCGGAGTCTGCCTGGAGCGCAATCGAACTTGGTGCCGACGCGGCTTCCGTACCCCACACATGGTTGGCGCTCGAGAGGTACCTCGCGGCCGAGCACGAATCGGGTCGAGTCGTCGTCGGGCCGGAAGCTCGTGCGCTGGCGGCCACTCTGCTGTCGCCGCCTGGTGGTTGGATCGCTTGGCCAGCTATCGCGATGAATCGTACGTTGACGATCGGCCTGCTGCCGGACCGGCTTCGGAAAGGGTATGGCTGGTGCTGGAGCGCTGCCGATGAGCGACGGTTCCGCCGTCTCGTTGGCGGGCTAGCATGGATGCGCCGATGGCTTCCGGCGCGTCTTGCTTGGTGGCCTGAGCGCCGGCGACCTGTTGTGACTGTCGGTCAGGAACAGAAAGACCCTGGCGGGAACTCCCGCCAGGGCCTTGTGTGATCTCGGCAGCCGATTCGTCAGTCTGCGGCGGGCGCGGCAGCGACCTTCTTTTTTCGGCCCTTGGCGGGCTTGTTCGGTGCCGGTTCGTCGGTCTTGCTGAGTGTCACCATGTCGGTGATGAACACCCGCCGGCCGTGGTTGTCGAACTCGATGACCGTATACCGCTCATCCGAGGACGTCACGGTTCCAGCACCGTAAGTCGGCTGGCTCACGCGATTACCTTTGGCAAACAGTTTCAAGGGTGCCTCCAGAAAGAGCCGACAAGCCGGTCACCCGACCTGCCGGACGAGTGGGTCGCCCCGGCTCGCATCGCGAGTCGGGGCAATCCGATCGGGCTACCAGCGGGGTTCGCGGCGCCGATTGCCGCCGAAGCCACCGCCACCGCCTGCACCAGCGCCACGGCGCTGACCGCCGAAGCCGCCGCCACCGCTGCGGGCCTCCTGCGGACGGGCTTCGTTGACGGTTAGCCGGCGGCCTTCGAGTTCCATCTCGTGGAAACGTTCGATGGCGGCCTTGGCGCCCTCTTCGGTTTCCATTTCGACGAACGCAAAGCCTCGCGACTGGCCGGTTGCCCGGTCACGCACGAGGTTGACCGAAGCGACGGGACCGGCCTCTGTAAACAGGGCTTCGATCGTGCCTTCCTCGGTTCCAAACGCCAGATTGCCAACGTACAGTTTCAGATTCATCGTCCCTCTTCTCGTCCGTCGAACACGGACGCGCCGCCAAGCGCGGCCTCACGTGGTTAGCCGGTGGACCATCCACCAAAGTCACTGCAGGGCAAGAGGGAAACGAGAAAATGACTCGGTCGTCTCAGGACGTGTCAGCGGCAGGCTAGCTCAAGCCTCCCTAGCATACCCGCTCGGCCCGATTTCTGGCAACCACGGGCGTAAAATGGACTACCATGTCTAGTTCCCGCCAGTCGTGCCAGTCGGCGGGCGGTTAGCCGCGGAGGTTCCGTGCAGAAGTCTCGTCCAACCCAGAACAAGCGTGCTCGGGAGCGCGCCCGCCAGGAGAAACAGCAGATGAAGGCGGCGCGGCGTCTGGAGAACAAGAGCCGCAAGGTGACTACGCCTGGGTCGAGCGGGGACGAGGATCCGGACATCGCGGGCATCATTCCTGGCCCGCAGCCTTCGCCGTGGGGCGATGATGACGTCGCTCCGGAAACCGGCGAAGACCAGTAGGAGTGCGCGCAAAACCGCGCTATAGTTCCCCCCTAAAGCTCCTTGATGATCGCGCGACCGCGGTCGATCTCGACCGCCAGGGGTCGCACACCGTCTAAGGGGCGGTAGATAAATGACACCGACAGTTCACCTGATCAACCCCAGTAACGTGACCTTCGGCGTGGCCGTCATTACGCCACGCTGGCTCTATGTTCTCGCCGCCGCCACTGGAACCGAGTGGGGCGACCCCAAGCTCTACGACGAATCGCTCGAACAATTCGACTTCAACCTGCTCAAGGCCGGCGATGTTGTCGGCATCGGCATTCACACGAGCAACGCCCGCCGCGGCTACGAAATCGGTCGCGAGGCACGGGCTCGCGGCGCGTCTGTTGTCTTTGGCGGCATTCACGCGACACTCTTCCCGGAAGAAGTGCTCGAATTTGGCGGCGCACACGCGGTGGTCAAGGGTGACGGCGATCTCATCTGGCAGCAGGTGGTGCGCGACTGTCTGTCCGGCCGTGCGCAGCAAATCTACGACGGCGGACGTGTGGCGGGGGAGGCCTTTCAGCCTGCGCGCTGGGACTTGCTGCCGAAGGACGGCTACATGTGGGCGTCGGTGCAGACGGTGCGTGGCTGCCCGAAGCACTGCTCGTTCTGCTCGGTCTGGCGCACCGATGGGCAGCAACCACGCAATCGCCACGTCGAGCACATCATCGGAGAGATTGTCGAACTGCGGCGGCGGGGCTTCCGGTTCATCGCTCTGGCGGACGACAACTTCTATCCCGTCCCACTCAGCGATATCGCGGCCGCGAGCCGCCGGGCCGACAAGGCACGCCTGCACGAACTCGAGGAGATTCGTCAGCAGCGGTTCGAGCTGATGAAGCAACTCGAGCGGCTGCCGAGCGACATGATCTTCTTCACGCAGATCACGATGGAAGCGGCTGAAGACCCCGAGTTTCTCGACGCGATGCGCCGGGCGCACATCAAAGGCGCGCTCGTGGGCGTCGAGGCCGTCACCGCCGAAGGGCTGAAGGACGTCTACAAGGGCTTCAACCTCCACGGCGACGAACTCATCGCGCGGCTGAAGCAATTCCGCGCGCACGGCGTCCACGTCCTCGGGTCGTTCATCTTCGGGCTGCCAAGCGACCGCAGCAGCACGTTCGACGCGACGCTCGCCTTGGCCGAGCAGGCCGACCTCACCTTTGCCCAGTTCGTGCTCCTCACGCCGTTTCCGGGCACCGTCGACTTCGAGAAGTGGGCGAAGGAGCAAAAGGAACAGGCAAACCCGGTCAAGGTCGGCAATGTCCCCATCACCCAGCATTGGATGAT
>Ga0190274_10000334_pt1 | contig 29372 bp, 33 predicted proteins | sample Popmic531T_FD_133002 | JGI IMG/M metagenome (GOLD analysis project Ga0190274, IMG submission 133002) | Populus adjacent soil microbial communities from riparian zone of Yellowstone River, Montana, USA - 531 T | ecosystem: Environmental > Terrestrial > Soil > Riparian zone | place: USA: Montana... | reverse complement strand
TTACAACGTGTCGACCACGCGCGGTCAGAACGGCAACGCTGCGTCGGTGCGAAATATCGTCAACCTCTCGGGACTGCTTCAGATCGTCAATGGCCGTCATCAACCGGCACAGGGTCTCGGGCAGGTCAAGAACGTCGAAGTCCTGGCAGGTACATTGGCGCTCAACTGGACTCGAATTGTGGATGGAGCCACCACTGCTGTGACGGTCACCGGCGGCTCGGCGACTCAACGGTTTTCGGGGATACCAAATTTCTCGGGCTCCCTTGTCATAGAGCCCCTCTATGCGCCAACCGGCACCACCACACCGGCCACGTGCTCTCCAGGCCAGCTCTTTATCAACACGACCGCCAACGCACAGAAAATCTGCACCTGCACCGCCCCCAGCGTGTGGAAGTGCGCCAACCTGAACTAACGGAACGTCTCAGGAATGCCGCTCACCACCGGATTGACCTCACCTGCTTGGGTCCCGTCCGACCTGCTCTTCGCCGAGCTGGTCGTCACCGCCCTGGCCGCGGAGCGCCAGCTCCGCCCCTACGTAGGCGAGCTCGGGGGCGATCCCATGCTCCTCCGCTCCTTCGGAAGGTGGCAGGAGATCCAGCACCCCTCCCGCATCGTCCGCGAGCGGTCAGAGGTCGGTGATCGGGTGGGCGAGCTGTATAGCCGCATGGTCGATACCGACACGACCATGGCCGGCCTCTGGGAAAAGCGAGTGAAAGCCGTGCTCTCCCTGCCGCGCTTTATCCGCGCAGCCGACTCCTCGCCGGCGGCTGAGGAAACCGCGCTCTTCGTCCGCACAGCGCTTTCCCAGATCCCGCTCCGCGTGGTGCCGATCTCCAACACGCTGGAGGCCATCCTCAAAGGCGTCGCCATCAACGAGGTCCTGTGGGAGCGCGTCTCGCGCGGCCCTCTCGCCGGCGCCTGGCTTCCGGTCGATCTGATCGATCGGCCCATGTGGCGCTTCGGCTGGTCGCACTCCGACAAAACCCTCCACATCCTCAGCAACCGTCTCCGCTTCGAGCCCCGCCCCGCGCCGCCGATGAAATTCCAGGTGCTGACCTATGGCACCAAAGACAACCCGTGGGGCCGAGCCTTGCTCGATCGACTCTATTGGGTCTGGTATCTGAAGAAGCACGCCTCGAAGTATTGGGCTCTCTTCGTCGAGCGCTTCGCGCAGCCGCTCGCCAAGGGCACCTACCCCTACAAGCCCGGCCAGGAAGCCACGAACAAGGAGCACCAGGACCGCCTCCTCGCGATCCTGAACACTATCCGCACCGGTACCGCCATCGCCCTGCCCGAAGGCCTCGACGTCGCCTTCCTCGAAGCCACAAGGGGAGGCGACGCGAGCTACGCCGGCTTCCTCGCCTGGCTCGACCGGGCCGAAGCCCTCCTGCTCCTCGGAGAAGTCGATACGAGCGGCCTCGCAAAAGGCCCCGGCTCCTTCGCCAAGTCGCAGGTCTCCAACGAGGTGCGCCTCGAGACCGTCGACCACGACGCCCACCTCCTGGGCTCCTTCGAGACCGACACCCTGATCCGCTGGCTCGTCCTCCTGAACTTCGGCCCCGACGCGCCCATCCCGCGCTCGGTCTACGACTCCACCGACGCCCCCGACCGAGACCAGCGCATGCGGGGAATTTCCCTTGCCTTGAACGACGGAGTCTCCGTCCCCGAGGGCTACTACCGCATGACCATGAGGGTCCCCGCCCCCGCCGAAGGAGAGCCCATCGTCAAGAGGCAGCCCACGGCCCCTGCTCCCCGCGAAGGGAAGGGGGCGTCGTCCCTTCAGGGACGATTTTTGGCGTCCACTAGCCAGGGGTTTGAACCCCTGGCGGGCATCCTCGCCGCCCTGGCCCACCAGATCCCCTACCTCGTCTGGCTGACCCAGGAAGACGATCTGGTCCGCCATCGCCCGCTCCACAACCACGTCGTGATGCACGACAAGGTCTTCGCCATCGATCATCCGATCTGGAAGTCCTGGTGGCCGCCCGCCGGCCACAACTGCCGCTGTTCCATCGGCGTCATCACCGCCGCGGCCGCCGAAGCCGAGGGCTACACCGGACCCGAGCCCACCGGCCCCTGGCCGATCGCTCCCGACACCGGCCTCCCCGCCCTCCCGGACCCCGGCTTCAGCGGCGCCCCTGACCCCGCCGCCGTCGTCGGAGACCTGCTCGCGGCTCTCCTCAAAGTCCTCGGCCACAGCCCGGAGGAACCATGAAGCCCAGCCCCACCATCATCAGCGGTTCCGTCCTCTGGACCCCCGCCGCCGATCACATTGCCGAGCTGTCCGCCGGGGAAGCTCCCGCTTTGGAATTCCCCGCCCTCGTCCCGATCGATCTCACCGAAACCCACGGCATCGAGATCACCTTGCAGCGCCTCGAAGAAATGGTCGCAGCCTACGACCCGGCCATCGAAATGGCCAGCCTCAATCTCGACCACAACTACGGAGGCCCCTCCCTCGGCTGGTGCGAGCGCCTCTGGCTCCAGGACGGCGCCCTCTGGGTCTGCTACACCGACCTCGACCCCGCCACCGTTGACCTGGTCCGCACGAAACGCTACACGCGCCGCTCCGCCGAGCTGGCCTTGAATCATCCCGTCACCGGAGGCTGGTACTTCACCGGCTGCGCCCTCCTGGGCAACGCCCGCCCCGCCGTCGCCGGCCTCCCACCGGTCACCCTCTGCCGCCCGCAATACGTCCTCACCGCAAGAAAGGAAACCCCCATGGAACCCGATCCCACGCCGCCTCCGGGGCCCGACGCTGCCGAGGTCGCCGCCCTGCGAGCCCAGACGGCCGAAGCCGTCCAGGCCTTCGCGGAGGTCCTCCGGCAAAACGCCGAGCTGTCCATCGAGAAACGCCTCACCAAGCTCGGCGACCGCGTCACGCTCGCCATGGCCAAGCTCGCGAAGCCCCTCCTCGTCGAGCTGCTCGCCGCCCGCACCCCCGCCACCGTCAAGCTCCAGGATGACCCCACGAAGCCGCCCGCCGATGTCTCCATCGCCGAGCGGATCCTCGAGATCCTCGCCGCCGTCCCCGCCGTCGAAGCCCTCACCGCCGGCCGCATGGCCGACGAAGAGCGCCAGGCCGCCGCCATCACCGGCGGCCTCTCCGAGGAGCGCCTCCGTGAGCTCGACGCCAGGTACGCCTTCACCACCACCGCCTTCGGGTTCCGGGGGAACTGAGATGCCGCCTCTCACCCAGGACACCCAGCGCACCTGGGCGCTGCACCAACCCCAGGTCCTGCCGCTTCCGGCCGCCGCCGGCGCGGTCCTCTTTGTCGGCGCGCTCGTCGCCACGAACCCCGCCGGCCAAGCCGTTCCCGCCACCGACACCGCCGGTCTCAAGGTCCAGGGCGTCTGCCGCGAAGGCCTCAACAACACCAACGGCGCCGCGGGCACACTGGGCACCACCGCCGACTACACCGACGCGGTCCGCTACGTCCGCGTCGATGCACAAGGCGAGTGGCTCTTCGAAGTCTCCGCGGGCGTCCCAGCGCCCGGCGCCAACGCCTTCGTCGTCAACGACAACACCGTCTCCGCCGCCCCCACCGCCAACTCCATCGTCGCGGGCAAATTCACCCGCCCCTACAGCTCCACCAGCTGGTTCGTCGATCTCGAAAGGAAATAGCCATGCTCAGCGAGCTGCAAAGCATCGCCCGCGTCGTCACGCCGTACGCCCTCGACATCTACGACCGCTCCGCGGCCAACGCCCTGCTCCCGCAGCTCGCCGCCACGGTCCCGAATCCGACCAGGGCGAAGAGCGTCACCCTCGAATGGACCACGATTTTCACCCAGCTCCACAAGTGGGTCGGCGAACGCGTCGTCCAGAAGTCCTTCGCCACCCCCCTCACGATAGTCGGCGAGAAGTACGAGATCACCGACGCCGTCGATCGCAACGACATCGAGCGAGGCACTGCCCTCGCCACGGTCCAACAGAAGTCCGCCGCCATCGCCGAGGGCTTCGCCGCGGGCAAGGTCATGCTCGCGGTGAAAGTCCTTCGCAACAACCGGCTGGCCTACGACGGCCAGAACTTCTTCGACACCGATCACATTCACCCCGACGGCCGTCCCTACTCGAACGTCGTCTCCGTCGTTCGCCAGAACGCCGCCAAGCCCGACGTCCTCGAAGCGCGTTCCGAGATCAACAAGGCGCTCCTGCAGCTGATGTCCATCCGCCTCTGGGGCGACGCCCTGGCTTCGGCCGACCAGGTCCGACAAAACCTGATCGTGATCACCCGCTCGACCGACGTTTTCCAAGCCTACGAGCTTCTCCGCACCGAGCCGAGCTTCGGTGCTGATCCAAATACCTGGAAGAACACGTTCAGCCTCTGGCTGGACTACAACCCAGCCCCCGGCACCGAGAACAAGGTCGACATGATCATGGCCCTACCCACCGGCCCACGGCCGGTTCTCTGGATGCCCACGCGTGAGCCGCGAGGCATCGAGTTCGACACGACGCAATCGTTCTCGCACGCGCTCATCAGTTTCGGAATGGATGGGGAGTACGGCGTCGAGCCGGGCTTCCCCCAGTGTGCAGTCCGGATCAATCCGGATTGATAACAACAACCGCAGCAACGACCAGAAAGGAACACGACCATGCTTTACGAAATCCGCGCCGACCGTGACGTCACCGCCAAGGGACCCGAGGGCTCCGGCACCCGCCGCCGCACCGTCAAGCTCCCCGAGGGAGAGGTCACGCTCACCCTCGGAGCCCTGCCGGTCTACCTCAACGCCGACGTCCTCCCCCCGGAGATCGCCGGCGACGAGCACCTCGTCACCAAGGCCGTCTCCGCCGAGAGCCTCCATCCCGGCGTCACCGTGATCGAGCTCAAGTCCGAGCGCGTCCAGGAGGAGTCCGTCGCCGATCTCCAGCGGAAGCGCCGTATCCTCCCGCCGCCGCCGGACGACGCCCATCCCGACACCGTCAATCGCCTGAAGTCCTCCTGGGTCCAGGAGCCCACCGCGGCGCTCGCCACGGACGAGCCCGGCATCATCGGTGACCTGAAGTCCGAGCGTGTCCAGGAAGAGTCCATCGCTGACCCCGGCGAAGACACCGACCTCAAATCCGAGCGCGTCCAGGAGGAGATGGCCGCCGTCGCATCCGGCCCGAACGACACCACCAAGCTGAAGTCCGAGCGCGTGCAGAACCCGACCGCGGTCGAGGCGATCAACAAGCCGAAGCGCCGGTAATGCCAACGCGCTACCTCACCCCCGCCGAGTTTCTCGCCCACCGCGGCGAAGCGGAGCTCCTCCGCCTCGCCGGCCCGGTGGGCGAGTCGGCCCTCACCAACGCCATCGAGCAGGCGGAGGCGGAAGCCACCTCCTACCTGCTCGCCCGCTACCGCACGGCGCTCCCGTCCACCCCGGACGGGGCGCCCCCCATCCTCAAAGCCAAGGTGGCAATGCTCGCCCACCGCCGGCTCCTCGCCGGCGGTCAGCCGAGCCCCGCGCTGGAGACCGAAGCCCAGCAGACCCTCACCTGGCTCCGCGACGTCGCGAGAGGCGCCGCCAGCCTCGATCTCGCCCAAGCCCCGCCCGCAGATGATGTCTCGCCCGCTATCGCCGCCATCGGCCCCACCGGCCCCGGCCTCCGCCTCGAAGACCTGGAGGGCTGGTAGTGCGAATCACCGTCACCCTCGAAGGCGCCGCCGAGGCCCAGCAGCTCCTCGAAGCCACAGCTTCCCGGCTGGAGCAGCCGTCGCGCCCTCTGCTCGAAAGCCTGGCCACCAAGCTCCAGACCTACTTCCAGGCCCACATCCAGAACCAGACCGGCCCCGAAGGCCCGTGGCCGCCACTGGCACCCGTCACCCAAAAGATCCGCGCCTTCTACGGCTATCCGCCGGACGCCGCCCTTATCCGCTCCGGCGACCTCCTGCAGAGCATCACCACTCTTTCTCTCGAAGACCAAGCCGCCGAAGTCGGAACCGCCCTCCCCTTCGCTCGAACCCTGCAAGACGGCGGCACCGTCATTGATCCCAAAACCGGCCGCACCCGCGAGGTCCAGGCCTTCCCCTTCGCCTTCGTCACCAACGACGAAGTCCAGGACCTCGTCGCCCTGATCCAGGAGCACTACTTCAATGCCCCTTCCTGATCCCGCGATCTACCCAGACCTCCCCTGGTCCCTCGACGCCCGCATCCTCCACGCCTTGCGCGAGCAGCTCCTCGCCGATGCCGCGCTCCGCACCGCGTTCCCGCGTGACGATCAGATTTCCATTCTTGAAATGGCGACCCTGCTCCGCACCGAATCCCTCCCGGCCCCGCCCTGCCTCGCCCTCTCGATCCTCGCCGACGAAGAGCGAGAGACCACCTCCGGCTACGGAGGCAGCTACACCACAATCGCCCAGCTCGCCCTCGTCACCAGCCCCCCGGCCCGCTGGGGAGACACCGCCGACCTCCTCCGTTCCCGCATCGTCGCCCAGGTCCGCCGCATCGTCCGCCGCAACGGCGGCGCCCTCCAGGATCCGGACGGCGGTCTGCTCACCGAAGCCGTGACCCGCATTCAGAGAGTCCAGCTCGACGCCACGCCGCTGCCGTCCAACCTGCTCCTAACCGTGATCAATGTCGAGTACCGCTCCTCCATCGACCTGCTCGAGCAGGAGATCCTCCCGTGAACAAGCTTGGAGCCACCGGCGCCGCCGTCCTCTGGGCCGTCGGCCGCGAACGATCCTTCGGTATCCCCGGAGAGAGCCTGGTCGCTCACCACGCCATTCTGCCCATCGACGCCGATCTGCTCGACTCCACCAACGAAGGCGCCGCCGTCAATCAGAGCGGTTTTTTAGAGCGCGGCGTCCCCGGCCCGAAAGGCGGCAAGGCAACCTGGTCGCTCAGCCTCACCACCGGCACCCTTCTCGAATACCTCGAACACCTCCTCGGCCAGGTCACCAAAACCCAGCTCGCCGCCGGGATCTTCAAATACCTTTTCGAACCGACCCGAAATGGCGTCGACACCTCCTTCTACGCGCTCCTCTCCAAGAGCCCCGTCCTGCGCACCTGGCTCTACGGCCTCAAGCTCAGCAAGCTCTCCCTGGAGATCGGAGACAACACTGAGATCCCGGTGAAACTCGAAGGCCTCATCGCCCACGGAACCCGCGTGGGACCGCCCGTCCCCGCCGCGGCGAACGCCGGAACCTATGCCCTCGGTCCCCACCTCCGAGGAGCCCTCCGAAACCCCGCCGCCGGCCCCGTCCACGTCCAGGTCACGCAGACCGCCGGAGGCCTCCAGTTCAAAACCGAGCAAACCCCCGACGCTCCCACCTTCCCCGGCCCCGCCGTGGACGTCGCCGGCGAGGCCACCTGGCAGAACCTCCAAGGAGCCGACGGCCTCGACCTCGGTTTCTGGGAAGAGAACCGAGACCCGCTAGAGATCATCTGGCCCGGCACACCCACCGACCACGCCGCCCTCGTCCCCGGCGACACCTTCACCTTCCATCCCCCCGGCCTCTGGCCCGACCCTCTTGTCCCCACCCTCACCGGCCACCAGCGCTTCACCAGCGCCCATTGGACCATCGCCCTCCGCCAGGTCGGAGCCCCCGCCTGGACGCCGATGAGAGCCCGCAAAGGAGATCTCTCCCTGTCCTGGCCCATCACCGCCGAGAGAGGCAACGGAAGCCGCTACCCCTACGCCCTCCTGAGAGACGGCCTCTTCACCCCGTCCCTGAAGCTCGAAAGAGCCCTGATCGATCCTTTCTTCGCCGACCAAGCCGAGTCGAACCACCGCCTCGAAGCCCAACTCGCCTTCACCGGCCGCCAAATCGACGCCACAAACCGAGAATCGATCACATTCACCCTCACCTCCGCGAGGATCGACTCCGCGAAACGCACCGCCAAGGATGCCCGCACCATCCCCGAAGAAATCACCCTCGTCGGAGAAACCAACGAACTCGTCGCCCCGCCCCTCACCGTCGAAGTGATCACTTCGAGAGACTGGAGCCCATCCACATGATTCCCCCGCCAGTCTCCCCCTCTCCCGGTGGAAGGGGGGGCGATGGGAGAGGGGGCCAGGGGGTGAGGGGCCACAGGCCCGCAGCCACCCCGAGAGGAACGCTCTGATGGCCGACGCAGACGTCAAAACCCGCCTGATCATCGAGCAAGAAGGAGACCCCCAGGTCTTCCGAGACACCGCCACGGCCATCCGGGACCTCGCCGCGAGCATCCAGACCCTCCAATCCGCCGGAGCCGTCTCCCTAGCCCCGCTTCTCGCCCAGCTCGACCAGGTCATCACCAAAGCCAACGCCGCGGCCGCCGCCCTCGCCCAGCTCAACCAGTGAGTCCGCCCTATGCGAGCCGATCTCGAATCCCTCTCCGCCCTCCTCACCCAGATCACCGTGGGCGCCAACCAGGCCCACGAGGCCACCCAGCGCCTGACCACGTCCGCCGGCGGCGCCTCTTCGTCCTTGTCGTCCCTGTCGTCCTTGCTGTCCTCGACCTCCGAGAAAGCCACGCAGACCAGCCAGGCCATCCACACTACTCTCGCCGACCTCAGCCGCTCCGCCGAGCAGACGCACACCCAGATCGCTACCCGCCTCGACGACCTCCAGGAAGCCGTCAAAGACCACTCGAACCTCTGGAACAAAGCGGTCGACGAGCTGATCGACGCCGTCAAGATCGGAGCCGTCCCCATCCAACAGCTCCTCGACCTCTACGGCAACGCCCAAATCGGAGGCCAGAGCCTCATGGATTACCTGCGAGGTCTCGATTTCTCTGTCTACAAAGACCGTGTCCAAGAGCTGATCCAAGGCCTCCACGAAGGCACCGTCGAGATCGCCCAGGTCCAGGACTATCTGGGCAAAACCCAGCTCCTCTTCGCCAAGCAGCTCGCCGAAGTGATCGAGCTATTCCGTCAAGGCCGAGTCACCCTGAAAAGAGTTCAAGAGATCGTCACCCAAATCGAGAAAACCTTCCCCGACTCCCAATTCGGCGACCTCGCCCAGGCTCTCGCCGACGCTCTGAGAAACGGCGGCTGACCATGCAAACCGCCGGAGCCTCCACCCCGCCCACCCTCGACGGCCTCCACCTCCTCGGGGCATCAGCCGACACCTGGGAGATCGTCGAAACCGAGCTGGTGGGCACCATCCGCCTGGCCAACGGAGCCACCCGAGAGCAGCGCCTCGCGCCCGACGCCGGCGCTCCAGTGATCCGCCGCTGGTACACCATCACCCTCGACTACCGCCACCTCGGCCCCCTCGCCGACCAGGTCGAAGCCCTCCTTGCCTTCCCCGGCCCCCACCAGCTCACCGTCTGGAAGCACGTCACCCTCGGCTATCTCGCCGACGGAGCGCTCTCCGAGTGGTCTCTCCCCTGGCGCCAGGCTCCGCACCTCCTCACGCCCCCCGCGGGAGCCCCGCCGTCCCGCTTCGCGCCATCCGTCCAACTCGCAGGCGCCCCGCTCGCCGTCGCCGAGCTCGCCACCGCCGCCTACAACGCCGGCGCGCCCCCCGCCGGCGCCGCTTGGTTCGACCAAGGAAGCCGCCTCTTCAAGCTCAACGCGCCGCCAGCCTCTGGCGTCCGCCTGGTCGTCCAAGTCGTCCCCGCTTTCGACATGGTCGTAGGAGCCGAAGACCACGCCCGCCACTACCGGGACCCCATTCGAGAGCCCCGCCGCATCGTCCTCGTCGAGACGGAGCTGCCCTGATGCCGATCGTCGCCACCGCGGGTCTGACTGCCGGTTCCCCCTCTCCCGGGGGACGTGAGGGCGATGGGAGAGGGGGCCAGGGGGTGAGGGGCCACTTCGTCGCCGCCGTCGAGGGAGCCGCCGCAAGTCTCACCGGTACCGTCTCCCGAGACCTCCTCGAGAGCCTGTCCGCCCCCTCCATCGCCTACGCCTTCGCCGTCCAGCTCGCCGGCGCCTGGGTGCCCCGCCAGGACCTCCTCGGCCCCTTCGAGTTCGCTGAGTCCGTCGACACCATCGCCACCCGCTTCACCTTCACCCTCACCGGCCGCCGCTGGTCCATCCACCTCACCGAAAAAACCTGGACCTCCACCCACGTAGAAATCTGGGTCACCGCTGGCCCCATCGGAGCCCTGCGAACCTGGCGCCGAGCCTTCGGCTACGTCCTCACCTGCGAGCAGCTCGAAGGCCCCGAGCCCACCCTCCGCGTCAAGTGCGGAGACCCCTCCCATCTCCACGACCGCACCGAGCTCTGCTACGAGCTCCCTGCCAACGCCGGCCTCACCCGAGGCGAGATCTGCACCGAGATCCTCACCACCCAAGACCTCACCGCCGACGTTCCCGGAGGCGCCCTCTACACCAAACCCATCATCACCGACAGCCAACGCCTCTGGGCCTTCCTCGCCGCCTTCGGAGAGCCCGAAACCTGGTCCTGGCACTTCACCGACTGGCAGACCGTCCAAGCCCAACCCATCGCCCTCCGAGAGTCCCCAGAACCCCCCGACGACGTCTGGACTCTGCGGGACGTCATCTCCATCGAATCCACGCCGCCCGCCGACGTGCCGAGCCAATGGATCATCCGCTCGACGCAGATCACCGAAGCCCCCGGAGGCATCACGATCACCCGACAGCGCTCCGAGGTCTTCGATTTCTATGCCGTCAAGAAGGCGGTCGCCCAACAGCTCGGCGACGGCACCCAACAACCCATCGCCGGCGCAAGCCCCGAGGTCTTCCAACTCGTCTCGGCGATCGAGACCGAAACCCACGAGAGCGCCGGCGTCCTCGTCGCCAAGATCACCAGGCAATGGGGCTGGTACAACCCAAGAGCCGCCAAGCTCCGAACCCCCTCCGCCGGAGATCCCCCCGGCCCCGTCGAGGGAGGCTATTACTGGGCCCAAGCCTTCCTCGACGAGGAAGGCCGCTACCGGGCCTGGCCGAAAGAGGCCTTCGTGAAGACCGGCGAGCGCCGCGAGCTGCCGACCTACGACCCGGACGGCACCGAGATCGCCCGCCGCATCGAGACCTTCCGCTGGTACAGCCGCGCCATGGGCACGCGCAGCGTAGGTTCCGCCGCTCCCAACGTCGTAGACGCCGGCGTCGGGGACGACGACCGCAGCTGGTACGCCTTCGAAAGAGCCCTCACCTCGCTCCTCCGCATCGAAGACTTCGGCCGAGCCCAGCTCGACCAACTCGAGACCGAGTACAGCGAATCCGGCGCCGCCGTCCGAGAGATCCAGGAGACCTCTACCTGGTACTCACCGCGAACCGCCGTGACCGGAGTCCCCTGGTATCTGAACTATTCCGGAGCCGGCCAGAAAGACCTGGTCGCAAAGTTCCAACGCACCGCGCGCAAGGTCACCACCAACACTCTCGCCGAAGACGGTCTCCTCGCCGGAACCATCGAGACAAGCCAGGGCTTCATCGCCCCGAAGCGCATCGACGGCGCCTTCGAATGGGGAGACCAAAAATCCAACCTGCAGCAGGAAGCCTGGGGAACCGTAGGCCTCAAGACGACGTCCTACAACGTCCTCGACGAATCCACCTACGAAGAGCTCACCGACGACGGCACCGGAGCCCGCCCCCGCCTGGTGATGGGCAGAGCCCCCCGTCCGAGATACCGCCAATCCACCTGGACGACCCTGACCCAGCAACCCATCGAAGTCGTCCTCGAAGACGAGACCGCCGCCGCCTGGTGGGGACCCCAGGCCGAAGTCCTGACCCTCGAATACGTCCAGAGCCTCGAAGAAGCCCAAGCCGTAGCGAAGCGCCGGCGAGCCCGCAAGATGGCCATCACCCACACCGTGATCCGACCCATCTGCCAAGTAAAGCCAGGAGCCACCATCCTCCTGATCGATCCCAGAACCGGCTGCAACCACCGCTGTCTCGTCACCCGTCTGCAAGAGCGCTGGGTCTTCACTCCACGCCCCCAGATCCTGGCCACCTACACCTTGGAGCAACCCCTATGAGCCGTGCCTCGTCCGTGCAAGTCCGTGTCCGTCCGTGTTCGTCTCCGAGAGAGGGGCTGAGGGCAGAGACGACAAGCTCCATTAGCCGGGAATCCCCTACTCGGTCCATCCCAGCAGGGGTAGTCAGCACCTTTGGGCCGGGAAGCCCGTCTGTCCCTGTCCTCCCTCATAGCGTAGCACCGGCCCCGGCAACAAAACAGGCCCGCTGAGGTACGGCTATGACCTCTACCGAGAAAATTGTCCATTTCCTCGGGTCTCTTCTTGATCGCCGCGCGAGAGACCGAGCCCCCGTCCGCCCCGCCCGAGTCCTAGGCCGCCACCAGGACGGCACCGAGCGCCTCCAGCGCCTCGACGCCGCCTGTGTCACCCGAGCCTCCCGCGACAACCACTACGCCGGAACCGTCGTGGTAGCCACCCGTCCCGCCGCCTTCCACCGCACCGGCTCCACCGGCATCGCCACCCTCACCGAAGTCGCCTCCACCGCAACTCTCTGGATCGAACGCCTCGACCCCAACGCTTACAGCCCCGACCAGTCCTACACCGTCACCGTCACCGGCCGAGGCTTCGACGAGCGCGTCCAAATCGACTTTCTCGAACCCGCCCCGCCCAACGCCACCGCCCAAACCATCAACCCCGACATTGCCGTCCTTGCCGTCCTTGTCGTCTCGTCCGAGCTTCTCCTCCTCGACATCGCCGTAGCCCCCGGAGCCCGCCTGTATCCCGGCGGCGCCCCCATCGCCTACGGCAGAAAGTGAGCCCCTGATCCATGTCCCTCACCCAGCTCCCGAACCGCAAACCCGACGCCTATACCGTCGACCTCCAGCTCGAGCTCCGCGAGAAAATCCTCCCCAGCTCCCTCAAAGCCACCACCTGGGATCTCCACGGCAACCGTCTCCTCTACACGCGCGACGTCTGGCGCTACCGCGTCCTCCCTGGCACCAACGACATCCAGGACTTCGGCCACGTCGACACCGAAGTCATGGCCGTCCCCGCCGCGGCTCTCCCCCTTACCTCCGCCGCTCAGGGCACCCGTCTCGCCCTGATCGATCACATCCCCGTTAACGCCCCCCAAAGCAACAGCAGCCAACGCATTCCCCAGGTCCTCGCCGCCGACCCCGTGACCGGCAACTGGATCGTCTACAGCCACCGCCGCGACCTCGCCCCGCCCTACATCACCGACCTCGCTGCCTACACCCCTATCGGCAACCTCATCAGCTCGGCCGCCCTAGTCCAGCCCACCGATGTCGGCCTCCGCTGGGAAGTCCCGCACGCCGTCTTGCAGGACGGCTTTCTCTACGCCATTGAGCGGGACTTCCGCTCGCATCCCGGAAGCACCAACGCACGCGGAATCGTCGTCCGTCGCCAGATCGGTAGCGTGGGAAGCCTCAGCATCTGGTGGTCCCCCGAGGACGAGTGGGTCTTCCCCCACTCCGTCTCCGTCAGTGAGACCCACGCCTACGTCGCCGCCACGAAGCTGTTCAATCCGGGATTCGGTTCCTTCCAGAGGTCCTATCTCTACTGGCTGAACAACGAGACCCTGGCCCAAGCCGAAGTCCGCCAGCTCAAGTTCAATCCCACCGACAACGACGGTCCCAAGCCTTACAAGATCGGCTCCTGGGAGGCCACAGGCAGCCGCAACACCGGCGGCATCGTCCTCTACGACCCGCGAGCCGGAAACTTCGTAGCCGCCGGAATCTCGCCCAACGGCTATAACCCGAACTGGTTCATCCAGGATCCGACCTTCGCCCTCTTCCGCTTCGCACCCGCGCTCCTCGGAAGCGAGCCCTTCGTCCACCTCGCCGACCTGGCCGACGACCTCCCCGTCCCGATGTCCTTCACCGCTACCGGCGTCTGCGCCAACGACGCCAACCAGCTCCCGGAGTTCCGCAACCTATGATCGAAATCCTCAACCCCGACCTCACCCCCCTCGACGGAGTCGAGATCCCCGACCTCGAAGCCGGCCAGGACAGCGGAAGCGTCCCCTTCGTCCTTCGCAACACCGGCCCCGATGTCGTTGATGTCCTTGTCGTCCTTCAAGTCCTTGACCCCACGAGCAGCCAGTGGCTCTCCGCCGGCCTCCCGCCCCTGGACGAGCTCTGGCCCCGCCTCCGGATCACCGGCCAGGACACCGCCAACGCCCCCGCGCAGCAGCTCGAGATCCACGACTGGACCCCCGTGGGCACCGGCCGAGCCCTCCACCTCGCCACCCTTCTCTCGGGCGGCCTCCGGTCCGGCGAGATCCGCTTCCACCCGCCCAGCACCGCCGCCCGCCTGACCTGGAGCTTCCGCCTGGCCGTGATCGCCGCCGAGCACTCCTACCCGGTGCCCGCCGGTGCCCGCCCGGGCATCCTCACCGGCCTGGGCGACTACGGCCACAGCGCCCTCCTTCGAGGTTTCCAGGTCACCGCCGCCACCCCCACCGCCGATCACGTCCAGGTCGCCGCCGGCCAGCTCGTCCACCGCGGCCGCCTTGTCGGCCTAGTCGCCGCCGCCGTTCAGTTCGACCAGCTGGACGGCGCGGCCGAGGCCCTCGCGCCCGGCCAGCTCTACATGGCCGTCCTCAGCGCCGGCCCCACCGGCATCACCGTCACCAAGGGCCGCCGGGGCTCCGCCCCGCCGCGCCCCGCGCCGCCTCCCTGGGAGCCGCCGATCGCCGCCGTCGCCGTTCGCCACGAAGCCGGAGCTTCCGAGATCGGGCCAACCGACATCGAGGACCTCCGCGTCTTCGACCGCTACCACGCCGAGCCCGGCGCCGGCCTCCAGCTCAGGGTCCACGCTGGCCGAGCCATCGCCGGCGGTACCCTCCGCTACCACTCCACGCCCACCGACCTGATCCTCCCGCCGAACGCGACGTCCGCCCTCTGGCAACGTGCCTCCGGAGCCTGGGAGCTCGCGGCGCCCGCCGACCCACCCCCAGAGACCACGGCCCTGGGCCCGATCTGGCTCGCCACCACCGACGCCGCCAGCGTCACCGAGCTGCTCGACCGCCGCGTCTTCGCCGCCGAGACCGTCGTGATCCCCCTTCGCGGCGATCTCCCCGCCGCCCCCGGCCCGATCGCCGAGGCCCTCGTGGTCCACGACGGCCTCATCCTGGAAGACATCCTCTATCGCCTCTCGGACAGTGGGGGAGGCTCCGCCGGTCAGACGCAGCTCGATCTCCTCCTCGACGGCGCCACCCTCTACCCCTCCGCCGCCCAGGACGACCACCGCCCCGCCTGGCCCTTCGACGCTGCGGACATGATCGTGCAGGGCCGCTTCCACGAATTGACCGAGCTGCACCCCGGCCAGCTCCTCCAACTCACCTCGATCGAGCACCCGACCGGCGGAACCCCCGCCTGGGCAGAGGCCTATCTCCTCTGCAGGAGGCCGTGATGCAAGTCAACCTGACTCTGAGCCCCGGCTACCGTCTGAAAATCTCGCGAGCCTCCCGCATGAGCGACCTCGCCGACCGTGTGATCACCGCCCTGACTGCCGTCGGAGGAAGCGCCGCCTTCCTCGAGGTCCTCCGCCGTTGGCTCCAGCGTCGCCAGGACAAGCGCCAGGAGCAGCTCCAGCTCGACGTCCGGATCCTTGAAGAGGGCCACGCCCTCCGCCAGGAGGCCTACCAGCGCGAGCGCGACGCCCTCCAAGCGCTCGCCGAGGAGCGCGAGCGCCGCCACAAGGCCGAGCTTCTCGCCCTGGAAACCCAGATGCAGGCCAAGCTCGACGCCCTGGCCCGGGTCAACGAAGACCTCACCCGGCGACTGGAAGCACGAGCAAGGCGCCCTAATCGACCTAAAGCGGCACGTTGACGACGATACAAAGATTCCGTAAGCTCTCATTGCATCAATAGGATAGGGAGGTAAGCGGCTAGGAAGCAGAATGCCAAACGTTCTTACGGAGACATAGACTCCTAATGCTCAACAGTAACGGCTTCCTGCCTGAAGGTATTCACGAGCTGACACTTGACCAGATCAAGGCGAGATTTGGCAGCTTCAACGGAAGCGATCGCCGCGTGCGCCTCTTTGAGCGGCTCGCCGATTACGTCAGCCGTGTTTCTGGTTATCCCTGGTATCGCGGTTTAATCGTAGACGGCAGCTTTGTGACCTCGAAGACCGCACCCTCGGATATCGACCTCATACTCATCGTCGACCCCGAGCTGGCCCTGGGTAATAACCTGCGGCCGGGGGAGTACAATCTTCTGTCAAGCCGCCAAACGAGGCGGGTATTCGGCTTCGATGTCTTCGCTGCTCCAGAATCTAGTACCTCTCTCCAGTCCTGGTTGGAGTACTTCTCCCAGGTACGCGGCTCCAGCGAGAGGAAGGGGATCGTTCGGCTCTCACCATGATTAATAGCGAAGCTGAACTCCGCTCCACGCTCGCGGCCCTATCTATTCTCTATGTTGGCCTAGAAGCACTTCGGGCCGAGTTTCATACTCGGCCCGACCAATTGCGCCTGTTTGCAGAAGGTCCTCTCGATGAGATCCATAGGCTTGAGGGTGAGCTCAGTGCCTATACCGATGCATTCGGTGTTGCGCCTCAAGTCGGCTTGTGGATGAGTCTGGCTGGTGGACTTGCACGCTGGGCAGAAACACCGTCTCGTCTGCTTTCTAGCAGTTTAGACAATCTCCGCAAGGGGGTGCAATCAATAACAACATTCGATCTAACCGGAAAGGCCGGACAAAGGCCGACCCAGCGAATCCTTGAAGCCAGTGATCCCGACGTTGTCCTGCTCCAACCCGGCAGTCTTCGTGTTGGCCTACGGTGGCACCCGACTGGCCAGATGAGCCTCTTCGAAGGCGTCGACTCAGCAGCGCGGCGGGCAGTTCATTCACTGCTCGGGGCTGTCAGAGATCTTGATCAGAATGGGCCGTATGCACTTTCGACTGAAAATCCCCTCCGGCGCCGAGTTGTTCTTCGCGCAGTAGCTGAGATCTCACCATCTAAGCGAAGCGAGTTCGAGGTCATCTCCTTTTCCGGTGTTGATCTGCCATCGCAGGAACCGCTGATTCTTTCACGGCGCACAAGAGAATCGGCCAGGGCCGCCCTTAAGGAGGCAGTAGGCCAGGGTGAGATCGTTATGGAGGGTGAAGTCCGAGAGCTGGATTTAGACAAGCAGACATTCAAACTCCGCGAGGTCGAGGGCGTTGGCGAGGTTAATTGTCGAGGAGAATCTGTCGACTTCGAGCGTGTGGTAAAGTCGCTAGGTTCCCGAGTCCGAATTTTTGGAGCGCGGTCCGGTACGGGGCCACGCCAACAGTTGCTCGTCTTCGATATGGAGTTGCTTGAAGGCGAAGAAGGCTAACCCCTCGCTGCAAATCGATGTCTAGAATGGAATCTCGGCCGTCGTCCTCTAGGGCAAGAGAACCAAGTCTACTTCTCCAGGTTGAGAATTTCCGTTGCCGAAAAGCTGAGTCTGTGTTGGGCCTTCAACCGGGCGTATTGACTCCAACAGCCTCTTTCCAGGAAAAGCCTTACAGAGCACCTCAACCGTGGTCTTATAGGTGAAGTCGCGCTTATCGGTGCGAATATACACAACTCCATCCCGCTTCATCGTAAGAGCTGCCGCCTCGAAGACATTAGTAAGCAAAGAGCGGTACTCGACACGGCTCTCAAATTTGCCTCGGTGCCGACCACCTATGCGAGCAGCGGTCGGGGGGCCACCAAGTAGCCACAAACGCAGCCACTGGTCATAGTGGTAGTTTGTCACACCGAAATATGGAGGCGATGTAAAAAGAAGGGAAACTTGAGGGAGATTTCCTGCCTGCACCCGCGCCACTAGTTCTGGCAGCCTCGAGACACTGTCACCGAGGTAGACATGACTGCTCCCGCCGTCCGGGATTCCCCTCGCATATCGCCATACTAGCTTTCCCTTCAAAAAAGACACCGGATCGATGAGCGGCGGCCCTAGGCTACGTTGCCGCCACCAACGGATTGCGTAATCCGGTGACATCGATTTGGTCTGTCGCATCTGGTTCGAGAACGAGTCGGTTCTCTTACCGTGAAGATGAACTAACAGCAGGGCCATCGTTGTCTGGTCTGTCTGGTTACCACTCCAATCAAGATGCTCCCGCGCCGCGAGAAGAAACTCGCGCACTCTCGGTGCGAAGCATAGATTGAAAAACTCCGGCAGCTCGTCAGTTGCTGGCCGGTAGCGCTCCGCGAACGCTCCCAGCTCGTCAATCCGGTTTTCAACCGCCTCACGCCGTGCCGGGTTGAGCTTAGCTTGCGTGTAGACCCAGCCGACTGGATTCACCTCGATTCCAACTCCGATTCTGCTCTGCACCGCGGCACTGAAGATTGAAGTCCCGCGGCCCGCAAACGGGTCGAGAATGACATCGCCGTGGGCCGTGTACTGGCTGACGACGCTATTAGCGAACGGCACAGGGAACATCGCGTAGTAGGGGCCAATCCCCGCCCATCGATCTGCTGCCGTTTGGTAGGTCCGTCTCTGCATTTTAGTCACTTCCGCATTAGCGCCCGGGCGAGCTGCTGGAGAACCTTTGCGCCAAGCTGGAGCGGGATTGCCGCCTGGGCATGAGCCGAGATGATCGGAGATAGCGCGTTCGGAAATCGGGCGGATACGAGCTTGTCGAGCAAGGTACAAACCGTCGGGAACTGCGGGTAGATCCTTAAGTCATCTGACACAAGCGTGTCCTGCTCGTCCGTAAGGAACGGGAGATTTGCGACAATCCGGGCACCGCTTGAGGTCTTGTAAAAGAACTTCCGACCAAAGTACGTGTCCGCCCCATAGCGCTTCTCGCTCATACTGAAGATGATCCGCTCTTTGATGTACCGGTCGGTTGGCAGAAAGCAGGATCTCGGTGAGAACCTGGGCTCGCCTGTCTCGGTGCGATCGATCTCTTCGAAGTGGGCAACGAAGGTTCCGGCTTTCTCGATCCCGAGTATCAAGAGGTCTTCTCCCGTCTTCGCGCGAACTCCTGCGTTGAGCCGCTTCAACTCGGTGCTGATCGCGGCGCTCAGCCAGGCGGGGTGCCCGAATACCGCTAAGGGGCCATCTAGGAAGAATGCCAGCCGGTTGACCTGCTCGAGCCATCCTCGGCGCTCGAAGCACCGAAGCAGATGAATGAGAATGAGCCGCTCCCAGACCTGCATGACCTCGCCGAACGCCTCACCATTCGATCCGGTATCGTGGAAGCGCTCGTGGATTCTCAGGGCGTCCGTCGAGAAGATCGCCCGCTTTTTCTGGCATGTGCAGCTTGACACCCCATTGGCGGGATTCAGCTGCTGACCACAGCCGTCGTAGTCGTACGGACACATCGGCGGACTGCTCTTCGGCTTCAGCGCTAGAAGGGCCTCGTACGTGTCGACCAGGCGCGCACCGTCCTCCTCGTCCACGACCTCGTCATGGAAAACTTCGTAGAGCGCTTCGCGGAACGAGTCGCGCGCGGACGTGTGCGTTCGAATCACGACGTTCGTCCCTGGCAGAGCGGCATCGATAGTGGCCGCCTCCTCCGTCTTTCGGAATGCAACCGGATCGACCGGCCTCTGCGCGTCAAGCCTCTCAACCTCATGCAAGTTGAGAAGAACGCTCGCCACGGTGCAATAGCCGACTTTCGCACCTGGGTAACCGTTCTTCACATCTACCTCGGCATAGCTGCCGTCGATAGCCACGATCAGATCCGGGAGCGTTCCTACGGCCGCCGGTGCAGCCTGCGGGACCACGGCAGAGGTCGCTAGCGTCGCAGGAAGAGTTCGCGCTCGCCCCAGGAGCGCGCGGACGCGCACCGCCTCGGCAATACGATGAAGAGGTCGATAGTTGGCGAACTCGTTCTCGTACGGCACTACGACCTCCCCGTCAAAAAGAACAAGTCGACTTGAACAGGAACCACGAATGGGTTCGAGAGCGTCTTTACGCGAATGAACCCGCGATCCTGGGCTCGAAGGATGCTGCCTTCAAAGTCGGCAAAGTCGTAGAACTTCCTTAACTCCCTTGTCTCATCTGTATTGTTTAGGTGCCCGATGAACCAATTAGCCGTATTCCTCAAGATGTTTCTCTGGATCGAGCTGACCTCCTGCGTCGCGTAGACAAGTCCGATCCGGTACTTCGCACCCTCCTTCGCCGTCCGCACCCACACGTCCTGCATGTCCAACTCGGCCGAGGACGGCAGAACGTTATGCGCCTCCTCGACATACACAAGCATCTCGTGCGGCTCCTCGCCTTGCCGGAATCGTTCCTGATTTCGCTCAAAAATTTTCCACATGACACGATCCGCAGCGGCCTTGTTTATCTCAGGATTCCCGCTGGACTGGTCGACTATGACGAGGCGCCCCGCAAGGAGGTGACCGTAGATTTCCTCTGCGTAGTCTGTGCTCGTGTTCGTGGTGTGCTGCTCGCGAACGTGTCCGATCAGTCGCGATCCATTCGGGTATGCAAACATTTCGAGAATCTTCTTAAGGTCTTCGTCCGCCCATGACCCCGAGGTATGGTTTTGTACGTACGCCTGGTTGAACGCGACATAGCCGGAGTGACTGTCGGTGATGAAGTCACGAAGGATCCCCGCTGCTTCTCCGATCTCGGGCCATGTCGGTCGGTCCTTCGTGAGCAACGTCGCGCAGAGTGCGTACTGAGTTGGGTCCTTTCCGATCGGCTGCCGGAGCGCATCGATGAGTTGCTGGTTGAACAACCCGCGCGTCACGGGCCGAAGGTTCTGCGGCGGGTCGAAATCGGCTTTGGCAAGAAGGGCACGGTAGAAGAGGACGCGTCGGTTGTGCCGGGTTACTGCTGATCGATCGTCAGGGTCAGGGGCTTCAAATATGACGTCACGGAAGTTTGAAATGAACTTGGTCGCGTCACCGGCGAGCGCGCTATTGATAATGTCCTTCCCGATCTGAAGATTTGTATCGACATAGAAGTTGTGGAGCATCAGACGACGCTGTCGATCATTTGGATGAGGCATGATGCCGTACGTCACAACGTCCGCTTGCAGCGACGCGTGCTGCCCGGTAGGCCCGCATGCCCAGACATTCTTAATCGCGTTCGGGTTCCGATTCCGTCCGGCATCTTGCGTGTTCTCGTTTGCGTACTCTCCATTTGGGTCGAAGACAATCTGCCCGATACGCCTCGGTGGCGCGGCCCACCGCAGCTCAAAGATCGACTTGAGGACGATCTTTGTCGTGTTCGACTTCCCTGTGCGTGTCATCCCGAATAGCGCAGTCTTCTGGCCAAGCAGATCGGTTGGAGTGATCTGAACACGCACTCCTCCAATACGCTGGAAGGGCCTATTGGTCGAGGCGTATCGGACCTCGCCGATCGGTACCATCAACTCTCCCGCATCAAGGTGGGTGCGAGGTTCGCGATAATTCACGATGCGCTGCAGCACGTCGGCTCTCGGCTTGTACACTTTGAGCCCTCGGTTTGGATAGTAGTTGCTGAGGTCTGAGCCAAAGGCGAGCTTGAAGAGCGGAGCATCGTCGGTAGCGAGATTCGCGACGTAGAAGGTGCCGAGAACGCGGCACTTCACTCCGGCGTAGCTCAGCAAGTGGTGCGTGGTCGGGTCCATGACGTCGCGATCGTCCCAACTCTTACCGGCTTCTCCGCTTACCCGCTGAGCGGTTTCTACGCGGACCCGCAGCGCCTCCTGCGCATTTGGGAGATCGGCGTGGTCGAGGACGCGGAGCAAGATCACAGAAGCGTCTTCCTCGCGAACGTCGATCTGAACATCCGGCGTGATCCGTGTCGCGACCAGAAACGAGAGCGCCGGGATCCCTCCGACCTGGCGTCGATTAAAATCGTGGATCTGAACCAAAGCCTCCTCGTATCCAAGCGAATAGACCTCTCCGACGTAGGCGTCACCAGGGACGAGTTGCGTCAGCAGCGCTGCCGCTTCAATCAGAGCCGGCTCCAGTTGTTTCTTGTCAAGTTGCTGCAAAACTGTGGAAACGATATTCGACATTGCTAACTCCTAAATATGGGCCAAGTCCGACTGGTTAACCGCAGACTTTTCGGCCATCTAAGCGCCTCAAGATGGGAACGAGATATCCTTATATCCTTTTCTATCAATCACTTCCTTGAGCACGCCAATAACAAACTTCCATGCCTTCTGGAAACTCGCTGCCATCCGCTCGCTTCCAGCCTCCCTCTGCGGTAAATCTAGCCCTGCAGGAGGGTTCGGCCATCACCGCCATTTGACCCGGTTCCCATGTGGTGACTTCGACCAACACACCCTCCGGTGCGGCCTCTACATTTACGCTCGTCCAATTATGCATTTCAGCCACGCTGGTTCGATTAGCCATCGCAATTCCTTTCGTATAATTTATGCCTTGCATACAATCTTGACTTTCACCGGTATCCGGTCTGGTCGAGATAATTGAAGTTGAACTCTCTTCTATATCGGTCCACCTGATTTCAGCATCACCACGTCTCCAATGTATCGGTCATTGCCCTCCTCTTTGGTCGTGCTTCCTTGTCGTCCTGCTACTTCGGCGCACCGCCGGGCAGCTCCCGGGCTCACTCTCCTATGTCGGGAAGTATATTAAGCCGGCGACCTAGCTCACCGGCGCCCCCGCCGGAGGTCGGCTCCCTGTCGGAGACTCGGCCACTAATTTTTTCACGTTCACCTCCTTCAATCGCGTTCACCTCGCAACAGTGCACCGTCCACAAACCCTCGCCGGTTCTGGCAGTCGGGCCTGCGGTCTGATAGGGTCCTTTGCGCCGCCTCCTTCTAGGGCTAGCTTCCTCGGTCCCCCCCGACCGGTCGCGGCGCGCGCCACGATGCGCCTTGGCGACAGCCCCGAAGCAATCGTCGAACTCCCCGAGTGTACGGCCAACCTCGTCCGAGAGTCAACCCTTTATATTGAACCTCGCAGGGCAAGAGCCTCTGCGTCCATCGGAGGTACGTTAAACAGGCAAAACGCGTCAAGGGTCTCGGCGGTAGCGTACTAAGCCCAACAGGCAGAATGACTTGAGTTGCTATTCAATGGTCGTTTGTTTTTCTTAAAACTATCTAGCCGTTTATCTATTCTAAATTATCTGGTCGTCTCTTGAATCTAATCTATCGGGTCTCAATTTATTTTAATCTATCTGGCCATCTGTTGAGTTTATAGTACTTCTGGCGTCAGTCTACTTTTAATCTATCTGGCGTCTGTTTATTTTTAATCTCTGCCCGGAGTGGAGTAGGTGGGAGTAGGTGCCGGAGTAGGTGCCCCCGGGAGTAGGGTAGAGTCGCCGGCGGGCGCGGTGGCCCGGAATAGGTGCCTGGCACCGCGCCCCCGTCCCCACGGGGATCACGGACTCGCCGAGGGTGGGGAGGCACACCTATGAGGATGGAGGGGCAACGCTGCCCGGCTTCGGAGCTGGAGCTGCGAAGTCCCTCGCTCGGGCCCCTCCCCTCTCCCGGCAAGGCGAGAAGGGGGACGAGGGGCGAGGGATGGGCCCCCTGCAAACCAGCTGTCCGGGCCACGCAAGTACCAGGCTTTTCCGCGCCTAGGGTATTCCTGAAGCCCCTCGGCCCCTCCAACCTTCCCCCGCCCGCCCATTCACGTAAGAGCGCGGTCGCCAAGCCCCTCCGCTCGTAGCCAGCGCTCCGGGCGCCCCGTTTCCAGGCGGCCAAGCGACCGGCCCCGACTTCAGCACCGCCCGCTACACCGTCACCCTCCGCGGCTCCGCTCTCCGCCTGCAGGGCCTTTCCCCTCTCCCGGCCGGAGGGAGAGCGATGGGAGAGGGGCCAGGGGGTGAGGTTCAAGAGGCCGGCGGAATCGGCTGAAGGCCGGCCCTCCAGTTCCCCCTCTCCCGGGCGGGAGTGAGTGCGCGTGGGAGAGGGGCCAAGGGTGAGGGCTCTTCTTGTTGTCCCGTAAGTCCTTTTCCCTCTTGACTTACGCTCTATTTTTGCCTATGATTTCCTTGTCTTGAACAGCAGTCCCGGGCCCTGGAGCGTATCCAGCCCCGGCAAAAACAAAACGGGTCCGGCTGAGCTGTAACTCAACCAGACCCTAGGCACGCAAGGAGTTTCGGTCCTATGCGCACCCCGTTCGATGATACCATCCCCCTTCCCCCCAACGCCTTCACCGCCGAGTACCTGGAGCTCCTGGCCGAGCGCGACGAGCCGGTGACCGCCGCCGAGGCCGACGTCGCCGGTCCCTGGCATCTGGAAGCACACCCCTCCAGCGGTTGGGCGGTCCTGCGGCAAGGGGAAAGCCTGGAGAGCAGCCAGCCCGTGGCGATCTTCTCGAAGAAAGACGCCGCCCGTCTCGCCGCCGCGGTCCTTCCCTCTACCGGCCGGCCCTCGCGCTATCGCCTTGGCAAAGATCCCGACGCGCTCGGCTATCCCATCTACGACGAAGACCAGGTCGTGGGCCACTTCGAGCGCTTCCATGAAGATCTCCTCGTCGCGCTCAACGTCGTCGATGCCCTCGTCTCGTCTCCCGGCGATCTCGCCTGGCTCCTCGACGCCGCCGGCGGCCTGGCCCTCGATCACGCCGGAAAGATCGCCCTCGAGCGCGCACTCCCCGAGTTCTGATCCGCCACCCCGGGGCGGCAGCTCTCCTCCTGCCGCCCCTGCCCCTTCCTCGGTTCCGCATTCGCCAATTATCCTTTATATTTCACATTATCTATATATCCCCACCGGCACTCTTTCCCCCATGCGACACTGCCCGGATGCGGGGCGCCGCCCATGGAGGACGCCGTCACCGCAGGGGAGACGATGACGATGAAAGACCGCATGAGGATCTGTGTGCTCGTCGTTGCGCTGGCGCTCAGCGTCGTGGTGGCGCCGGCGCAGGCCTGGCCCGACGGAGACAGCGGCGACAGGCCGGCCCTGAGCTGGTGGGACGCCATGGTCGACACCCTGGCCACGCTCTTCGGGCTGGTCGGGGCCGACAACCCACCCCCGGAGACGCCTCAAGGCGACAACTCGTGCATGATCGACCCCAACGGCGGCTGCCGTTCCTGAGGAGAAGCCCCTGGGCACGCAAGGGGCGGCGTGACCCTACGGTCCTCCGCCCCTTGACACCCTCGACGGTCTGCATCTACGTTATTATCGCTCGAAGAGGAATGACAAGATGCTGCCAAGCCGATTCCACCCACCGCACGAGCTCGCGCGCGAGCTCCTGGAGTTCCCGCGCCCGCGCCGCCTCCTGGCCGCCGGCTCGTGCCGCCGATACCGCGACCCCACTCTGGTCGAGCACCTCGTCGAGCAGTGCTTCGAGCATCGCCACGGCGATCCCGACAAGATGCTCGAGTATGCGGAGATGGCCGTCGCCGTGGCGCGCCAGCTGCCCCCGAGCGCCTCTGCCTCCGACGCTCGCTGCCGCGCCTACCTCCACCTCTCCAACTCGCACCGCCGCCGCGGCGAGTTCGAGCTGTCAGCGGTGGCGATGGAGCAGGCCAAGACCGCATGGGCCTCCGGCTCGGAAAAGCCGGCCCTCAGGGCGGAGAAGGAGCGGCTCGAGGGCGCCCTGCTCCACGACCTTCGCCAGCTCGATGCGGCGGCATCGAGCTTCCGTACGGCCGCCGAACACTACCGATCCCTCGGCGATACAGAGAACTGCGCTTCCGCCCTGATCAGTGAGGGCATGGCCCTGATCGAGGCGGGAGACCCCCAGAAGGGGCTCGTGGCCTTCTACAATGCGCTCGCCGCGCTCGCAGCGATCGGCGACCGCGCCGACGACAAGCTGAGGATTTCCGCCTTCCAGTGTTTTTGTTGGGGCCTCTGCGAAGCCGGCAAGTACGAGCACGCTCATGCCCTCAGCCGGCAGTGCACTCGGCTCTTCTGCTCCAGCAGAGAACCCGGTATCGCCATCCGGGTCGAGCTCCTGAACGCCCAGATCGACGAAGGGCTCGGCCACCGGCTGGCCGCGGAACAGGGCTATCAGCGCTGCCGCGAGTGGTTCGCCGCGGCCGGTATGGTGTGCGAGCGGGCGCTCACGACCCTGCACCTGGCGGCGCTCCTGGCCGGCGATGGGCGGTCGAGCGAAGTCCGCGAGCTCTGCGGCGAAGTGATCGAGGTCTTCGATGTGCTCGGGGTTACCCGCGAGAGCACCGCGGCCTCCCTGCTCCGCGAGGCGATGGAGTCCCCCAAAGTCGGGCTGTTGAAAGCTGCGCTGCATTACCTGGAGCGGGAAGTCCGCCAACCCGCCCGGCGCAGCACCGCCGGCTAGCCGTCGTCCTCTCCGCCGTTCGGCGGGTCCTCGTCCGGGGCCTCCTCCTCCGGCTCTTCGTCCTCGTCGTCGTCGGGGGCCCACTTCTTGCCGAGCACCATCTTCACTACCAGCTTGAGGTCCGCCTCGCTGACCTCTCCGGGCACGATCCAGCGAACCGCCGGGCCGCTCTGCACCTCCCTCAGGTTCGCGGCCAGCTCCGCCAGCGTGGCCTCATAGCCGTCCAGGATCCGGTCCAGGGTCCTGGTTGTGATGCCCTTGGCATTGCGCTCGTACTTGAGGAGATTGCTCTGGTCAATGCCCGTCCGGCGAGCAGCCTCGGCGACGCTGAAGCCTCTCCGCCGTCGCAGAGCTTCGAGGGCTTGTCCGAGACCTTCTAGAGCAGACACAGAGCGGGAGTGTAGCCCAGTCCAGTCGTGCTCCGCCAGCCCCTCGTCGCGCCTTGTGGCTTTATGCATTCTGGGTTCCCCGCATCAAATCCCTGCTTGACGTACCAGATGCTTTGTGCTCACAATCAGGTGTGAATATACCTGAAACAAGGCCAAATATACCGCTTGCGGCCAGCGACCACGGGCGCGTGCAGGACGTTCATCCGAGCCCGCAAGAGCTCGAGCAGTTCATGCGGGGCGAGCTCGGCCGGAGCGACAACCGCCGCATCGTGCGCCACCTGCTGGCGGGTTGCGCTACCTGTGCCGCGATCACCGCTCCCACCTTCCGCTTCGCCGAGGGCCCGCTTGTTCGCGGGAAGAGAAGATGAGGCAACCGCCGCAGCCGACGCCAGGCTTCCGCGAGCTTCACGTCGCGCTGATCCTGCTCCGGTTCCGTGCCAGGAAAACGCAGCGCGAGGTGGCGCGCGAGGCGGGCGGCATGGGCGTCAAGGCAGTCGGTAGCGCAGAGGCCGGCGATGCCAAGAAGGGGAGCCTTGAGACCGTCGACCGCCTGTTGAGCTACTACGGAGCCGATCTCGCCCGGTGTCACAGGCTTCTCCAGGTCGCACGCAGGCACCTCGGCGACCTCAGCCAGATCCGCGGTCCGAAGATGATCACCCGGCGCCAGGCAGAAGAGATCTGGGCTCAAGTGGAACGGCCGCGGAAGCCGCGGCCCGACACCTCCTGGATCCGAAACAAGAACCCATTGACCTGACTTCGCACAGCAAGGCAAAGGAGGAGGGAATCCCTATGTCCGCCGAACCCCAGCCGACCCCGTTGGACCTCAATCGGTTCAGCGAGGCGCTCCGCCGATGGCTGTACGATCGCGTGGTGCAGATCCAGTTCAACCCGCAGGATTCCACGGCCACCTACACTCCAGACGACGCCGGGCTGCAGGTCGTCCGCCTTGGTGGCCGCTGGTTCGCCGTTTGGACCGACCCCGAACAGCCCCCGGCGTTGCCCACACGCCTGCACCTCCAGCTCGTGCGCATCGAAACGAGCCACGAGCACCCCTGGGACATCGAGCTCCACGCCGTCTAGTCCGATCCCCTTTCCCTGAGGTCTGTCGCCACGGGGGGCCCTCCGCCCCCCACTCCTTTCCGGGGAGCCGTCGGCCGAATGGGGTCATTCCTTGACCATGGTCAAAAAAAGACACCCCGGTCCTCTTTTTCTTCGTTGTCAGCACTGGTAGCATGAGCCCGGAATGGAGGATGTTCCTTCTTCCGCAATATGGCGCCGCAAGGCGCGATCTGGAGGAGAGTGGAGAATGAAAAAAATCACCTGTGTAGCGCTCGTACTGCTGGCGCTCAGCTCGGGCGCGGTTCAGGCCCAGGAATTGCCTTCACACCATGATGTCTCATGGGCGGCTCACTTCTGGGAAGCTCTTGCCGACCTTGTGGAGGCGATCTTCACGGCCGATCCCAAGCCGACTCCGCCACCATCTTCGACTGTGGACAGTGATTGCGGCTCGTTCATTGATCCCACCGGCGGCTGCAGAGGCTGATCTGGCCCGCGGACTCCCGATCCGCACCTGGCGAAGAGAGGCCCGGTCGGCTTTTAGCCGCCGGGCCTCTCGCTTGTTGGGCGCGCCGTGCAACCTCGCACGCAGCCGGCCGTATGACCAGGGTAGTAGCGGGAACATCTCTGGTACTATACGCAATCGATGAGCCCCCTCGAATCCCTCTTGGCCAAGCCCCGGCAAGCCCGGGCGCACTATGCTGCGAATGTCGCCAAGTATCACAATCCCCGTCTGGTTCGCTCGCTTCTTGACAAATCTCGGGAACTTCGATTCGAGAATCCGGCCGAGATGCTTCACCTGGCGCACCTTGCCACGGTCATCGCGCCTCATTGCAAGGGCGAAGAACGAGACCGGCTCGACCTACTCGGTGACGCCTGGGTACACTTCGCTAACGCTTTAAAGGTTCGTGGAGTTCTGAGGGTCTCGGAGGTTGCATTCAAGAAGGCTGAAACTTTCCTAAAGTACACCCAGCGCAAGAGTTTGCGAGCATCGTATCTAGAGTGCTTTGGGGCTCTGCGACTGCGGCAGGACCGACTTCCAGAAGCCAGGTCCGCTCTAGTCGATGCGTTTGCGATTCGCGAACCGTTGGGCGAGGTGGGCGCTGTTGCCTCCACTCTGAACCAGATGGCTATCCTAGAGTGCAACAGCGGGAAACACGTCGCTGCCTTGCAGTATCTAAGTAGGGCTAATCGTCTCATTCCCTGGGGCAGCGATCCGCGATTGTGGCTGGTGTGCAGACACAACAGCGTTGACGTGCTCGCAACGATGGGCCGTTCCGTGGAAGCGTTGAATCTCTATGAACGCCTACAGCCGGTTTATGCGACCGCGGGTGACAAGATGCTCCTTCTCCGCGGTCAGTGGCTCTTCGCTCAAATAGCTGCCTCCTTCGGCGGGGTCAAGTCCGACGAAACAGCCGAGCGCGCGTTCAGGGATACAGCTCGGGCCGCAATCGAGCTCCAGTTGCCTTATGAAAGCGGAAAAGTGCTTTTCGAGCTCGGCTCGTTCTTCGCGTCACGCAGACGCTGGCATCAGTTGGAAATGGTGATGGTCGAGGCGCTCAATCTGCTGGATCACCTCGGTATCAGTCGAGATTCCAGCCTTGGGCGAGTTCTGCTGCAGGTAGGCCGCGACAGAGCACAATCGCAAACTCTCTTGAACCGGGCCGAAACACTTCTGATCCGCCACCACTTCGCGGCTGCAGCATGATCGCTGCCCCTCTACTCCTGGGCGAGCTTTGAAGCGAGCTGAATCAACCGCTCGTTGATCTCGTCCACGCGATCCTCGATCCGGCGCAAACCCGGTGGGGTCCCAAACGACTCCACCAGCTCTCGCACCGCATCGTCCTCTTGTGCTCCCGAACATTCTTCAGCAACCAGCCTGAAGTAGTCCGCTGGCGCCAGCTTGGCCGCGTGAAGCGCATCGACCGCTGCGCTGAAGGTGAAGGGGATATCGCCTTTCAGCAGTCGCGCCAGGTAGTTCCTGGCC
>Ga0190274_10000333_pt1 | contig 29400 bp, 29 predicted proteins | sample Popmic531T_FD_133002 | JGI IMG/M metagenome (GOLD analysis project Ga0190274, IMG submission 133002) | Populus adjacent soil microbial communities from riparian zone of Yellowstone River, Montana, USA - 531 T | ecosystem: Environmental > Terrestrial > Soil > Riparian zone | place: USA: Montana... | reverse complement strand
CGTCGTCGTCCGGCACCGATAGCGGCAACGTCACGGCAACACCGATCACTACCGCGTCCAGTCGCGCAGCTGTCGCACCGTCTGGCAAGCCACCGATCGAACGCGGCAAGCGACTCGACGTCACGCTGAACGTGTTGACCGTCGCAAACGCGTTCAACAACGCGCTGTCGTCACGGTCGGTGCGGTACGTCCAGTACGCGCTGCACGATCGAGGTTTCGAGCCTGGCAACGACCAGGGCAAGGTTGACTTCGACACACGTAAGGCGTACGCCGACTACCAGCGCACGATCGACGAGTCGCCGACCGGGGTACCGACCGCTTACTCACTTGACATCTTAGGGTTCGACGTCAGCTAGGAGGCACCTATGTACACCGCTGCGTTCTGGACCGGTGCGTTCGACCGCGCCATCAAGTCCTTCGCCCAGATGTTGCTCGTCCTGTGGGGCGCGTCCGATGTGTTCAACATCTTCGAGGTCAACTGGGTTCAGACGCTCGGTATCGGTGCGGGTGCGCTGGTCGTTTCGCTGCTGACGTCGATCATTTCGGCACCGGTTGGTGATCGAGGCACGACGTCCGTCATGCGCGGTGGCAACTAGGTGCACCCAGTTCTGATCTTCGTCCTACTGGCGTTGACGTCGTATCGACTGACTCGCCTACTGGTCGTCGACAACTTTCCGCCGATTCTCTGGGCTCGCGAGAAGTTGACCGGTAACGACGCGGAGGGCATCCGGCCGGCAGGTTGGGTGCCCTTCTGGCTCGAGTACTTGGCAGGTTGTTACTGGTGCGTAAGCGTCTGGGTGTCTGGAGCGGCTACGCTGCTGGCAGCGTTGACGATGGACGTACCCTATCCGTTGCTGTTCTGGGGCGGGTGCGCCGCCGTCGCGCCGTGGCTCTGCCACTTGGAGGACTTCTTCCGACGTGACTAGGAGGCGCGATGCCCTGGCCCTGGCAGCGTAAGTGGCCGACCGCGCCTCTCACCGTCAACGGCAGCGCCGTCGAGGCGTTTGCGCCGCCGATCGACGTATCGTCCGCTGCGCTCGCCAGCGTGACGCCGATCGACCGAGGCAACTTGACGGCCGCCGCGCTGTCGATCAACGCCATCGCGGGCGGACGGCGCGCGCTCGTGCCGCAGTACGAGTCCTGGCAGCGCGAACTCTGGGACTACTACGACGACCTCGGTGAGTTCGGCTACGCCGTAACGTGGCGCGCCAACATGATCAGTCGCGTTCGACTGCGCGCCGCCAAGCTCGAGACGGGTGCAGACGAACCGACGATCTTCGACAACGGACCGGCCGCTGAGATCGTCGCCGAGCTGACCAGCGACGTGAACTCGACCACTGAGGTCATGTCGACTATGTCGACTATGCTGGACATTCCCGGTGAGGGCTGGCTGATCGGCGAATCCGTTGGTGATAAGAACATCTGGCAGGTTCGATCTAACGACGAGATCCGTAAGCGCAGCAACACGTACCAGGTGATCGACGAGGCGTCATCGCTCGGCAACATGGAGTGGCGCGACCTGGCGGCTGATCACTACATCGTTCGAATCTGGCGACCTCACAAGCGGTATCGTCACCTAGCGTACTCGCCGGCTAAGGCGGCACGCGCCGCCATGCGTGAACTGGAGCTGGTCAATCGACACATTCAGGCGCAGTATCTGTCGCGTCTGGCGTCCGCCGGTGTAGTCATCTTTCCGGACGAGATCACGTTTCCAGTGCGTGACGAGTTCCAGGACGAGCCGGATCCGTTCGTACGCGAGTGGATCGAGACCGCGCGTGAGGCGATCAAGACACCGGGCACCGCCGCCGCTGTCGTGCCGATTCCGATCCGTGTACCCGGTGAGTACATCGACAAGATTCGACACGTCGACTTCACGTTGAAGATCGACGACAAGATCGTCGATAAGCGCGACAACGCGCGTCGTAACCTCGCGTCGATGATCAACGTTCCTACCGAACTGCTGTTCGACGCGGGTTCGCTGAACCACTGGGGCTTGTGGCAGCTCGAGGAGTCGGCGATCAAGATTCACATCGCGCCGGACGTCGAGATCATCTGCGGCGGACTGACGCGTGGCTACCTACACCCGATGCTGCAGGCACAGGGCGTCGACGACTGGGAAAAGTGGGTCGTCTGGTACGACGCCTCCGAGATCATCGCACGGCCGGACCGCTCTGCGAACGTACTGAAGCTGTACGACCGGTTCGAGGTCAGCGGCAAGGCGCTGCGTCGCGAAGTCGGACTGACCGAGGACGACGCACCGACCGACGACGAGCTCGAGACCATCGTGCTCAAGAAGTTGGCGACCAACCCGCAGATCGGCTTCCTAGCGCTGCACGAGCTGACCGGCATGATGCCGCCCGACATGACCATGGGACAGCCCGACACCGACGTCGTGGGCGAGCAGAAGACCAACCACCAGAGCAGTCGTGGACTACCGGACGAGGCCGACGACGCCAGCGAGCCGGGCGACCCGTCCAGTAACGCGGACGCCGGAGGTGCCGGCGACGGCGGTGATCCGTCGAAGACCGAGTCGCGGATCAATAAGCGTGACGCGTTCACGCTGCTGCAGGCGCGGTCGCAGCACATCATGGAGTTCGGCGTCGCTGGCTGGAAGCTCAAGCACCCACTACTCTGTCAGGAGAAGTTGTTCTCCTGTCCGTTTACGTATGCGACGCGCGATGGTGTCACGATCCGTCCGGGTACCGGTGGCGACTACGAGTGCTTCATGGGACCGACCGGTGAGGTACGTATCGGTCGTCGTGTCTTCCCGCACGAGGACGAGCTGGTGACCGTGAACGGCTGGAGTCTCAGTGGGAAGTGAGGCCAGCACCGGCGCCATGATCGCGCTGATCCCGACGGACGCGAACCTGGATCGGCTCGCGATCGACGAGGACGGCGCGGAGCCGCGCGACGAGCTTCACCTGACGCTGTTCTACCTCGGCAATGGTGCCGACTTCGACGACGCGACTCGACGCGAACTGGTCAACGCGGTCACGTCCATGATCGAGAATCGATCGCTACCGGTCGTTCACGGCCGAGCGTTTGGCTACGCGCACTGGAACCCGACGAGTGACAATCCAGCGTGGGTGCTCAACGTCGGTGACCTGCCGGCCGACGAGTTGACGACCGACGGGCTCGGCGCGATTCGAGGCATGATGACCGAGGCGCTCGCCGACGGTATGGTTAACTTAGTCATGCCGGTGCAGCACTCGCCGTGGGTACCGCACATTTGTCTGGCGTACGCCGCCGACGACTGGACCGCCGAGTGCGCGCGGCGACTCGGCGACGTGACGTTTGACCGCGTGCGTCTCGCCTTTGCCGGTCAAGTTTTCGACGTTCCGCTAGGAGTGACTGCTACCGTTGCGTCGACTTCAGGAGGTGTCATAGTGCCGTGGCACGTCGTTAAGAATCACGCGGAGTGCACCGACGGAAAGCCTTGGGCGGTCGTCAAGGACGCCGACGGTTCCGTCGCCGGTTGTCACACCTCTGAGTCCGACGCGAACGACCAGCTTGCGGCACTGTACGCGTCCGAGGACGGTGGAAGCGACGGCGGCACCACCGAAGATCTAGGAGCAGACGTGAGCGACGGCACCGCGACTACCGATAAGATTGAGTTTAAGAACCTCGGTGGTGATCTACTGCCGAACTCGAACACGTTGACGTACAAGACCAAGGCCGACGTACCGACGGACAGCCCAGACGCTACCGGTGGCGACGGTAAGGCACCGCCGTTCAAGCCTAAGAAGAAGTCGTCGTCCGAGGGCGACGCTACAAACTTCGCCGACAAGTCTAAGACCGACTGTCCTCCCGGCAGTCGCAAGCTGCCGAACGGCGACTGCGTCTCGGACGACGACTACGCCACCATGTCTGCGTGGCACGGCACGCTCGTCGTCGAGGGTGTGACGACCGGTGACGGTCGCGAGTTCGCGCCGGACGCGTTGACGTGGGCCGACACCATGCTGCTGCGCTGGCAGAAGGAGGGCGCGCACGGCGGACAGAACGACGTTACCGTGTCGGTCGGTCGAATCGACCGCGTCTACCGTGAGGGTAACCAGCTCTACGGCGAGGGCGTCATCGACCTCGAGTCGGCCGACGGCTACGAGATCTGGCGACGGCTGGGCAACGGCTTCGCGGGTGGCATCTCGATCGACGCGGACGACATCTCGGACGCCGACGTCGAGTTCGTCTGGGCGGACGAACCGGACGGCACCGACGAGGACGACCCGCTGAAGTTGCTGTTCGACACACCTAAGAAGATGATCTTTCACGCCGGTCGAATTCGCGCCGCTACACTGGTCGACATCCCGGCGTTCGTCGAGGCACGCATCCAGCTGGGCACCCGTGAGACCGCGATCGAGGAGCTCGTCGCGGGCGCGTCGGACGAGCGCTTCAGGTTCGTCGTCGCGGCGCACAGCACGCCGACGTCGGACGCTCCCTGGGACGCTAGCTCGACCGTCCGACGACTGCCGAACGTGCTGCCGCTGGAGCTCGCTGAGGCCGCGTACGCGTGGCACGGCGAGGACGTCAACGGCCGAGTCGGCAAGACCGACTGTCGATTCCTACACCACGAGGTCGACGAGGACGGCACCGTCGGTGCGGCTAACCTGACCGCATGCGCGGCCGCGATCGCCGAACTGCGCACCAGTGGCGTCAGTGACGTCGAGCGCGCGACGATCTACGCGCACATGGCGGCGCACCTGCGTGACGCCGGGCAGGAACCGCAGCCGCTCGAGGATCGTGAGTCGATCGCGGCGGCCATCGTCCTGGACGACTGGCGACCCGAGTCGAGCTGGTTCGTCAACCCGAACCTGTCGGTACCAACCGGTATCACGGTCACCGACGAGGGTCGCGTCTACGGTCACGCCGCGCAGTGGGGTGAGTGCCACATCGGCTTCAGTGACCAGTGCGTCACACTGCCGGCTGAGGACGCGCACCCGTACTTCATGACCGGCGAGTTGGTCTGCTCGGACGGCACGCGCGTCGCGGTCGGACAGATCACGGTCGGCACCGGACACGCACCGTTGTCGTACCGCGCGTCGCACGCGGCGGAGCACTACGACAACACCGGCGCATCGGTGGCCGACGTCGCCGTCGGCAACGACAAGTTCGGCATCTGGGTCGCCGGTGCGATCCGCGCGAGCGTTGCCGCGTCGCGTGTACACGAGCTGCGCGCGTCCGGTCGCGTATCTGGCGACTGGCGACGCATCGGTGGCCAGCTGCGACTCGTCGGTCTACTGGCCGTCAACGTACCGGGCTTCCCGATCCAGGCACCGCGCGCTCGCGTGGCGTCCGGTGCGCCACAGGCTCTGATCGCGGCCGGTCGAACCACGGTCGGCAGTGGTCCGGACGTAGCGCCCAACGACGAGCAGCTCGATCAGCTCGCGATGAAGCGCGTCATGGGACTTCTCGTGCAGCGCGTTCAGTTGTCGAGAGGTCGACTGTCGCTGACGGAGGAGGCAGACTAGTGGGTTGCAACTGCAACAAGCGTAAGCAGCGCGTCCTACGTCAGGAAGAGATGCTGGCCGAACGCGCGGCTCGGATCGCGTCGGCGAGCCCCACCCCGTCGACACCTGAACCGACGTGGCGACCTGAGAATGGACCGTACTCGAGGACTGGTACCGAGAGCACGGCACAGTAGTTATGTTCGCCTGTTACGCTACATCGCAGGCAGGAAAGCCGTCAAAAGTGCGCGAGCTACGCTCGCTCTTTACGTAAACAAGGAGTGACGCAATGCCTGAGGAGCTTGTGCACATCCCCGAGGACCTCACGCTTGTCAGCGACAAGGAGCTCGAGGAGTACGGCACACAGGCCGTCAAGGAGTTTGACCGCATCAACACGCTGGACGAGGTGACTCCCGACACCGTCCAGTACGGCATGCGTCTCGCCGACGACGTGGATCGCATCCGCGCCGAGATGGCCGCGCGCAAGGCTCGCGCCGAGGAGGCTGCGCGCGTTGCGCAGTCTAAGCTGCTCAGCGATCAGCAGAACCTCAGGTTGCGCGTTCACGGACCGGGCGACGACAACGCCGCCGGTGTGCAGCCGGGTGACTTGACTCCGTCGGTCGACGCTGAGAGTATCGCCGCCGCCGCCGCGCGAGGCGCGACTGCCGCTCTCGTGTCCGTGCTCGGTGACCGCGTCGCCGGTCGTGAACTGACGCGCGTCATGGATCGTCCGTCGCTGTCCGACGCTCGTCGGTACGCGCCGCAGTCGGACCTGCCGAAGCAGAAGCTCGCCGTCACAGCGTCGGTCGACATTCCGGGCGTCGCACGTGGCGAGGGCGTCGACGACCTGAACCGTCTCGTGGACATCGTCCAGCGCAAGGCGAAGTCGATGCCGGTCTCGAACGGCAACCCGAACATGCAGCTCGTAGCCTCGATCCGTAACGAGTTCGAGCACACCATCGACGACCGTACCGCTCCCGGTCAGGTCGCCGAACTCTTCGAACACCTCACTTCGCAGGACAAGAAGGACTCTCTCGTCGCGGCTGGCGGCTGGTGCGCCCCGTCCGAGATCCGCTACGACTTCTTCAACATCGCCTGTGAGGACGGTCTGATCGACCTGCCGACGTTCGGTGTGTCGCGTGGTGGTATCCAGTTCCCCGTCTCGCCGTCGCTGGCTGACGTGTTCGGTACCACCAACCAGGCGTTCGGTGGCTTCTCGGAGCCGTTCTCGGGCACGTCGATTCCGTGGCTCTGGACCGAGGCTGACGACATCGCGGCCGTCACCGGTTCGCCGACCAAGCCGTGCATTCGCGTCCCATGCCCGACGTTCGACGAGGAGCGCCTGGAGTGCTACGGCCTCTGCGTCACCGCCGGTAACCTGACCGACGACGCGTATCCCGAGGCGACGCGTAACTTCCTGCAGCTGATGATGGCCGCGCACGCGCACGCCATCAACGGCCGTCTGATCGCGCACATGGTGTCGCGGTCCAGCGCGGCCATCGACACCGGCTCGTTCGCCGTCACCGGTCAGCCCGTGTACCAGCAGGTGTACGGCGGTCTGTCGCTCGCCGCGACCGACTACCGCGCTCGCTACGGCATGTGCGAGGGCGACGTCCTCGAGGCCGTCGCGCCGTTCTGGCTCAAGGCCGTCATCCGCGCCGACCTGGCGTGGCGCAACGGCGTCGACGTCCGGCAGGTCTCGGACGGTGAGATCAACTCGCACTTCGCGGCACTCAACGTCCGCGTGCAGTGGGTCAACGACTGGCAGGTGCGCGGTGCGGGTCAGTTCGGTAACGCCACCGAGATCGACGACTGGCCGGTCAGCGCGACGATCATGCTCTACGCGGCCGGTACCTTCATCAAGGGCAACGGCCTGTCGCTCGACCTCGGCGTGGTTCGCGACTCGACGCTCAACGAGACCAACGACCACACGGCCGCCTGGTCCGAGGAGTGCCACCTGATCGCGATGGTCGGACACGAGTCGCGCCAGTACACGATCAACTTCTGCGTCAACGGTAAGACCGGTGGCCAGCTGGCGGCTGGCGCGGCTTGCACCAACCTGTAAGCCGTACCGCGTGACGTGGTCGTGGAACACTCGAGGGAGGTGAACGTCGGTGGCCGGACCCCGACAGCTAGTCGACGCGCCGACGTTCACACCTTCGCCGTACGGGCTGCTGAGCGTCGTTCAGACGCCGGCGCTCGGTGACGCGCACTGGCAGAACGGTGTCACCTGGACGTCGTACTGTCCCGACGCCGGTGCCGCGACGTACGACGAGTGCATCGCGGTAACCGGCTCCGGCGGTCCGCCGCCGGAGCCGTCGGTTAAGACACCGAACGTCGACACCTCGCACCGTGGGGCGACGCCGTTCACGGTGTACGCGCGGTTCGACTGCGCCACGGTCGGCAACGATGCGGCGGTCGATACCGCACGTGAGGCGCTCGCGCGGACCGAGACGTTTCAGGTCGAGCAGTCGTTCTGGACCGGAATCGTCGACGGTCGCACACTCGCGTTTCCGCACCTGGCGGCTAACGCTCAGGTACTGGACTCGTCGGGCATCATCCTGCAGTCGGCGGCCAGTCCGGCGGCGACCGGCGGTGCACTGGACATTGCGACCGGACTCGGCCTGCTCGAGCAGGAGCTCGCGGACTGCTTCGGCGGTACCGGTGTCATTCACGTACCGGTAAAGCTACTGCCGACGCTGGATGCGCTGGGACTGCTGCGCGTCGTCAACGCGCGCAACGTCGGCAGTGGTCAGTTCGATCGACAGCTCCAGACGCTCAACGGTAACCTGGTAGCGGCCGGTGCAGGTTATCCAGGTACCAGTCCGACGGGTGCCGCACCGACGCAGGACACGACGTGGATCTACGCCACCGGTCCTGTGTTTATGCGACGCGGTGACGTCAAGATCGCGTCACGCAACCAGTCGATCAATCGTGAGACCAACGACGTGCAGATGATCGCGGAGCGCACGTACGTACTCGGCTTCGACTGCTGCCTGGTGGCGGTCCAGGTCAACCTCGGGACACCTTAACAGGAGTGACTTATGGCTATCTGTGCAGCTCCCATTAAGGGAACCCACCTGCGTGTCGTCGCGGTCGACGACTGCGGTGCGCCGGTCACCGGCGCGGGCGCGCTGTCGATCGTCACCAAGGGCTTCGTCCAGGTTCAGATGGAGCCGGACTACGAGGAGGGCGAGGAGTTCGTCGAGCGCAACGCGGACGGCGAGCTCTGCGTCAACCAGAAGGACCGCCCGTCGCTGAAGCGGTACCAGCTGACGGTCGACTGGTGTGACGTCGACCCGGTGCTGGCCGCGTACGTCATGTCGGCGCGACTGCTCGACACGGCGGTGACGCCGGTCACCGGCACCGGTTGGGCCATGGCCGAGGGCGAGCCGGCGAACAAGTTCTCGATGGAGGTCTGGCAGCGCGTAGCGGGGTCTGGCGCGTGCGACGCGTCTGGTACACAGCGGTACATCTACAACGCCTGGCCGCACGTTGGTAACACCATGGTTGGCACGTACACGATCGAGAACGGCCGCTCCACGCTTCAGTTCGTCGGCGAGACGTTTCCGGCGTCGACGCTGTGGGGTGACGGACCGGGCGCGACGTCGTGGCTGCCCGTCGGCGAGGTCGTCGAGGCCGACGAGCACTGGCTCTGGAACATCACCACTACCGCACTACCGACCGCGCAGTGCGGACCGGGGACGCTGGCGTAGTGTCACCGCAGCTGTGGTACTGCCCCAACTGCGACGCGCAGGCCCGGACGGTCGACGCGGCGCTCCCGATGCACACCTGCGTCGGGATCAAGGGTCTGGTAGCACCGCTGGTCCTGCAGGGAACGAAGGCTAAGACCGAGACGCGCGAGCGCGAGGACTACGTCGGCAGGGAGCTCGCCCAGGTCGACGGCGAGGGCAACGTCGTCATGTCAACCGTGACGACGCGCGACGACGGACAGGACTGCACGATCTACGTCGGTACCGCCACGGCGGTATCGACCGACTAGCTGGAGAGAATATGGCCTGGTCCTCGAGCGAGATCTTTCGGTCCTACGTCGAGGACCTGATCATCGCGGCGAACTTGACGACGTACGGCGGTCTGGACGCCGACACGATCAAGGTGGCGCTCTACAACAACAGCATTACGCCTGATCAGAACGCAGCAGCGGCAAGCACGGCGTACAACACCGGTCAGTGGGCTAACACCAACGAGGTTTCACAGGCTGTGCAGTGGCCGGCCGCCGGTGTCACGTTGTCGGGGCAGTCGGTCAACGCCGGCACCGCCGGTGTGGTGTTCTTCGACGGAACCGACACGGCGTCCGGCTCGGCGGCGACGCTCGCTAACGTCTTCGGCTGCCTGGTCTACGACGACACCGTGACGGCCACCGCTGACCGTGGGATCTGTTACAACTACTTCGGAGGTTCGCAGAGCGTCACGAACGGAACGCTCACGCTGGTCTGGAACGCCAGCGGCATCTTCCGGTTTACGCTGTAGCGACATGACTACGCCGCGCAAATCGGGGGTAGGAACCATGGCCGTACTTCCGGACGTGGATCGAAATCGCGTGTATCGCTACTTCATGCGACAGCAGCTCGGCAACGCCGGATTTACCAAGGACCAGTTACAGGCGGCGGTTAACGCGATCGACACGTTTCTCGAGGATAACGCCACCGCCGTCAACAACGCCTTCCCGGCGACGTTTCGAACGTCCGCGACGACCGCGCAGAAGGCGGCGGTCGTCGGGTTCGTCGCGATGCGTCGCGCTGGACTGCTGAGAGTGGAGGAGGACGGGTAAGTTGGCAACCGTCTACCACCTGCTCGACCCGGGCGCGGCGCAGTTCCTAGCGACCGCGTTTCCAGCGCTGGTAAAGAACGGTACTAACTTTCCTGTAGTGGGATTAGCGTACGATGCCACAACGATTGAAGCTGCGTTTTGGCACTTTCGTGCTGTTCGCTACGGTTCGGGTAACTTAACAGTTACCGTCGAGTGGTACGCCGATACGGCGACGACCGGCGACGTCACGTGGGGTGTTCAACTGGCGGCGATCACGCCGAACACCGACACGCAGGACGTCGAGACGAAGGCGTTGGCGACGGCCAACACGGCGACCGACAGTCACCTGGGTACGACCGGTCAACGACTGCACACGATCGACGTGACGGTCAGCAACCTCGACTCGCTGACGTTGGACGACGCCGTGTGGATTAGGATCTATCGCGATACCGGTGCTAGCGATACGATGGTAAACGATGTGATCCTAACTCTAGCGACACTCTCCTACTCTGACACGTAGGAGGTCGCGTGGCCGTTCGCTTCGACGCGGCGGAGGAGTACGTCTCTACGCTGACTCTCGGTTCGCAGACGAACTTCTCGTTCACCTGTTGGGGCCTGATCTCGGTCGACCGCAACACGTGGTCGTCATTCTGGTCGTTCGACGCTAACACCGACGGCACGGCGATGATGCTGCAGACCGATGAGGACGGTCAGAGCCTGATCTTGTACGACGACAACGCGCCCGGGCAGGTCGCGAACGGCGTCGCGCAGACGGTCGGCAGCTGGTACTTCATGGCCGTCACCGTCTCCGGTACGTCCGGCACGCTGTACTGGCGAACCGCGAACACGTTAACGCTGTCGACGGACACCTGGACGAGTGCAGCGCGCACGATCACACGTATGCTGATCGGTAACAACCGGTACGGCGAGTTCCTGAACGGCCGCGTCGCGGCGTTCAAGTTTTGGCAGGCCGGGCTGACCGCCGCTGAGGTCGCGCAGGAGTCGATGCAGTACCAGCCGTACCGCACAGCGAACCTACGCGTGTACCTACCGTTCGTGACCAGCGCGGCGGTCGACTTCTCGGGTAACGGCACGACGTTCACCGGCGGCGCGACCGTCGCACGCGAAGACGGGCCGCCGATCTCGTGGCACGCACGAACTCCCAGTGGTCTCATCCTGCCCAGCGGTACGGCGGCGACCAACGTCAACGTCACGGAGGCGACCGGCACCGGTGACGCGCAGACGGCCGCTGCGTCGATCTCGAGTAACCCAGCGGCTGCGACGGCGACCGGTGACGCGCAGACTCCAACGGCAAACGTCGGACCGAGTCCGACGGCCGCAACGGCAACCGGTGACGCAAGCAACGCGTCCTCGTCGATCGCGGCGAACGGCAACGCGGCGACCGTTACCGGCGACGCGAATACGCCGAGTGCCGCACTGTCGAGTAACCCAGACGTCGCGACGGCGACCGGTGCCGCGTTCGATCCTGCCGTAACGATCAGCGAGTCGGTCACGGTCGGTCGTGCAGACGCGATCGGGCAGGCGAACGACACCTCCGCTGCCGTGTCGGTTCCGGTCGACAGCGCGACCGGTATCGGCACCGCGTTCGACGTCAGCGCGACTACGCAGACGCTGACGAACGTCGACGTTCCGACCGCCACCGGTACCGGCGCGGCGAACGACGCGACCGTCGCCACGAGCGAGTCGGCGACGCCGCAGGCAGCGCTGGCGACCGGTGCAGCTAACGACGTCACGACCACGACGTCCGAGACGGCGTCACCGGCACCCGCGCTCGCCGACGGCGCGGCGCAGGATGTCGCCATCACGACCGGCGTCGGCGTCGAGCCGGCTACCGCGACCGGTCAGGCGTTCGACGTCGACGTGCAGACCGCAGCTGAGACGAACGTCGACGTCACCGAGGCGCTGGCGATCGGTCAGGCGTACGACGCGACGACGTCGGCCTCGACGTCGCCAGCGGTCGAGGCGGCACTCGCGGTCGGCGAGGCGTACGGCCCAACGGTGACCACCGGTAACGACGCCGTCGTTCAGGTCGAAACGGCGCTGGCGACCGGTCAGGCGGTCGACCTCGGTTCGGTGTTGCTGACGTTCGGTGTCGACGTGGCGCTCGGCGTCGGTGCGGCGTTCGACGCAACGGTGACGACACTGACCGAGACGTCGGTTCCGGTCGGCGTGGCAGCCAGTACCGGCGAGGCGTACGACGTCACGGTGACGGCGAACAACGACCAGTTGGTAGCGGTCGGCGTCGCCGTCGGCGTGGGTACGGCCTACGACGTACTCGTGCTCGGCGCGCTACCGATCGGTCGTATTCACGCGCACGGAAACGAGCCACGCGACAACGTGAACGGGTACACTACGCGAGAGCCCAGACAGCTAGTGCAGGGCAACGAACCAAGGAGTGATGTATGATCGAGCGCCCGTTTACGCAGCTCGGATCGTTCGTCGTCGGCGAGGTTCCGTTCCCGCTGGACTACCAGTACCTAGACGCGGACGGTCAGCCGATCGACCTATCAGGTTTCGTCAACGTCGTGTTCAACTGGGGTCACCTTATCCAGGGGCAGATCGTCAACGCCGTGACCGAACCGGCAATCATAACGAACGCGACGTCGGGTATCGCTACCTACGAGTGGGACGGTGACGAGTTCGCCGAACCGGGTACGCACGCTGGTATGTTTTGGGTCAACGACGGGACGACGCAGTTCGCGTCCATTTTGATCGTCTGGCAGGTCTGCCTGCCGGTTGGCGTGCCGCCGGTCGTGTAGCCCGTTACGCTGAACACGGAGGTGGAACGTGGCGACGTACGGTCCCTGCGAGACGTGGGATCCGCTCTGGAACTGTGACGTCGCCTGCGAGTCTCCGGGCGTCACCGGTGAGGCCGCCGCTGCCGCCACCGAGGTTGTCTGGGCGCTGTCCGGTCGGCAGTTCGGACTCTGCGAGGTGACGCTTCGGCCCTGTCGACAGGGCTGCGCGACGTACCCGTGGCCGAACTCTGGTCTCGCCGGCACCTGGTCTGAGTGGCCAGGTAGCGGCTGGCTGTCCGTCGCACTGGTCGGCGGCGCGTGGTTCAACTTCGTCTGCGGTCGCTGCACCAGCGGCTGCTCGTGCACGACCGTCTCAGAGGTGCTGCTGCCCGTACCGGTCTACCGGATCGTCGAGGTTCGCGTCGACGGCACGCCGCTGGTGACCGGCGCGTACCGACTGGACGACGCCCGTCGACTGGTTCGGACGGACGGTGGTGAGTGGCCGCGCTGCAACGACCTGAACCTGGACGACACCGAGGAGGGAACCTGGTCGGTTACCGCCGAGTACGGTCGCGAGGTTCCGACGCTCGGACGGTTGGCGGTCGGCGAACTGGCCTGTCAGCTGCTGCGTGCACGAACCGGTGAGGACTGCCTCCTGCCGACGAACGTCACACAACTGATCCGACAGGGTGTCACGATCCAGATGCCGGACTCGATCGAACTACTACGACTCGGCATGACGAACCTGTACCTGGTCAACCTGTTCATCCAGACGTACAACCCGAACCGACTGACGCGTCGGTCTGGTGTTTACTCGATCGACTCGTCACCGGCCCGTCGGGTAGGTACGTAGTGCTGCGGGGACCGCGTGCCTTCTATGACGTCTCGGCGATCCTGGTTACTGGGATCGACGCCGAGCTGGCGGAGTCGCCCGCCGGTCGACCGGAGCGCGGTTGCGTCGTACCCGGTGAGATCGCCTGGGACGGCTGCGACTGCGGCGCGCTGTACGTCGCGCCGCGCAACTTCAACCTCAGTGACACGTTTCCGGACGCGTCTGACTCGAGTGGTTCGCTGCGGATCGGACCCTGCGAGCTGCCGTGGGTAGTCGCGTCGATCGAGATTCAGATCGTGCGGTGCGCACCGTCGCCGGACGGCAACGTGTTCGACGTACCTTGCAACAAGCTCGACGTCGCCGCCGAGATCTTGATCGCAGACGCGGCGCTGGTGCTGCGTCGTGCGACCGTCGAGCTCTGTCAGCTGAAGAACGACGATCAGATCGTCGACTTCATCGTCGGCGAGCAGCTCACGGTCGGACCGTCGGGTGGCTGCGTCGGCACGGCGCTGACCGTTCAGGTCGCGACCGAGAGGTAGGTGACGTCGTGGCGGTCAGCGTCCGCATCGACCTGAACTACCGGCAGATCAACCGCATCCTACGTAGTCCGACCGGTCTGGTGGCGCGCAACATGCTGCGACGCGGTCGTAAGGTACAGCGGCACGCACGTCGAAACGTGCGGTCGCGTTCTGGCCACCTGGCGCGGTCGATCGAGGTCCGGCTCGCCATGCAGTCCGGCGCACCGGGCGTCGAGGTCTACACCGACGTGCACTACGCGCTGTGGGTGCACAACGGTACCGGCATCTACGGACCGCGCGGTCGGCCGTTCGGTCCACGTCGCGCGAAGTACATGGTGTTTCGCGGTAGTGATGGAACGATCGTCCGCACTAAGTCCGTGCGCGGTCAGACGGCGAACCCGTTCTTGCGCGACGCACTGCGCTCTGCGCTTTAAGTCCCTAATTGAGCAGTGCCGTTCGACCAGGTTAGTCTGCGTCTATGACGCTCTCTGTTCCGCTGGACGACGAGATGATGGACTTCTCGTCGCCTCGTAAGTCGCTACCGTTTCGCGTGGACGGTGACGTGTTTGAGGCCGCACCCGACGTCGCAGCCGAGCTTGCCATCGAGTTCATGGACCTGTCGAACAAGCTCGACGAGAACGAGGCAACCGTCGAAGATCAGGTTGCCGTACTGCACGCCATGTTCAAGATGGTGCTGTTCCCGGATTCAGCCGAGCGATTCATCAGTCGACTTCGTGATCCGATGAATCCGATCGGTTACGAGAAGGTCAACCGCATCGTCAAGTGGTTGTTCGAATCGTACGGGCTGCGCCCTACCGAGCCGGACGCATCCTCGTCGAGTGGGTCCGGGAGTCAGGACGCTGGCAAGAGCTTGACGGCGAGTACCTCGGACGCGGAGTAGACCTACGACGGTTGCCGTTCAGTCGATTCCTCAACGTGGTGTATCACGCGATGTTGTCACGACTCACGTACGACGAGAAAAACCCCGACCAGCCGCGTAGACTACTCGATCAAGAGCTGGGTGTCAGTGGCTGGCGCACGATCGGTAGTTCGCAACCAGTTAGGCAGAAGAACGTACAGGATAACGCACCCGCGTGGTGGCAGGGCGACGAGGAGGCCTCGCAGTCGTTCATGCAGTCTATGCGAGTCGTAGTTACCGACGGGAGTAAGTGATGACCGCACCCGGTGGCGCGAGCGTCATCGGGCGCGCGATCATTAAGATCATTCCGGACGTCAAGGACTTCGCCAAGAAGTTGCGCACGCAGTTGCACGCGGTCAACTCGCAGCTGCGCGGCCTACAACGAGACCTACGTCCGGTTAACAACTCGCTGCGGTTCCTGGCGAGAAACGCCACCGGTATCGTACCCGGCATCAAGTTGGCGACACTGTCACTGCGTGCGCTCGCCGCGCAGGCGATCGTCGGCGGAGTCGTATCACTCTCAGCTGCCGTGTATGAAATGGCGGGATCGTTACTACTCATTCCAGCCGGTGCGGTCGCTGCCGCGTCAGCTATGGGCACACTCCGCGTTGGGTTTAGCGGCGTCGACAAGGCGTTGAAAGACTTTCCTAAGGGAACCGAGGAGTTCACAGAACACCTCGACGGAATGTCGAAGAACGCGCGTAAGACCGGACTAGTTCTCGAGTCGCTGCGCTCCCGCCTAGACGCGTTCAGGAACTCAGTACAGAACGCGCTGTTCGCGGGCATGGATCGCGAGCTGTCACGCGTCGCGAACAAGCTGCTGCCGCTGGTGCAGAAGCACTTCGTATCGCTAGCGCAGATCTTCAACCAGGGGGGTAAGCAGCTCAGCTCGTTTCTGACGCAGGCCAGTACGATCGCCGACCTGCGCGGTATTACTAAGAACATCGAGGGTGGCTTCCGCGCGCTACTGCCGGCCATCAAGCCGGTCAGCCAGGCGATTCTCGACGTCGTCAGCGTCGGTGCGGACTTTCTTCCGGAGATCGGAGAGCGCGTCGCTGGACTCGCTACTAAGTTCTCAGAGTTCATCGCTCGAGCGCGCGAGAGTGGACAGCTGCGGCAGTGGATCTCGGGCGGACTCGACGCGCTCGAACAGCTCGGTCGTAGCGTCGGCAACATCATCGTCGCACTGCACTCGCTACTGACGACGGCTAAGGCGTCTGGTCTCGGTCTGATGGACACGATCGAGAAGGCGACAGTTAGGCTACGCGACTTCTTGACGTCCGCCAAGGGTAAGAACGCGGTCAGCGACTTCCTGGCTAACGCTAAGACGGCCGGTGAGGCACTGGTTCCGGTGATCGGCGCGGCGGCCGACGCGTTCTTCAACCACCTGATCCCAGCACTGGTGTCGATCGGTAAGACGCTGGCACCGGCGGTGACGACGTTCATTCACGGACTGAGCGAAGGCATCGACGCGGCGCGTCCCGGAATTGAGGCGTTCGCACGCGGTTTCGCGATGTTCCTCGAGGCTATCACGCCGGCGTTACCCGCGATCGGCGCGTTTATCGGTGCGGTCGGTCGCCTGGTCGGCGTCCTGACTGCGGGCTTCGGACCGGCCATCGCGAGCGTCGTTCAGGCGTTGTCCGGAATTCTGGTGCCGGTGCTGAACGCGATCTCGTCGATCATGGCGCTGCTGCCCGAAGGCTTCTACAAGTTCATCACAGTGCTCGGTCTGGTCATCGCGTCGATCACCGGTGTCATCGTCGTTATGCGAGGTTTCATCGGCTTTGCGCAGATCTTCGCGACCAGCCTATCGTTTGCGGCCACCGCCGCCGGAGGCGCCACTAAGGCTATGGGCGCGTTCGTGACGCTCATGCGCGGACCGTGGGGCATCGTGATCTCAGCGGCCATCGCACTGCTCGGCACGTTTGCGTTGACGTCCGATAGCGCAAGTTACAGTCAGGCTGATCTGAGTGGCGCGGCACAGGAACTGAACGCGGCGATTCGCGAACAGAACGGCATCATCGACGAGAACATTCGTAAGAAGGCGGCGCAGCAGCTATCCGACCAGGGGGCGCTCGATCTAGCAGGACAGCTCGGCATCTCGTCTGACACGCTGGTTGACGCCTACCTCGGTCAGGGTGACGCACTCGAGTACGTGCGTGGCAAGCTTGAGGAGATCGCCAACACCAAGGTTACCGGCGGCGTCGGCGTTCTTGGCGACCTGGGTGCGCAGAAGGACGCAGCTACCCAACTGCTCGGTATCTTGAACGGACTGGTCGGTGGACGTGAGGCAGACACCAGGGCACAGAACGCGCAGAAGGCAGCAGCCGACTCTGCTACCGGCGCTCTCAACGCACAGCGTGACGCCTACTACGGACTGATCGACGCGCAGTCAGCTAAGCAGAACCAGGACCTGCAGGGCATCAACGCGCAGATCGACTACCGGCGTTCGCTCGCCGCCGCACGCACCGAGTTGTCCGAAGGTGCGAAGACGTTGAACATCAACACCAAGGAGGGTCAGGACAACATGGCTGTTGTCACGCAGCTCGTCTCGCGTGGCAACGCACGGATCGCGCAACTGAAGGCGGAGAAGGCTCCGATCACCGAGGTCAACAAGGCTCTGCAGGATAACGAGCGAGACCTACTGGATCTACTGGAGCCGTACTTCAAGACGCGGCAGGCGGCGCGCAACTTCGCGATCCAGCTCGGTCTGATCCCGAAAAAGACCACCGCGCAGATCGTCCTCGAGGACAAGGCGGCACGTGCTGCGGCCGCCAGCTTCAAGCGTCTACTGGACTACGCGACGCGACCACGCACCGTGGTCGTCATGTTTAACGTGCGCGGTAACGCGCAGGCGGCGGCCGGACTACCGACTGGTGGTCGTGACATCGCCGGTCTAGCCACCGGTGGTAAGCCTAAGATGAACGAGTGGACGCTGGTCGGCGAGAACGGTCCCGAGCTCGTCGCGTTTGGCAAGGCGGCGCGCGTCTTTTCGAACTCCGAGTCCAAAGACATGCTGGTCAACCAGGATCGACTTAGTAGGTTGACGTCACGTTCGTCGTACGCGTCGCCGTCCGCGCAACGACGAGGAACGACGACCGAACAGACACCGGTCAACGTCACGGTCCAGTCGCAGCCGAAGGTTCGCGTCTTCGTCGGTGACCGCGAGCTTAAGGACGTCGTCGTTCAAGTCGTCGACACGCGTGATCGTCAGGCTAAGCGAATCACGCGCGCCGGCACCGGCATTCGAAAGGTTTAGGAGACGTCGTGCAGGAGACGCTCGGGCGACTACTGGCCGAACTGAAGAGCGACAAGGATCAGACGACCGCGTTCGATTTTCACGTCGGCACCGTGGTGACGTTCGACAGCGCGACCGGAGTTAACATTATTCGCATTCGCGGTGCACTGATCGATAACGTTCCACTGTTGAACATCGGTGACACGGTCAACCTAACTCCTGACGACAACGTCGTCGTGCTGAAGTACCTCACAGGTTACTTCATTCTCGGTCGTGTCGTACAGCCGAACTCGGAGCATCTGGCGACGGACGCAGTTGACTTTGACGGTTACCCCAACGAGGCGACCAACTTCTCGTTGTCGACGACACACGTGTCCAAGGTCACGCAGACGTACTACATGCCCGCGTGGGCACGTGGTGCGCTGTTGAACGCGACCGTCATGCTCAACGTTAAGAACAATACCGCGGGTAGTACGTTCTTCTACACACGCATGTTGATGGAGGTCAACGACGGTGCCGAACCTGACATCAGCGGCAGCGGTATGTTCTCGAACAACGTACCCGCAGGTGAGTGGGGCTTCGTGTCGTCGACATTCTCGCAGGCGTTAACGATCGTTCCCGGTACCAAGTTGCTCGTCACCGGGCAGGCTAGAGGAGACGCTGCCGTGACGGCGGAGACCGCCAACCGGATATCTCTTAACGTATCGTGGGCGTATCGACGCAACGGTGCGTTTGGGGTACCGCCGTTGGCACCGTAGGAGTCAACGTGACCGACGTCGAGACGTCCGATCCGCAAGGTGAATCACTCACACCACAGACACTAGAGCAGCAGGAGAAGATCGTAGAGGAGTTAGAGACGCAACGTGCAGATCAGACGGGTGACTAAGGAGTAGACGTGGCGTGCAGTCTGTCGTACGACGCTACGCTAGGACGCGTACGCGTCGACGCGACGTCGCTGGGCGGTACCGCCGTCACAGCGACCGTCGAGCGCAGTGACGACGCCGGATCGACGTTCGCGTTCATTCGCGGTGGTACTGGAATCCCGGTCAGCGGCGGTGCCACGTTGCTGACGACGGACGACTACGAGTACACGATCGGTCACCAGCTGACGTACCGCGTACGCGGTCAGAACTCCAGCGGTGCGCAGACCGCGTCGACGACCTGTACGATCACGGTCAACCAGACCCAGGTCTGGCTTAAGTCCGTCGAACGCCCGTTTCTGAACCGCGAGCTGGACTGCGTACTCAACCCGTCGCCGATCGGTCGCGAGTCGCGTGGCGGGATCTTCGATATCCTCGGTCGAAGCTTTCCCGTCGCGGTCACCGACGTTCGAAGTGGACTGAACGTCAATCTGCGGACGGTGACACGAACGTACGATGAGCAGGAGGGACTCGATTTTCTCCTGGCGTCTGGCGACCTGCTGTACCTACAGACGACGGCGACGTTTCCGCTGAGTTCGATGTTTGTCGCTGTCGAGAACACCGAGGAGGACCGTCCGGTCCGCAACCGAGATTGCGACGTCGACATACGAAGTTTCACGTTGCCGCTCGTTCAGATCGAGCTGCCGGAGGACGACGTCGTCGGTCACACGTTCTCGTGGTACTCAGTCATCGTGACGTACTCGACGTGGTCCGACGTCATCGCGGACAATGCTACCTGGGCTGATCTACTCGAACACGTCGCTGAGCCGAGCGAGGTGATCATTCCGTGACTGTGACTCTGACGTACGACAGCACATTAGCGCGCGTGCACGTCAACGCGACCGGACTCGGCAGCGCGACGTCCGCCACGGTCCAGCGATCACTTAACCAGGTAGTCTGGACGACCGTGCGCGGTGCTTCGCAGGTTCCGGTCACTGCCGGTGTACTAGCCACGGTCGACGACTACGAGTTTTCGTCAGACGTCGTCAACTACTACCGCGTGGTCTACCCGAACACGATCACGTTCATCAACGCCGGCACAGCCGCGCACGCAGCCAACGCGAGTGTGACGCCGACCGTGCCGGCCAGCTCGACAATCAACGACCTACTACTCATCTGGGCGGCTACGCGTTCGTCTGGCCAAGGCGTCCCGAGCGTACCGACCGGCTACCAGCTGCTCGTCGACGCCGCGAACGCACGACTGTTCGGTAAGATTCACGACGGTAGCGAGCCTAACCCGACCGTCAACTTCACGGGCACCGGCGGCGCGACCATGTCGTTCTCGGCGCAGATGGCGACGTTTCGTAACGCGCAACTCGCGTACGTCGACGCAGCCGGTGCGCTGAACGCAACGGCGCAGAACATCGCGGTACCCGACCTGACGGTCACGCAAGATAACTCGGTCGTCCTAGCACTCGGCTGGAAGCAGGACGACTGGACGTCGGTCACGTCACCTAGCGGCTTCACCGAGATCGGTGAACCGTCGACGACGCTCGGCGACGACCAAGGCATCACGTGGGGACGACTGATCCAGACCAACGCGCTTCCGGTCACCAGCGCCGTGTTCACAGTTACCGGCGGTGCGACCGCCGTGTCGCGTGGCGTCTCGGTATCGATCCCACCGACGACCAGCTCGCAGTCGTCGTCGATCACACCGTCACTGGACGGAGTCTGGCTTAAGTCGCTCGGTCGACCGTTTCTGAACCGACTGCTGAACTGTGCGCCCGATCCCGGACGCATCTCGCGTGACAACCGTGGACCGATCAGTGTGACCGTCGGTCACTCGCTGCCGTCCGCTGGCAGCGAGCTACGTGGCTCACGACGACTGACGATCGACCTCGTGTTCACATCGATCGACGACCGGCTGGCTATGAACGTCATCATCGGTACCGGTGACCCACTGTTCATTCACACGCCGTTCCACCACCCACTGCCAACGATGAACGTGATCGTCGACAACTCGACCGAGACTCGACCACTGCTGGATCGACTCTGCAATCGAGATCTACGCGTCTTCACGCTACCGCTGATCGAGGTCGCCGCGCCGGGCGCTGGCGTCGTAGGTTCAACCAGTACGTGGCAGACCGTAATCGACGAGTACACCGACTGGGCGGAAGTCGTCGACGACAAGGACACGTGGCTCGCGTTGATCGAAATCGTCGGCAGTGTTACCGAGGTTGTGGTGCCGTAGTGAGACCGGTCAGCGACGCGTTTCTCTCCACGATACGCGGTAGTCACAAGATGTTCTCGCGCGTCAAGGTGCTCACGGCGTACCAGGAGGGTACCGCACCGACGGGCGTCGAGATCCGAATCGTCGACGGTGACGTGCGTGCCGACGCCAAGGCGGACGTCCGTCAGACCGTCGACATCACAACACTCGGTATACGACGCTGGCCCGCGAGTACGGACAGCTTGCTGACGCCGTACGGGAACGAGCTGTTCGTCGAGCGTGGTGTCGACTACGGCAACGGCACTGTCGAGATCGTGCCACTCGGCTACTTCCGCATCGACTCGGTCGACCAGGATGAGGGACCAGACGGCGACATTCAGATCTCGGGCAGCGACCGCATGGTCGGTATCATCGACGGTCGCATTCCTATTCCGATCCAGTTCGCCAGTGGAACGACGATCGCTGAGGTCTTCGACACGCTGGTCCACGAGATCTATCCGACCGCGACGATCCTCTTTGACTTCGACGCAGACGCGGCACAGTTTGACACAACGCACGTCGCGGAGGAGGATCGCTACCGCTTCCTAGCCGACATCGCGAAGTCGTACGGTAAGATCATGTTTTGGGACTATCGTGGACAACTTCGAATCGAGGATCCACCCGATCCGACCGTGCCCGTCTACGAGGTCAACGCCGGTGCGAACGGCGTCCTCGTCAGACTGTCACGTGAACTTACGCGTGACGGCGTCTACAACGCCGTCGTGGCGACCGGCGAGACGACCGACGACACCGTGCCACCGATTACGGCCGTCGTCTATGACACCAACCCGGACAGCCCGACGTACTGGTTCGGCCGGTTCGGTAAGGTACCTCGGTTCTACTTCTCGTCGTTCTTGACGTCAGCGTCGGGTGCGTTGTCTGCCGCACGTTCGATCCTGCTGCAGGCGGTCGGTCTGCCGTTCAACATCAACTTTCAGACCGTGCCCAATCCGGCGCTCGAGGTGTTTGACGCGATCACCGTCACGGCGCGCGACGGTTCGGTCGTTCACGTACTCGACACGCTCTCCACGCCACTGACCGCCGACCAACCGCAGACCGGAACGACGCGTACACGCGTTACGCTCGACTCCGGTGAGGAGGTATTCTAAAGTGCCCACGACACCTATCTTCGCGTTTCCCTACCCAGCACTGACCGACCCGCCTAACGGTGCAGCGCAGATCCAGGCGCTCGCTGAGGCCGTCGAGACCGAGCTCAACGCGACGAACGCCGACATCACGGCGCTACAGACGGTCACCAACAAGTTTGCTACCGGCGCGACGGTGCAGAACTTTCAGGCAGCGCTAGCCAACTTCACGTCGACGTCGTTCACCGAGACGTTCACGACCAGTAACACGCCGGCGCAGATCGCATTCGTCGCACCGCCGTCGGGCGTCGTGCTGATCCACATGCGTTCGTGGTTGGACAACAACCTCACTGCCGGTCGAACCTACGTCGGTTGGGTACTGCGCAACGGTGCCGTCATCGGCTCGGGCACGACGGTACTCGCGGCGAGCGACGCGCGCGCGATCCACAACATGAGCGCTGAGGACAACGAGTACGGAGCGACGTTCTACGTCTCGGGACTAACGGCGGGGAACAGCTACAACGTTCGCAACGCCGGTCGCGTCACGTCGGGAACGGGTGAGTCGCAGAACCGTGAGCTGATCGTGCAGCCGATCTGGCAGTGACGACACCGCGTAGTATCTCACTATGATCTCAGTACTGGTACCGACCCGCAACCGGCCGGACAACGTCAAGCGACTACTGACGTCGGCGTTCGACACGGCCGACACCGAGGTCGAGTTCATCTTCTACGTCGACCGCGACGACCCTCGCCGGCAAGAGACACTGGACGAGATCTTCGGGCACGGCGCGCAGGTCGTCTACGGCGGTGAGGAACGCATCGTCCTGTCGCAGATGTGGAACCTCTGCGCCGAGGCGGCCTACTACCCGGTGATGATGCACTGCGGCGACGACATCGTCTTTCGCAGCGACGGTTGGGACGCGCGCGTCCTAGCCGAGTTCGAGGCCAGCGACGATAAGATCCTGTTCGTCCACGGTGACGACGGATTCCAGCACGATCGAATCGGCACGCACGGCTTCCTACACCGTAACTGGGTCGACGCGATCGGCTACTTCGTGCCACCGTACTTTTCGAGCGACTACAACGACTTGTGGTTGACCGAGGTCGCCGACGCGCTGGGTCGTCGCCGCTACCTACCGGACGTCTACACCGAGCACATGCATCCGGTCGCCGGCAAGGGTGAGTGGGATCAGACGCACCAGGAACGACTGGTGCGACACCAGCGGGACGACGTCGGCCGGATCTACGCGCAGCGCGCGTCGGAGCGACAGAACGACGTCGCGCTGTTGCGCACGTTCATCGAGAGTTACGGTGATAAGTGACTACGTGGGAGCAGCACGTTGCAGCTTGGTCACAGCCACCGGTCGACGACGTGGGATACGTCTCGTCAGCTGAAATGCGCACGTGGTCGAACAGGAAGCTCAAGGCTACCGTCGACCGAATGCGTCGTACGCGGTACAGCGGAACACGTAACCACGAGAACCGTTGGCGTGACGTCATGGGTCTCGATGAGCTGACCGGAAAGGACGTGCTTGACTTCGGTTGCGGTGTCGGCGTCGAAGCCCTCGAGTTGTCGATCGCCGGTAACTTCGTCGCGCTGGCGGACTTGAGCGAGGACAACGGCTGGCTCGCCGCACGCGTGCTGGCGTTATACGACCAACTACCGACGAACGTGCACCTAGTCTCCGATCGCTACCCGTACGTCGACTCACCGAGTGGCTCGTTTGACGTGTTCTACTGCAACGGTGTACTGCACCACGTACGGTGGCCACGCGCGATCGTGAAACGTGCGCACGAGTTGTTGCGTCCCAGCGGCGAGATCCGACTCATGGTGTACTCCGACGTCGGCTGGCGGATCGCGACCGGCACCGAACCACCACGTGATGCAACCGAGCGTCACGCTAGGTTCGACCAGTTCGTACGCTTCTTCGACGACGTCGGCGACTACGCCGACTGGTACGACTCCGCTAAGCTGACCACGTGGTTCGGTGACCTCTTCGACGTCGAACGTTGTGAGTACCTGACACCAGACGGCCGCTACCTCGGTGCCGTCCTAAGGAGAAGATAGTGTGGGTCATCAACGGATTCGACGCGGCAGATCTCGCGTAGCGCTATGACGACGTGGACGATACTCATTGCGACCGTCGGTCAGCGACGGTCTCGATTTGAACGTCTACTGACCGGACTGCTCGCGCAGACCGAACCGTACGACGGCAACGTCACCGTGTGCGCGTACTACAACCACGGTGAGCAGCTGCTCGGATGCGTACGGCAGGCGTTGCTCGAGCACGCTACCTCCGACTACGTGTCGTTTGTCGACGACGACGACGAACTACCCGACTATCACGTTGCACGCGTCATGGCGTGCCTTGACGCCGACGTCGACTACGTAGGATGGCGTATGCAGACGTACGTCGACAAGAGAAAACTGCTTCCGACGTTTCACAGCCTTAAGAATCCTCCGTACGCTGTACGTCGTCACGGTCACTATCGTGACGTTAGTCACCTCAACCCAATCCGTCGTCAACTGGCGTTGCTGGGTGACTTTCGACGCGGTGATCCGCCCGAGGATATGAGCTGGGCTGACCAGGTGCGTGGACACGCTAAGACTGAGTGTTACATTGACGACATCATGTATTTTTACCACTCATCGTCGACCGACACGCTGTGGCGTCCGAATCGCGTCATGAGTCGCGACCGTCCCAGACGAACGCCTATTCACCACGAAAACTTTTCGTACCATCCGGCGAGTGCGCTGTGACACGAACCGTACTCGTCACCGGCGGCGCGGGCTTCGTCGGCAGTCACCTGATCCAGCGCATCCTCGAGGAGACCGACTGGGACGTGATCAGCGTCGACTCGTTCACGTCTGGCGGTAAGTTCGTCAACCTGCTCGAGGCCTGCAACTGGGATCGAGAGCGTGTGATGTCGATCACGCACGACCTAACGGTTCCGTTCACGGCGCGACAGACTGACTTCGCACTGACGCACGGCGTCACGGACGTCGTTAACGTCGCCTCGCGGTCGCACGTCGACGAGTCGATTCGCGACCCGTTGACGTTCGTCGACAACAACGTGCGGCTGACGCTGAACGTGCTGGACTTCGCGCGCGACATACGCGTTGACCGGTTCGTGCAGATGTCGACCGACGAGGTGTATGGGCCTAACGAACCGACCAGCGTCACCGACTACCAACCGTCGAGCCCATACGCGGCGTCGAAGGCCGCGCAGGAGTCACTCTGTCTGGCGTGGGCGCGCACCTACCGACTGCCGTTGACGATAGTGAACAGCGCGAACATGATCGGCGAACGCCAGCAGGACGGCGCGTTCCTGCCGATCGTCGTCGACGACCTGCGGAACGGTCGTATCGTTCAGGTGCACACCGCCGACGGCAAGCTCGGGACTCGACACTACTCGTACGTCGGCAACGTCGTCGACGAACTGCTCGCCGAGCTACGTCGCGGTAGGCCGGCAGGTCGACTTCAGCTGCCCGGTCAGCGGACGTTCAACAACCTCGAACTGGTCGAGGCGGCCGCCCGTATCGTCGGTGTCACTCCCAAGTGGCAGGTGTACGACGTGACGCAGTATCGACCCGGATACGATCAGCACTACCCAGTGCTGCCCGGCAACTGGACGCCACGCGTCACGTTCGACGATGCACTGGAACGCACCGTGAGGTGGTACCTCGACCAGTAGGAGAGCGTGTGAGTAGCGTCGGTTGGATCGGACTCGGGAAGCTCGGTGCGCCTTGCGCTGCCGCACTCGCCTACCACGGTGAGCACGCCGTCTGGGGCTACGACGTTCGCGGCGTCGATCCCAACGAGTACACGTGGGAGGGACTACCTCCCATCGAACTCTGCGACACGGTAGCCAAGGTGGTCGCCGAGACCGACAACGTCGTCTACGTCGCAGTCCAGACGCCGCACCCACTGGCGTACGGCGGCGAGACGGTCGCGCCAACAACGCCGCGCGAGTTCGAGTACGCCTACCTGGTCAACGCCGTACGTGAGGTCTGCAACGAGGCCGAGCTTCAGCGCAAGGAGATCACGCTGGTCGTGGTCTCGACGGTCCTGCCCGGTACGTTCGACCGCTACCTACGACCGCTGCTGAACCCCTGGGTAAAGCCGGTCTACCACCCGTTCTTCATCGCCATGGGGACGGTCGTCGACGACTTCATCAATCCAGAGATGATTCTCTTTGGTGCCGATCACCATCCGGACGTGGTACCCGTCGAGCAGCTGTACCGGCCGATTCACGACGCGCCTAACCCAACCACGTCGATCGCGTCGGCCGAGCTCACCAAGGTCGCGTACAACACGTTTATCTCGATGAAGATCGTGTACGCGAACACGATGGCCGAGATGTGCGAGGCGACCGGTGCCGACGTCGACGACGTGATCGACACACTCGAGTACGCCACGGATCGGATCATCTCGACGAGGTATCTGCGCGCTGGCATGGGTGACGGCGGTGCGTGTCACCCGCGCGACAACGTTGCGCTGTCCGCGCTGGCGCAACGCTACGGACTGTCCGTCGACTTGATGGGCTTTCTAACGCGAGCGCGTGAGGCACAGACCGAACGACTGGCCGACCTGGTACTGCACTGGCGAGAGTTGACTGGACTGGCGGTGATCGTTCTCGGTCGGTCGTATAAGCCAAACGTCGAGATGATGTCCGGTTCACCGGCTATCCTACTCGCCGAGTACCTACGTGATCGTGAGTTGCAGTTTCGTCACTTCGAGTACTTCGACGGCGACGTCGGACTCTACCCAGCGCTGTACGTTCTGGCGACGAAGCACGAACAGTTTCGCACGGTCGAATTTCCGAAGGGTAGCGTCGTCATCGACCCGTTCGGTTATGTCCCGAAGTTGTCGGAAGTCACGGTAGTCACGCCGGGACGAAAGCGGTGACGCCCGACGTCGCAGTCTGCATTCCGACGTTTCCCGAACGAGAGCATCTGCTGCGACGCGCCGTCGAGTCGGTCAGCGTGCAGACGTACCAACCGATAGACGTCTGCGTCGCGTCGGACACCGACGCCGAGGGCGCTGGACCGACGCGTAACCGCGCCTGGCAGCTGGCTGGTACCGACTGGATAGCGTTCCTGGACGACGACGACGAACTGCTGCCCAATCACGTCGAGCTGCTGCGGCGTTGTGCGGACGAGACCGGTGCGGATCTGGTGTACCCGTGGTTCACGATCGTGGACAACGCCGGCAACGACATCACGCGCAACGACCCGCTGCGCATCCGGGTCGGCAACAGGTTGATCACGCCGTTCGGGTTGCCGTTCGGCGACCTCCACCGTGAGGAGCTGCGGACGCGCAACAACTTCATCCCGATTACGGTGCTGGTGCGCCGTACGCTGCTCGAGGAGGTCGGTGGCTTCCCAACGTTGAACAGTCCCGAGTGGCCCGAGAACTGCTGCGAGGACTGGGCGCTGTGGCGAAAGCTACTGGACGTAGGAGCTACGTTCGCGCACGTTCCCGAGCGTACGTGGCGGTGGCACTGGCACGGCGGTAACACGTCGGGTCGACCGTGGAAATCCGCGGGCTCAAGGAGACGACGGTGACTGAAGATCTACACGTGGTCGTGTACCCAGCTGACCGGTACGGCTGTGGTCACTTCAGAACGATCTGGCCCGCCGAGGCGCTTCAGCGTCAGGGCGTCGACGTCACGATCGTGTCCAACCAGCAGCGCCACGTCGAAATGGTCATCGACGATCGTGACGACACGGTAGTCGACGTCAACATCCCACCGCAGGCCAACGTCGTCGTCCTCCAGCGCGTCACGCACAAGTATCTGGCGCAAGCGGTCAGCGTCATTCGACGTAAGGGCGTGGCGGTCGTCATCGACGTCGACGACGACCTGACGTCAATTCACCCAGACAATCCCGCGTGGACGATGCTGCACCCCAAGCGCAGCGAGTGGTACGTCGGCAAGCCTCACAAGCACTCGTGGCGGTACCTAGGTGAGGCTTGTCGCGCGGCGACACTGGTCGTCTGCACGACGCCGACGCTGGCGCGACAGTACGGAGCGAACGGCAACGGTGTCGTCATTCCGAACTACCTACCCGACCAGTACTTCACCGTCGAGCACGAGGACTCGGACCTACTCGGCTGGCCGGCGTCGCTTCAGTCGCACCCCAACGATCCCGACGCGGTCGGAAACGCCGTCGCGCGACTGGTGTCGAGTGGAACGAGGTTTCACGTCACCAGCCACGCTAACGGCGTGGCTAACGCGTTCGGCATCGCTGGCGGTGACGAGCTCGTCGAGCGACCGACCGGCGTGGTCGATCTCGCCGACTGGCCGCAGGCCGTCGCGCAGATCGGTGTCGGGATCACGCCGCTGGCCGACACGCGGTTCAACGCTGCCAAGTCTTGGCTGAAGCCGCTGGAGCTGTCGGCCGTCGGCGTCCCTTGGGTCGGTTCACCGCGTGCGGAGTATCGACGACTGCACGAGCTCGGCTGCGGCCTACTAGCCGACCGGCCGAAAGACTGGTACCGGACGCTGCGATCACTACTGACGGACGCTAACCGACGCGCCGAACTAGCGGACGCCGGACGATCGGTAGCCGCGCAGCTGAGGTTGAACGATCACGCTTGGCGCTGGGCTGAGGTCTGGACGGACGCGCTGGCGCGCGAACGTCAGATAACTCACGTGACAAGTCCCTGAGACCAACAGTAGCCGGTTGTGAGAAGTGTGCAGATG
>Ga0190274_10000332_pt1 | contig 29514 bp, 25 predicted proteins | sample Popmic531T_FD_133002 | JGI IMG/M metagenome (GOLD analysis project Ga0190274, IMG submission 133002) | Populus adjacent soil microbial communities from riparian zone of Yellowstone River, Montana, USA - 531 T | ecosystem: Environmental > Terrestrial > Soil > Riparian zone | place: USA: Montana... | reverse complement strand
GACGTTCCCCTTGACCTCCAGCCCCACCATCAGCGGCCGGTAACGGGTCAGCGCCGCCGCCTGCGCCTGGACGAATCCCTCCGAGGCGTTGAACAAGGGCGAGCGGAAGATCGCCGCGACGGGACGGGCGGGGGCTGTCGGCACGTCCCCCGGTCGCGCGGCCGGGACGCGCTGGCAAGGCCATTAATGCGCCCGGCCTCGTGCCCGGCAAGTCCCGACCCGACCGACGGCGACCGCGCGGACCCTTGCTTCAGCCGGATTTGGCGGGCGCGTTGGGATTGCCGGCGTCCTCGACGTCATCGTCGCCGAGCCGGCCGGTGCCGTGATAACCCATTTCGGTTTGCCCGCCATGACCCATGAAATCGTCGGGGCCGCTTTGCGCGTCCTTGCCGCTATGCGGGTTCGGATAGGCGCCGCCCTGACTCTCGCCGCCGGCGCCGGCTTTCGAGCTGTCGCTCATCGTTCGTCCTCCTTTTCGGTCCCGACCGGGACCTCCTCGTGCAGATCGCTGTCATAGTCCTCGCGCGCGTCGGGATTGTTGCCGGCCCCGGCGCCGCTGCCCGAAACCTCGCCGGTGCGTCGGTCGAACGAGGCGGGCTTGCCGCGATCGCCGCCGTCACCTTTTCCGTCCTTCATCTCCGCCTCCATAGTCTTCCGACCGAACACAAGCGTGCGGCGGGAGGTTCCCGAATGGTCGGTGGAATCTGCGGCGCACGATGTTACGACGCTAGCTGTATGAATCTGCGCCACATCGAGATTTTCCATGCCGTCTACGTCAACGGCTCGGTCAGCGCCGCCGCGCGAGCACTCAACGTGTCGCAGCCCTCGGTGTCGAAGATGCTGCGACATGCGGAAAGCCTGCTCGGATTCCAGCTCTTCCAGCGCACCAATGGCGGCCTCGTGCCGACCGAAGATGCGCATTCCCTGTTCACGGAAGTCCGGGAGATCCAGGACCGGGTGCATGCGCTGCGCGAGGCCGGCCGGAACCTTCGCCGCGGCATCGGCGGAACGCTGCGCATCTCCGCGCTCCCGTCGCTCGCGCTCGACGCCATTCCCACCGCCGTCGCACGGTTTCTCCGCACCCATGAGAACGTGAAGTTCGATCTGCAAACCGTCCATCACGACGATCTGCTGCGCAAGCTCCACGAGCGGGAGACGGACATCGCGATCGCCTACCAGGTGCCGCCGGCCGCGCCCATCGCCCAGCGCTGGGTAGGGGAAGGCGAGCTCGTGGTGCTCTATCGCGAGCAGGACATGCCGGACGCGCCGTCCTGTATCGAGTTGCATCGGCTCCAGGGGCATCGCTTCATCAGCCTCGCCGCGAGCGGCCCGACGGGCCGAATCTTCACCGAAGAATTGCAGCGGCTGAACCTCGAGCTCGACGAAGTGGTCTCCGCCCGCACCTTCTACATCGCCGGCGCGCTGGTCCGTCAGGGAGTGGGAATGACGGTGATCGACAATTTCACCGCCCAAGCCTGTCTCGCGCCCGGCCTCGCGATGCGCCCGCTGAAGCCGCGCATCACCTTCGACATCCATGCCATGTTCCTGAACAATCGGCCGCTTGGCGCGCTCGCCAGCGAGTTTCTGAAAACGCTCAAGCTCGTCCTCGATATTCCATAGCGTCGGGCTATGGCGCGCCGCCGCATGGATATGCGCGAGGCCGGCGGCCACGGGCTAGCTTTGCGTGGCGATGATCCCCGCGCCTTTTCTTCTCTATCTGGGCCACAGCGCCGATCCGCTCGCCATCAAGACGTCGCGTGGGCTGGCGATGTTCCGGCGCGAGGACTGCATCGGCGAGTTCCGGCACGATGACTGTCCACTGACCCTCGGTCTGCCGCGGCTGGGCATGAAGGAAGCGGTGACGGCGGGCGCGCGGACGTTGATCCTCGGCATCGCCGGGGCCGGCGGCAAGCTCGGGGCCGATCTCGTCGCCGATACGGCGACCGCGCTTGAGGCCGGCCTGAACGTGGCTTCGGGCCTTCACCAGCGGCTGCGCGACGAGCCGCGCCTCGCCGCTCTCGCCCAGCAGCGGGACCTGCGCCTCTTCGATGTCCGCGATCCGCCCCCCGGCCTGGCGGTCGGCAAGGGCGACCCTCGGCCGGGCAATCGTCTGCTCACCGTCGGCACGGATTGCTCGGTCGGCAAGATGGTCACTACGATCGCCTTGACCCGCGGGTTGCGCGAGCGCGGCGTGACCGCCGATTTCAGAGCGACGGGCCAGACCGGGGTCCTGATCGCCGGCGAAGGAGTCGCGGTCGATGCCGTCATCGCCGATTTCATCTCCGGCGCGATCGAACAGCTGGCGCCGGCGCGCACCGACGGCGGCTGGGACGTGATCGAGGGCCAGGGTTCGCTTTTCCATCCCTCTTTCGCGGGGGTGTCGCTCGGGCTCCTCCACGGCGCGCAGCCCGGAGCGCTTGTGCTGTGCCATGAGCCGGGACGCGCGCACATGCGCGGGATCCCCGGCCGGGCCCTCCCCGATCTCGCCGAATGCCTGGAGGCCAATCTCGCCGCGGCGCGGCTGACCAGCGCCGACGCGCGGGCGGTGGGTCTCTGTCTCAATACTTCGGGCATGGAGGCGGAGGCCGCGCGCCGGCTTTGCGGGGTCACCGAAGACAAGCTTGGCCTTCCTTGCACCGATCCGGTCGCTTTCGGGGTCGACCCGATCATTGATCAGCTATGTCCCGCACCCTCCGCGCACAGCACGATCGCTTCCCGCTAATCCGTCCGTTCCGGATCGCCCGCGGCACGAAAACGGCGGCCGACGTGGTGACGGTGGCGATCGGCGAGGGCGATGCGATCGGGCGGGGCGAGGCTGTTCCCTACCCACGCTATGGCGAAACGATCGCCGGCACGCTGGCCGCGATCGAGCAGGTCCGTCCGCTGATCGAGCAAGGAGGAGGCCGGGCCGAACTCCTGGACGCCCTGCCCGCCGGGGCGGCGCGCAACGCGATCGATTGCGCCCTGTGGGATCTGGAGGCCAGGCGCGCGTCCCGTGACGTGGCGGCCATGATCGGCGGCCCGGCCCTGCGCGCCCTTCCAAGCGCGATGACCGTGGTGATCGACACCCCGGGCGCGATGGCACGGGCGGCCCTGCTGGCCGACGCGCCGGTGCTGAAGATCAAGGTCGACGCGAACGATCCGGAGGCGCGGATCCGCGCCGTGCGGGCGGCGGCGCCCGAGGCCGACCTGATCGTCGATCCCAATGAAAGCTGGGATCGGTCGCTCATGGAGGCGATGCAGCCGGTGCTCGTCGAGGCGCGCGTCCGGCTGCTCGAGCAGCCGGTGCCGGCCGGCTCGGACGAATGGCTGGAGGATTTCTCCCCCGCGGTTCCGGTCTGCGCCGACGAATCCGTCCATGTCGCGGCCGATCTCGGGATCGTCTCGCGCCGCTACCAGGCGGTGAACGTGAAGCTCGACAAGGCCGGCGGGCTCACGGCCGCGCTGGAGCTGGCGCGGGCGGCGCGGGCGGCGGGGCTTGGCCTGATGACCGGCTGCATGGTGAGCTCGTCCCTGTCGATCGCGCCGGCGTTGCACGTCGCCATGATCTCGGACTTCGTCGACCTTGACGGTCCGGTCTGGCTTCGGGAGGATCGGCCGGGCGGCATCGGCACGGAGGGCGGTTTCATCCATCCGCCGGCCGCCGGCTTCTGGGGGTCGCAGGCATGAAACGGATCGCGCTGCTGTCGGTCATCGCTCTGCTCGGCGCCGCGGCGCCTGAGCGGGTGGACCTGATCATTCGCGGCGGCACCATTTACACCGGATCCGACGCGCCGTTCATCGGCGATGTCGCGGTCTCCGGCGATCGCATTCGCGCGGTGGGACCGCGCCTTCCCTACACCGCCGAGCGCGTGGTGGAAGCGCGTGGGATGATCGTCGCGCCCGGCTTCATCGATCCGCACGCTCATATCGGCGAGCAGCTCGCCGATGCGGATGCCCGGACCCGGCTGATCCCCGCTTTCCTGATGCAGGGCGTCACCACCGCCCTGATCGGCAACGATGGCGGCGGCGACCCGGATTTGGAGGCGGTTCTCGGCGGCGCCCGGCACCGGCCGGTCGGGATCAACTACGCCGCCTTCGTCGGGTTCGGCGAGGTCCGCAAGAGGGTGATCGGCGAAGCGGACCGACCGCCCACCGCCGAAGAGCTGACTCGGATGCGGCGGATGGTCGCGACCTCGATGTGCCAGGGCGCGCGCGGCCTTTCGACCGGCCTGTTCTACGCCCCGCAAAGCTTCGCCGCCACGGACGAGGTCGTCGCGCTGGCCCGCGAGGCGGGCGCTCGGGGCGGCGTCTACGACAGTCACATCCGCGATGAATCGAGCTATTCGATCGGCCTCGGCGCGGCGGTCGACGAAGCGATCGCCATCGGCCGCGACGCGCGGCTGCCGGTCAACATCTCCCACATCAAGGCGCTGGGCGTCGACGTCCATGGTCAGGCCCCGGCGATCATCGCGCGGATCGAGGCCGCGCGCCGGGCCGGCCAGCGGATCACCGCCGATCAATATCCCTGGTCCGCTTCGGGCACGAGCCTCGCCGCCGCGCTGGTCCCGCGCTGGGCGCATGACGGCGGACGGGCCGCCTTGCTCCGCCGCTTCGACGATCCGGCGGCGGCGACCCGCCTTCGCGGGGACATGGCGGAAAATTTGCGTCGGCGCGGCGGCGCCGAATCGCTGCTCATCACGGAAGGCCAATATCGGGGACAGCGGCTTGCCGCGGTTGCCCGCACGTTGGGCGTCGAGCCCGTCGCCGCGGCGATCGCCGTCATTCGGGTCGGGGATCCAGGCGTCGCGTCGTTCAACCAGACCGAGGAGGACATCGCGGCCTTCATGCGCCGGCCGTGGGTGATGACCAGCTCGGACGCCTCCGGCGGGCACCCGCGCGCTTTCGGAAGCTTCGCCCGGAAATACGCGGAATATGTGCGCCGGCGGAACGTCCTGAGCCTGCGCGACTTCATCGAGCGCAGCACCGCCCTGCCGGCCGATACGTTTCGGCTCACCGATCGCGGCCGGCTGCGTCCCGGAGCATTCGCCGACGTCGTCGTCTTCGATCCCGAAGCCTATGCCGCGCGAGCGACCTATGAGGCGCCGACCTTGCTTGCGGCGGGCGTTCTGACCGTGCTCGTCAACGGCGTGGCCGCCGTCGACAACGGCGTGCTGACGGGGGCCGCCGCGGGCCGGGGACTTGCCGGGACGCCGCCGGCCGGAACCTGCCGATGACGCTGCTGCGCGGCTGGTTCGCGATCCCGCTGTGGAAGCGCGTGCTCGCCGCGCTCGCGCTCGGTCTCCTCCTCGGCGCATTCTGGCCGCGGGCCGCCCCGGCCGTGCAGTTCCTCGGCGACCTGTTCGTCCGCGCGATCCGAATGCTCGTCGTCCCCATCGTGCTGGTCACGGTCGCCGCGGGAATCGCCACGCTCGGCGACCCCCGGCGGATCGGCGGGATCGGCGGGCGAACGATCGCTCTGTTCGCCTTCACCACCGCCATCGCGGTGTCGGTCGGAATGGCGGTGGCGAGCATCATCCGGCCCGGCGAAGGGGCGCCGCTCGGCATCGCCACGCCGCACGCCATGGGCGCGCCGCCAACGCCTTACGAGCAGCTGATCGGAATCGTCCCCGTCAACATCTTCGAGGCGCTCGCGAAGGGGGACATGCTGGCGATCATCTTCGTCGCCATCCTGCTCGGCGTCGGCACCCTGCTGGCGGGAGAGGCGGGGCAGCCCCTCGCCAACCTGCTCCAGTCCTTCACCGCGGTGCTGCTCAGGATCGTCGGCATCGTCATGGAAGCGACGCCGTTCGGCGTGTTCGCGCTGATCGCCAACGCGGTCGCCGCGAACGGCGCGGCGGTGTTCGTCAATGTCGGCTGGCTGGCGCTCGCGGTGGTGCTCGGCTCCGCGATCCAGATCCTCGTGGTTCACAGCCTGTTGCTGCGGTTCGCCGCGCGCGTCCCGGTGCGGCATTTCTTCCGCGGGATCATCGACGCGCTGGCGGTCGCCTTTTCGACCGCATCGAGCTCGGCGACCCTGCCGGTCGCGATGCGCGTGGCGGAGAGGAATCTCGGCATCGGCCGGCCGATATACTCGACCGTGCTCCCTCTCGGAGCGAGCATCGGCAAGGACGGAACGGCCATGTATGTCGGCCTTCTCAGTCTGTTCAGCCTGCAGGCGCTCGGGATGCCGCTGACGCCGGTCGTCTACGCGCTCGTCCTGCTGACCGGCGCTCTGGCGGCGTTCGGAACGGCGCCCGTTCCGTCGGCGTCCCTGTTCATGCTGGCGGCCGTGCTCTCGTCGGTCGGCGTTCCGGCGGAACAGACCGCATTGGCGGTCGGTTTCGTGCTGCCGTTCGACCGGCTGCTCGACATGACCCGGACGGTGCCGAGCGCGAGCGCGAACCTCACCGTCGCGACAACCGTCGCGCGCTGGGAAGGAGAGCTCGACGACGCTGTCCTCCGGTCCCCGAACGATGACTGAGATGGTCGATCCGGCCGTCTGGCATCGCGACGGCTATGCGATCGTCCGCGGCTTCTTCACGCCCGAGGAGGTCGCCGCGATCGGCGCCGATATAGACGGCGTCCATGCCGAGGGCCTGGCGCACGGCCGCAGCTTTCGACACGGCAACCTCCTGTACAAGGTCGCGCAGGGTGCTGGCGGCCCGGTGCTGCAGATGGTGCAATGGCCCGCCTATCACCGGCCTGTGCTCGACGCCGTTCGCCTCGATCCGCGCTTCGCGGCTTTGCTCGAGCCGCTGATCGGGCGCGACGTCAAGCAGATCATCAATCAGCTCCACTGGAAGGCGCCGGGGGCCGTCGGCGACTTCGCCTGGCACCAGGATTCACGCTTCCGCCAGCCCGCCCAATGCTACCGGAACCTTGCCACCTCCTATGTCCAGACCGGGCTCGCCATCGATCCCCACGAACCGGACTCCGGCGGCATGACCTTCGTGCCGCGCAGCCATCTGCACGGCGACCTCGACCTCGACACCGACAGCGAGGTCCTGGGCAATGCGATGCGGGATTCGGCGTTGGAGCGCGTGGGGTTGTCCGCGGCGGGCGCGGTCCGGCTCGATCTCGCTCCCGGGGACCTTGCGCTCTGGAATCCCTATCTCGTCCACGGTTCGGGCCCCAATTGTGCCGGCCATTATCGACGCTTCTACATCAACGGCTATGTCCGCGCCCGGGACTGCGATCGGGGCGAATGGGCGTTTCGCGATGGCCGGCCGGTCCCGCTCGGTCCCGAGCCGGCGCTTGTGCACTATGAGGATCTGAGCGAGCGGGGCGGCCCGCACTACCTCTAAGGCAGGGGCTGGCGGCGCAGCAGCGTAAGATCGAAGAACGCTTCGGTGGCACGGAGCGCGCGGAGCCAATTTTCGTGCCGGAAGAAGCTGTGCCGTTCGTTGGGAAAGACGAGCTCGCGATAGGGGATGCGCCGCGCGGCCAGCTCGCGGGCGAGGAGCAGCGACTGCGAGAAATCGACATTCCGGTCGTCATCGCCGTGGATCAGCAGGACCGGCGAGCGCCAGCGGTCGATCGCGCCGAGCGGCGAAGAGTCCCACTGGAGCTGACGAGCGCGCTCCTGCGCCTGGGGCGAGAGCGTGTTCGGCACCGGCCGGAGCAAGGTGTGGACGCCGTGGAGATCGACGCCGGCGGCGAAGCGGTCGCTGTCGCGAGCCAGCGCGAGCGCGCCGAGATAGCCGCCCCAGCTCCCGCCCCAGACGCCGATGCGGGCCGGATCCACATCGGCGCGCGCGCCCAGCCACCGGCCGGCGGCGAGGATGTCGCGATATTCCGACGCGCCCTCCCGGCCCGTGGCCAGCGCGTCGCGAAAGGCCAGCCCGTAGCCGGTGCCGCTCCGATAGTTCACCGCCAGCACCGTATAGCCGAGCGCGGCCATGTGCTGGTTCATCGCATAGGCCTTGGAATAATAGCCCGAGGGGTGGAAGCCGAGCAGCATCTGCCGGCGCGGGCCGCCGTGGATGAAGACGAGAGCCGGGTGCCGACCTGGACCCCGGGCGTGGAAGAGCTGCCCGTGCACCTCGATGCCGTCGGCCGCCCGGAACACGACCGCCTCGGGCGCCACGAAGCCGGCGGCCGCCGGCACGGACGAGAGCGGAGAAGTCCGCGCACCGAGCAGGACCGGATGGGCCGGCGAGGTGACGCTCGTCTCGATCGCCGCCACCTCGCCGCCGCCGAGCGTCGGAAAGAAGTGCATCGACTCGCCGCCGCCGAGCCGCGCCGGCGCTCCGCGCCGCAGAGGCCGGCGCCAGATGCTGCGGCGGTCGATATCATCGGCATTGGCGGCGTAGAGGAGCGTGTCGCCCGCGCCATCGAGCAGGAAGGTCTCGACCTCGAACGCGCCGCTGGTCAGCGCGCGCGCCTCGCCGCCGCGCGCGGCATCGAGCGCATAGGCATGCAGCCAGCCGCTCCGCTCCCAGGGGAAGATGATCTGGCCACTCCGGCTCCAGAAGAGGTTGCGGCTGCGCGTCCCGGCATAACGCCCGCCCCGACCCGCCGGCGCCGCCCAGAGCGAGCGGGCGGCGCCTGTCGCGAGATCGACGACGCGGATCGACCAATAGGGACCGCTGTCGGCCGCGGCCGCGGCCGGCGGGGACAGATAGCGGATGAAGGCGACCTGACGCCCGTCGGGCGAGAAGACGGGTTCGACGGAATGGCCGAGGCCCGGATCGACATAGCGGAGACGCTCTCCGTCGGGGTCAAGCACGGCCACATGGCTGTGCTCGCCGCGATCTTCCGAAAACAGCAGCCGCGCGCCATCCGGCGACCAGGTAAGACGGTCGACATTGCCGCTGACCTTGGCGATGCGCCGCGCCGCCGTGCCGCGGGTCCAGAGCCACACCTCGCCACGGCGGGTGAAGACGAGCCGCCCGCCGTCCGGCGAGAAGGTGGGAGAATGGCCCTGCCCAACCATCAACGGCGCGCCGGCTTGCGCGGGAACGACGAACACCTGCTGGGCCGGAGTCAGCGGTTCGGTTCCGGTATTGGGCAAATCCTCCTCATCCGGGAACTCCTCGTCGCCGCCGCGGACAAAGGCCAGGCTGGCGCCATCATTGCTGAAGACGAGGTCGTAGAGCTGCTGCCCATCATCCTCGGTGAAGGCCGTCAGGGGCCGTGCGGGCTGTGCGCGGGCGGCCACCCAGATGTTGCGTATTCCGGCGGCATTCTCGACCCAGGCGAAACGGGGCGCGTCGCGCGCACCCGCGAGACCGCTCGCGACCGGCAGGGCAAGCGCTTCGGCCAGTCGATCACGCGCCTGGGGAAGGGCGGGCTGCGCGAGCGCGAGCCCGATCGCGGCCAGCCCGAGGCGGAAGAATATGCGAAATGCCATCGCGGCGTTTGAAGCGGTTGCACAGGCCGGGCGCAAGTTCCGGGCAACCGAGAATGCGTCTTCGTTATAGCGGCGCGAACGCTCTGAATGAGCGATGCCGGGTTGCCCCGCCCGTGGCGTGCCCTAGGGTTTGCGCCATGCGCGCGCTAAGCTTCCGCCTCCTCGCCGCCCTGCTGGTTCTGGCCATCGGCGCGGCCGCGCCGGCCAACGCCTTCCAGGAACCGCTTCAGCGGCGGGTCGAGGCCGCACTGGCCGCGGCGCCGATCGGCACGCGCTTCGGCCTGGTGGTGACGACCGAAGACGGACGCGAGCTGGTTGCGATCAACCCCGACAATCGCTTCATTCCGGCCTCCAACACCAAGATGCTCACCACCGCCGCGGCCTTCGCCAGTCTGCCTGGACTGGACCGGCCCGATTCGGCCGGCGGCGCGGCGGTGCGGCTCGATCGGGAGGGAGGGCGGACGCCCGACGTGATCCTGACCGGGCATGGCGATGCGCGGCTGTCGAGCGCCCCGGACTGTGTGGTCGACTGCCTTGCCGCGCTGGCCGATGCGGTGGCCGCGAGAACGCGCCGGGTGCGCCACGTCGTTGGCGACGACAGTCTCTTCCCGGATCAGCGCTGGAGCCCGGGGATGAGCTGGAACAACATCCAGACCCGCTCCGGTACCGCCATCTCGGCGCTCACGCTGGACGACAACGAGCTGGCGATTCGAGTCACCCCGGGGGCGAGGGGCGCGCAGCCGAGGCTCGACATGTTGCCTTATTACGAAGTGGTCAACCTCGCGACGACGGTCGCGGAGGGGCCGGCCGAATTGTACTTCCACCGGATGCCGAACAGCCGAACGGTTCGCCTGACCGGCACGATCGTGGCCGGCGCCGAACCCGAAACGCTGCGTCTCGGCATCGACGATCCGGCCCATTTCGCGGCCTGGCGGCTTCGAACCATGATCGAGGCTCGCGGCGTCAGGGTGACGGGCGAGACCGAAGCCCGCCATCGGCCGCTCGCCCGAGCCGACGATCCCGCGCATCGCAACGGCCCGCCGCCGCCGCGTCCGCCCGAGCCGGCGGGGGTGGCGCGTCTTACCCCTCCGCCGCTCGCCGAGGATGTCACCCAGATCAACAAGGTCAGCCAGAATCTGCATGCCGAGCTTTTGCTCCGCCGTCTCGGCCTTCTTTCCGGTTCGGGCTCGATCGAGGACGGGGTGGCGGCAGTCGCGGCGATGATGGAGCGCGCGGGCGTGCCCCGGACGGCCTGGGACCTGTCCGACGGCTCCGGCATGTCGACCTACAATCGCCTGTCGCCGCGAGCGGTCGCCACCCTGCTGCGCTGGGCGGCCGCGCAGCCGTGGGGCGCGGCGTGGCGGGCGACCTTCCCGGTCGCCGGCGTCGACGGCACGCTCGCCCGCCGTTTCCGCGGCACGCCGCTGGAGGGGCGGCTGTCCGCCAAGACGGGAACGCTCAACGCGACCAACGCGCTCTCCGGCTATATGACCGCCCGCAGCGGCCGGACGCTGATTTTCTCATTCTATGCCAATGACGTTCCCGGCGGCGGCGACGCAACCGAGTTCATGGACAGGGCCCTCAACCTGATCGCGGCCGAGAATTAGATCGCGTTCGAGGCGGCGGCGACCGCATCGCCGGTGGCGCGGCGCAGCGCCACGATGCCGGTCTCCCGGTGGCGGGTCGGGTGAACTCGATTGGTGAGCAAAGTCCAAGCGAGGCCGCGCTCGAAATCCACCCACAGACCGGTGCCGGTAAAGCCGGTATGGCCGATCGTTTCGTCCGAGCAGGCATCGCCGCCATGCCAGCCGTCGAAGCGCCGCTCCCATCCACAGGTCCGGCGCTCGTGCACCGGGGTGCGGATCGCCTCGAGGACGAACGGCGAGGCCCCGCCGCCGTCCAGCAGCCCGGCGGCGTAGCCGAGCACACCCGCCACCGTGCCGAACAGGCCGGCATGGCCCGGCGCGCCGCCGAGCGCCCAGGCGTTCTCGTCATGGACTTCGCCTTTCAGGACACGGCCGCGCCAGGCGCAGGATTCGGTTGCCACCGCCGGGCCGGGCGGCGGGCCGAAGCTCAAGCCCGGCCCCAGCGGCCATTGCGGCAGGGGAGCGCCGGTGATCCGCTCGACCGCGATGCCGAGCAGAATGAAATTGATGTCGGAATAGACCGGCGGGCCGTGGCGCCATTCCCGCTGCAGCACGAAGGCGCGCAGGCGTTCCGGATCGTCACCATAAGTATAGATCGGCTCCACCGCCGGCAGGAAGGTGCGATGAGCGAGGCAGTCCCGGAAGGTCAGCGTCCGCTCGGCGGCATTGGCGACGTCATAGTGGCGAAGGTCCGGGATCGCATCGGTCAGTGGCCGATCGAGATCGATTCGGCCCTTTTCGGCCAGCGTCAGGATCATGGAGGTGGTGGCGATCACCTTGGACACCGAGGCGAGGTCGAACCAATGATCCTTTGTCAGCGCCTCCGGCTCGGGCAGCAGCGCGGCCATGCCCGCAAGGCGTACCCCGCGCCGCCCGTCGGCGGTCACGATCCCGAGCGCCGCGCCGGGGATCCGGCCGGCGGCGACAGCCTCCGCCGCGGGCGCGAAGGCCCGTTCCATAGCCGCGTCGATCATGCCGGATCGTCCGCCGGCCGGGCGCGGGCGCGGACGACGACGGGCAGGAGCAGGAGCGCCGCCAGGCTCACCACGCCCGAAAGGATGAAGAAAAGATCGAAGCCCCGGTAGCCGGCGCGATCGAACGCCTCCACGATCGAGCCACCCGCGCCCGAGAGCAGCCGCGGCAGCAGGAAGGCGAAGCCGGACAGGAAGGCATATTGGGCCCCCGGATAGCGCGGGTTCACCAGCAGCGAGAGATAGACCACGAACACGGCCCCGGCCATGCCGTTGCCGAACTGGTCGGCGGCGGTGGCGATGTAGAGAGCCAGTCCATCGACGGGCTGGTGGGCGAGCCAGACGAAGCCGAAATTGCCCAGCGCGGCGAAGAACGCGCCGATCGCGAGCGTCCAGCCTTGCCGCCACCTGGCCGCCATCCAGCCGCCGAGGCCGACGCCGACGATGCTCGCGACAAGCGCGACATAGCTGTCGGCAAGGCCGATCTCGGTCAACGAATAGCCGAGGTCCCGGATCATCGGCTTGGAGAGGTTGAGAGCCAGGACGTCGCCCATGCGATAGACCGAAACGAAGGCCATCAGCGCCAGCGCCATGAAGCCGTAGCGCCAGAAGAAGTCGACGTAGGGGCCGACCGCGACGGAGCGCCGCGCCGGCGCCGTGGGCGGCAGCCGGCGGATCTTCGGCAATGCCGCCGCCATGACCAGGAACGGCACCATGCAGATGACCAGCACGAAGGGAGTGACATTTGTCTGGCCGCTGATGCCGATGCCGGAGGCCGCGCGGAGAAGCAGCCAGCCGGCCGCCGCGACGGTCGCCACGGCGGCTCCCAGGATGACCGCGCTCGCGCCGAGGCCGGTGACGAGCGCTCGGGCGCGGCCGCCGCCGTGGCCAGGATCCGGCCGCATCAGGGCGAGCAGCGGGAACGGCAGGAAGGCGATTGCGGCGATGCCGAGATAGGCGCCGGTCCAGCCCCAGCCGGGCTGATCGGCGATGAGCAGCGCGCCGCTGCCCGCGGCGACCATGGCGGTGCGGTAGCCCCAGAGATTGGCGGCGGCGAGCGGCCCCTGCTCCGCCTGGGTCGGGGCGAGCTCGATCCGCCATGCGTCGGCGGCGACCTCCAGCGTCGTCGTCCAGAAGGCGAGCAGCACCGCGAACAGCGCCGTGATCCCGAGACTTTCGTCCGACGAGGTCAGCCCCATCACCGCCATCGAGACGAAGATGCCGAGCTGGGCCAACATGATCCAGCCGCGCCTCTTCCCCCAGAAGCGGCCGAAGCCCGGCACCTCGTAGCGGTCGAGGAGCGGCGCCCAGAGGAACTTGAAGGTCGGCAGCAGCTGCACCCAGGCGAAGAAGCCGATGACGACCAGCCCGACCTCGTGCGCCTGCAGCCTGAGCGAAAGCACGGTCGAAAACATGTAGAAGGGCAGGCCGGCGGAGAAGCCGAGCAGGACGTAGAGCGCCTGGCGGCCGACGCCCCTCGGCACGACCTGGTCCGCCGATGCGGCGCTGCTTCGTGCCTGTGACGCCATGGCCGCCCCTCGTTCCCGGCTGCGCCGCCAGCCGCTTTTCCTGTGCGCTGGTACCATGGCCGAAAGGCCTTTGGCGGCACAATGGCGACAGGTTATGGATTGGCCAACAGAAACTATGGCGGCCTGTTTCATTATTGTTACTTAATGCCGGCTGGCTGCCGCCCAGGGGGACAGATCAGATGCGCGCTTCCATATCACTGAAGTCGTGGCTTTTTTTGGGAGGGGCTTGCGCCGCGATGGCGATCGCCAGCGCCGCCTCCGCGCAGGACGCGCCGGCCGAGAGCGCGCCGCCCCCCGACGCCGCCGCGGATCAAGCCACCGAAACCGCCGATTCCGAGGAGCGGAACGTCGTCGTCACCGGCACCCGCGTCGTGCGCGACGGCTTTCAGGCGCCGACTCCGCTGCAGGTGCTGACCGAAGAGGATATCGAGAACTCCTCGCCAACCAACAACATTGCCGACTTCGTCAACCAGCTTCCCGCTTTGGCGGCATCGATCCGCCCATCCAACTCGCGCCTCGAGCTCAGCAACGGCCAGGCGGGCATCAACGCCCTCAATCTGCGCAGCCTTGGCACGGTCCGCACGCTGGTGCTGGTCAACGGGCGACGGTCGGTCGGCTCGACCGCGAACGGCATCGTCGACGTGAACACGATTCCGCAATCGCTGGTCCAGCGGGTCGAGGTCGTCACCGGAGGCGCTTCGGCCGCTTACGGTTCGGACGCGGTCGCGGGCGTGACCAACTTCATCCTCAACACCCAATATGAAGGACTGAAGCTGGAGGCCGATATCGGCGTGACCGAGCGTGGCGACGGGTTTAACTACTCGGGGGCCGTTACCGGCGGGCTGACCTTCGCGGGCGGCCGCGGTCGCCTCATCGTGGCGGGCGAGATCGCCCGTACCGACGGCATTTTCTCTGTCGATCCAGGCGAGCGCGACTGGAACCACACCGGCTTCGTGCGCATCCAGAATCCGGCCTGGCCGGCCGACGCCACGGCGCCGCGCTACCTGATCAGGACCCAGGTCGGGCAGGCGAACTCGACTCCGGGCGGGCTTATCACTCAATCGCTCGGCGGCACGACCAATCGCCTGTGCGGAATCTATTTCGGCCAGGCCGGGTCGGTGAACCAGTACCAATACGGCGCCTTGACCTTCCCTTCGCCCACCTGCTCGACAGCGACGAGCAGCAGCCCGTCGCTGAACCAGGGTGGCGACTGGCGGATCAACGATACCGGCCGCCGCATCGGCCTCAACCCCGAAGAAGACCGCTACGGCCTGTTCGGCCGGCTGAGCTTCGACGTCACCGACGGCGTCAGGCTGTTCGCCGAGGCGTCGTACAACCGGCAGGAAACCCTGTTCAACGCCGGCCCAAATTTGATGACCGGTCTTTCGATCGCCGCCTCGAACTGCGGCAATGGCGCGACCGCCCCGACGACGTGCAACGCGTTCCTCTACAACACGCTTGGCCCGGCGCGGCTGGCCGGCATCACCGGCGTGACGCTGGCCACCAGCGGCGCCGACCTGCCGTTCCGCGGATCGAACAACGAGCGCAAGGTCCAGCGCTACCTGATCGGAGCCGAGGGCGACTTCGAGTTGTTCGGAAGGTCGGCGAGCTGGGACGTCTACGGCCAGTACGGGCGGGCGGACCTGCACGAGCAACTGATCAACATCCAGCAGACCGTGCGAAGGAACAATGCGCTCGCCGCGGTGTTCGCGCCGGCCGGCAACCCCGCCGGTCTCCCGGCCGGGTCGATCCAGTGCTCGATCAACGTCGATGCGAACACGGCGAACGACGATCCCGCCTGCCGCCCGCTCAACCTGTTCGGCCTCGGAGTCTCCGATCCGGCCGCGATCGATTACATCCTGGGCGATCCGTATCGCGACCAGGTGCTCGAACAGACGGTTGTGGGCGCCAACTTCTCCTTCACGCCGTTCGCGACCTGGGCGGGCGACGTCAGCGTCGCGGTCGGCGCCGAGTACCGCAAGGAGGAGATCGACGGGTTCGTGCCCACCGAGTTCCAGCCGATCTTCAACCCGGCGACGGGCGCGTCGACGAGCGTCTGGTCGGTCGGCAACTTCCGTCCGAGCCAGGGCAGCTACAACGTCAAGGAAGCCTATCTCGAAACTGTCGTCCCGCTCGGTTTCGGCCTCGAATTCAACGGAGCGATCCGCGGAACCGATTATTCGACTTCGGGCTTCGTCACGACCTGGAAGCTCGGCGCGACCTGGCAGCCGATCGACGACATCCTGATCCGCGTGAACCGTTCGCGCGATATCAGGGCGCCCAACCTCAACGAGCTCTATCAGGCGGGCACCGCCAACACCTCGACGGTCACGAACCCCTTCTTCCCGGGAGCCGGCCCGGGCACCGGCACCTACGGCGCGAACATCGCCTATCTCGGGACCATCACCGGGAACCTGAACCTGCGGCCCGAAAAGGCGGATTCGTGGAACCTCGGCGGCGTTCTCGCGCCTCGCTTCCTTCCCGGCTTCTCGATTTCCGCCGATTATTGGCGAGTCAGGGTAAGGGACGCGATCGACAGCCTCAGCGCGGACGACATCGTCAATCGCTGCTTCGAGGGGCTGGCCGACTTCTGCGCGGCGATCACCCCCGATCCCGCCAATCCTGCGCGCGTCCTCATTGCGCGCCAGCCAGTCAATTTCTCAAGCATTCTGATGCGAGGGCTGGACTTCGAAGTGGCGTACCGCAGGCGGCTCGGGAACGGGAACATCTCCTTGCGCGGTCTGGCGACACGTTACCTCGAAAACACCGTGACCACCGGTGTGCCGGGCTTCACGCCGCTCAACTCCGTAGGAACGCTCGGTGTCGGCACCGGCACCCAGTCGATCACCCCGAAGTGGATTTATCGAATCAGCGCGGCCTACGACACTGAGGATTTCACGCTGACCGCCGTGGCGCGCGGGGTGAGCGACGGCCGCTACGACGCAACCGGCATCGAGTGCGCGACCGGCTCCTGCCCGGTCTCGACCAACCAGTTCCCGACCTACGAGGACAACAGCATCGGGGGCGCGACCTACGTCGACGTCAACGCCACGTTCAAGTTCGACGCCTTTGGCGGCAGGAACGGGGAGTTCTTCGTGAACGTCACCAACCTGTTCGACGCCGACCCGATTTTGCTGCCGGAAACGGGTCTCGCCGCCAACAGCACCTACAGCGATCTGCTCGGACGCTCCTTCCGGGTCGGCGTCCGCCTGCGGGTGCGGTAGGGGAGCGAGCCCTGCGCGGGCGGGTTCGAGGGCCGCGAGCTTCCGGTTGGCGCGCCTGACAAGGCGGCCCGGCACTGAGGGCGAGAAATGAGTCATTTCCATCTGCGGGACGGGGTGACCCATTGCGAGGACGTCCCCCTGCCGGCGATCGCGCGGGCGGTCGGCACGCCCGTATTCGTCTATTCGGCCAATGCGATGCGGAGCCAGGCGCGCGCTTTGCGTGCCGCGCTTTCTTCCCTGGAGGATCCGCTCATCGCCTATGCCGTCAAGGCCAACCCCAATATCGCCGTTCTCACCACGCTCGCGGCGGAAGGGCTCGGCGCCGATGTCGTGTCCGGCGGAGAGTATCGCCGGGCGCAGGCGGCCGGAATCGCCCCCGACAGGATCGTGTTCTCCGGCGTCGGCAAGACCGCCGAGGAGATGCGGCTCGCGCTCGGCGGCGGCCTTTGCCAATTCAACCTCGAATCCTTCCCCGAGGCCGAGATGCTTTCGCAGATCGCGCTGTCGATGGGCCGGACCGCGCCGGTGGCCTTTCGGGTCAATCCCGACGTCGACGCCGGCTCTCATGCGAAGATCTCGACCGGCGCCGCCCACAACAAGTTCGGAATTCCGATCGACGAGACGCCGGCCGCCTGCACGGCGCTGCGAAGCCTGCCGGGGCTGGAGCTCAAGGGCCTGGCGGTGCACATCGGCAGCCAGCTCACCAGCCTCGCGCCGCTGGAGACGGCGATCGCCAGGCTCGGCGCGACGATCGCGCAGCTGCGCTCGCAGGGGCATGAAATCACCACGGCAGACCTCGGCGGCGGCCTCGGCATCCAATATGATTCAGCGCTGCCGCCGCCGCCGAGCGTGGAGGATTATGGGGCGATGGCGGCGCGCCTGACCCGCGGCTGGGACGTGCGGCTGATCTTCGAGCCGGGCCGGCTGCTCGTGGGAAGCGCGGGCGTGTTGCTGACCGAGGTGATCCGCGTCAAAGCCGGCTCGAAAAACCCGTTCGTGATCGTCGATGCCGCCATGAACGATCTCGTGCGGCCGAGCCTCTACGATGCGTGGCACGAGATCGGCGCGGTCTCGCCCAAAGGCGAGCGGATGATCGCCGACGTGGTCGGCCCGGTTTGCGAGAGCGGTGACGTGTTCGCGGTGGCCCGCCGGCTGGACCGGGTCGAGGCCGGCGACCTGATGGTCATCCATGGCGCGGGCGCTTATGCCGCCACGATGGCCGGGACCTACAATTCGCGGGCGCTGGCGCCGGAGGTGCTCGTCGATGGCCGCGATTGGGCGGTGATCCGGCCACGGCGCGAAAGCGAGGCGTTCCTCGCCGATGAAGACGTACCGGCCTGGCTGAAGCGGGCCGGATAGAAACGATGCTTCAGGACACCGGCCAGTCCCGTCTCGGCGTCAACGCGCATCTCCTCGACGTTCCGGGTGGCCGCTGGCGGCTCAATACGCCGAGCCTGATCGTCGATCTCGACCTGATGGACGAGAATATCGCAAGGATGGCGCGGCTCTGCGGAGAGAGCGCGATCGCGCTGAGGCCGCACGCCAAGACCCATAAGTCGATCGAGATCGCCAGACGCCAGCTGGCCGCCGGCGCGATCGGTATCTGCTGCGCCAAGCTGGGCGAAGCCGAGGTCTTCGCGGCCGGCGGAATCGAATCCATCCTCGTCACCTCGCCGGTGGTGAGCCAGGAAGGCGGCCGGCGACTGGCGGCGCTCAACCAGCTCTGCCCGGACCTCATGGCCGTCACCGATTGCGCGGCGAATGTGGAACTCCTCTCCAGTGCCGGCGCGGCCTCCGGCAGGCGGCTCAAGGTGGTGATCGACCTTGACGTCGGGCAGCACCGCACCGGCATCGCGCCGGGCGACGGCGCGCTCGCGCTCGCTCGAATGATCGGCGCCGCGCCCGATCTCGGCCTGGCCGGCATTCAGGGCTATGCCGGGCATCTGATGCATGCCGGCGACCGGCGCGAGCGTGAGGCCGGGACCCTGGCCGTGATGGATATGCTCGCGCGCATGCGCGCGGCGCTCGAAGCGCAGGGCCACGCCTGCCCGATCGTGACCGGCGGCGGCACCGGCACGTTCGATCTGGATCCGCGTGCCGGCGTGCTCACCGATCTGCAGGCAGGGTCCTATTTGTTCATGGACGCCCAATATGAAGACGTCTGGGAGACGGCCGGCGAGCGAGCGCCGTTCGGCACTTCGCTGTTCGTGCAGACGACGGTGATCAGCGCGAACTTTTCGGGACTGGCGACCACCGATGCCGGCCTCAAGGCATTCGCCGCGGACGCGGGACCGCCGCGGATCGTCGGCGGGGCGCCCGATGGCGCGCGCTACCTGTTCTTCGGCGATGAGCAGGGCAGGCTGGAGTTCAGTGCGGGGCGCGGGCTCAAGGCCGGCGCGACGATCACCTGCGCGGTCCCCCACTGCGATCCCACGGTTAATCTCTACGATCACTACCATGTCGTCAGGGGCGATACGCTGATCGACATCTGGCCGATCGACGCACGCGGCCGCTCGCAATGACCCCCTCCCTGAAGCGTCAGTCATAGCCCCATCCTATGCCGCCCGAGCGCTTTGATGTGACACCCGCGGCCGGCCGCCGTTAGTCTGGAGCGCAACGCAGGGAAACGCCTTCAATGCTCGATCGCCGCTCATTCCTGCTTGGCTCGGCCGCGACGGCGGCGCTTCTGCCGGCCGCCCGACTCACTCCCGCGGTGCCTGTGTCGCGCGCACGTCAGGTGGCGGCCGCAGGCCTGTCGGCGCCTGTCGAGATCATCGACGATCCATACGGCGTCCCCCATATCCGGGCCCGCTCGATCCCCGACGCCTTTTTCGGCCAGGGCTATGTCGTCGCGCGCGACCGCCTGTTCCAGATCGATCTGGCGCACCGGCGCGAGCTGGGGCGGCTGGCCGAAGCGTTCGGGCCCGAGTTCGCCGCCCATGACGCCGCGGCGCGGCTGTTCCTGTTTCGAGGCGACCTGGACGCGGAGCTGGCGGACGTGCCGGACAACCTCATCGCCTGCGCGCGCGCTTACGTCGCCGGGATCAATGCCCGAATCGACGAGGTGCTGGCCGAGCCCGCCCTGCTGCCGCTGGAATATGGCCTCCTCGGCGTCCGTCCGCTGAAATGGGACCTGCGGGAGCTGGTGCTGGCCCGCGGCGGCGGATTCGACAGCGTTGAGAATGAGATTCGCCGCGCCCGCCTCGCCGGCATGGGGTTGCTCGAGCTCGATGCGGTGATGGCGCCCTTGCGGCCGGCCTGGACGCTCCGGGTGCCCGAAGGCCTGGACGCGGCGGCGGTGTCGGAAGCGGACCTGGGTGTGCTTCGTCTGGGCGGCCTGCCCTTCGGTTCGCTCGTTCCGGCCCCGGACCCGTCCCCGACGAGCGCCAACGACCGCGTCGATGCGGGCAGCAATGCCTGGACGATCGCTCCGGCCCGAAGCGCGACCGGGCGGCCGATCCTGGCCAACGACCCGCATCTCGGGATCGGCGGCTTCGGCCCGCGCCACGTCGCCCATTTGAGCGCGCCAGGGCTGGATGTGATCGGCGGCGGTTCGCCCGGCCTGCCGGGGATCATGCAGGGCCATACCGACCGCTTCGCCTTCGGCCGCACCAATTTCCATATCGATCAGGAGGATCTGTTCGTCCTGGAGCTGCATCCCGACGATCCCGAGCGTTACCGCCATGGCGGCGGCTGGCGCCGGTTCGAGCGCGTCGAGGCGTCCATCCCGGTCAAGGACGCCGCGCCGCTTGCCGCGACCCTGCGCTATGCCTCGCAGGGCCCGGTGGTCTCGCACGATCCCGCGCGGCGCCGCGCCACCGCGCTGGCCGCGATCGAGCTGCAGCCGGGCGCCAGCGGGGCGTTCGCGATGATCGCGATCAACCTGGCTCGGGATTGGGCGAGCCTGCGCGACGCCGCCTTTCGCTTCCATCCGTCGCCGACCAATTTCCATTATGCGGACGTTGACGGGAACCATGGCTGGCAGGTGATCGGCTTCGTTCCGATCCGCCGCGCCGGCGACGGCCTGATGCCGGTGCCCGGCGACGGCCGCTACGACTGGACCGGAAGGCGCGACTTCCGCTCGCTGCCGAGCGAATATAATCCGGCCCAGGGCTGGTTCGCCTCGGCCAATCAGAACAACCTGCCCGAGAATTGGCCCCGCGACCGCATTCCGGCCTTTTCCTTCCGCGATCCCTATCGCTACCGGCGGATCGCCGAAACGCTGTCGGCGCAGCCGAGGCACCGGCTCGCCGACAGCGTCGCGCTCATGCACGACACCCTCTCCACCCCGGCGCGACAGCTCGTCGCGCTGCTTCCTGTACGAGGCTCTGCCGAAGCCGAGCCGGCCCTCGCGATGCTGCGGGGCTGGGATGGGCGACTCGACGCCGACAGCGGCCAGGCTGCTCTCTACCAAATACTCTGGCGAGAGCTCGGCAACCGAATCCTCGCCGCGATCGTGCCCGAGCGGGCGCGCGAGCTGGTCGATGAGATCGCGCCCTCGGTGCTGCTCGGACTGCTCGCCCGGCCCGACCGGCGGCTCGGCCCCGATCCGGCCGCGGCCCGCGATGCCCTGTTCGACGCCGCGCTCGCCGCCGCCTGGACGCAAGCCCGCGAACAACTCGGGCCGGATCCCGCCGCCTGGCGCTGGGGAGCCCTGCACCAGGTTCGAATCCAGCATCCGCTGTGGCGCATTCCCGCCATCGCCGCGGCCTTTCCGCCGATCGAGGGCGAAGAATCGGGGGGAGATTCATACACCGTCATGGCGCGCTGGCTGCGCCGCGCTCCGGCCTGGCAGGTCAGCGGCGGCGCCAGCTACCTGCAGGTGATCGACGTCGGCGCCTGGGACAATTCGCTGATGCTCAACCTGCCGGGCAACTCCAACGATCCCCGCTCACCCCATTATCGCGACCTGTATTCCCCCTGGATAAGGGGTGAAATGCAGCCGATGCTGTTCAGCCGGGCCGCCGTCGACGCTCGCGCCGCGGGCCGCACCATCCTCCGCCCCTGACGCGAAGGCTCAGCGGGCCAGCGCCTCGCACAACCGGTCGACCGCAAGCGCCATCCGGGACTCCGCCGTGTCGCGGTTGGAGACATCGTTCCGCACGCCGCGGGTCTCCGTGTTGAAGGCGAGGAGGCTGCCGGCGCGCTGGTCCGGGCAAAGGCTGAGATAGGCTCGGAAGCCGTTCTGATCGCCATTATGGCCGACGAACCGGACCGGGCCGCCCTCGTCGACGAAGAAGGACAGGCCGCTCTGCGTGGTCCGGGCCATCCGCCCTTGCGTGAAATCGTCGCCCGCGGCGATTTGCGGCCGCCACATCTCCTCGAGCGAGGATCTCCGGAGAACGAGGTCATAGTCCGCCCGCCGCGCCGGATCGCCGATCAGGAAGGCCGCATATTTCGCCATGTCGGTCATCGGCGCGTTGAGGCCGCCGTTCGACACGGTCACGCCGGTGTCGCCGTCGAACGGCGCCGCGACCCGCCGGCCGTCGCGGATATAGTAGCTGTGCGAACGGTGCCGCAGCAAATGCGGCGGCGTGCGATCGAAATAGCTGGCGTGCATGCCGAGCGGGCGCAGGATGTTCTTGTCGACATAGACTTCGAAATCCTCGCCCGTGAGCCGCTCGATCACCTGCCCGAGATAAACGATTCCGGGATTGGAATAGCTGAAGCGCGAGCCGGGGCGGAACTGAACCTGCGTATAGGGCAGCATCGCCTCGAGCTGGGCCCAGCCGGGCGGCTCGAACGGCTGCCATTCCTGGTCGCGCCAGGGCCAGGTGCCGCCGCGAAAGCCCGCGCTGTGGCTCATCAGCTGCCTCAGCGTGATCGCGCCCGTGTCGCCGAACGGATTGTGCACCCGGGCGAGCTCCGGCACGTAGCGGACGATCGGGTCGTCCAGCGCCAGCAGCCCGCGGTCGCGCAGCTGCATGATCGCGATCCCGGTCATCGTCTTGGTGATCGAGGCCCAGTGATAGATCGTCCGCGCGTCGACGGGAACATGGGCGTCGGCGTCCTGCTCGCCGAGATGATCCGCGGCAATCGTGCGCCCGTCCCGAACGAAATAGAAGCTGCTTCCGACGATGCCCGATCGCCGCATCTCGGCACGATGAAGCTGACGGAAATCGCCCAACGCTGCATCGAACGCGCGCTCGCCGGCCACGGCCGGGCTCGCGGCCAAGCAAGCGGCGAGCAGGAACGCAGCGGCGAACCGACCGGGCATGGCGATCTTGCTCCCCTCCATCGCGACACGCTGCGCTCGTGGGCGCCGCCATCGCATAGGCGATTGCTCGCGCCCGCGCCATCCGCGCCAGCGGCGCAATTCATGACGGAAATGGCGGAGCGGGAGGGATTCGAACCCTCGATACGGTTTTGCCGTATACTCACTTTCCAGGCGAGCGCCTTCGACCACTCGGCCACCGCTCCGCATGCACTGGAACGCGCCCATCTAGTGGGCGCCAGGCGCTAGGGCAAGCTGACCTCGATCTGCCTTGCGAGGGCGATATCCTTCCCGGTCACGCCGCCGTCGCTGTGCGTGGAAAGGAGGATTTCGACGCGGTTCCAGACGTTGCTCCAGTCGGGGTGATGGTCGGCCTTCTCGGCCGCGAGCGCGACCCGGGTCATGAAAGCGAAAGCTTCGCTGAAATCGGCGAATCGGAAGCTTTTGGCGATGCCGTTCCGCCTCGCGTCGAAGGTCCAGCCGGCGAGCCCGCCCAGCGCCTCGTCCCGCTCGCTCTCGCTCAACACGCCCACGGCTCTTCCTCCTTCGCCTGCTCCCCTTTATGCCGTCACGAATGGGGATGGGTCAAACCTACGCGCCGGACGCGGCGGCGATCGAGCGGCTCGCGGAGAGCGCGATCGCGCGGATGCCGGATCGCTTCCGCGCCCATCTCGCCAATGTCGTGCTCCGGGTCGAGGAGTTCGCCGACGACGAGGTGCTGGCTTCGCTCGGCATCGAGGACCCGTTCGAGCTTTCCGGCCTCTATAGCGGCCGCTCGTTGCGCGAGGAGAATAGCTGGGCCTCGGGCGAGCTTCCGCCGATGATCCACCTCTACCGCCGGGCGCTGCTCGACGAGTGGGTGGAGACGGAGGTGAGCCTCGAGGCGCTGATCGCCCACGTCATCGTTCACGAAGTCGGCCACCATTTCGGCTTCTCCGATGCCGACATGCACGCCATCGAGGAGCAGGTCGGTTGAATTTGCCACTGCAGCTCGACGGAATCGCTTGCCGTCGCGGCGGCCGGCTGCTGTTCGAAGAGCTGAGCCTGAAGCTCGAGGCCGGCGAGGCGGCGCTCGTCACCGGCCCGAACGGCGCCGGCAAATCGAGCCTGATCCGCGTCGCCGCGGGGCTGCTCCGGCCTGTCGCCGGCGCCGTCCATCGCGGCGAGGCCGCCTTGGCCGACGAGCATCTCGCGCTGGACGAACGACAGCCGCTCGGCTCCGCGCTCGCCTTCTGGGTGAATGACGCCGCGCCCGGCATCGAGGCGATGGGGCTCGCGCATCTCATCCAGGTGCCGGTGCGGATGCTGTCGGCCGGGCAGCGCAAGCGGGCGGCGCTTGCGCGGGTGATTGCGAGCGCGGCGCCGCTCTGGCTGCTCGACGAACCCGGCAACGGCCTCGACGCCGACGGGCTCGACCGGCTCCGGGCGGCGATGGCCGGCCACCGCGCCGGCGGCGGCGCCATCCTCGCGGCATCGCATCAGCCGCTCGGTCTCGACGGCGCCCGCGCGGTGGCGATCGGATGACCAACCTGATTCTTCGCGAGTTGCGGCTGGCGGCCAGCGGCGGCGCGGCCATGCTTCCGCTCGTCTTTTTTCTGCTCGTGGCGACCCTGCTCCCCTTCGCCGTCGGCCCGGACGCGACGCTGCTGGCCCGGACCGGCGGCGGCGCTCTGTGGATGGCGGCCTTGCTCGCCGCCTTGCTGCCGGTCGACCGTCTGGTCGAGCCCGACCGGGCCTCGGGCGTGCTCGACCAGCTCGTCCTCGAGGGCATCGGCGAGGAGAGCGTCGCCGTGGCCAAGCTCGTCGGCCATTGGCTGAGCTTCGGACCGCCGCTGATGCTCGCCGCGTTGCCGGCTGCGGCCCTGATGAAGCTGCCGCAGGCGGTGCTGGTCCGGCTGGAGCTCGGGCTGCTGATCGGCACGCCCGGGCTGGCCGCGCTCACCTTGGGAGTCGGCGCCCTCACCGCCGGCCTCAGGCGAAGCGGCGCGCTGGCCGGGCTGCTGATGCTGCCGCTGGCCGTACCGCTGCTCATCTTCGGCGCCGGCTTCGTCGAGCGCGGCAACGAGGCCGGAGCGCTGCAATTGCTCGGCGCGGTGTCGCTGCTCCTGGTTGCCGGCGCGCCGTTCGTCGCCGGCGCCGCGATCAGGGCAGGGCGGGACTGAGGACAGTTACCGGGGACAGTTACGAATAGCTGTCCCCATTCGACCAGCGGGCGAAGATCGCGGTCGGGAGGAGCAGGCCGCGCGCCTCTTCCCGCACGGCCATGTCTCCGCATTCGACCCTGCCGCCGAGCTCGGCCAGCGCCTGGCCGAGCAGCTCGCCGATGGCCAGGGCCGACATTCGGACCGCATAGACGGTGAGGACGAGGAAGCGGCTCTTCGAGTCGAGCAATTTGCGGCAGTCGGCGACCAGGCCGGGCAGCCCCTCCTCCAGCCGCCAGATCTCGCCGGCCGGACCGCGGCCGAATTTGGGCGGATCGAGGATGATGCCGTCATAGCGGCGTCCGCGCCGGACTTCGCGGGCGGTGAATTTGGCGGCGTCGTCCACCAGCCAGCGGATCGGCAAGTCGGCCATTCCCGAAAGCGCGGCATTGCCCTTGCCGCCCTCCACCGACTTCTTCGAGGCGTCGACATGGGTCAGCCGCGCGCCCTTGGCGGCGAGGGCGAGGGTGCCGACGCCGGTATAGCCGAACAGGTTCAGCGCCTCGCTTCCCTCGTCGAGCCGCTCGCGCATCCAGGCCCATTGCGGCGCCATGTCGGGGAAGAAGGCGAGGTGGCGGAACGGGGTGGCCTGGGCGCGGAAGCGGACCTCTTCCCAGGAGAGCTCCCAGCCGTCGCGCGGCACCGGCCGGGCGAATTGCCAGCGGCCGCCGCCTTCCTCGTCCGAGCCCGGGATGAACTCGCCGTCCGAGTCCCAATCGGCCGAGGCCGGCGCCCACATCGCCTGCGGCTCGGGCCGGATGAAGCGGTAGCGGCCGTAACGCTCCAGCTTTCTTCCATGGCCGGAGTCGATCAGGCCGTAATCGGCCCAGGGCTCGGCGACCAGCGTGGAAAGGGTCATGCCGCCTTGGCGAGCTTGCCGCCGACGCTGGCCAGAGCGCGCGGGCCGGCGAGCATCATCGTACCCGCCGCCCTGACCTCGTCGAGGGTCGCCGAGTCCAGCCGCGCGACGATCTCGGCCGGTTCGACCAGCCGGCCCTCGCGGAGCAGCCGGTTGGCGACGTAGCTTGCCTGGCCCCAGCAGCTTTCCAGGCTCATCATCATCCCGGCCTTGGCGAGCGCCCGGGCGCGGGCCAGCTCGGCGGCGCTCAGCTCCCGCGCCGTCCCGGCCAGCACCCGTTCCGCCTCCTCATAAGCCCAGCCGAGCTGGTCGCTGGCGCAGGCGAGATACACCCAGAACATGCCGCAATCGCTGAAGCTCTGGGCGGCCGCGGAGACCGTGTAGGCGAGCCCCTGCTCCTCGCGCAGCGCCTGGAACAGTCGCGAGGAGGCGCCGGTGCCGGCGACGTCGGCGAAGAGCTGGGCCGCGTAGGCATCGGCATCGCCCCAGGCGGGCGCGGGCATGGCGAAGGCGAGATGCGCCTGCGTGCCCTTGCGGCGCTCGACCCGGCGGCCGCCGGCGAAGCGGCCGGGCTCGAGCCCGACCGCTTCGCTCGGCTTCATGTCGCCGAAAGCGGCCTCGGCGAGATCGACGAGCCGGTCATGCTCGAGCTTGCCGGCGGCGACCAGGATCAGCCGCCCCGGCGTATAGTGATCGGCGAGCCAGGCGCGGAGGTCGTCCACGACGATCGCGGCGACGCTCTCTTCGTTGCCGAGCACCGATCGGCCCATCGCCTGGCCGGGGAAGGCGGCCTCCTGGAGATGATCGAAGACGAGATCGCCGCCAATGTCGCGCGCCTCCCACAGCTCCTGGATCACCACCTTCTTCTCGAGCTCGAGATGCTTCGCCTCGAAATGCGGGCGGCGGACGAGATCGGCGATCAGGCCGACGCCCAAGGGCAGATCGGCGCTCAGCAGGCTCGCATAGAAAGCGGTGAGCTCGCGGTCGGTCGAGGCGTTGAGGTCGCCGCCGACATCCTCGACCGCTTCGCTGATTTCGCGCGCCGAGCGTCCGCCGGCGCCCTTGAACACCATATGCTCGAACAGATGGGCGAGGCCGTTCAGCCGCGCCGTCTCGTGCCGGGAGCCGGTTTCGGCATAGAGGCCGACCGCGACCGTCTCGACGCTTCGCATCGGCCGCGAAGCGACGCGAAGGCCGTTGGCGAGGGTGGTAAGCTGCATCATCAGAACGGGGACTATCCGGATTATCAGTTAAGTCGAAACCACTCCGTTCGCCCCGAGCCTGTCGAAGGGTTTTCCCTCCTTTCGGCTTGGAAAGAAAAAGGGCTTCGACAGGCTCAGCCCGAACGGGTTGAGGGTGCTTGCGGCCGATTTACGCGCTCAGGGCTCCGGCGGCAAATCGCGTTTGCGCCGGCCGCGCAGGGCGAGGACATAGATGATCGCGGCGGCTGCGGCGAAGAAGAACCATTGCCAGGCGTAGACCAGGTGGTTGTTGGGGATCGATTCGATGCTCGCCGGGGCGCTTGGGGCGAGCGGCGGGACGGCGGTGGCGGCGGTCAGGACGATCGGCCCGTCCGCCTCGACCGCGCCGAGCCGGCCGGCGACGATGCCGCTCACCGACAGCCGCCGGGCCGCGTCGGGACGATTGGCCCAGCCGGCGTTGATCCTGAGCCGCCCGGCCAGCCCGGTGGCGCCGGGCCGGCAGGGGATGAGATAGGCCTGCCCGACCGAGTCGCCGGCGCTGCGCCCGGCGCGGACCTCGGGCCGGACGTTATCGGCATGGCAGGTCACCAGCGCGCGGCGGAAAGCGAGCGGCGGCAGCGGTCCGGAGCGCTCCAGAAGGGGGTCGAGATCGACCGCGGGCATGCTCGCGGCCGCCGCATATTGGGCGAGCAGTCGCTCTTTCCATTCGGCCCGCCGCAGCTGCCAGAGCCCGAGCGCGGTCATCGTCAGGACGGCCGCGGCGACGACGATCGTCGGGATCAGCGGAAGCCGCTTCATTCGCCGTCCCGCAGGCGACCCTCACGCGCCCGATGTCTATATTCGAGCGCAAGCAGCAGCCCTTTCGACAGCCGCAGCAGGCCGACGGTGAGGATCGCGGTCAGCGGCAGCCACAACAGGACGTGAAGCCACCAGGGCGGCGACATGCTGAGCTCCAGCGCGATGGCGAGCGCCACCACGATCCCGCCGACGATGAAGATCAGAAAGGCGGCCGGCCCGTCGCCGACGTTGAAAGCCTCGAAATCCAGCCCGCAGGCCCGGCATTTCGGCGCGAAGGCGGCGAGGCCGGCGAACAAGGTCCGGTTGCCGCAGTGGGGGCAGAGGCCGCGAAGCGCGACATCCACGGGGTGCGGGCTCTTCACCGGCTGAACCGGAAAGGCTTTGAAGAGGCTGGCTTCATGCGGGAGACTATGCTTGCCTTCTGTTCGAGGGTCCACCGGCGGCAATTCCTTACCGCTTACGATCCCGGCCGGACGAGGCCAAGCGGCAAGGAGGGGTTATGACGGGTCTTCCGACGAGCGGGCTCAAGGCGGCGGCCGGCCTTGCCGCCATGCTGCTCGCCATTCCGGCGGGTGCGATGCTGATCCAGGAGGGCGGCTGGACGAACGGGCAGCCGGCAATCCAGACCGGCGACATGCTGCTCGAAGGCTGCGTCAGGCCGGGCGTCGAATCCTCGTGCAAGGTGCTGGGCGCGCGGACTCAGCCGGCGAACGATTATCTTATGCGTCCCGCCGGGCCGGCGGTCATCACCGATTACGGCATGACCGGCGCGAACCCGGTGCCGGCCTATGATCGCCCGATCGTCGTTATCGCCCGTCCTGTGGAAGGGCGGGCGCGGATTTGCGGCGGACCCGCGATCCGGGTGACCAACTGGCGCTACAGCGCGGATTCGCCGCCCTGTCCCGCGCGCGATCCGTCCCCGTTCGACTAGAATCGAGCGCGGCGAAGGCGGCCGCTTTAATGATATTCCGCGCCCCAGCCGCCCCAGACGTAGATGCACAGGAACAGGAACAGCCAGACGACGTCGACGAAATGCCAGTACCAGGCCGCCGCCTCGAAGCCGAAATGCTGCTGCGGCCTGAAATGGCCCTTATAGGCGCGGACCAGGCAGACGATCAGGAAGATGGTGCCGACGATGACGTGGAAGCCGTGGAAGCCGGTCGCCATGAAGAAGGTCGAGGTGTAGATATTGTCTTTGAAGCCGAACGGCGCATGGGCATATTCATAGGCCTGGATGCTGGTGAACAGCATGCCGAGCCCGATCGTGCACCACAGCCCCTTGATCAGGCCCTCGCGATGGCCGTTGATCAGCGCATGATGCGCCCAGGTGACGGTGCAGCCCGAGCAGAGCAGGATCAGGGTGTTGAGCAAGGGCCATCCGAACGGATCGAGCACGTGCATGCCCTCGGGCGGCCAGGTGCCGCCGACCGCCTCGACCGTCGAGGGGAAGAGCGACGCGTTGAAATAGGCCCAGAACCAGGCGACGAAGAACATCACCTCCGACGCGATGAACAGGATCATGCCGTAGCGCAGGTG
>Ga0190274_10000331_pt1 | contig 29525 bp, 24 predicted proteins | sample Popmic531T_FD_133002 | JGI IMG/M metagenome (GOLD analysis project Ga0190274, IMG submission 133002) | Populus adjacent soil microbial communities from riparian zone of Yellowstone River, Montana, USA - 531 T | ecosystem: Environmental > Terrestrial > Soil > Riparian zone | place: USA: Montana... | reverse complement strand
GCTCTACCTGAAGCGGGCGATCGTCGGCGGCTTCGAGGACGTCTACGAGTTCGGCAAGTTCTTCCGCAACGAGGGGATGTCGCCCCAGCACAACCCCGAGTTCACGATGCTGGAGATGTTCGTCGGCGGCGCCGACTACGAAGGCGTGATGCGCTTCATCGAGACGCTGGTCTCGAGCGTGGTCGAGGCGGTGATGGGGACGACCAAGGTGATGCGCGACGGGCGGGAGATCGACTTCGCGGCGCCCTGGCCGCGGGTGCGGCTGCGCGACGAGCTGCTTCGCGAGACCGGACTCGACATCTACGAGGCGAGCCGCGACGAGCTGGCCGAGGCGGCGGGCGACGACGTCGACGAGAACGACGACTGGGCCGGGGTGGTCGACACCCTGCAGGGGAAGCTGGTCGAGCCGAAGCTGATCCAGCCCACCTACATCGTCGACCTGCCGATCGACATCTGGCCGCTGGTCAAGGTGCACGAGGAGAGCCCACGGATCTGCGAGGCCTTCGACGGGATCGTCGCCGGGATGGAGATCGTCGGCGGCGGCACCGACCTCAACGACCCGGTCGAGCAGCGGGTGCGCTTCATCAAGCAGCGCGAACGCCAGGAAACGGGAGCGGAGGCCGATCCCCATCCCCACGACGAAGAGTTCGTGCGGGCGCTCGAATACGGGATGCCACCGGCCAGCGGCTGCGGGCTGGGGATCGATCGCCTGCTGATGATCATGACCGGGGCCAAGACGCTGCGCGATGTGATCATCTATCCCGCGATGCGCGAGGTTGCGGCCGAGTCCTGAGCCGTTAGGGTGGGCGCATGGCGGTGAAGCTCCACAGGTGCTCGGCGATGTTCGCGAAGCTCGACGCCCACCCTTGCTGGAAGGTGCAGAAGGCGCTCGACGAGCAGGGGATCGAGTACGAGGTCGTGAAGGGGCCGCTGCGCCCCGGCAAGCGCGAGGAGCTGGAGCGGATCTCCGGCCAGCGCAAGTACCCGACGATCGAGTTCGAGGACGGCCACAGCTACCGCGCCGAGTCCAAGGAGATGGCGGAGACGATCCGCGCCGGCGAGCTGCTCAGTCAGTAGCCGGGCTCAGGAGGTCGAGCGCAGCAGGCCGCCGTCGATCGGGATGACGGCGCCCGTGATGTAGGCGGCACGCTCGGAGGCGAGGAAGGCGACGAGGTCGCCGTACTCCTCGACCGTGCCGAGTCGGCCCGCCGGCACTTCCTGCTGTGCGGCGGCTTCCACCCGCTCGATCGAGCCGCCCAGTTCGGCCATGCGGTCGGTGGCGAAGCGGCCGGTCGCGACCGTGTTGACCGTGATCCCGTCGCCGGCGACCTCCCGCGCCAGCGTCTTAAGGAAGCCGACGGCGGCCATCCGGTGGGCGTTGGAGAGGTTGAGCACCGGGTTGATCTCGATCGTGGTGGTGGAGCCCACGTTGACGATCCGCCCCCAGCCCCGCTCGCGCATGCCGGGAACGACTGCCGCGGCGAGGATTCGAGGCGCCAGGACGAGGGAGCGGTAGGCCCGTTCCCACTCCTCGAGCTCGTTGTCGAGCGCCCCGCCCGGCGGCGGCCCACCGCTGTTGGCGACGAGGATCTCGACCGGGCCGAGGGCCGCGGCGACCTCGCCCGGCAGCGCCGCCATCCGCTCGGTGTCGGTGGCGTCGGCGACGAACGGCGTGGCCCGCTCGCCGATCTCCGCCGCGGCGTCTTCGAGCCGCTCGAGCGAGCGGCTGGCGATCGCGACCCGGGCACCCTCCCGAGCAAGCGCCTCGGCAATGCCCCGCCCGATCCCCCTGCTCGCGCCCATCACCAAAGCGACCCGCCCCTCCAGCCCAAGATCCATGGGCCGACTCTAGCCCCGCGGCCCACCCCGAGCACGCTCAAAGCCCGTTGCGCGGGTATCGTTTTCCCCGAGCGCCCGTAGCTCAGTGGTCAACGGGTCCTTTCGGGGGCCCAAAGAGCGTCGGTCTTTCAAGCCGAAGGTCGCCGGTTCGAATCCGGTCGGGCGCATTCGCTGCTGTTCCTTGAGGTGCCGGGTTTTTCGCTTTGTAGAGGGAAAACCTTCGGTCCAGCCTCCGACCGCGGTCGGATGCCCGATAGCGCGGGGTTCGCGAGAACAGGGCGCTCAAGGCCGGATAGCCCACGGCCTACTCCGATGCTGCCTCGCCAATGAGGAGGCTTTCGTATTGGAGTTGCACACCCGACAGCAGGGGAGCGCTCTTGCCGGTGAGGGTCATCCCGGCGCGCTCGTAGAGCCTGCGGGCCGGGGTGTTCTCCCGGGCGGTCCAGACGTCGACCCGCTTGTAGCCCAGCAAGCCCGCGACGTCGAGGACATGAAGGACCAGCGGGAGCCCGACTCCGGTGCGTTGCACGGCGGGACGCACGAACACCATTGAGATGTGCAGAAGCGCTGGATCGGGTTCGCCCGCGCCGTCGTCGAACCGTCCAGGCTCGGCCAGCGCCATGCCCACGATGCCTGGTCGCAGCGCTAAGAACGGCTGGGCATCTGCGGCTGAGAGTTTCGTGCGGATGCGAGCGGTGCGCTCCGGCCCGTGCGAAACGCCACGGGCAATGTTCGCCTCGCGCCACACGCTGACAGCGGCATCAAGCTCATGGGGACGCATGCTCCGGACGTTCATCGGCGGATCGTACGCTCGGGCTGCCGAGCCGTCGCCTGACAAATTTCCGATCTGGTCCGGTTGATCTAGTTCCAAGACGGTTGCGTTGGGCCACGTCATGGTCGTCGACGAGTTGCGGCTTCGCATCCGCAGGCGAAGTCGGCCGCCCGGACGGGCGGTTGGCTGCGGCTCACGCGAGCAAGAAGCCCGCCAATCCGCGTCTTCAGCTTCGAGGAATGCACCGCTTCGCGAAGGCAGCCGGCCGCTACGAGGCGATGGTCCGCGTCTTCACCGACACCGGCCTGCGCCTTGGAGAGGTCCTGCCCCTGCGCCGCGAAGACTTCGATGGCGAGACTCTCCAGGTTCGCCGCACCGCCCACGAGGGCAGGGTCCTCGAGGGCACCAAGACCGACCACGGCGAGCCCGATGCTGGCCGCGTTGTCCCTGTTCCCGCGACCCTCGCCTGGATGCTCGAAGCCCAGATCCAGACGAACGATCCCGACTGCGATCTGCTCTTCACGACCCCAAGAGGCCGCCTCTGGCGCAAGCGCACCTCTACCGCGACCTCTGGAAGCCAGCCCAGGAAGCCTCCGGCCTAGACATCCGCCCCCATGAGTGCCGCCACAGTTACGTGACTCACCTCCGCGGCGCTGGTGTCAACGATGCAGATCTAGCGAAAATTGCCGGGCACCGGATTGAGACGATGCTGGCCCGCTATGTCCACCCGTGGGAGGCTCGTTTGGTCATGTGGTGGACGTTGTCGGTTGAGTCTGAAAAGCATTGTTAATCCTAGATATAGTTGACTGATGAAAGTGAGCAAAGTAGTCGGGGATGTAATTCGACTGTGCCGGACCGAGGGTCTGGTCTGCCGATGCGTGGTCGTTCAGGCTAACGGCAAAAGAAGTGGAAGCTTTTTCGGGGGCGCGGTGCTCCCATGACGAAGAAAAGAGAGGTTTCGCTAGAGCACGCGCGGCAAGGGCGGGAGGCAAGCGAGCGAATCTCAGACGCTTGGCTGAGGCTACTTCTAGCAATAGATCAGGGACAAAACACTGATGTGAATTCGCACCTTGAGTCGGTTATCGAGGAAGTCGAAGCCAATCTCTTACTAGCTCGAAATCTCAAAAGGGCGTCAGGCAGCGCGGGTTCCTAGCCATAGGCGCCTAAGGAGCCGGCGGCGCGCTTCTTCGTGTTCGCCGCGTTTCTCTACGCAACGCAGGGCAGGCATTGAAAAAGACGCTCACCATTCTGCAGATCGGCGATGTGCACTTCGACCAAGCGCAAGCGGGTCCCGATGTCGATGTCAAGGACCGAAAAATTTCGCCGGCCTTGATTCAAAAAGCAGCACCGCCACGACTCCGAGCTGTAATGCAGGCAATCGAGCGCCTTTGCGAGACGAAGACCCCCGACGCAGCGGTCTTTTGTGGCGACCTAACCACCAGGGGCCAGCTGCCAACCTATGTTCAATGCGTGTCCTACTTGAATCGGACCCTGGGGCTCGCTGAAGGACGATTCTGGACCATGGACGGCATTCACGCGGTGCCAGGAAATCACGACGTGGACCGGAAGCTCGCAGACCCGGCGGGCGAGGATTTTCTTCAAAAGTTCGCGCCGCTAGAAGAGACCTGGCGTGCCGAGGATCTAGACATCCTCGCCTGCGCTGCAGTACGACCGACTCAGGTCGAGGGTAGCGAAGGCGTCTTGGCGACTGTCTACAGCATCAACAGCTGTATCGGCTGTGGCGAGAAGCGCGCGCGTCAAGGTGAATTTACTGACGCCAAAGCGGCGGAATTGGAAGCCCGAAGCGAGGACGGCGATAGTGCAGCGACCGATCTCCTCTGGGAGGGTCTCGATACGCCGCTGTTTGCCGAGGACCAACTAGGCGACCTCAACGACTCCATTAATGAACTCGGCAGAAAACAACTGCCGGTGGTCGTCACCCATCACAATTTGCTGCCACAAGCAGTTCCACGTGCAGATATCTATACCGAGCTCTTCAATGGCGGAGCTGCGCGCGTACGTCTATCTGCTCATGACAGGTGGGTGCTCTATCTCCACGGACATATTCACGACGACCCGATTGAGGTTATTGAGCAGAGGTATCCAGGCGCCGGGAAGGTTCTCGCCATCTCCGCCCCTCTGCTCGAAGACGGATTCAACGTGATCTCCATCGAGTTCGGCTACGCCGACCGTCCCATGGGGGCGTCCGTGGTGCACTACCGATATGAGAAGGGGGGGGACGTTCGTCCTCGGGCTCAGCTCCGCATTGGCCTAGCATCGAAGGCTGATGAGCCGACCCAGCTGCTCGGGGACATACTGTCGGTGCTTGGCACTGGAACGAACCTTCGCTTTCGAGACGTAGAGGCAAAGCTGACGGAGCACAGGGGTAGTCAGCCTGACCGCACTGAGCTTTGCAATGCCCTCTGGGAAGCGGAGTGGGCTGGCTATCTCGCGATCAGCGAGCGCGACGATGAACCCAAGCAGTGGACGATCAGCCGGGAGGCCTTGTGAAGGAGCCATTCAGCCAGGCCCGGTGGGAGCATGATTCCGAGCATTTATTCTTCCTGCCGCGCGGACAGTTCCTCTGGCTGGAGCAAGCAAAGCCCACCTATCTGGTCGGTACTCGAGGCACCGGGAAGACCACTCTGCTGAAAGCCTTGAACTGGAAGGAGCGACTCGAGAACCGCTCGCTTCAGCGCCAGTTGCGCGAGCTGAGTGAGTCGACTGATCTGTTCAGTGCACATTGTGTTGGGGTGTACTTCAAGTTGCCCCGGGTCCAGCTTGACCTCTTTGATCAGTTCCTAGGTGAGGAAGACCCCCTTTACCCGAACGCCGTTGCCTTCTACCTCAGCTTGAACTGGGTTGACCTTATGGCAGAGGCAACTATCGGACTCTTCGAGGCGGGCGTATTCTCCTTCTCGGGAGATAAAGAGCGTGAGGTTGTTGAAACGATCTGCGACTTTTTCAGTGATACGCCTTGCGGCCAAAGATATCTAAATGTGGCCACGGTGAGAACGTTGCGTTCCCTTGCCAAGAGCCTAAGGCTCATAAGGCGCAGCTTTGAGCGCGATCTCCAGACCGGGGCTGCCGCCGGTGAACTTGCCGCAGCGTATCCACTCGGACAGCTTGCAGAGTTTGCTGATCTAGCTGGCCAAAAGATTGTTAACCATCTCCTTCCAGGGTCGAGCGGGGAACCTTGGTACTTCCTCGTTTGCATGGATGAGGGCGAGTCGCTATCGGAGTCGCAGCAGCTCGCTATCAACACTTTGATTCGCGTTGCCGAGCGTCCTGTGCTCCCGGTAGTCGCGTGCTTGTCCCTACCTAGTCCGCTTACGGGAACGGCGGGCAAGATGACTACCACGAATGCGGACGTGGATGTCATACCGATTGACAGTATGTCTCGAAAAGAGTTCCGAGAGTTTGCGGAGGGCGTCGCCTCAGTACGACTTCAGGAGGCCACTCAAAGTGACGTAGTGAAACTAAGTTTGGAGAGGCTCGTTGGGAAGCTTCAGATCAATTCACTTCTTGAGCGGATTATCAAAGCATCAATGGATCCGTGGGGGAGGGAGCTCCTCGCGGCATCTGAGGAGAATCGCGGAGTCTCGTACTTCGGTGAGGAGGGGGATGCGCCCCCGATCTACCAGACCTTTCTGGTCGAGTCCCTTGGCCTAACCCCACCATCCGAAGAGGCTGCTTCGTGGCAGGCCCGAGGGCAGAGCAGTGCCGAGATTCGAAAGAAGATGGCCGCCGCCTACCTCACGATCTGTAGTCGACTAAGAGCCAAATCTCTGTACGCCTCGGCCGGGATGATCCTGGCAATGTCGGACAAGTGCGTCCGGGACTTTCTGTGGCAGATGCACGAGATCTACAAGGAGGTCGGAGTTGGGCCGGCGGCGTTCGCAAGGCGAAAGGGCATAGGAGTGGAGACTCAGGATGCCGCGTTGCGCAGGGCAAGTGACCACAAGATCAACCGAGTCGGCGACTTCGTTCTCGCGGAGACCTCAACCGTTAGCCGTTTGGTAGAAGGGTTAGGAGAGCTGACTGCTCGGCTGCAACGTCCCTCTGAAGCCCAGCTTAAGGCTGGATACACCCGACAACTTCGTTCAAATGAGTTAGGAATCTTCCGGTTCCAAGCCGACGACCGCTCGAACCCACGTTATCCAGAAGTAGTCGAGCTCATTCAAGAGGCAATTGAAGCCAGCTATCTCCGGCGAGCTTCAGAGGCGAAGGAGATCATAAAATTCAAAGTGCATTCGTCTCTCGCTGCGCACTACGAATTCTCATACCGTGGCGCGTACTCAGAGTGCGTCGTCACAGTAGGCGAGATTCATGCTTTGTGCAGTGTCACCGATGAGGTAGAGCGGCGATTGATCATTGATCGAATGGTGTCTAGGCTGACGCTGGTGGGTGATCCCAGTGGGACGCTGTCGTTGCTCGATACCGACGTGGAGGATGAGGAATCATGAGCACGTTCCGCCATGCTCATGTGTGTGGCGAAGGGCACAGTGCGACCTCACCTAATGAGCTAGTTCACTCTACCTACGATCTCATTGTGATGACGGCCAGCTGGGATAGCAGGTGCTTATGTCTGTGTGATGTTGATGTCACCGCAAATGAGGGTATCGGTGTATTCTTTGCAAATAGGGGCACCCTAGGCCTCCGAGACAAGCACGATCCGCAGGTGCAGAGGTTCCTTGAAGAGAGTTGTTCGCATACGCGGTTCATCGAGCGGGAATCGGAGGACCTGGTAGGTCTGTGGCAGCAAATGTGGGTTGCCACCTGGGAGTCCTATGTGAACGTTGGTCGGCCCCTCGACGTGTTGCTGGACCTATCGACGTGCCCGCGGTACTACGCAATGGCCTTCTTAGCCCGAGGGTTTAGGGACGGCATTGTAGGGCGGTTGACTTGCTTCTATGCCGAGGGGCGATATCCGCCGGATCCGCAAGAAATGGCAGTCGATCAGTTCACGGCCGGAAAATGGGAGACGTGCAGTGTTCCCGGGTTAGCGGGAACGGCCGACCCTGGAAAGAAGAGACTGTACGTAGTTTCGGTAGGCTTCGAGGGTTCCAAGACCTTTCGCGCAGTCAGTAGCGATGACCCAGATCGAGTCGTTGTGTTGTTTCCAGAGCCAGGAGTCGATCCAAGCTATCCGACACGAACCAAGGAGAACAACCGGTTGCTGTTCGCCGAGTATGGGATCGGTAATGATCTGATGGTCAAAGCGCCAGCTGGTGACGCCATCAAAGCCTGGGAAGCGCTGGCGGAAAGCGATGTTGCGGCGGATGACGAGAACCCGTTCTATCTGTGCTGTGGAACGAAGCCGCACTCACTCGCCATGGCGTTGCACGCCTTGGTGGCGGATCGGACGACGGTCCTCTACGCCAAGCCGGCTGGACATAAAGAGGTAGAAATCGAGCCCAGCGGCGTGTACTGGAGCTATGTCCTTGAGGACATGGCGCTCCCCGAAGCGCATCAATAGATTCCCGGGCCAGTTATGGAGCTCACATCGCACTCGCAGGAGGACCCGAAGCCGACGGCGCCATTTCTAAAGTGGCCGGGCGGCAAGCGATGGTTAACGGGATTCCTAGCGCCAATCCTAGGCCGGTCCCTCACCCGACGCTATTTTGAGCCGTTTCTGGGCAGTGGCGCGATGTATCTGGCGCTGCAACCGAGAACCGCCACTCTGAGCGATATCAACGAGGATCTCATCCAGACGCTTCGCGTGATCACGCAATCGGCTGACGAGGTCGTCACTGCGGTTTGGCGACTCTCGAACACTGCCGACTGCTTCTACCGGGTTCGTGCATCATCCCCGCGGTCAGACATTGGCAGGGCTGCACGGTTCTTGTACCTCAATCGAACCGCGTGGGGGGGGATCTATCGCTTAAACAGATTCGGCGAGTTCAATACGCCATTTGGCAATTCTGGCCGTGTGATCTGTCGCCGTAAGGCTGTGGTTGATGCAGCGCGCCATTTTGAGCGCGCCGATCTTGAGTGCACCGGCTTTGAGGACGCGGTTTCCCGAGCTCAAGCAGGGGATGTGGTTTATGCTGATCCGCCCTACGCTGGACCCAACTCGGGACACGAGAGCTTCATGCGCTATACGCCGGGACGCTTTCGGTGGCGAGATCAAGTGCTGCTAGCTGAAGTGGCGCTCGATGCTGCCGAGAGGGGTGCAGTCGTCGCCGTGAGCGGTAGAAGCGATTTTGAAGTCGAAGCTTTGTACCCGGGCTGGACCACCATGCATCTGGCTAGAAACTGTCGGGTTAGCCGCAGGGTTGACGCACGGGCTGCCTTCAACGAGGTTGTGCTTCTTAGTCCCAACGCAAACTTGGGCGATTTCGACCTCAGGAGCATGCGTTCGCCATCCAGCTCACGGCCCATCGACCGCCGGCCGTCGCCGGCGCGGATGCTAGTCAGCTGACAATCGACCGCCCAAGAGGGGCGGGTGTCGCATTTCGGTCGCATCGTTGGCGTGATCTCGCTGCTCAAGTCACTGCCATCCGGCCTTTCAATCTGGAGGAACTTGGCTCTGCAAAGCGGATCGGGGGAGGGGCGCTGCCAGAGGATAGATCTCGAGGCGAACGTGGCCGAGGTCTCGACTTGACTTGGTCGGCGGTACCATGGACCGATGACCACGAAGGAGCGACTCCACAAGCTGGTCGAGCAGCTTTCCGAGCGGGAGGCTGAGGCCGCGTTGGTGATCGTCGAGCGTCGGCGCGATGACCCGATGCTGCACGCGCTTGCGTCCGCTCCGGTTGACGATGAGCCGTCCGAGACCAGCGAGGATGTCAGCGCGGCCCAGGCCCTCGCTGCTTACAACCGAGGAGAGGCAGTTTCCTCGGAGCAGTTGCGCGCCGAGCTCGATCTCGATTGACCACGGGCTGGTCACTTCGGGTTGCGCCGCCTGCTCGCGTGATCTGAAGCGTCGTAGACCCGCGTAGCGGCGACATTCGCAAGCTCAATTCGCTCCAGTGGCGGCTACGGGTGGCGATTGGCGCGTGCGCTTCAGCCGCGACGATGAGAACCAGGTGATCGTCGTCCTGCGGGTGTTGCCGCGTGGTCGAGCCTACGATCGGTGATCATCGCTCGTTTTCGACGACGAGCTCGGGTGGGAACTCCAGGAGTCCACATTGCTTCGCCTTCAGTTCCTCAACGCCCATAAATCCATCCAGGCCGTCACCGATTTCCTCGGCGTAGAGGGCGACGTTGGATCTCGCATTGCGGACCGCTCACGAGGGCTGTGGTTGCAGACAGAAGATTTCATGACGACGAGTACGATATTCGTGTGAGGGATTACGGCTAGAGCGTGCGAGGAGCGTAGGTCTCAGCGGCCCCGGCGATGAGTAGAACGGTGAGGCTCAGATAAACGGCGGCAACGGCGAGCTTGGTCCTCGTCGGCACCGAGTGAAACTCGCGGCTCTCCTCCGAGTGCCGATTCTTGAAGCGGTGGTATAGCTCGGGCCCGCCGAGTAAGAGGACGAACAGAAGCATGAGCGGGCCAAGGAAAATGACGGTGGCGGCGACGGCTATAAGGATCCCGGCAATCCAGACCATGGGGCCGTGGACGGCCATCGCCCGTCCACCGTCGAGCGGCAGTACCGGCAGCAGGTTGATCAGGTTGATGAAGAAGCCGACGTAGGCCAAAGCGCGCCAGAGGTCGCTGCCGGTCGCCAGCCAGATAGCGAGCGGGATCAGAGTCCCGATAGTGCCGAGGATCGGGCCAGCCAGCCCGACACGGGCCTCTGCTGCGGCGTCCCTGCCCAGAGATTCGACCGCAATCACCGCGCCGACGAAGGGGATGAAGATCGGGGCCGAGGCCTCGACTCCCTCGCGGCGCAGCTGGATGACGTGCCCTATCTCGTGGACGAAGAGCAGCAGGACGAAGCCGACGGCAAAAGGCCAGCCGAAAGCCAAGGCGTAGGCGGCGATCGAGATAAACATCGTCCCGAGCGTCGTCACCGCCTTGACCTTGATCAAGGCCAAGAAGAGGAACTTGCCCTTGCTGGCAAGGAGGACGACCGGGATCAGGAGCGCACCGAGCTTCTTGAGTCGCGACCGGTTGCGTTCCTCGTCCAGCTCCTCGGCGGTTGGCGGCTCGGGCACGACTGCTGGCTCCGGTGCCAGGCCGGCATTGGCCTCTACTGCTCCAGCCTGCTGACTGCTCAGTTCCATGCCCGGACGATAGGGCCTATCGGCGGCAGGACCGGAATTCCGATCAGGCTCAGCCAGCTGATCGTCGAAGAGGGCATCGCGTTCCTCGAGCTTGGGTGCCTACTTACGAGTCACCATTCCGAAGCTCGCACGGTGAGTGTTGGCGATTTCGAATCGCTGGTCCTAACGCACGGATTCGAGTCGCATCTCAGTCTCATCGCCCCAGCAATCCCGCTCCCGGCCGAACAGGGACGGGATTGACTGACTGGAATCCTCCTGATCAAGGAGGCTTAGCTGATTGATACACGAGTTTGTGTTAAAGAGCGCCGGATCGGGTATAGACCCCGCCAAGAAGGGCTGTTTCGGGAGGAAAGAGCAGCTTTGAGGCGGCAAAAGGACAACCAGTCGTGAGCTCGACAGAGCCATCGTTGACAGGTGGAAGCTGCCGGGTACGCGGGCTTGGCTCCTCCCTCACCCATCGCGCCACTCGATTGCATCCTGGTCGGCGATGGCCGGCAGCTACAAAGACTTGGCCGGCGATTTCAGTCGGCCGGGAACGCGAGACGCCGAGGCCGGCGCGAAAGAGATCGGCCCCGACGTATTCGCGATTCGAAACGGGCGCATTTCGCGCCAACTGACAGAAGGAGAATACCAATGAAGTGGTTCAAGAATCTCACCCTGGCCGCGATTGCGGCGGCGGCGCTCATGGCATTCCTCGGGGCGGGCACCGCTTCGGCGACGCAACTGTGTGCGACGTCGGGGGCTGGTTCCGAATGCGCCGGCACCGGTAAGTTCGAGTACAGCGGGAACATCACCGGCACATCCACCAACGCGACATTGTCGACGAATCTCGCCAACGTGGAATGCAGCGATTCGACGACGACCATCACCGCAAACAGCAGCACAGGCGCGCCGATCCTCGGCGAAGTCACGGCGCTTGCGTTCACCGGATGCCAGACGGAGGACATCCTGCACACCGCCTGCACGGTCACGGTCAAAAACCTGCCGTACAGCGGTTCGCTCGAAGGCAAAACGCTGACGGTCACCGATCCGGTGGGGGCGGGCGCCAAAGTCGTCTGCGGCACCGTGATCAGCTGTGAATTCCTGACCCAAAAAGCGACCCTCTCCATCACCAACGGCTCACCGACGGTCGCGGTGGCCAAAGAAGTGCCTCTCAGCCACGAAACCGGGGCGATCTGTCCCTCGACGGCGACCTGGAACGCCACCTACTCGGTCACCTCGCCAAGCGGGCTGACAGTCCTGTAGGGAGGCCGACGGCCCATCCAGGGTCAAGACCAGAGCCGCGGCCGTCCATCTGGACGGCCGCGGCTCGCGCTTTTGACGTGGAGGTTCCGCGATAGAGCATCAGACGTTTATTGACAAGATCGACTTAGTTTTTAAAATGGCAACCGCGGGTAGGGAGCGAGCGCGAGCGGGGATCAGCGAGAGGGACTCGGTGGAGACTGGGGTGCGGGGAAAGCGGTATCTGGGTTCTATGGGGGCGGGCCCCCTCATTGGGCTGGGCACCCTTCTTCTGCTGCTGGGGACCTTCAGCTTCGGCGCCGAGCTCGCCGGCGCGGCGCCGACGCATCCGTTTCTCGAGTCCTTCGACGGCGCTGGCACTCCAGCCGGCGGATTCGACCGGGCCTGTGGCGTCGCCGTCGACGGGGAAGGCGACCTTTACGTAGCCGACCACGGTCACGATGCGGTCGACGTCTTCGACCCGACGGGCGCTTTCCTGACCTCGATCGCCGTTGCCGCGCCCTGTGGCCTCGCCGTCGATTCGAACGGCAGCGTCTATGTGGTCACGGCTGGGAACGTGGTCAGGTACGACCCGGGCGGGGGGACCTATCCGCCGACGGCGGCGACCACCTACGGCTCCCCGGTGACGCTCGATTCCAGCGGCGAAGCGACCGCCGTCGCGGTCAACACGGCCGACGACCGAGTGTACGTGGCGAGCCCCACCGTCGTCACGGTCTACGACTCCGACGGCTCTTTGAGCACGGCCGACGAGGTGCAGCGCCTGGCGATCAGCTGCACCGGGGGCACTTACCGGCTCAGCTTCAAAGGGCAGCAGACCGGGCCGATCGCCTGCAGCGCGCCGGGGACGGACCCCGGCACCCCAGGCGTCGTCGACAGCATCCAGGAGGCGCTCGAAGCGTTGTCGACGATCGGATTGGGAAACGTCTCCGTCAGTGGCGCCTTCCCGAGCCTGGTGACCTTCACCGGCGCCCTCGGTAACGCCGACGTCCCGCCGCTGGTCGCGGATGCGAGCGGGCTGACCGGGGGGCTGGCCAGGGTTGTCGTCTCCGAGGCCGTGAAGGGCTTCGGCGGCCATATCGGGGAAGGCGTTCTCAGCAAAGCGTTCGGCGTCGACGTCTGGGGCGCGAACGGCTACGTCTACGTCAGCGACGAAGGCGGCAGGGTCTACGTCTTCGATGCCAGGGGCACCCATCTCCGGGCCGAAATAGACGGTTCGGTGGCCGCCGGCGGGGCCGGCAGCCCGGGCGCCTTCGGCGCCCTGCCCCAGGCCAACGTGGCCGTCGACCAGGCCAACGGCCATTTCTTCGTCAGCGACGTCAAGGAAGGCGGCACCGTCTTCGAGTTCGAGGCCAGCGGGCCCTACGTCAGCCAGATCGCCAACGGCTTTGAGGACGCCGGCCCCACCGACCTCGCGGTCGATCCAACCGAAGGCGCCGGCCACGGCCGGGTCTACGTGACCAGCGGTCCCGGCCCAGGCTCCCGCGTCGACGCCTTCGGGCCGCTGCCGATCCCGAGCCATCCGGCCCTGCCGTCGCTGCCGAAAGCCTTCAACAGCGCCTGCGGGGTCGCCGTCGGGCCCGACGGCCGGGTCTACGTGACCAGCGAAGGAAGCTCGTCGATCGACGTCTTCGCGCCGGCGGGCAAATCCTGGAACCTGGTGGCGTCGATCTCCGATACCGCGAGGCCCTGCGGAGTCGCGGTGGACGCAGCCGGCAACGTCTTCGTCACCCACCCGAACGCCGCCGCCGCGGAACAGACGCTGCTCATGTACCCGCCGCTCACCGCGACGACCTACGGCCCGCCGAAAGTCATCGACGCCGCCACGACTCAATTTGCCAGCGTCGCGGTCAACCCGGCGAACCAGCACGTCCTCGTCTCCCACCGGGAGGTGGTGTTCGAATACGACAGCGCCGCGAACAACTCGGTCCTGCTGAGGGACAACATCGGTCAGGACCTGGGCTTGGATCAGATCTCCGCGGTGGGCGTCTACGGAAGGAATGGGTACGTCTACGTCGCCAACAATGCCCCTGAATTCCAGGGGGAACCCTCGGCGGGAGCCGTCGTCTTCGATCCGGTGGCCAGCGAACGAGTTGCCGTCATCGACGGGTCCAACGCAGTATCGAAGAAACCCGATGGCGGGATCGACCGTCCGGCCGCCGCCTCGATCGGGGTTGACCAGACCAACGGCCATGTCTTCTACAGCCCCAAAGGCCCGGCCGCCGACGTCTATGAGTTCGAGGCCTCCGGCGCCTACGTGAGCCGCTTCGGCCGCAGCACCGAAAACGGCGGGCTCGCCGGGGTGGCCGTCGACAACTCCGGCGGGCCCAACGACCGCGACGTCTTCGTCGCCGGCGGCCTCAACGGGCCGGCCACGGTCGACGTCTACGAAGCCGTCGTCTACGGCGAGCCCCCGGCTGTGGCGACCGGCGGCGTCAGCGGCGCCAACGGCGCCGAAGCCACTCTCAGCGGAACCGTCGACCCGCGTGGCTTCCCGGTGCTGGGCTGCAGCTTCGAGTACGTCGACGATGCCGCCTTCGAAACCAGCGGCTTCGCCGGCGCCGTGAGCCAGCCCTGCGCGGAGTCGCTCGAATCGATCGGCGCCGGCTCGGCGCCCGTGGCCGTGCACGCGGACGTCTCCGGCCTCGAGCCGGGGCGGTACCACTACCGGCTGACGGCCGAAAACAAATACGGGGTCGGACTCGGCCAGGCCCGGGCTTTCGGGCCCGTCGTGGTGACGACCAAGCCGGCCTCCCCCGTCCTCTTCACCGAAGCGACCCTGCGCGCCGCGGTCGACCCCGACGGCCTGCCGGCCGACTACCACTTCGAATATGGCGAAAGCGAAGCCTACGGGCACTCGACCCAGGCTGGCGAAATCGCCGCCGCCGAAGGCCCCGTCGACGTCAGCGCCGCCATCTTCGGCCTCACCCCGGATACCACCTACCACTTCCGCATCGTCGCTTCCAACCCCCTTGGCACCTTCACCGGACCCGATCAGACCCTGACCACGTCGGCGAGGCCGGTAACCGTGACCTGTCCCAACGCCCAGCTGCGCAGCGGCGCCTCGGCCGGCCTCCCCGACTGCCGGGCCTACGAGCTGGTGACGCCGGCCCTGAACGGGCTCAAGCCCGCCTCCCAGATCGGCACCAACGGCGAGGCGAGCAGCTTCGACACCTGGCTCGGCGCTCCGGGCGGCGACAGCCTCATCTTCGACACCGCGGGCTCGCTGCCCGGCGTCGCCGGCAACGGCGTCCACGACCAGTACCGGGCCGTCCGCGGGGAAGGAGGTTGGTCGACCGCTTTGGTCGCCCCCTCTGGGGCGCAGGCGGAGGAGCCCAGGCCGGGCGGTGTCTCGTCCGACCACGGCTACGCGTTCTGGCGGGTGGAAAGGGGCGGCCACGCCGGGGGCAGCCTCGAAGTTGGCGCCCCCCTCACCACCTACGTCCGAAACCCCGATGGCAGCTTCTCGGTGCTCGGCCAGGGGAGCCTCGGAGAGTATCCGCAGGCCACCGGCCGATGGATCAGCGCGGGCGGCACTCACATCGTCTTCACCACCGCCTCCGGCTCCGCAGTGCAGTTGGAGCCCGAGGCGCCGGCGCCGGGCATCGCGGCGATCTACGACCGCACGCCGGACGGCGTCACCCATGTCGTCTCCCTGCTCCCCAGCGATCAGACTCCCACGACGGACGCCGAGTACCTCGGCGTCTCCACTGACGGTTCGGCCGTCTTCTTCGGCGTCGAAGGCGTCCTCTACGAGCGGCGCGACGACGCGACGACGCTCGAGGTGTCGCCGGCAGGGGCAACGTTCGCCGGCGCCTCCGAGAACGGCGGTCGCGTCTTCTATCTCCGCGGCGGAGACGTCTTCGCCTTCGACGCCGACGCCGAAGCGACCACGCAGTTGAGCAGCGCCGGCGGCGCCACCGTCGTCAACGCCTCGGCCGACGGATCCCATCTCTACTTCGTCTCACCCGAGCAGCTCGACGGCGAAAACGGTGTCGCCGGGTCGAACAACCTCTACGTCTGGGATGGGGAATCGACCCATTTCATCGCCGTCCTCTCCACGGACGACCTCCGAGATCCAGGAGCCGCGTTCGGCGAAACGACGCTGGCGGGGTGGACGGAAGCGGTCGGTCCCAAACCGGACGCCTTCATCGGCCCCGGCTTTGACCCGTCGCGCACCACTCCCGACGGCTCGGTCTTCGTCTTCCAGTCCTTCGCCAACCTCACCTCATACGACAGCGAAGGCCACTCCGAGATCTTCCGCTATGACACGGCCGACCAGAGCCTGCTGTGTGTCTCCTGCGACCCGGGCGGCGACCCACCCTCCGGCGAAGCCGAACTGCAGCAGGTGAACGAAGGGCTCAACCACACCCAGCACCAGCTGGGGATCTCTCCGGTGAACGCCCTCTCGCACATCGCAAACCTCACCAGCGACGGCGACGCGGTGTATTTCCAGACCGTCGACTCACTCCTATCGGCCGACGGCGACGGCCACACCGATGTCTACGAGTGGAGGCTCGGGCGCCTCTCGCTGATCTCCTCGGGCGGGAGCAGCAACCACGACTACTTCTACGGGATGTCCGCCGACGGGCGCGACGTCTTCTTCGAGACCGACGACTCGCTCGTGCCCCAGGACCAGGATGGGGGGGACCCGTCGATCTACGACGCGCGAATCGACGGCGGCTTTGCGGCGCCCGCCGCCCAGCCGTGCCTGGAAGACAGCTGCCAGGGCACGCCGGCCGGAGCGCCGGTCCTTCCGGCGCCGTCCAGCTCGTCGGCTCGTGGGCCGGGGAACGTGTCGGCGGCGGGGCACGCCCGCCGCTGTCCGAGCGGCAAGCGGCCGGTGCGCAGGCACGGGCGCCTGCGATGCGTGAAGAAGAAACGCCCCCGCGCGGCTGCGGGGCACAAGCGCCGCTCGCAGAGCGCCCAGGGCCGTCACGGGGGCGAGAAGTGATCGTCGCCAAGCGCCACCGGGCTGCCGTCGCCTCCGCGCTGATCGGCATCGCGCTGTCGGCGCTCGCAGCGCCGGCCAGGGCCGACTACAGCGACTACGCGGTTGCATCGGCCAGCGCCTCGCTGTCGACCACCCAGGCGGGCGCGCCCACGGACCTGACCACCGCCTTCATGATCGCCACGGATCCGGCGAGCGAAACCGATTCCCACGGCTACAAGTCGCCCTACGCCCGGACCAAGGACCTGATCGTGAACCTGCCGCCGGGCCTGATCGGAAATCCCAATTCCGTCCCCCAGTGCACCGCGGTCCAGTTCTCGACGGCCTTCAGCGGCGGCGGCTGCCCCAACGCCTCCCAGGTCGGGGTGGTGAGATTCAGCCTCTATCAGTACAACCAGGCCGCCTTCTTCGAGCCGGTCTACAACATGGCACCGCCGGGGGGAGGCGACACGGTCGCGAGGCTCGGCGTGTATGCGGCGTCTCTGCCGACCTTCATCAACGTCAGCGTGCGCTCCGAGGACGACTACGGGCTGACGGCGACGCTGGAAGGGCTGAATGGCACGGCGGCGCTGATCACGGCGACGACGACGATCTGGGGCGTCCCGGCCGCGAGCGGCCACGATCGTGAACGCCAGACCCCGCCGGAAGCGTTCAACGGTGTGTCCGAATCGCCGCCGAGGCCTCCCGGTGGCGATCCAGCCCCCTTCCTCAACAATCCCACCCGATGCGGCGTCCCGCAGGAGGTCAGCATCCTCAGCGACAGCTACCAGCTGCCGGGGCAGTTCGCACCGCCCGCGATCGCGCCGTTGCCGCCGATCGTCGGCTGCGACGAAGTCGAATTCCACCCCAGCCTCACGGTCACCCCGACCTCGCACGAGGCGGCGGCGCCCAGCGGGCTCAACGCCTCGCTCAGCATGCCCCAGAACGAAACGGTCGACGGTCTCGCCACCTCCCAGCTGCGCGACGCGATCGTGACCCTGCCCCGGGGAATGACGATCGCCTCCGGGGCGGCCGACGGCCTGGCAGCCTGCAGCGAGCAGCAGGTGGGCTACAAAACCCGGGAGAGCGCCCATTGCCCCGACGCGGCCAAGATCGGCAGCGCCGAGATCGACGTGCCGGCGCTTTCGCGGATCCTGCACGGGTCGATCTACCAGCGCACCCCCGAGCCCGGCCACCTCTTCCGGATCTGGCTGGTGAGCGACGAACTCGGCTTGCACCTGAAGGTCTCCGGCGACATCCATCTGGACCCGGCCACGGGCCAGATCACCTCGCTCTTCCTCGACAACCCGCAGGCTCCGGTGCGGAACTTCGACCTGCACTTCAAGTCCGGGCCGCGCGCGCCGCTGGCCAATCCTGGCTCCTGCGGCGTGTACCAGACCCACTACGAGTTCGCCCCATGGTCCGGCGCCCCCGCGGTCCTCGGCGACACGCCGATGACGATCGACCAGGGCTGCGGGACGGGCGGCTTCTCTCCCCGGCTCTCCGCCGGGACGACCGATCCGACGGCCGGCGCCTACACGCCCTTTGCCCTGAGCCTGCAACGCCAGCCCGGCGAGCAGAACGTCGCGATCCTGGACGTCTCGATGCCGCCCGGCCTCTTGGCGAAGCTCGCCGGTGTGGCCGTCTGTGGGGAGGCCGGCGCCAGGGTCGGCGACTGTCCCGCCGCTTCGCGGGTCGGCGCCACGGCTGTGGCCAGCGGCCCCGGATCCAGCCCCCTCTGGATTCCACAGCCGGGCAAGGACCCGACCGCTGTGTACCTCTCGGGCCCCTACAAAGGCGCCCCGTACAGTCTCACGGTGAAGGTGCCCGCCCAGGCCGGGCCGTTCGACCTTGGCACCGTGATCACCAGGGCGGGTATCTACGTCGATCCCGAAACGACCCAGGTGACGGTCAGGTCAGACCCCCTTCCGCAGATCCTCGAAGGGGTGCCGGTCACCTACCGCACGATTTACGTCGACGTAGATCGACCCGGTTTCACTCTCAACCCGACCAGCTGCGCGGCGATGTCGATCAGGGCCAGGGTCGGCTCCGTCGGGGGCGCGGTCGCGAATCCCTCGAGTCCCTTCCAGGTGGGCTCCTGCGCCAGCCTGCCGTTCAGGCCCAAACTCTCGTTCCGTCTCAAAGGCTCGACCAGGCGCGGCGGCCACCCAGCCCTGCGCGCCGAGCTGAGGGCCGCTCCCGGCGAAGCCAATATCGCCAAAGCGGTCGTCGGCCTCCCGCACTCCGAGTTCCTCGCCCAGGATCACATCCGCACGATCTGCACCAGGGTTCAGTTCGCGGCAAGCACGTGTCCCGCGGGTTCCGTCTACGGGCATGCCCGGGCGATCAGCCCGCTGCTGGACCAGCCTCTGGAAGGACCGGTTTACCTCAGGTCCTCCTCCAACCCGCTGCCCGATCTCGTCGCCGACCTGAACGGCCCGATCCACGTCGTCCTGGTCGGCCGCATCGACTCCTTCAACGGCGGCATCAGGAGCACCTTCGGCATGGTCCCGGATGCCCCGGTGAGCAAGTTCGTCCTCCGCATGGAGGGTGGCAAGAAGGGCCTGCTCGTCAACAGCCGAGGCCTCTGCGCCTCCACCAACAGGGCCAGCGTCTCGCTGGTCGCCCAAAGCGGCAAGGCGGCCGGGCAGCGGCCCGCACTCCGCGACGGGTGCTCCAAGAACGGCAAGAAAACGCGCCGCCACAACAGCGATTCCAACTCCAACAAGGAGGATTAGATGTTCTCACCACTGCGCAACCGTTTCGGCATCCCCGGGGTGATCTCGATCATCGCCCTTGTCTTTGCCATGGCTGGAGGGGCCTTCGCCGCGAAGAGCCTCAACTCCGGCGGCTCGAAGGCAACCGCCTCTGCCAGCGGCAAGCCGGGGCCGAGGGGCCCGCGGGGGCCCAAGGGTAAACAGGGGCCGGCGGGACCGCAAGGCCCGGCGGGCGCCAAGGGCGATACGGGTGCGGCCGGCGCCAACGGAGCCAATGGAACCAACGGAGCGGCGGGACCGGCGGGGCCGACGGGGCCGACGGGTAAAACCGGCGCGACCGGCGCCACCGGGGCGGCAGGAGCCACCGGGGCCACCGGACCTGCGGGAGTCGGCACGCCCGGGCCCACGGGTGCGACCGGCGCCCCGGGCCAGACCGGGTTCACGGAAACGCTGCCCAGCGGGTCGATCGAGGTGGGAACCTGGTCGGGTACGGTCGGTCCCTCAGGACTCGACTTCGCGCCCGTTTCCTTCCCGATCCCCCTCCTCGCCGATTTGGAAGAAGCCAATGTCCACATCATCGGAGAAGGTGGAACCGGAGGCAGCGGCTGTACCGGCGGCAAAGCGAACACCCCGAAAGTCGGGATCGAAAACGGACACCTCTGCGTCTACGTCTTCTCCGTCTTCGGAGGGGAAGAACTCGTGGAAGCCAAAGCCATCCGCAAGGCGGGCAGCGGCCAAGCGGGCGCTTCCACGATGGGTGCCCGCATTCAGGTCGAAGGTCCCCAGAACGGCGAAGTGATCTTCGGAACCTTCGCGGTGAGGGCCCCGTAGTCCCAGGTTCTCCCTGATCGAAGTCCGGGCATCCGAGGCCCCGGGCGGCAGCCAGCCGCCCGGGGCCGGCAGTCCGATGGGACCGCATCGACGCGGTGGTCGTCCCTCCCTATTCGTGTTCTCGGGAGCCGAGGGCGTATCCGACCACTGCTCCGATTGCGGGGAGGAGGAAGGGCTGGAGGGGACGGACTACGGATTCGATGTAGGCGGGGGGTCGGTTGTCGATGGCGAGGTAGGCGACCAGGCCGACTACGGCGAGGAGGGTGGCGATTGCGACGCTGGCGACGGAGGCGCCGATCCAGGTCTGGATGCGGAAGCGCTCCTCCTTCACCTGGGTGCTGATCTCGGTTGGACCGTAGGCTTCGGGGAGGCGCGTGCGCTGACCCTGCTCGTCGTTCAAAAGATGATGAGCTCGCGGTCTTCTCCGTCGGAGGTGCGAATGACCACTTTGCCCCCGTCCTGGACCTGTTTGCGGACGTAGTCCTCGATGTTCAGGGCTCGCCGCACCACCTCGGCAATCGACTTGTCCTCTTCGCCGGCTGAATTCTTCAAACGCTCGTAGGCATCCTCATTGAGATCTACCTGAAGACGCTTACTCATTCTGTACTCCCTTCTTGAGTATCCATGGAGTAAGATTAGCTCAGATGCTGACCAAATGCAATTTGCCATGGCAGGAGGATCGCCCGGCGTGAAGCTGAATAAGCGCCTCAGCAATGCCGTGAGCAAGGCGGCCAGGCATGCGCGTTTGCTCGCTGACGGCGTCAAGGAGGCGATCGACGACGGCGAGCTCGCCCGGGCGGAACTGCGCCTGGCCGACGGCCAGGGACTCGTCCCTAAGCCGAAGACCCCGGCCGAGCAGGAGGTGGCGCTGACGCTGCGCCTGGAGCGGGCGACGATCATGCAGTACCGCGGCAGGTTCGCAACGGCCTGCGAGCTGGCCGAGGAGGCCATCAAGTACGCCGACGAGTGCTTCGGGCCGCGGGGGATCCAGATCGGCCGGGCGCGCCTCCGTCACAACTTCGCCCTCGAGGGCGAACGGCGATTCGACAAGGCCCTGAAGAGGAATCTCGAGCTGGACGACGAGCTCGCGACCACCGGGAACAGCGAGGCGCTGCGGCTCAACTGCCTGACGCGGGCGATCGCCTGTGCCGTGAAGAACGCGGACCGCAGCCACCTCCGCAAGATCGGGATGCGATCCGAGCCGATCAGGGAGACCCTCGACGAGGCGGCGCACCCGCAGGTCGTCCGGTGGCATCTGTTCTGGTGCGCGGTTGCTTCCCTGAGACAGGGCCGGGTCGAGGATGCGGAGACCCTCCTCGACTACGCGGGGGAGCTCGCGCCGGTGACCTGGCGCTGGAGCAACGCGGCGAAATTCGTCAGGGCCTACGGGCTGACGCTGCGGGAGCCGACTTCCGCGCGGGGCCGGTACATCCTCAGCGCGGCTCGCGCCGACGCCGAAAAGCGGGGCTTCCACGGACTGGTCCGCTCGATCGACGCGGGGCTCCTGAGCTCGGACTTCGACCCGGAGCCCTGACCCCGGGCGACCCCACGCCCTCGATCGGGCTCGGATCCCCGGCTGTAAGGTGATTCCGTGAGCGAGGGGAGGTTGCAGCGGCGTGGCGACGGCTCGCGCGCGGCTGCCGCGGGGCGACCCGGCTCGGCATCGGCGCACGCCGGCTCTGTGAAGAAGGCGCGCTCGGCGCTCGCGGCTCGTCTGCGGGAGCGGCTCCCGGAGCTGCAGGCGGCTGTCGCGACCCGCGTCTACGCGATCTCCGATCCCCGCGACGTAGCCGACCCCGCCTACCTCCAGGGTCTCGATGCCGCCGTGGCGGCTGCCGTCGACCACCGGCTCGCCGTGCTCGAGGCCGGTGAGCGCCACGCTCCGGTCGTTCCCGCGGCCCTGCTCGCCCAGGCGCGGCTGGATGCGCGCGACGGCGTCGCCCTCGACACCGTCCTGCGGCGCTATTTCGCCGGCAACTCGCTCTTCGGAGATTTCCTCGCCGAAGAGGCGGAGCGGGCCGAGGTCCCGAGCTCGACCCTCCGGCGTCTGCTCGCCGAGCAGGCGACGCTCGGAGATCGCCTGCTCGCCGCGGTCAGCGCCGAGCACACCCTCGAGGGTGAGAGCCGGCCCAGCGGCCCCTCGGAGCGCCGTCGCGAGTGCGTCAAAAGTCTGCTCGCCGGTGAGCTCGTCGATCGCTCCGAGCTCGGTTACGACCTCGGCGCCCACCACCTCGCCCTGATGGCCAAGGGCGAGAGGGCGGAGGAGCTGATGCGGGGGCTCGCGAGCAGGCTCGACCGGCGCCTGCTCGCCGTGCGCCGCGAGGAGGAGCCGATCTGGGCCTGCTGGCTGGGCGGTCAACGTCCGCTCGATGCCGAAGCGGCGCTTGCAGCCCTTGCCGACCGCACTCCGGACGGCACGTTCGTGACCGTCGGCGAGCCCGGTGAAGGCCTTGCGGGGTGGCGGTTCAGCCACCACCAGGCCAAGGCGGCGCTGCCGGTCGCCGAGCGCAGGGGGCAGCCCGTCCTCCGTTACGCCGACGTCGCCCTGCTCGCCTCGATCACCCGCGACGACCTGCTCGCCCGTTCGCTGCGCCAGCTCTACCTGGCGCCGCTCGAACGCGGGCGGAACGGCGGCAAGGTCGCCCGGGAGACGCTCCGCGCCTACTTCGAGGCTGAACGGAACATCTCCTCGACCGCGGCCGCGCTGGGCGTCGACCGCCGCACGGTGCGAAATCGCCTTGGCGCCATCGAAGCCCTCCTCGGTCGCCCGATCAAGGGGTCGGTGGCCGACCTGGAGATCGCACTGCGGCTGGACGACTAGATCCCGATCCTTCGGTGGTTCGGTGGAACCACGTCACACCTTTCCCACCTTGGGTAAACCCCAGCGGGTGAGTGTCCAAATCGGGGAAGCACCATTCGCTCCCGGCCGGAGAGGATCGAGCCATGAACAGATCCCTGACTTTCCTCACCGCCCTGACGGTCGGGCTCGCGCTGATCTTCGCGGCCGCCGCCTCCGGCAACCGCATCGAGGTGTGTGCCGGCAAGCTCTGTCTCGCCGGCGACGGTGGCATCTCGCCCTCCAAGCTTCCGAGGCACGGAAGCGCTCCCGTCATGGCGCGCCTCATCGGGGAAGTCGGCACCACCGATGGCAGCCATCCGCCCGCGATCCGAACCGTCTCCTTCGACGTTGAGAAGACGATCAGGATCGACGCGGTGGGTCTGCCGACCTGCAAGGCGGCGCAGCTCAAGGCGCGCGGCACGGCGGCCGCCAAGCATGCCTGCGGCGAGGCAATCATTGGATCGGGCATGGCCGAAGTGGAGGTGGCCTTCCCCGAACAGGCCCCGTTCTCGGCGACCGGGCCGGTGGTCCTCTTCAACGGGGGCGTCCGCGGCCGGACCACGCTCGTGCATCTCCACGCTTACGTTGACGTCCCGGCCCCGACCGCCGTCATCACGACGGCGACGGTCACGCGCATCCACCGCGGCCGGTTCGGCCTTCGTGTCGCGGCGCAGGTTCCGAGGATCGCCGGCGGTGCCGGCTCGGTCACGAAGTTCGACCTGAAGGTCGGCCGCAAGTTCACCTACAAGGGCGAGAAGAAGAGCCTCTTGGTCGCAAGCTGCCCGACCGGCCATTGGCAGACCAGTGGAAACGTCTCATTCGACGACGGAACCGAGCTCGGCCTGAACCACGTCTTTCCCTGTACCCCCACGGGTTGAGCTCGCGGCCGAGTCGCAGCAGAACGTCGCCGCGGCCATCGCAGAGCGCGTTCGACCCGAACGCGCCGGTTTTCGCGTATGAGAACCTGAGTGTTTAGGGAATCGCTAATAGGTTTCACCCGTGAGGACTTTCGCGGACGGGAAGATCAAGGCCTACTGCGGCCCGAAGGATCTCGCGGCTCCCGAATTCCCAGGGGTCCCGCGCGCCCCGGACGACATCGAGAAGACGATCGTCGAGTTCATCTCCGAAGCGACCGAGACGCTCGACATCGCGGTGCAGGAGATCGACTTCCCCCCGATCGCCGAAGCGATCATCGCCAGGAAGCACGCGGGCGTCAGCGTGCGGATCCTCCTCAACCGCTCATATCTCGAGGAGGACTCCAGGCACAAGCCCAGTCCGTCCCTGACCACGGTCGCCCAGCTCGTGGCCGACGAGAAAGGTGAGTTCAAACTCAACCGCGAGATCTTCTCCGCGCTGCAGCGCTGCAGGGTGGAGATGCGGATCGACCTCAATCCCGACAACCGGATCTTCCACCACAAGTTCGTGCTCCGCGACGTTCGCATCGGCAAAGACGGCAGGCCCGAACGCCACAAGAAGCCGGGGTTGCTGACCGGGTCGGCCAACTTCACCGAAACCGACTGTCACAAGAACCTCAACAACCTCTTCGCGTTCCGCCACGCCGGGGTGGAGGAAGACTTCGGGGACGAGTTCCGCGAGGCCTGGGCGGGCGAGTTCGGCAGGGGTCGTCTGGGCAAGCCGCCGAGGACCCACAACCTCGGCGGGGTCCCGGTCAAGATCCTCTTCTCTCCCGATCACGGTCCCGAGTCCGAGGTCATCAAGCAGATGCTGAAGTGCCCGAAGGGCGGCACGATCGACTTCGCGATGTTCACCTTCACGGGCTCATCGGCGATCGACGACGCGATGGTCGTGCTGGCCGGCGCGGACCGCACGGTGCGCGGGATCATCGACCGCCGACAGGGCAGGGAAGACTGGGCCGCATCCCGGTGGCTGCAGGAAGAAGGCGTCGACGTGCAGCTGCCGGTCGAACAGGAGAAAAGCGGGATCCGCAAACTCCACCACAAGCTCGCGGTGATCGACGGGTCGACGGTCGTCGGCGGCTCCTTCAACTACTCCGAGCCGGCGACCCTCTACAACGACGAGGCCCTGCTGGTGCTCGGCAGCCCCTACAAGGAGTCGGAAGGCGTGAAGGTGAAACAGGGCGAGTGCAGGGCGCTGGCGGCGTTCTTCACGAAAGAGATCGAGCGGATCCGCGCGCTGAGCGAGAGGTGGCCCGGCCAGGACTGAGCCCCCCGGCCGCTCAGTTGACGATGACCTTGCCCTTCATGAAGGAGTGAATCGAGCAGTGGTAGGCGAAGGTTCCCCTGCTGGCGAACTGGACCGTCGCGGAGTTGCCGGGTTTGATGCGCCCGGTGTTGAAGCTCCCTTTGCGGGTCGCCGTGTGGGCGCTGCCGCTGGTGTTCGAGAAGCGGACCTTCGAGCCGCGTGAGATCGTCACGGTCGCCGGCTGAAATTTGAAGGCGGGGATGGTCACGGTCGAGGTGCGGCTCGCCCGCGCCGAATCGTCGGCAGAGGCGGCCCCGCCCAAGAGCCCGATCAGCGCCAGGGCAAAAACCCCCGCGGCCAGCGCGATCGCGATCGTCTGTCGCCTCTGCCGAGATCTCACGGCCGTCGTCATTGCCGCGTAGTACGGAGCCGGGAGCGCCAGGGTTCAGCAGAGCTCCTCGGGAGGGCCGCATCGTGCCGGCCGGAACGAGCAATAATGGCTGTCTGGGCGGTTAGCTCAGTTGGGAGAGCATTCGCCTTACAAGCGAAAGGTCACTGGTTCGAGCCCAGTACCGCCCACTCACCCGGCCGCGCGTGGCTCGATCAGGAGCGCCTCGGCCACGGCCAAGGTCTCGCCCTCGGCGGTGAGCACGGCGGCGCCCGCGAGCCGCTTGCGTCCCTCGATCTCGATCGGCCATGCGACCACGACGTGCTCCTCGCCGGCCCGGACCGCCCCCGACAGCTCACCGCGCTGGCGGACCAGCACGCTGCCGGTCAGCTCGCCCTCGAGGTGGGAGGCGAAGTAGGTCGGGCAGTCGAGCGCCGCCCAGACGAACTCCGGCCGCACCTCGCCGTCCTCGCCGGCCGCCCAGGTGGGCGGTACCCACGGCGTGGCCACCAGCTCGCGCCCCTCGACCCGCCCGGCGAAGACCTCGAAGCAGTCCTCGCCGCGGGCCGGTCCGCAGACGAAGCAGGTGCTGAAGGGACCGTCCTCGGGTGCCCGGTAGCGCTCGGAGGCGCGCCGCGCCTCCGCTGGGCCGACCGGCTCCGGCACGGCGACGTCGAGGCCCGGCAGCGAGCGCGCCTCGGCGATCAGCGTCTCGCCGTGCAGCAGCCGCAGGGAATCCTCCTCGCCCGCCGCCAGCTCGAGCGGCTCGTCGAGCGGCACCGGCGCCCGCAGGTTCACCTCGACAGGACCGCCGAGGCGATCGGCGATGACCCCGCCGGTGTAGCCGCCGTTGCCGCTCTCCCGCGGCCCGTTGAAGCGGCCTGGGACGACGACCGTCTCGGTCATTGCAGCGCGAAGACGACGCGGACCGTGGCGGTGACCGTCGAGGTGCCGGGCTTGCTCGGCGGAGGGTCGGCGCATTTGCCCCGGGGTCCGGGAGATGGGGGCGACGGTTCCGCTCTGATGCAGTCGGGAGGGGGCAGCTCGGCCTTGGAGGTCGGGCTGGGCGCCAGTTCCGCGCCCGCCCCTTCGTCGATCGTCACCGCCGGCCCCAGGGTCGCGCCGGCGCGGCTCGCCAGGATCGTCGCCCTCGCCTTGGCCTTGTCGAAGGCCGCGGCAAGCGCGTTGCCGAAGGCGGCATCGGTGTCGCCGACGAAGTACCTCGGTCCGCTGACCGCGGTCCCGCCCGCGTCGATCGCCGCCGCGACCAGGTCCCCCGCCCGGTCGGGCTCGTGCAGGACGACGCCGATTCCCTCGGAAGCGCGGAACACGGCGCGCCGGCCGCGGATGTACCTGCCGACCGTGATGCGTCCCGTCGTCACGTCTCCGGGGCCGACGCCGGGAATCGACTGGACCGCGACGATCACCCGCCGCAGCCCGCCCGACACCGCCTGCAGCGCCGCGCCTCGGCTGCGCCGTTCCCGAGCGACCGCGAGCCCGATGCCCGCGCTGTCGTTCGGAACCCGCAGCGTCGCGCTGGCAGTCACCGCGACGGTGCGTTCGGCCCCCGGGGCCGCCGCCGGCGCAATCAGCGCCAGCAGCAGAAAAAGGGCGATTGGGATGGTTGCTCGTGCGGGCGGCCTCACGCCGCCTCAGTATGCCCCAGCGCCGGCGTCGGGGTGCCGCCGCGGCGGTGCTCGGCGCTGGTGACCCGTTCGAAGAAGAAGTCGTTGCGGCCGCGGCGCACCGGGCGGGGGAAGGCGCGGCGGGCACGACGGTGGCCGGCCGTGAGGGTGCGCCAGGCGCGCTCGTGGGCGGCGCTCCAGCGGATCCCGAAGATCTCCCGCACGCGGGGCGGCAGCGTCCCCTTGATGACGAGGTTCTGGGTCGCGAGGTTGGGTCGCATCGGCAGGGGCACCGGCTGCTCGAAGGCGACCAGCGGCGCCATCGCCAGGGCGTGCGGGGTGGCGTGCAGGTCCGGCGAGGCGAGTCGCCCCTCGAACCACTCGCGGAACTCGCGGTGGCTGCCGGGGACCGCGCCGCGTGGCAGCCCGAACAGCTCGCCGAAGCGAATGTAGTCCTGCCAGAGCGCCTCGCGCTCGGCTTCGCCGAGCGGCCGCACCATCGTCTCGTACATCGCTCGGCCCGAGTCGGCGATCACCGCCAGCGTCCACAGCATCAGCTCCGGGTCGAAGGCGGAGTAGGTCGCGCCGGCCCGGTGCGCGCCTGCCGCCTCGGCCAGCGATCCCTTGATCCGCTCGTGCAGGCGGTGGACGGCGCCGAGCGCCTTGTCGGCTTCGGCGCGCGTGCCGAGGAAGACCGTCTCCTGGATCTTGGCGGTGCGGGCGAGGCGCGTGAACGGGTGGTCGCCTGAGCCGGTGCTGAGCATCGTGCCGGGGTAGGTGAGCGGTTCCAGGGCCCCGATCAGGAGCGCCCGCTGCCCGTAGAGCAGCCCGACCGAGCGCTCGCCGTGAACGCGACGGGCCATCGATCGGCCCGGCGGAAAGTAGTAGGTGCTGTCGCTCATTCGGAGTCGCCCATCCTGGCTGCCCGGCCAGGATTCTACCCGCGGCGCCCCGGTCCGCCGTGCGGCTCGGGGCTACCCGCGCTCGCCCTTCTCCCGGGCCATCGCGACGAGCGCCGCGGCGGAACCCTGCTGCTCCGCCATCTGGCGCAGCTCGTGGGCGACGAAGATCTCGTCGAGGTCCTCGCGGGTCAGGGTCTCGCGCTCGAGCGCGTTGGCGGCGAGGTCGTCGAGGCAGTCGCGGTTGGCGGCGAGCAGAGTTCGCGCCCGGCGCTGCGCCTCGCGCGCCAGCGTCATCGCCGCGACGTCGACCTCACGCCGCGTTTCGTCGGAGACGGCGTAGTCGGTGACCGGCAGCGCGATCGGCGCCGGTCCGTGCGCGTCGACCGCCACCCCCATCCCGAACTCGCCGACCATTTGCTTGCAGATCATGTGCACCCGGGCGAGGTCGTCGACCGCGCCGGAGTAGGACTCGCCCATCACCTCCTCCTCGGCGGCGCGCCCGCCAAGGAGCGTCACCACCTCGTCGAGCAGTTCGTCGCGCGACTTCAGGTAGCTGTCCTCTTGCGGCGAGTGGCCGACGAAGCCGAGCGCCGGGCCGCGCGGAACGATGCTGAGGATCTCCGGCGGGTCGAGGCCGAGCAGCTTGCGGCAGAGCGCGTGGCCGGCCTCGTGGTAGGCGACGATGCGCCGCTCCTTCGGGCTGAGGCGCCGCGCCTGCTGGGAGCCGACCGACTGACGCAGCAGCGCCTCGTCGAGGTCCTCGCGCGCCATCGCGTCGCGTCCCTGGCGGCCGGCGATGATCGCCGCCTCGTTGAGCGCGTTGGCGAGCTGGGCGCCGGTCATCCCGGTCGTCTTGCGGGCGACGTCGGTGAGGTCGAGATCGGGGGCGAGCGGCTTGTCCTTGGCGTGGGTGCGGAGGATCGCCTCGCGCCCGTCGCGGGAGGGCGGCGCGACCAGCACCCGGCGGTCGAACCGGCCCGGGCGCAGCAGCGCCTTGTCGAGCTTGTCGACGTAGTTGGAGGCGGCGATCACGATCACCGTCCCCGGGTCCTTCTCGAAGCCGTCGAGCTCGACCAGCAGCTGGTTCAGCGCCTGCTCGCGCTCG
>Ga0190274_10000330_pt1 | contig 29576 bp, 25 predicted proteins | sample Popmic531T_FD_133002 | JGI IMG/M metagenome (GOLD analysis project Ga0190274, IMG submission 133002) | Populus adjacent soil microbial communities from riparian zone of Yellowstone River, Montana, USA - 531 T | ecosystem: Environmental > Terrestrial > Soil > Riparian zone | place: USA: Montana... | reverse complement strand
GAGGTCCATCGAGCCCATCACGGTGCGCAGGTTGGTCGTCGTCAGCTGCAGGATCGCGAGATAGAGGTCCGACACCTCATAGGCGGCCCGCGCGGCATCGAGCACCTGGAAGAAGACGACGCCGTCGACCGCGACCATCGCATTGTCCTTGGTGATGATCTCCTGGCCCGGAATGTCGAGCACCTGCTCCATCATGTTGATGCGGCGGCCGACGCGGTAGAAGAAGGGCGGGTAGAAATTGAGGCCCGGGCGCGCGACCGTGGTGAAGCGGCCGAAATATTCTATCGTATATTGATAGCCTTGGCGGACGATCTTCACGCTGGCGAACAGGTAGAGCAGCACGAAGATGACGACGATGCTGAGAATATATTCCACGGACCTCTCCCCGGCTCTGCGGTCTCCGATATCATGTAGACAAACCGCCCCCGATCAAGAAGAATCGGCGGCGCCATGGACCGCGCCCAGCTTCGCCTCTGCCGCTCGCTGCTGTTCCTGCCCGCCTCCAACCCGCGCGCGATCGAAAAAGCGCGGGAGCTGGCCGCCGACCTGATCGTCCTCGACCTCGAGGATGCGGTGAAGGACGAGGACAAGGATTCGGCGCGCGAGGCGGCGATCGCGGCCACGCGGGAGGGGTATGGCGGCCGCCCGGTGGCGATTCGGGTGAACGCGACCGGCACCGCCCATTTCGGCCGCGACATCGTCGCCGTCCGGCACAGCGACGCCGGCTTCGTCATTCTCGCCAAGGCGGAGAGCGCCAGAGACGTGCACGATGCCGTCACCTTGATGGGAAAGCCGGTGCTGGCGATGGCGGAGACCGCGCGCGCGGTGATCGACGCCGCCGCCATCGCGCAGGCGAGCGCGGCGCTGATCGCCGGCACCAACGACCTTTCCGCCGATCTCGGCGTCCCATCCGCGCCGGGCCGGCCGGGCCTGGTCTATGCGCTGCAGCGGATCGTGCTCGCAGCGCGCGCGGCAGGGGTCGCCGCGTTCGACGGAGTCTACAACCGGCTCGAGGAGGATGAGGGACTCATCGAGGAATGCGCTCAGGGCCGCGCATTCGGCTTCGACGGAAAGTCGGTGATCCATCCGAGCCAGATCGACACCGCCAACCGCATCTTCTCGCCGAGCGAGGCCGAGCTGGCGGCGGCCGAGCGGCTGATCTCGGCGGCGAGCGGCGGCGCCGAGCGGCACGAGGGGCGAATGATCGAATCGCTCCACGTCGCCGAAGCGCGGGCGGTGCTGGCGAAGGCGCGGCGGTAGCGGACCGTCGAATCGGTACCGGCTCGGCCGAGCTAATCTCATTTGCAACGAAAAGGCGGCCCCAGCATGAAGAGCCATGCCGACGCGACGAGCCTCGCCGAAATCAGCCAGGATCGCAGCGCTCGCCTGCGCCGCGATGCTCGGCTCGTCGTCCATGGCTCAAGGACCGGATCTCGCGGATAGGGCGCGCGGCCTCTTCGATCAGCGCCATCTGTCGGGCGCGGTCCTCATCCAGGACGTACGCACCGGATCGACGATCGCCTCGGTCTCGGTCGGCGACGGCGCGAACGGATTGCCTTTGTCGGTCGTCAAGCTGTTGCTGATGACGCTCTATTGGGAGCATCGCGACGATGCGCCGGCTTCGCTCGCGCCGGACGTCGGCCGGATCATCGCGCGCGGCGCGGACGATCCCGGCCGCCGACTCGCTCTCGACCTTCGCCGAGCCCTGGGCAGCCGGCGCCTGCTTGGTACGTTGGCGCGGCTTGGTTTTCCCGGCTGCACGAGAACGAGGATCCAGGATTGCACGACGCTTTCCGCGGCGACTCCCGGACCGGCATGGGCGAATTCGCTGTCGCTCGGGGAAAACGGTTTTCGAGTCACGCCGCACGGCCTTTCGCGATTCCTGCGGATCATCGGCAATGGCGGGATCGGGCCGCGAGGCGAGCGTGTCGTTCGCCCCTCGACGGCTCGGCTCTTGCAGCAGGCGATGCTGGAGACCGTTCGGTCCGGGACCGCGAGCGGCGTTCGTGAGCGGCTGGGGACGAGAGGGCGGATGGGCGGCAAGACCGGCACCGGTCCCGGCGGCCCCCGCCCCTATGACGGCGTCTTCGCGGGCCTCATCTTCGATGCCGCCGGCACGCCGCGCTACACCGTCGTGACCTATGTCCGGCGCGGCGGCCCGGGTGGCGGCGTCGCCGCGGAAATTTCCGCCGAGCTTGGCGCGCGCCTGCTCGCTGCGCGATAACGGGCGCCGGCGCGGCCCCGGTCGGTGCCGCCGCCGACCGCCGAATCGCTTGCCAGCCTGAAACCCGCTCCCTAAGCAGCGCCATGTTCAAGCCCCTGCTTCGCGGCGCCGCGCCGCTGCTCCTCGCCCTCGCCGCCACGACCGCTCCGGCCCAGCCCGCGCCGCCGATCACGGCCGCCGACATGATGCGCCATATCGACCGGCTCGCCAGCGACGAGTTCCAGGGGCGCGCCCCGGGCACCGAGGGCGAGCGGCTGACCATCAACTACATCGCCGAGCAGCTCGCCGCCCGCGGCGCCGAGCCGGCCGGCGAGGGCGGTACCTGGTTCCAGCCGGTCCGCCTGGTCGAGCGCCGTCCCGGCACCACCAGCCTGCGCTGGACCGCGCGCGGGACCGCGATCGCGTTCCCGACGGGCGACATCGTCCTGATCGGCAAGGAGGCGAGCGAGACCCTCGCCGATGCGCCGGTGATCTTCGCCGGCCACGGCGTGCGAATGCCCGAGCGCGGCATCGACCAGCTCGCCGGCGCCGATGTGAGCGGCGCCGTGGTGCTGATCATGCTTCAGCCGCCGCAGGGTGTCTCGGGCTTTCCTTCGCTCGCGCAACGCACCCGGATGGTGACCGAGGCCGGCGCCGCCGCGGTGATCGCGATCGTCGGCGACGAGGTGCCCTGGGCCAATATCGTGCGCTCGCTGGGGCAGGGGACGACCCGGCTCGATTCCACCCCGGTGCCGAGGCTCACAGGAGTCATGCCGGCGAGCGCGGCGCAGCGCCTGATCGCGGCCGCCGGCGGCGATTTCGGCCGGCTGCTCAACGACCAGCCCGGCTCGTCATTCCGCGCGGCGACATTGCCGTTGCGCGCCTCGGCGGAGGTGGCGACCAGCGTCAATCGCTACAACAGCAACAATGTGATCGGCCGGATCCCCGGATCCGGGTCCGGGGCAGGCCCCGGCAGCGGCAACACCAATGAGAGCGTGCTCTTTCTCGGCCATTGGGACCATTTCGGCATCTGCCGGCCCGAGGGCGAGGCGGACCGGATCTGCAACGGCGCCGTCGACAATGCCAGCGGCATCGCGATGATGCTCGAAGTGGCCGGGCGGCTCGGCCGCCAGCCGCGGCCGGCCCGCGACATCCTGTTCCTGGCGACCACCTCGGAGGAGGTCGGCCTGCTCGGCGCGGAATATTTCGCGGCCCACCCGGTCGTCCCGGCCCAGTCGATCGTCGCGGCGATCAACCTGGACACGGTCGCCATCCACCCGGCGGGCCTGCCGATGGCGATGATCGGGCGCGGCATCTCCCCGGCCCTGGATCGCGTCGTCGACGCCACGGTGCTGGCCGCGGGCCGCCGCCTGGATTCGGACGACGAGGCGAACGTCATGGTCCAGCGCCAGGATGGGTGGAAGCTCAACCAGGCCGGCATCCCGACGATCATGGTCAGCGGGTCCTTTTCGGATATGAGCGTGCTCAACCGCTTTCTCGAAACCACCTATCATCAGCCGAACGACCAGCCCGGCGGCGCGATCGTCATGGCCGGCGCCGTCGAGGACGCGAACCTGCTGGTCGCTTTGGGCCGCCGGCTCGCCGATCCGGCGGTCTATCAGCGCTCGCGGCCGCAGGCGCCGGAACGCGACGAGGGCTGAGCGCGCTCGCATTCCTTCGCAGCACCCCAGCTCATCCGTCACCGTTATATTCGGTGCGTAAGGAGCGGCCTTCTGACCTTAGCCGGTGCCGCCCGTCATTCCGAGTTTTGGGCGCCCCCTAATAATGTCAGCCAGCCTCTTCTTTCTCCATGACGAAATCGCATGGATTGCGAGACAGACGCACCCGAGAATGACCGTCCCACTGAAGCCGATGAGGTAGGAAGCTTCGGCAGAAGAAACGGGGAGAGGGGGAGTCGCTCGTACTTTGTCGAGAGCCGCTAAAAAGGGTCCGACCAAACCGATTGCCGCGCCGAGGCCCATATATCCCAACGATGCGATGACGCCGCCTTCGATATTCGACAGCTGGGTAAGCTCATGATCCTGGATCATGTGCCAATCGAGGTGCTCGGGCGTGGAGATTGTTTGCGCGGGAGTGAGGCCGCTCAAAGGAGATACGACGACGGGAAAGCTTTCGGGAGGCGCTTCCGGCCCGTTTACACCTCCGCTTTCATTGCCGGATTTCGCTTGTCTAACCACTTGCAGCCCGGGGTGGCATTTCCAGCTTCGCCTTTATCCACTCCCAAACATTGGCGGGCGCACGCCCAAAATAGCCGTTAGTGGCGAATACGATACCTTCACCGATCGGAGGCAGATCGGGATGGACTGGATCAGCTATTCCCAATTTCTTGGATATTTCCATCGCGGTACCGGCGCCGGAAACCAGCCACTGAGTGTCACTGATTCGAAGGGCGTCAGTCTGGAACTCACTCGTGATCTTGTCGGCAAGGGCCGGTTGTGGACGGGGCAAGAGGACTGTGAAAATTGTCATGGATAATTGGGTCCCGGATCACGTGGGGATGTGTGACGCACTACGTTTAGGATCTGACTTGGTTGCCGGGTGGCACCATTGCCATGCGAGCCGCGGCGCCATCCTCAGTCGCTTTACTCGCTCTGCGCGGCAGAAATCAACGTCCCTCACATACGCGGATTCATCGGACCGCTCCCAGCCTATTCGGACTCGTCAGTGGTGGCGTATGTGACCGGGCTTTCCTATAGAGCCGCACCCTCTCCAAAAGAGTTTCATATGGATATCCCCCTCGGCCTGACCTTCGACGACGTGCTGCTGCGCCCGGCGCGCTCGGCGGTGCTGCCGAGCCAGGCCGACACGTCGAGCCGGCTGACGAAGGAAATCGCGCTGAACATCCCGATCCTCTCCTCGGCGATGGACACGGTGACCGAGGCCGACATGGCGATCGTCATGGCGCAATTGGGCGGGCTCGGCGTGCTCCACCGCAACATGGAGGTGGACGAGCAGGCCGCCGCCGTGCGCGCGGTCAAGCGCTACGAGAGCGGCATGATCGTCAACCCGATCACGATGACGCCCGAGCAGACCCTCGCCGACGCGCTCGAGCTGATGGCCAAGCACAGGATTTCGGGAATCCCGGTGACCGAGAAGGACGGCCGACTGGTCGGAATCCTCACCAACCGCGACGTCCGCTTCGCCGAGGACAAGCGCCAGCCGGTCGCCGAGCTGATGACCCGCGACAATCTCGCCACCGTCCGCCCCGGCGTCGGGCAGGAGGAGGCACGGCGGCTGCTTCACCAGCGCCGGATCGAGAAATTGCTGGTCGTCGACGAGGACGGCCGCTGCGTCGGGCTGATCACGGTCAAGGACATCGAGAAAGCCGTCGCCTATCCCGACGCCACCAAGGATGCCGGCGGACGGCTGCGCGTCGCCGCGGCGACCACGGTCGGCGACAAGGGCTTCGAGCGCAGCCAGGCTTTGATTGACGCCGAATGCGACCTGATCGTCATCGACACCGCCCACGGCCACAATGTCGAGGTCGCCGCCGCGGTCGAGCGGATCCGCAAGCATAGCAACGCCGTCCAGATCGTCGCCGGCAACGTCGCCACGGCCGAGGCGACCCGGGCGCTGATCGACGCCGGGGCGGACGCGGTGAAGGTCGGCATCGGCCCGGGATCGATCTGCACCACCCGCGTCGTCGCCGGAGTCGGCGTGCCGCAGCTGACCGCGATCATGGATTCGGCCGCGGAAGCCGTGAAGAGCGGCGTTCCCGTGATCGCCGACGGGGGCCTCAGGACAAGCGGCGACGTCGCCAAGGCGCTCGCGGCGGGCGCCTCGGCGGTGATGATCGGATCGCTGCTCGCCGGCACCGAGGAGGCGCCGGGCGAGACCTTTCTCTACCAGGGCCGCGCCTACAAATCCTATCGCGGAATGGGCTCGGTGGGGGCGATGGCGCGCGGCTCGGCCGACCGCTATTTCCAGCAGGACATCAAGGACCAGCTCAAGCTGGTGCCCGAGGGGATCGAGGGGCAGGTCGCCTATAAGGGCCATGCGGCCGACGTCGTCCACCAGCTGGTCGGCGGGGTGAAGGCGGCGATGGGCTATACCGGCGCCGCGACCATCGCCGAGCTGCAGAGGGCCGAGTTCGTCCGGATCACCAATGCCGGCCTTCGCGAAAGCCACGTCCACGACGTCACCATCACCCGCGAGGCGCCGAATTATCCGCAGCGTTAGCGCTCCTTTGCCGGCATGACCCCCCAGGCCCGCCTTCAGGCCGCGATCGAGCTGGTCGACGAGATCGCGACCGCGGCGCGGGAAGGCGGCGCCGCGGCCGACACGCTCATCGCCCGCTATTTCAAGACCCGCCGCTATGCCGGCTCCGGGGATCGCCGGGCGGTTCGCGAGCTCGTCTTCCGGGCCATCCGAAGGGCAGGGGGGCCTCCGGCCTCCGGGCGCGCAGCCTTGATCGGCCTCGCCGAAGACATGCCGGAGCTGCTGCCGCTGTTCGACGGCTCGCCGCACGGCCCGGCGCCGCTCACCGAGGGTGAGGCAAAGGCGGAGGGCGGGATCGCGCCGGCCTGGCTGCTGGAGCGGTTCGATCCGGTCATTGCCGCGGAAGAGCTGCCGGCGTTGCTGGACCGGGCGCCGCTGGACGTGCGCGTGAATCGATTGAAGGGAAAGCGGGAAGAGGCCGCCGCGCTCCTGGCCGAGGCCGTACCCACGCCCATCTCGCCGCTCGGCCTGCGGCTGCCCGAAGGGTTCCGGGTCGAAGAAACCGATGCCTGGCGCGGGGGGCTGGTCGAGGTCCAGGACGAGGGCAGCCAGCTGATCTGCCTCGGCTGCGAAGCGGCGCCGAACATGCTCGCCGTCGACCTTTGCGCCGGCGCCGGCGGCAAGACGCTGGCGCTGGCCGCGGAGATGGCGGGAGAGGGGCGGATCCTCGCCTGCGACACCGACCGCGGCCGCCTCTCCCGCATGAAGCCGCGGCTCGACCGCGCCGGGGTCTCGATCGTCGAGCCCCGGCTGCTCGATCCGGGTAGCGAGGCCGAGGCGCTGGCCGACGTCGCCGGTCAAGCCGATCTCGTGCTGGTCGACGCGCCCTGCTCGGGGACCGGCACCTGGCGGCGCAATCCGGAGACCCGCTGGCGGGTCACGCCGGAGCGGCTCGAACGGCTGACCTCCCTCCAGGCACGCCTGCTCGACCTCGGCGCAACCCTGGTCAGGCCCGGCGGTATATTGGTTTATGCGGTCTGCTCGCTGCTCGCCGAGGAGGGGCGGGACCAGGCGGCGGCGCTCGGCGCCCGTTCATCGCTGGTTCCGGAGACGCTGCCGATAAGAGCGGGACGGGAAGCCGGCGCGGGCCTGTTGCTCAGCCCCGGGCGGGACGGCACGGACGGCTTTTTCGTCGCGCGGTGGCGGCGCCCGTGCTAGAGGCCGCGACGACATGATATTGGAGTATATGATGCGCCTGATGCCTATTTTCGCATCGCTCGCCATTACGGCGGCGACCATGGCGAGCGCCGGTCAGGGCCAGCGGCCCGACGACCAGATCGATCCGCGCTCGACCGAGCTGGTCGAGCAGGCGCGGGCGCAAAGCAGCGCCGGCCGTCATAACGAGGCGATCGACCTGCTCGAGACCGCCCTCGCCGTCGATCCGCGCAACCGCGCGGCCTATATCGCGCTCGGCCGAGTCGCCCAGGCCCAGCGCCTGCCCGGCAAGGCGGTTCGCTATTATGCCGACGCGCTGAGGATGGAGCCGAACGACGTCAACGCGCTCGCCGGCCAGGGCGAGGCCTATGTCCAGCGCGGGGCGGTGGCTCGGGCGCAACGCAATCTCGAGCGGGTGCGGACCCTGTGCGGCAATCCCTGCCCGCAGGCGCAGCAGCTCGCCGCCGTCATCCAGCGCGGCCCGCCGGCCGAAGTGCTGGCGGCGCAGCGGCCGGAGCAGGGCGCTCCGCCCACCCCGACCGAAACCCCGGCGCCGCGACCGAACTAGAGGGGGAAGTCGTCACCCCGGACTTGATCCGGGGTCCATCTGCCTTTCATCCGCCGCGAGAAGGTGGATGCCGGATCAAGTCCGGCATGACGAAGTTTGGATCAAAGAAGCCGCGCAATGGCCACGAAATCATCGACGGCGAGCGTCTCGGCGCGCCGTTCGGGGTCGATACCGAGCGCTTCCAGCGCTTCGAGCGCGCCGGGAAGCGAGGCCAAAGAGCGCCGCAACATCTTGCGCCGCTGGCCGAACGCCGCGGCGGTAAGGCGCTCGAGAACGGCCGGGCGAACCCCTTCCGGCTGCGCGGCCGGAACGATGTGGACGACCGCCGACATCACCTTCGGCGGCGGGACGAAGGCGGCGCGATTGACCTTCATCGCCAGCTTCGGCGTCGAGCGCCACTGCGCGAGCACGGCGAGCCGGCCATAGGCGCCGGTGCCGGGCCTTGCGACGATCCGCTCCGCCACCTCGAGCTGGAACATCAGGGTCAGCGACTTCCACCAGGGCGGCCAGGCCTCGCCGCCGAGCCAGCGCACCAGCAGCGCGGTGCCGACATTGTAGGGGAGGTTGGCGACGACATGGGCAGATCCGACGGTCGCCGCCTCGTCGATCGCCAGCGCATCGTCTTCGAGGACGGTCAACTTGTTCGGGAAGGCCTCCCGCAGCTCGGCGAGCGGCGCCAGGCAGCGCCGGTCGCGCTCGACCGCGACCACCTCGGCGCCGGCCCGAAGCAGAGCCCTGGTCAGCCCGCCCGGACCCGGCCCCACTTCATAAGCCCGGTCGCCCCGGAGCGGCCCGGGGATCTTCGCGATCCGGTCGAGCAATTGCTCGTCGAGCAGGAAATTCTGGCCGAGGGCCTTCGAGGCGCTGAGGCCGTGGCGCGAGATCACTTCGCGCAGCGGCGGCAACGCGGTCATGCGGCGCCGAGGCGGGCCGCGCATTCCGCCGCCGTGCGGATCGCGGCGATCATCGCCCGCGGATCGGCCTGATCGCGGCCGGCGATGTCGAAAGCGGTGCCGTGGTCCGGCGAGGTTCGCACGATCGGCAGGCCCAGGGTCAGGTTGATGCCTTCGTCGAAATGCAGCGTCTTCAACGGGATCAGGGCCTGATCGTGATACATGCAGAGCGCCGCGTCATAGGTGGAGCGGCGGCGGTCGTTGAACATGATGTCGGGCGGATGCGGGCCGCTGACCCGATAGCCGTCCTCGCGCAGGCGCTCGACGGCGGGGACGATGAGGTCGATCTCCTCGCGGCCGAGGGTTCCGTCCTCGCCGGCGTGCGGGTTCAGCCCGGCGACGGCGAGACGGGGCTCGGCGATGCCGAATTGCCGCTGCAGCCCGCGGATCGCGGCGCGGCCCTTGGCGACGATCCCTTCGACGGTCAGAAGGTCGGGCACGTTCCTCAGCGGCACATGGGTGGTCACCGGGATGACCTTCAGCGTCGGCCCGGCGAGCATCATGGCGTAAAGCTCGCTGGCGATGCCGCAGCGCTCGGCGACGAACTCGGTCTGCCCCGGATGGACGAAGCCGATCGCGTAGAGCTGCGCCTTGGAGACCGGACCGGTGACCAGGCCGGAGGCCGCGCCGGAGCGGGTCAGGCCGACGGCGAGCTCGAGCGCGTCGAGCGAGTTGCGAGCGCCTTCCAGGTCCGGCCTGCCCGGAACGACCCCGGTGTCGCTCTTGATCCGGACGATCGGCAGCGCCTCGGCGAAATGCGCATGGGCGTCGCGCGGGTCCTCGACCACCGCGATGGGACCGTTCCACACGGCGCGCACCGCCGAAACGCTGCCGACCGCGAAGAAGGGTGGCACCGCATCGGCCCGGCGCCGCTCCCAGCTCTTGGCGATGACCTCGGGACCGATCCCCGCCGGGTCGCCCAGCGCGACGGCGAGGGGGATGTCCGGACGGTCAGCGATATTCGATCACCGCGTCACGCCGCAGGTCACGCAAGTAGCGCGTCGCCCGGCGGGCGACCCGTTCCTCGACGGTCCGATTGTAGATCGTCTCGAAGCTGGGCGCCGCCGCCACCTCCGGATCGTCGCGGCCGCACAGCACCAGCACGCTGATCCGCTCGATCGTGCCGAAAGCCGGAGTGGCTTGGCCGACGCCGAGGTTGAACAGCATCTGCTGCAGCAGCGGCGGCAGGTCGCGCAGCCGCACCTGATCGTTGGCGACGACTTCTGCGCCAAGCGTTTGCGCGACCTCGCGGGCGCGGCCGCAGCCGCCCATCGCCTGGGTGGCCGCGCCGAGCCGTTGCGCGCTCGCCTGCGCCTGGGTTTCGCTGGTTCCCGCCGGCGAGGTGATCGACATCTGCATCAGACTGAGCACGGCGTCGCGGGGATCGGCGACCAGGATCTGCCTCTTGTCGACGAGGTAGACGATCGAAAAGCCGCCGGGGACGGGGATCGGGTCGCTGATCGCGCCGACCGGCATCTGCTGAACCAGGCCGGCAAGCTCCGGAGGCAGCTCCTCGGGGGTGACCCAGCCGAGATCGCCTCCGGTCGCGGCCGTCGAAGCCTCGGAGAACTGGCGGGCATAAGCCTGAAAATTCGCGCCGGAACGGATCTGCTGGACGATCCGCGTGCCGTTCGTGCCGACCTCGGCGGCCGTCTCGGGCGTCGCGGACAGATAGATTTCGGCGACGTGAAATTCCGAGGTGCCGCGCCGCGCCTCCAGAACCTGGATCTGGGCCCGCACCTCCTCATCGCTGACGGTGACGAACGGCTCGATCCAGCGCCGCTGCAGCCGCTGCCAGGAAAGCTCGCCGCGAATCTGCCGCTTCAGCGACCTATCGGACGAGCCGACCGAACGAAGATAGGTGGCGAATTCCGCCGGCGTGCGCCGGACGGTCTGCGCGACCCGAGCGAAGGTCTCGTCGATCTCGCGCTGATCGACGTCGATCTCCTGCTGGTGCGCGGCCTGGATCTGCAGCGTCTCGTCGATCAGGTTCCTCAGGATCTGCGCCCGAAAGCGCTCGAGCTCCTCGGGCGGAATCCGGAAATCGGGCTGCGAGGCGACGATCAGCGCGAGGCGCTGATCGATGTCGCTGCCGGTGATCACGTCGCCGTTGACGATCGCCGTCGCCTTGCGGATCCCCGGATCCTGCTTGCCGACGATCGAGACATTGTCTGGAATGTTGAGCTGGCCGGACGGCCCCCCGCTCTGTGCCGCCGCCACCACCGACAGCACCGGCGCGATCAGCACGACCGCCACCCTTGCCAACCTACCGAGCTTCATCATTCCTCCAGTGAATGCAGGCGCCTATCCTGCGCGAGACTTGCTGAACCGCAGCTTAGCGCGGCGTCGCGGCTTTCTCTAGCGCCCCAAATTGCGAAGCGCCACCCGAATGAGGAAGGTGTTTCCCCGCCGGGCGTCGCCCGTGGTTTCATAATCGCGGCGCCAGGTGACGCCAAGCTCGACGCAATCGTCGTCATAGAGGATTCCGAGCCGGTGCCGGATCGGCTCGAAACCGTCGGCGAGCGAGAACGGGTCCTCCTGTCGGCCGGTGAGGTCGATCACCGCCGAGCCGAAGACCGACCAGTAGCGGGCGAAGGCGACGCGGCCGCCGAACCGGATCTCCTCGCGGTCGCGAAGATCCTCGATCGACGGATCGATGTCGCGGTCGAGGCGCAAATAGCCGATCGTCGCATAGGTCTGCCGTCCGCCGATCACCGCGTCGATCTCGTTGCGGCGCAGATCGAGCGTGTCCTTGTCGAGGCGAAAGCGGTGGGTGAAGTTGACGATGTTGCCGATCCGGACCGTCGTCCGGCCGACGAAGTCGGAGAAGCGGCCGGAAAGACCCGTCCCCGGCGGCAGGATGGTCGGCTGCCGGTCGAGCCGGTAGCTCTGGCCGATATTGGTGCGGATCGAGATTCCGGGCAGGTCCGCCGCCCAATCGGCGCCATAGGTGACTCGGACGCCGTCCTCCCAGCGGTCGTGGCCGGGAAAGCGGTTCAGAGCGAACAGGTTGCTGTCTTCGAGGTCGACGGCGCGCGCGTCCTCGTTCGGAATGTCCAGATTCTCGGTCGGCGGCGAGGCGACGACCTGCAGGCGCGGAGTCAATCGCTGGATGCCGCCCATGAAGCTGCCGATGAACGGCCATTTGAGATCGGCCGCGACCGCGCCGATGAAGCGGCCGTTCCAGCCTTCCTCGCCGCGATAGATCACGGTCTGGGTGAGCAGGGTGTCGTTGGCGTGATAGACGTCGCCCCGGGCGAAGGCGGTCAGCACCAGCTCCTGGCCGAGCGCGGTGATCCCGCGCCGCTCCCAGCGCGCGCTGGCGAAGGCGCGCTGGCTGTCCTGGCCCTCGGGCCGGATGATGGCGAGGCTGTTGGCCTGAAGCTCGAAGCGGCCGCCGAGCCAGGGATCGTCGATCCGCCAGCGCGCGTCGATCGCGGGCAAGGCGATCGGCTGCATGCCGTCGACGTCGGTGGCGCGCAGGCCCTGAAAGGCCCAGCCGGCGATCGAGATGTAGCTGTCGTCGGTGATCCGTTCGGCCTCGACGAACGAGCGCAGCCGGTCGTCGCGGGAAATGTCGTAGCGGCGCATGAAGGTGCGATCGGTGACGTAGCGGCCGGATGCGGTGACGCTCCAGGTCGGGCTCAGGACGAAGCGGCCATTGCCCTCTATATAGGCGCGAATTCCTTCATCGCGGTCGACGACCGGCGCCGGCGCCGTGACCGGCAGGCGCGAGCCGTAGGTCAGATAGCCGTGCAGCTGGAACGCGCCGAGCGAGGTCAGCTGCCGGTATTCCGCCTCCAGCATCGGCAGCACCTCGGTGTAGACGTGCGGCGTCAGCGTCGCGTCGCGGTTCGGGGCGAGGCGGACATAATAAGGGACGCTGAGCTCGACGCCGTTGCGCCGGCTGATCCGAAGCTCGGGCACCAGCACGCCGCTGCCGCCGCCCTGGCTGCCGTCGGGATGCGACAGGCCGGGCAGGCCGAGGATCGGCGTGCCGAACAGGTTGAGCGTCGCGCCGCGGTAGCTGATCCGGTGGCGGACCGGGTCGTGGACGACCTGCACGGCGTTGATCTGCCAGGTCGGGTCCTTGGGGCAGCCGTCGGGCGTGGTCACCGCGCAGGCGGTGTAGGCGGCGCGATAGAGGGTGGTGTAGCCGTTCCGCCGGGTCGCCCGGTCCGCGGCCAGGCGGCCGCCGTCGGCGAGCACGAGCAGCAGGTTCTCGACCACGCCGTCGCGCAGCGTGTCCTCGAGCAGCACTGAATCGGCATAAGCGACGTCGCCTTCGGGGCTGACGACGCGGACCCCGCCATTGGCGCGGACCTCGCCGCTCACCCGGTTCCAGCTGACGCTGTCGGCGCGCAGATTATAGCCTTCGCGGCGCATCCGCACTTCCCCGGTGGCGGTCACCGTGTCGGCCTGCTCCTCATAGATCAGCCGGTCGGCGCTGAAGGCGACTTCGGCGGGCGCCTCCTCGGCGGCCGGGTCGGGGACGGGCGCGGTCTCCTGCGCAAAGGTCGCATGAGGCGCGCAGAGCAGCAGCGGCAGGGCTGTCCAGCAGATCGATCGAAACGTCTTCACTAATCCGGCTGCCCTGGCCCACTCGACGTCCGAGCCTATTGCACCTGAGGCCGCTCCCTGCAATGGCGCTCAAATATTCCATGGAGACACGGCAGTGATCAAAGTCAGTTTCGCGGCCGAGCGCCCCGACGGCGCTTATGCCCTCGCCATCCCGGTGCGCGGCGAGGACATGCTGAACGACCGGCTCGGCGGCCTCGACGAGGCGGCGCGCAGCCTGGCGGTCCGCGCCGCCGACGCCCAGCGCTTCGAGCGCGAGACGGCGGCGGTCGCCGAAGCGTTCGTCAATGAAGGCGAAACGGTGCGCCGGCTGGTCCTGATCGGCATGGGCGGCGCCCAGGCCGACGACGCGCTTTACGAGCGGGTCGGCGGCGCGCTCACCGCCCGGCTGCTCACCTCGGGCGAAACCAGAGCGGTGCTCGATCTGCATGGGCTGACGCTCGGCGCCCGCGACGCGGCCCGGATCGGCTTCGGCGCCGCCGCGCGCAGCTGGCGGCACGATCTCTATCGGACCAAGCTCGGCCGGAAGCAGAAGCCGACATTGACCGAGTTGGTCATTGTCGGCGCCCCGGGGGGCGCCGAAAAGGAATGGGCGCACGAGGCGGCGGTGCTCGAAGGGCTGAACCTCACCCGCAACCTGGTCAGCGAGCCGCCCAACATCGTCTATCCGGAAAGCTTCGTCGCCCGCTGCCGCGAGGCGATGGAGAAGGAAGGCGTCGACTTCGAGGTGCTCGACGAGAAGGCGATGGCCAAGCTCGGCATGGGCGCGCTGCTCGGCGTCGCCCAGGGCTCGGTCAAGCCGCCGCGCCTCCTGGTCATGCGCTGGAACGGCGGCAAGCCCGGCGCCAGGCCGGTGGTCTTCATCGGCAAGGGCATCACCTTCGACACCGGCGGAATCTCGATCAAGCCGGCGCTCGGCATGGAAGCGATGAAGTGGGACATGGGCGGCGCCGGCGCCGTGGCCGGGATGATGAAAGCGGTCGCCGCTCGCAAGGCCAGGGTCAATGTGGTCGGGGTCTGCGCGCTCGCCGAGAACATGCCGGACGGCAACGCCCAGCGCCCCGGGGACATCGTCACCTCGATGTCCGGCCAGACCATCGAGGTGATCAACACCGATGCGGAAGGCCGCCTGGTGCTCGCCGACGCGATGACCTGGTCGCAGCGCAATCTGAAGCCCGAAATAATGGTCGATCTCGCCACCCTGACCGGCGCGATGGTGATCAGCCTGGGCCACGAATATGCCGGCATGTTCTCGAACGACGATGGCCTCGCCGACGGCCTGTTCGCGGCCGGCAAGGCGACCGGCGACAAATTGTGGCGGCTGCCGATGGGCGAAGCCTATGACAAGATCATGGACAGCCCCATCGCCGACATGAAGAACAGCGCCTCGCGGGAGGGCGGCTCGATCACCGCCGCCTGCTTCCTCGGCCGGTTCGTCGAGGAGGGCGTCAAATGGGCCCATCTCGACATTGCCGGAATGGCCTGGTCGGACAAGGCCAGCCACCTCTACGACAAGGGCGCGACCGGCTTCGGCGTCGCCTTGCTCGACCGCTATCTGGCCGACAATCACGAGAAATGAGCCGGGGCGGCCGGGTCGCGATTTGACTCGGTTCGGTCGCGGCCCTCCGGAGCAGCGGGTCGAGGCGCACGGCCTCGACCGCCCGGTCGAATGGCGCCGGGCCGGGGTGACGGAGGTGTTCCTTTATATCCCGCACCGGTTGATCTTCCGCCCCGCCGACTAGCCTTGCCCTCGTCATATCGGCCGTCTAGGGGACCGCCCACCAATCCCCTGGATACGGAGCTTCAGCAGGCCATGGCCGAGCGTACCTTTTCGATCATCAAGCCCGACGCCACCCGCCGCAACCTGACCGGCGCGATCACCAAGATGCTGGAGGACGGCGGCCTTCGAGTCGTCGCCTCCAGGCGCATCCGGATGACGAAGGAACAGGCCGAGGGCTTTTACGGAGTCCATCGCGAGCGGCCCTTCTTCAACGACCTCGTCGCCTTCATGACCTCGGGCCCGGTCGTGGTGCAGGTGCTCGAAGGCGAAAACGCCGTGCTTCGCAACCGCGAGATCATGGGCGCGACCAACCCGGAAAATGCCGACGAGGGCACGATCCGCAAGGTCCATGCCGAATCGATCGAGGCGAACAGCGTCCACGGCTCCGACAGCGACGAGAATGCCAGGATCGAGATCGACTTCTTCTTCAAGCCGGAAGAGATCGTGGGGTAGGCAGGCGCGGCTCGCTCCGCGACCGGGTCGGCCGGAGTCGCTCCACACGATTCCTCACGGGACCGCAAAATTCGTCAACGGCCCGTACAAACCGGCCCTCTGAAGGCTGAAATTTACGCTAAAATCTCATCCATAACGCATTGTAAATCAATGCGTTTCTTGAGATCGTTGCGGAAGTAGCAGCTTTGGAGGGGTGGCCATGCGTCCGCAGGCGGCTTTGATCCTGGACCGCACGATGGTGCTGTTCCTCGGCCTCGCGGCGGGGGCGCTCATCAGCTTCTCCTTTTTCCCCGGCGGCGGCGATCCGACCAGCGCCGCGCAGAGCGCTCCGGTGCCGCCGAGGCCGGCCGCGACTGCGGCCGCTGTGGCGGCGGACAGGCCGGGCCGCCGCCTCGCCGCGGCGGTCGCCGAGCGCCGGCCGATCGCGATCGGCGTGTTCGGAGACAGTTTCGGCGACGGCGTCTGGGCCGGGCTCTACCACACGCTGCCCAGCGCCGACGGCTTCGAGGTCCACAAGCTCAGCGAACGCTCGACCGGCTTCACCCGCTATCGAAGCCTCAACCTGCTCGACGACGTCCGGACGAAGCTGGACCGCCAGCCCGTCGACATCGCCGTCCTCTCCTTCGGCGCCAACGATACCCAGGGCATCTATCTCGACGGCCATGGCAACCGCTTCATGAGCGAGGGCTGGCAGCGCATCGTCGCCGAGCGGGTCGCCGCCATCGTCGGCCTGCTCCGCCAGCGTGGAATCACCGTCTATTGGGTCGGCCTTCCGAAGATGCGCGATCCCGATTTCGACGCCGATATCGCCGCGATGAACCGCTTCTACGCGGAGCGGATGCGGGCGCTGAACGTGCCCTATGTCGAGACCGCCGGGACGACCGCCGACGCGGGCGGCCATTACGCCCCCTATTTACGCGACCCCCGCGACGGCCGGCGGATCATGGCGCGCGCCAATGACGGCATCCACATGACCATCCCCGGCTATGTCATCGTCATGCGCGGCCTCGCCGGCCGGATCCGTCATTCGGTCGCCGAAGCGCGGACGCGGGCGCGCCGCGACGCCGAAGCCCATGCGCGCGCGAACGGCGCAGGGGCGTCCGGCTGATGCTCGCGCTCGTCGGCGCCATCGCCGCGTCGGCGCAGGCCGGCGCCGAGCCTGTGTGCGCGAGCCGGCTCTGCTTCGCCGAGGCGCTCTCACCCTTCCTTCGGCGGCTTCGGGAAAGCCGTCGGGAGTCTCCCATCCATATCCTCCAGATCGGCGACAGCCACTCGGCCGGAGACATGATCACGCAAGGCTGGCGGACGCGGCTGCAGGCGCGTTACGGCAATGGCGGCCGCGGGGTCCTCGCGGCGGGGCGGCCTTATTCCGGCTATCTCACCTTCGGAGTCACCGCCGCGCAGAGCAATGGCTGGAGCGTCAGCGCGATCCTCGGCGGGAGCGAGGGCGCCGCGCTCGGCATCGCCGGATTCACCCAGACGGCGAGGGCCGCCGGCGAATTCCTTTCGGTCACCACCGACACGCCGGACCAGGATTTCGACCGGGTCATCGTCTGCGCCATGACCGGGCCCGGCGCGGGCACGATCGCCCTTCGTCTCGGGGCCGCGGAGCGGGTCTGGCGGCTGAGCGCGGCGCGCGGCGGACCGGCCTGCCGGACCATGGACAGCGACCGGCCCGTCTCCTCCGCGGCGCTCATCACCCGCGACGGCGATCCGGTGAGCGTCACCTCGTTCGCCACGCTGCGGCGCGGCGGCGGGGCGCTCCTCTCCAATCTCGGCGTCGTCGGCGCGCAGCTGATCCATTTCGCCCGCACCGACGACGAAATGATCCGCGCCGAGCTCGCCGCCTACCGGCCCGATCTGATCGTGCTCGCCTTCGGCACCAACGAGGGCTTCTTCCCCGCCTTCGACGCGGATGCCTACGACGCTGCCTTGCGGACGCAGATCGCCCGTCTTCGGCGCCTTTCGGGCGGGGTGCCGATCCTCCTGCTCGGTCCGCCCGACTCGGCGACCCGGCAGGAGGGCGGCCCGTCCTGCCGGGACGGCTTGTTCAGCCCCGCGAGATTGGATGAAGTGCGCCGCCATCAGCTGAAAATCGCCCGGGAGACGGGCGCGGCCTTCTGGGATTGGCAGGCCGCGATGGGCGGCCGCTGCGCCGCGCTTGGCTGGCGGCGCGACGGCCTGATGCGCGGCGACCTCGTCCATTTCACCCGGGCCGGCGGCGACCGGATCGGCGCGATGATCGACGCGGACATTTTCCGCGCCACCGAAAGTCGCCCCTGACATGCTGTTCCCGACCCTCACCTTCGGGCTGTTCTTCCTCCTCGTCTACGGCCTCGCGTGGGGGCTCAGGGCGAGCAACGAGTGGCGCAAGATCGTGCTTCTGCTCGCCTCCTGGTTCTTCTATGCCTGCTGGGATCCCCGCTTCGTCGCTTTGCTGATCGCGAGCGGGCTGCTCAACTGGGGCGCGGCCCGGCTGATCGCCGCCGCGGGCGACAATAATGGCCGGCGCAAGGCCTGGCTCGCCGCCGGCGTCGCCGTCAACCTGATCATCCTCGGCTTCTTCAAATATTACGGCTTCTTCATGGAGCAGCTCGAACAGGCGCTGCACGCGCTCGACTGGCAGCGCGACCTTGCGATCATGCAGGTGATCCTGCCGGTCGGCATCTCCTTCTTCACCTTCCAGGGGATGAGCTTCGTCATCGACGTCTATCGCCGCAAGACCGAACCGGCGAGCCTGCTCGACATGACTTTGCTGATGAGTTTCTTCCCCCACCTCGTCGCCGGCCCGATCGTCCGCGCCTCGCATCTGATTCCGCAGTTCCGGCGCGTGCCGGAGATCAGCCGCGGCATGGCGGCGACGGGCCTGTCGCTGATCGTCTGGGGCCTGTTCAAGAAGGCCGTCATCGCCTCCGAGCTCGCCACCGGCCTCGTCGATCCGGTCTTCGCCGATCCGTCGGCTTTCTCGGGGATCGACCTCGCCGCCGCCGCCTACGGCTATGCCGTCCAGATCTACTGCGATTTTTCGGCCTATAGCGACATGGCGATCGGCCTTGCGGCGTTGCTCGGCTACCGCTTCCCGCACAATTTCAACCAGCCCTACCGGGCCGCGTCGCTGCAGGATTTCTGGCGGCGCTGGCATATCAGCCTGTCGAGCTGGCTGCGCGACTATCTCTACGTCTCGCTCGGCGGCTCGAGGCACGGGCTTGCCCGCCTTTGCCTGGCCCTGATGGTCACCATGCTGCTGGGCGGCCTGTGGCACGGCGCCAGCTGGAATTTCGTGATCTGGGGCGGCCTGCACGGCACCGTCCTCGCCGGTGAGCGGCTGTGGCGCGAGTTCAGGCCGAAGCATTGGCCGCCGCTACCGCGGGCGCTGGGAATCGCCGCGACCTTCCATTTCGTTCTGCTGGGCTGGATCTTCTTCCGCGCCGCGAGCTTCGCCGACGCGCTGGCCTTCCTGGGCGGGTTGGGCGCGGGCGGAGCGCCGGCGCTGCTGACGCCGCTGCTGCTCGGCCTGATCGTGCTCGGCATGTCGTTCCATCATTTTCCGCCCTTCGCCGTCCAGCGGGTGGCGATCCGGGTCCGGGCGATGCCGGCGCTGCCGGTCGGCCTCGCCGCCGGCTTCCTCATCCTCATCGTCGACGCGATGCGGCCCGAGGGGGTCGCTCCGTTCATCTACTACCAGTTCTGAGGCGTAACATGGCCACCAGGAGAATTCACGCGACCGGCCCGATCGAAGCCAACCGGCCGAGACACGAGCCGCCGCCCGATCCCGACGGGCTCGCCCACACCGAGTCGCCGGTCGACCTGCCCGAACCGCCCGAGCCGCTGCCGGCGCCCCTGCGCTGGACGACCGAGGTGATCGTCGCCGCGACCCTGGTGCTCGCTTTGTTCAACGCCACCGCGATCCGCGGCTGGTCCTACCAGCTCGACGCCAATGCCTTCACCGCCAGCCTGGTGACGGTGGCCGAGCATTGGTATGCCGCGACGGACTCCGTCGGGCTCAACCGGCCCGTGGCGACCACCCATGCCGGCTGGCAGTCGGTCAAGGATCTCCGCTTTGGCCGGGAGGCCGCCCCGCCGTCTCCGCCTCCCTGAGCGCCCGGCAATATTCGTCGAGGGCGATAGGATAGAGGCGGTGCTCCTCCTCCAGCACCCGGGCGGCAAGGCTTTCGGGATCGTCCCGCGGCAGAATCCTGACCCTGGCCTGGGCGATGACGGGGCCCGAATCGAGGTCCGCCGTCACCAGATGCACCGAGCAGCCGGCATGATCGTCGCCGGCCAGAAGCGCGCGCCGGTGGGTGTCGAGCCCCTTGTACAGCGGCAGCAGGCTTGGGTGGACATTGAGGATCCGGCCCTCCCATTTGGTCACGAGCTCTTCCGAGAGCAGCCGCATATAGCCGGCGAGCGCGATCAGCTCGACGCCGTGCGCCTCGAGCTGCTCATCGAGCAGGGCATCGAAGGCGGCGCGGTCCATGCCGGAATGGCTCTTCGCCCAGCTCTCGATGCCGAGCCGTTTCGCAAGCACCAGCCCGCGCGCCGTCGGCACGTTCGAGGCGACCAGGACGATGTCGTAATTCCGGTCGGTATCGCGCCTTTTATGCTCGGCCAGCGCAAGCAGGTTCGAGCCGCGGCCGGAGATCAGAACCGCGACCCGGATCCGTTCAGCCATGATGGACGGCGGTCCAGCCGGAACGGGCGCTCCAGGTCCCCGCCGAGCCCGTGACGGTGCAGCCTCTCGCGCCCGATTCCACCCGGCCGATCTCCAGGACCGCCTCGCCGGCCTGCTCCAGAGCGAGCGACACCTCGGCCGAGTCGCCGGGGTCGACGATCACGGCCATGCCGATTCCGCAATTGAAGGTGCGGGCGAGCTCGCCGGGCTCGATATTCCCCTGCCCCTGAAGGAAGGCCATCAGCCGCGGCTGAGGCCAGGAATCGGCATCGACGACGGCGTGCAGGTCGGCGGGCAGGACGCGCGGAATATTCTCCAGCAAGCCGCCGCCGGTGATGTGGGCCAGCGCCGCGATCCTTCCCGAGCGGATCGCCGGCAGCAGGGATTTCACATAGATACGGGTCGGCTCGAGCAGGGCCTCGATCAGCATCCGGTCCTGGTCGAAAAGGGCGGGGCGATCGAGCTTCCAGCCCTTGTCGGCCGCGAGCCGGCGCACCAGCGAGAAGCCGTTGGAATGGACTCCGGACGAGCCGAGGCCGAGGATGAGGTCGCCGGCCTTCACCCTGTCGCCGGTCAGCGCCTCGCCGCGCTCGACCGCGCCGACGCAGAAGCCGGCGAGGTCGTAGTCGCCCGCGGCGTACATGCCCGGCATTTCGGCCGTCTCGCCGCCGATCAAAGCGCAGCCGGCCTGCCGGCAACCCTCGGCGATTCCGGCGACGACCCGCTCGGCGATGCCGGTCTCCAGCCTCGCGCAAGCGAAATAGTCGAGGAAGAAGAGCGGCTCGGCGCCCTGGACGATCAGATCGTTGGCGCACATCGCGACGAGATCCACGCCGACGCCGTCGTGCCGGCCGCTGTCGATGGCGAGCTTGAGCTTGGTGCCGACGCCGTCATTGGCCGCGACCAGCAGAGGATCGCGATAGCCGGCCGCCTTCAGATCGAAAAAGCCGCCGAAGCCGCCGAGCGACGCGTCGGCGCCGGGCCGCGCCGTCGCCCTGGCGAGCGGCCCGATCGCCTTCACCAGCGCGTTGCCGGCGGCGATGTCGACGCCCGCCTTCGCGTAGGTATAGGATTCTTCGCCGCTCACCAGCGCCCGCCTAGCCAGAACCCGCTTGGATTTCCACGGCCAACTCGCCAAAAGACCCGCGTGAAGCCCGTTCGCCGCCCGTTCGCCCTCCTGATTCCGCTTATGGCCGTCGTCCTGCTGGTCGGCGCGGGGGTGCTCTACGCGCAGCTCGAAGGGGCCGACCGCGGCATCCCGCCGGTCGATAGCACCACCAATTTCGAGATTTTGGGAGTCGAGGTCGACGTCGCCGCGCCGACCGCGGAGAAGGCGCGGCTCGAAGGCTGGCGACGGGCGCAATCGCTGGGCTGGAAGATGCTCTGGGCGCGAACCCACAACCGGCCGGTCAGCCAGGCGCCGACGCTTCCGGAATCGACGCTCAACGGCATCGTCTCGGGAATCGTCATCGAGCAGGAGCAGATCGGCCCGACCCGCTACATCGCCCGCCTCGGCGTCCTGTTCGACCGCGCCCGCACCGGCCAGATGCTCGGAGTCCAGGGCCTGTCGCGCCGCTCGGCGCCGATGCTGGTCATCCCGGTGATGCACACCGGCTCCGCCTCCTACAGCTTCGAATATCGGAACGAGTGGCAGCGGGCCTGGGCGCAGTTCCGAACCGCCAACAGCCCGATCGACTATGTCCGGCCTTCCGGCCAGGGCGTGGATCCGCTGCTGCTCAACGTCTCGCAGACGAAGCGCAGGGGACGCGGCTGGTGGCGAATGCTGCTCGACCAATATGGCGCGGCCGACATCGTCGTGCCCGAGGTCGAATTGCGCCGGCTCTATCCGGGCGGCCCGGCGATCGGCATCTTCAGCGCCCGCTACGGACCCGACAACCAGTTGCTCGGGCGCTTCGTGCTTCGGGTCAGGAGCGACGCCGCGCTCGGACGGATGCTCGACGAGGGCGTGCGCCGGCTCGACATTCTCTATTCGCGGGCGCTCGACCGCGGCCTGCTGCGGCCCGACCCGACTCTGGTGATCGTACAGCCGGCGCTGCCACCGCTGCCGGAAGAGGAAGGCGAGGACCCGCTTGTCACCGACGATAACGACCTCACCGTCCCGGTCGGCGCGGCGACCGGCTTCAGCATCCAGGTTCCCACCCCCGACGCCGGCGCCGTGCAGCGGGCCGAGGTCTCGGTCAGCCGGGTCGACGGAGTCACGTCCGCGCTCACCACCAGCCTCGCGCTCGGCGGCAGCTCGACCATGCGGGTGACCTTTGTCGGCGACGCCAACGCGCTCGCCGCCGCGCTTCGCGCCCAGGGCTGGGCCGTCGAAGTGACCGGCGAAAATTCCTTGAGAATATCGAGATAGGATGCGGGCGATGGACCAGATCGCCCTTCCTTTCGCCTGGCCGGTCGCCGACAAGGAGGAGGATTTCCTCCTTTCAGACGTCAATCGCGCCGCCTTCGAGCACCTCACGCGCTGGTCGCTCTGGCCGGTCATGGCGACCCTGGTCACCGGCCCGCGCAAATCGGGTCGAAGCCTGCTCGGCCGGATCTTCGTTCGCAAGACCGGCGGCCGGCTGTTCGACGAGGCGGAAAAGCATGACGAGGAGGCCCTGTTCCACGCCTGGAACGACGCCCAGGCCCGGCGCAAGCCCCTGCTGATCCTCGCCGACTCGGCCCCGCCGCAATGGAAGATCGCCTTGCCCGACCTGCGCTCGCGCCTCGCCGCCACGCCGCATGTCGAGATCGGGCCGCCCGACGACGCTCTGATCGGGCAGCTGATCCTGAAGCTGCTCGGCGACCGCGGCATCGCCGCGCCGCCGGAACTGGCCGATTATCTGGTGCCGAGGATCGAACGCTCCTATGTTTCGGTGATCATGATCGTCGATATCCTCGACCGGGTGATGCTCTCGCACCACCGCCGGATGACGGTGCCGCTGGCCAAGCGGGCGCTCGAGGAATCGGGCCTGATCCACAGGGCGCGAAGGACGGGATGATGGCGACCGCCGCCAACGACTCCGAGCTGCCCGCCGCGAGCGAGCCGCGCTATTTCAACCGCGAGCTGAGCTGGCTGGCGTTCAACCGGAGGGTGCTGGAGGAGGCGACCAATCCGGCTCATCCCTTGCTGGAGCGGCTTCGCTTCCTCTCCATCTCCGGAAGCAATCTCGACGAATTCTTCATGGTCCGGGTCGCCGGCCTCAAGGGCCAGCAGCTTGCCGGGGTCGAGGAACCGTCCGACGACGGCCTCAACCCGACGCAGCAGCTTTCCGCCATCGCCAGCGAGGCGGACTCGCTCACCGCGAGCCAGCAACAGGTGTGGAGCGAGCTTCGCAACGCCCTGCGCGGCGCGGGCTTCTCGGTGCTCGGCAATGACGAGATCGGCGGCGAGGATTCGGCCTGGCTGGAGAAGCATTTCCAGGACCATATCTTCCCCGTCCTCACCCCTCAGGCGATCGATCCCGCCCACCCGTTCCCGTTCATCCCGAATCGCGGCTTCTCGCTGATCTTCGATCTCAGGCGAATCGCCGACGGCGAGCCGATCCGCGAGCTGCTGATGGTGCCGGCGACCTTGCCCCGCTTCGTCCGACTGCCGGGCGAGGCGGTGCGCTACGTCGCGATCGAGACCGTGATCCGCCGCCAGATCGCGACCCTTTTCCCGGGCTACGAACTGCTCGGCGGCGGCGCCTTCCGGATCATTCGCGACAGCGACATCGAGATCGAGGAGGAGGCCGAGGATCTGGTCCGCTTCTACCGAACCGCGCTCAAGCGGCGGCGGCGGGGCAGGGTGATCCGCCTGAAGCTCGAGGAGGAGATGCCGGACGAGCTCGAGGCCCTGGTCCGCGAAGGTCTCAACGCCAGCGAGGCGCTCGTCTTCGAATCGACCGGCTTTCTCGGCATCGCCGACCTCGCCTTGCTGGTCGAGGAGGACCGGCCCGACCTCAAATTCCCGCCCTTCACGCCGCGCTTCCCCGAACGGATCCGCGAATATGACGGCGACTGCTTCGCCGCGATCCGCGCCAAGGACATCGTCGTCCACCATCCTTATGAGAGTTTCGACGTCGTCCTCGCCTTCCTCCGCCAGGCCGCCGACGATCCCGACGTCGTCGCGATCAAGCAGACGCTCTACCGCGCCGGCAAACAATCGGCGGTGATCAACGCCCTCATCGCCGCCGCCGAGGCCGGCAAGTCGGTCACCGCCGTGGTCGAGCTGAAGGCCCGCTTCGAGGAAGAGCAGAACCTGATGTGGGCGAGCGCGCTCGAACGCGCCGGAGTTCAGGTCGTCTACGGCTTCATCGAGTGGAAGACCCACGCCAAGATGTCGATGGTCGTCCGCCGCGAGGAGGGGAGCTACCGAACCTATTGCCACCTCGGCACAGGCAATTACCACCCGGTGACGGCGCGCATCTACACCGATCTCAGCTTCTTCACCGCCGACCCAAGGGTCAGCCGCGACGTCGCCCATATCTTCAACTACATCACCGGCTATATCGAGCCGCGCGGCCTGGAGCTGGTCACCATGTCGCCGGCCAATCTGCGAAGCGACCTGTTCGAGCTGATCGACCGCGAGATCGCCAATGCCCGCGCCGGCAGGGAAGCGGGCATCTGGGCCAAGATGAACTCGCTGGTCGACGCCGCCACGATCGACAAGCTCTACGAGGCGAGCCGGGCGGGGGTGGAGATCGAGCTCGTCATCCGCGGCATCTGCTGCCTTCGCCCCGGCGTTCCGGGCCTTTCCGACAATATCCGGGTGAAATCGATCGTCGGCCGCTTCCTCGAGCACAGCCGGATCTGGTGCTTCGGCAATGGCGAGGACCTGCCGAACCGCGATGCCAGAACCTACATTTCCTCGGCCGACTGGATGCCGCGCAATTTCGACCGGCGGGTCGAATATGCCTTGCCGATCGAGAACGAGACCGTCCACGCCCAGATCCTCGATCAGGTGATGGTCGCCAACATCATCGACAACGAGCAGAGCTGGCGGCTCAACGCCGATGGCAGCTCGACCCGGATCGCCCCGGCGCCGGGGACGAAGCCGTTCAACCTCCACCATTATTTCATGACCAACCCGTCGCTGTCCGGGCGCGGCGCGGCGCTTCGCTCGAGCGGCGCGATCCCGAAGAAGCTGCACCTCCCGCGTGGGCACTAGCCCCGCGATGTTCGCCGAGGCGCCGGTCGCGATCATCGACATCGGGTCCAACTCGGTCCGCCTCGTCGTCTATTCCGGCGCGACCCGAATCCCGTCGGTCATCTTCAACGAGAAGGTACTGGCCGGCCTCGGCCGCGAGCCCGGCAAGATCGGAGCGGAGGCCGAAACGCGCGCCCTCGCGGCGCTCGACCGCTTTCGCGTCCTGGTCGGGCAGATGAAGGTGGTCCGCACCCGGGTGGTCGCCACCGCCGCCGTGCGCGAGGCCTCGAACGGCGCCGGCTTCCTCGCGAGGGTCCGGCGGCTCGGCTTCGATCCGCGGATCCTCTCCGGCGAGGAGGAAGGGAAGAGGGCGGGGCAGGGAGTCCTCTCCGCCATACCCGACGCCGACGGCATCGTCGGCGATCTCGGCGGCGGCAGCCTCGAGCTGGTCGAGGTTTCGAAAGGCAAGGTCGGTCGCCGGGCCTCGCTTCCGCTCGGAGTCTTCCGCCTCGACGCGCTGATCGAGAAGAGCGGCTCCTTCTCGAAGGCGATCGGCAGGGCCGTCGCGGATGCGGGTTTCGAAGCGGCGGCGGCGGACCGGCCATTCTACCTCGTCGGCGGCAGCTGGCGAACGCTCGCCAGGCTCGACATGGAGATGTCGGCCCATCCCCTGCCGATCACCCATCAGCATGCGCTGCCCACGGGGCGGCCGCGCGAGCTGCGCGACATTCTCGCCCGCATCGGCAAGGCCGATGTCCGGGATATCCCTTCCATCTCGCTGTCGCGCGTCCCGACCTTGCCCAATGCCAATCGGCTGCTCGAGGCTTTGGTCCGGGCGCTCGAGCCGTCGCACCTCGTCGTCTCCAGCTTCGGAATTCGCGAGGGGCTGCTTTTCGACGAGCTGTCGCCCGAGGCGCGCGCGCTCGATCCGCTGATCGAGGCGGCGCGGGAAGCCGGTGCCGGGCTCGGCCGCTTCGCCCAGCATGGCGATTTGCTGGACGCCTGGATCGCGCCGGCGTTCGACGACCCGCCGGAAATGGCGCGGCTGAGGCTGGCCGCCTGCCTGCTCGCCGACATCGCCTGGGCCGCGCATCCCGATTTCCGGCCCGAGCGCGGAATCGACATGGCGCTGCACGGCAATTGGGTGGCGATCGACGCGCCCGGCCGGGTGATGCTCGCCCAGGCCCTGTTCTGCAATTTCGGCGGCGGCCGCGAGCTTCCCTATCCGGCCATCGCCGCGCTCTGCGGCGAGGAGCGGCTGAAGCGCGCCGCCGCCTGGGGCTTCGCGATGCGGCTCGGCCAGCGGCTCAGCGGCGGAGTCGCGGCGGGCCTGAGGAGGAGCCGCCTGCTCCGCGACGGCGGCGCGCTCCGGCTCGAGATCGGCAAGGGCGATTCCGCTCTGCTCGGCGAAACGGTCGAGCGGCGGCTCAAAACGCTGGCGGGCGAATTGGGGCTGAAGCCCGAGATCGCTTGAGCTGCGTCGGCGGAAAAAGCCCTCCCATGGGAGAGGGGGCTTGGCTAGCCGCAGGTGAAGCGTTCGATCCGACCCGTTCCGTCGAGATAGACGTTCAGCCGCTGCGGACTGTAATCCATCGTCACCACGTCGCCCGGGCGGATCCAGCGCAGCTGGCGCGCATTGCTCAGTCTGAGCGCTTCGGCTTCCCTTTCGCCCGTGCGGGCGCGGCCGACGAGGCCGCCGAGCCGCTCGACGCCACAGCCGTCGGACGGCGCCGAGTCAGGCGTCGTCGTCGCGCAGGCCGGCAGGCTCGAGAGCAGCAGCATCGCGATCGCCATCCGCATCATTCGCCTCCACCTCGGCACGGGTCATCACCAGCCTGCCGCCCCGGATCGCGAAGGCGAGCCGTCCCTCGACCAGGTCGAGCGCGTCGCGGCCGAACTCCTCGAAGCGCCAGCCCTCCAGGATCGCCAGCCCTTCGCGCCGCCCCGCCGCGAGCATCTCCAGCTCCTCGGACTTGGCGACCAGCCGCGGCGCGACATTGCTCTCCCGCGCCCGGATCTTGAGCAGCAGCTTCAGCAGGTCCGCGACCAGCGCGCCCTCGCGTCCAAGCCCCGGTCCACGGTCCTCCCGCACGGGCAGCTCGGCCTGCGGCAGCGGATCGGCGTTGGCGAGCGCCTCCATCATTCGGGCGCCGATGTCGTTCGCCTTCCAGGCGGCGGAAAGGCCGCGCACCTGGCCGAGCGCCTCCTGGCTCGCCGGCGGATGCATGGCGATGTCGGCCAGGGTCTCGTCCTTCATGATCCGCCCGCGCGGCAGGTTCTTGCCCCGCGCTTCGAGCTCGCGCCAGGCGGCCAGCGCCTTCAGGCGGCCAAGCGCGTCCGCTCGGCGGGTCTGGATCTTGACCCGCTTCCAGGCCAGCGCCGGATCGTTGATGTAATTGGCGGGGTCGGCGATCCGCTCCATCTCCTGATCGAGCCAGGCGCCGCGGCCGGTCCGCTTCAGCCGCTCCAGCATCTTCGGGAAGAGCTCGGCCAAATGGGTGACGTCGCCGATCGCATAGTCGATCTGGCGCTTGTCCAGCGGCCGCCGCGCCCAATCGGTGAAGCGCGCGCCCTTGTCGAGGTTGCGGCCCAGCAGGCTCTCGACCAGATTCGAATAGCCGACCTGCTCGCCCAGGCCGAGCGCCATCGCCGCGACCTGGGTATCGAACAAGGGATGGGGCGTGCCGCCGGTCAGGTTGAAGACGATCTCGATGTCCTGGCCGCCGGCATGGAAGATCTTCAGCACGTGCTCGTTATTGACCAGCAGGTTCATCAGAGGGGTCAGGTCGATGCCCTCGGCCTTGGGGTCGATCGCCGCCGCTTCCTCGCTATTGGCGACCTGGATCAGGCAGAGATCGGGCCAGTAGGTGTTCTCGCGCATGAACTCGGTGTCGACCGCGACATAGTCGGACCTCGCGAGCCGTTCGCAGAGCTTTTCGAGGGACTCGGAATCGGAAATGAGAGGGTGGATATGCATGTGGCGGCCCTCATAGCGGGCCCTCTCCGCTTGACAAAGCACGTTCAGTGAAGCGAAGCGCTGCGAACATCCTTTTCCCCAACTTATTTGCCCACGAAAGCGATCCCCGATGCACGCCTACCGTACCCACAATTGCGGCCAGCTTCGCGAAAGCGACGTCGGGACCCGCGTGCGGCTGTCGGGCTGGGTGCACCGCAAGCGCGACCATGGCGGCGTGCTGTTCGTCGACCTGCGCGACCATTACGGCCTCACCCAGATCGTCGCCAGGGCGAACAGCGAGCCGCTCGCCATCCTCGAGCACCTGCGCGCCGAATCGGTGGTCACCATCGAGGGCGATGTGGTGGCGCGCGGCCCCGAGGCGACCAATCCGAACCTGCCCACCGGAGCGATCGAGGTGGTCGCCGATTCGGTCACCGTCCAGTCCGCCGCCGAGGAGCTGCCGCTCCCGGTCGCCGGCGAGGCCGATTACCCCGAGGATATCCGCCTGCGCTACCGCTATCTCGACCTGCGCCGCGACCGGCTTCACGCCAATATCCTGCTCAGGAGCCGGGTGATCAGCTCGATCCGCCGGCGGATGATCGACCAGGGCTTCACCGAGTTCCAGACGCCGATCCTGACCGCCTCCTCGCCGGAAGGCGCCCGCGACTATCTGGTGCCGAGCCGGATCCATCCCGGCAAGTTCTACGCGCTCCCGCAGGCGCCGCAGATGTTCAAGCAGCTGATCATGGTCGCCGGCTTCGACCGCTATTTCCAGATCGCGCCCTGCTTCCGCGACGAGGACGCCCGCGCCGACCGCTCGCCCGGCGAGTTCTACCAGCTCGATTTCGAAATGAGCTTCGTCACGCAAGACGATGTTTTCGAAGCGAT
>Ga0190274_10000329_pt1 | contig 29643 bp, 28 predicted proteins | sample Popmic531T_FD_133002 | JGI IMG/M metagenome (GOLD analysis project Ga0190274, IMG submission 133002) | Populus adjacent soil microbial communities from riparian zone of Yellowstone River, Montana, USA - 531 T | ecosystem: Environmental > Terrestrial > Soil > Riparian zone | place: USA: Montana... | reverse complement strand
TTGCCAACTTTTACATTCGACACCTATAATCACCTTTGTTTCCCACGGCGCATTGGTGTAGTTGGTTAACACGCTGCCCTCTCAAGGCAGAGATCACGGGTTCGAGTCCCGTATGCGCTACCATTTCAGTTTTCAACCGGTCCGTCGCATCACGTCCCTCACGACGTGCATAGTCAGCGGCACGCCGTCTCACTTGCACTAATACTTTCAACTGTAAGAGGCGTGCGATATTTACTCGCCTAACGCGAGTGGGTTAAGGTCCAATTCAGGGGAGCCGCTTAAGCATCCCCCGAATAGAAACCCGCAACGCTACTGTCCGGCTGCTGACGCCTTCGCAGTTGGCTCGGAGACCTCCTTAACAACTTCGGCCGTCACCCCGGTCTTTCCGCGTAAAGCAATGTCAGCTAGCGCGATGATTCCGCAACAACAGCCGTCAGCATCAACCACCGGGACGCGCCGGATCTTCTTGTCTTCCATGAGCCAGGCGCATTCTCCAAGCGACGTCTCGGGCGTCACGGTCACGCAAGGTGTAGTCATGCAATCCGCCACAGTTAAGTCGAGCGGATTAAGTCCCCTGGCAACTGTGCGGCAGACGATATCCCGATCGGTAATGACCCCTATCGGCACCTTTGTTTCGTTGTTTTCGACTACAGGTATTTCTCCGCAGTCGTGATCAATCATCATTTGTGCAACTTCCTGTAAAGCCGTTTCTGAAATACAACAGGCCGGATCGGCCGTCATAACATCTTTCACTTTCATAGCTTTTTCACCTCCAGTTTCAAACATGACCGCTGTGTCCCATTTCCATGTCCAGTTCAAAGCTGTTCCCTTGCCCCTACTTGCTACTCGCATGAAATCGGAACAACACTGTTCGTTTTTTCGCCTAAACACACATCAAGATTCAGAGGCTTAGTGGACAACAAAACTAGCTGTCGCTTGTGCGACAGGCTCTGTCACACTCTGCGCCTCTCTTTTCTTGCCTGCTTAGGCTGTTTCACTGGTATGAAGAGCAAGAGTTATACCGGGTTGATTAAAGACCACCTGGCCCAGCCGCCGGTGCACGGCTGTTAGCCTCGAGTCTCCTGATCGAGGCCGAGTTGCCTCCAGCTTAAGAAAGGCCGCAATATCTTCCTGAACTAAGAGGAGAGCGGCTCATGAGAAGAGAAACATAACCTTCGTGTTCTCCCCGCCAGCCGCTAACGCTATTCCGTGATTCGCGTGTTTTTCGACCAACACCAAGTCGTCAGCGAAAGAGAGAATCAATGCCTTCTTTTATGGAAAGAGTTTCTCGGCAAATCTTTGCTGCTACGGCGCTGATAATTCTTACATCGTCTGGGTTGGTTTTCAGCCAGACTTCTGAACGCGTTGTGCAATTAAAGCCCATTGAGCGACAGATCAATTTGTTGGTGTTGGGCGATTCGATATTGTGGGGTGAAGGACTAAAAACGGAACACAAGTCATGGTATCTGGTGAAGACCTGGCTGGCGGCAAATACAGGTCGAGCCGTCGTGGAACGAATAGAGGCACATGCGGGAGCAGTAATCGAAGCCAGAGACGAAACAGATGGCATGGGTGCTGCTGACGGTGAAGTGAACGTAGGGTTCCCGACTGTGAGTCATCAAATAGCGCGAGCGCTCCGTCAATACACCGACGGCTCGAAGGTCGATCTGGTGCTGGTAAACGGCTGTGCGAACGATATCGGCTCCGAGAGTCTCTTGAATGCAGCCATCAGTACCGATCAGATACGCACGCTAACCGAAGCGAAATGTGGACCGCCAGTCGAACGATTGTTGCGCAAGATCACTTCTTCATTCGCGACCGCGCATGTCGTCCTCACCGGCTACTATCCATTTTTTTCGGAAAAGACCAGGAATGATTTTCTGACTAAAGCGATGGCGCGAAGGTTCTTCAAAGACAATCCGGGTGCTGGCAAGATGAGCAGCAAGGCTACTCTGGAAAGGCTGATCATTAACTCAAGAGTTTGGTATGAGGCCTCGAACAAGAGTATGGCTGAGGTGGTTGCGAAAGTTAATGCCGATTTGGGGCCTCCGGGTTCACCTCCGCGAATTGTTTTTGCCGAAATCCATTTCCCGCCTGAATATTCGTTTGGGGCGCCCGAAACTCGCTTATGGAATTTTAATCGTTCGCCGTTCAAATTGCTCCTGGTGTTGCTATCTTTCGGGAAGATCAAGCCCGAAACCAATGACGAACGCCGGAAACAACGAAATGCAAGCTGCGACGAATTCTACAAGCGACTGCCGACTGACACGCAAGACCAAAAGCAGGAGCGCGATAACAAACGGCTGAAATGTCGCTATGCTGCCCTGGGGCATCTAAATCGGAAAGGGGCGTTAGTCTATGCTGACGCGATTACCAACCAGGTGAAGTCAGCGATTGGTCAGGCAGGATGGCTCAGGGAGTTACGCGCTCCTGGCCCATAAAGCTCGGCCCGAATGACTAACGTCGGCCAAGGCCGTTAGTTTTTGCCTTAGCCCGCGGAGCGTGGCGATAGCGTAAAGCCTGGGGTGGAGCGGAGCGGAACCCCCGGTTGGCGAACCAATATGAAATCCCAGCGCGCGGAGCGTGCGATAGAGTGAACGCCGCAAGTCACTGGTGATGGATAGACTGTCGCCCACTTCGTGGGCTAGAACCCCGCATTCCACAGACCCTGGGGTTCCGCTCGCAAAGCCTCGCTCACCCCAGGGCGGGGTCCCCGGCCGAGCAGCTCGGCTGGGGTGCGAGACTTTACGCTGTCGCCGCGCTTCGCGGGCTAACCAAATCTCCCCACTCCTAACCTAATCCGAAGCTACCTCAAATCACAAAACGTCTATCGAAACTGTTCGAATCATCTCGACTCAGAAGGTTCGAAAAGCTCGATCGGATTTCCGTCCCAATCCTCAATTTGGATTTGTCTGCCGCCTGGCCCAACTTCCAGTTCATTGCGAAAGCTTACCCTTGCTGTCTTTAAAGCTTCGATCCGCTTTTCGAGATCGGTCACTTCAAGCACTATTCTGTTCCATCCACCCCCGTCAAATTGTTACGTCTCATTATGCTCACCGATTTGATTCTTCCCTCGGTCGAAAACCGCACCTCCAGGGACCGAGCGGGTTTGGACCCGGTCCCTCATGTACCGCTTGTCCTTCCGAGATGAACGCGTCGAAGATGCAACCTCAACCCCGGCGCGCCGCCTCGATTGCAGCGATGTCGATTTTTTTCATCTCCATCATCGCATCGAACGCGCGCTTGGCGGCAGCTTCATCGGGATCGGTGAATGCTTCCGTCAGGGCGATCGGCGTAATCTGCCAGGACAATCCCCATTTGTCCTTACACCAGCCGCACGCACTCTCTTCGCCGCCGTTGCCGACGATCGCGTCCCAGTAGCGATCCGTTTCGGCTTGGTCGTCGGTTGCGACCTGAAATGAGAATGCTTCGTTGTGCTTGAATGTGGGTCCGCCATTGAGCCCAAGGCAGGGAATGCCCATCACGGTGAACTCGACCGTTAACACATCCCCTTCCTTCCCGGACGGAAAGTCTCCGGGTGCGAGGTGCACCGCGCCGACGGATGAATCGGGAAAAGTCTTAGCGTAAAAGCGCGCCGCGTCCTCGGCGTCGCCATCGTACCAAAGGCAAATCGTGTTCTTTGCTGGCTTACCCATATGTCACTCCTCCGTTATCCCTTTCGTGTTTTAGCTGCCTTTTTTGCCGAACGTGAACGCGACGCAGCTGATCTTTTTTTCGCAGCACTGCGAGCCTGGCGTGACAGAGCTAGCTTTGACGCAGCGCTTCGGCCTTCACGTTTCAGCGCTCCCAACGTAGCACGCGAGCGTTTAGCCGATTTCCTGGCGCTCTTCTTTCTTCCTTTTTTCAGATCACGAGTCGCCTGTTTCCGCGTCTCCTTTGATCCCTTCTTTGGGGGCGGCAACTCCACTCCGGCACGTCGGGCTTTCGATAGACCGATAGCTATCGCTTGTTTCGCTGAACGAGCTCCATGCTTCCCTTCACGCACGTGTTCAATTTCTTTGCGCACAAACTCTCCGGCTTGTGTGCTTGGAGCCTTGCCCTCTTTCTTGTCCTGTTCAGCTCGTTTTAGAGTGTCCTTGTCCGGCATGCGTTTTTCCCTTTCCACCTTTGTTGAGGTCAACGTCTTACGCTGACTCTTATTACCTCACTGGTGTAGTCGCTGCGGGCATCTTCACAATATGTCGCAAGCAGTTCTTTAGACCCGTTAGCCTTTGGCGCCAGGTAATCCGCTCGTTCAATCTGCTGGTCCCACCACTTAGTCATCGGACACTAGCCTTCGCCTTCCTAAGAAGAAGTTTGGCGCGGCACAGAGGTTTGTTGGATAGCTATTTCGGTAGGGTGAATGCCGTCCGAAACCAGCCGTGAAAGGGGCTTATTGAGGGATTGAGTTTAGGGAACAGAATTAGGGTAAGCCCTAATAATGAAAAATGCAAAGGCCGATTGTCCGAAACCACTCAGTGCTTAATTGCCAACATATATCGAGGCGCACGAACGCAGCTTGAAAAGAGCGGATTGCTTGCGTCACGAAAGAAGCATGCAAACGGTGCCAAGTGGGTCTTCTGGGCGGAGCAGCCTGAAACTAAAGGAACAAAGAGTTAACGACGCCGAAATCATTTGAACTTGAAAGCGACTGCCGACGTCGATGGACAGCTAGACGAGAGAGTAACCCTCTGCCGCAGAACCGATTTAGGGGCCAATGAGATTAACCTTAGCCCAGGGCGACATTGAAGTTCAACACGGCCGGCCTTGGGTCCCTTGGTCGCAATATTCCGACCAATACTGATTCCTTCTCACCGCCCATGCTCTACCCACAGGTCCTACGGACGCTTCCCGGATTGCACTTCCGATTCGGTAATTCCTGTAGGCTGAACATGGGTCGGATCCCAGCCGATTTTCACTGGAGCGTTCCAATTCTTGCTGGCGATCGCCGCGTTTATTCCCTTGACAAGATTCGCCGAGAGTTTCCACCTAATGCCGGTAACAAGTCGTTGAGCTTCGGCAGCGGCCGCAAGTTGAAGCAAATATGAAGGAGCTGAGGCCAATGGATGGTCATCATCAAGCATATCGACCGCCAGGGCCTCCTTCTTACCAGCCGCCCCGGTAACGTTATGAAAACCGTACTTCAGTTGGGAGTTACCTGACTTGAAAGCCTTCAACTGATCCTCAGGTGACCTCCACGCATCCTGAATCCGTGGCCTCAATCCCTGAGTTTCTAAGGTCGCGATAATTGCCTGGATCTTCTGACCAAACGATGGCCAGAGTTCAGTAATGCGTTGCCTGTTCCGTTGTTTTCGTTGTGCTTCATTCATCGAGACCCTTCCCTTCCTTTCGACCCAAAGAGTTTGGTTGAGAGTCGAACCACCGGACCTAACGTCCTCACTTAGAGCTGAATTCCCAGCTTCGCGATCGTCTTCGGACCAACCTCGCCATCCATGACCAAACCGTTCAGTTTTTGGAAGGCGGCAACGGCAGCCGTGGTCTTCGGCCCATATTTGCCGTCGATCGGGCCGGGATCAATGCCCTTCGCTTTGAGGGCGTTTTGAATTGCCCGCACGGTGTTGGGATCGTTGTTGCCGCCCATGTGAACAACTTTGGTTGGCCCGCCGATATCTAAAGGCGCGACAGATTCATCGTAGGTGATTCCGGGAACAAGTACTCCCGTATGCCAGTGACGATCTGCAACGAAGTCTTTGACGACGCCTTCGGCGTGACTCTTGGCTTCGAACGTACGACCCGTACCGTCACAAATCGCGATGTGACCCATCTTGTTGGGTCCTGGCGGGTAGCGAAGCACGAAAGCTCCGACAATCCCTGCTGCCTTTTCCGCACTGATGCGCCGGCCCAGAGTCTCGGCATCATGACGCCATGCTCCGGTGTAAGCTTCGACTGACGCAGGATTTGCATTGTCGTCAACACAACCATACAGAATGCCGGAGCCCTGAAAGACTATCCATGACATGAATTCTGCGCAGTCCCAAGGGCCATGCCAGTTTGCGTTGTTCTTTGGAACGAGCACGTTTTCATACTGCTCGCCAACTCGAGTCTTTGCGATAGCGACTAAGTCTGCTCCTGTTGCCATGATTTATTCTCCTCGGTTATCTACGTTTCGAACTCGGGTAAATCGATTTGCGATGTCAGGGAATATTCACAATGCGCTGGGCCACTAAGACATCAGCTTTTGCGGGCTCCTCGCCTGCCAAGTACTTCGACATGTCGAAAGCGGCCTGCTGGCGCAACACGATGAGTTCAAGCATTGCCGTCGGGACGACTGAAGAAGCACCGCCGATTGCCGCGGCCGCCTCGATGAACAGGGCCGTGCCCAGCATCCGCAGAGCGTCGCCGCCGTAGATGCTTTTGATTTTTTCGTTGAAGGCCGCGCTCAGCTTCGAACCGAAATTCGCCAGCGCTTTCACCGCCTCAGACGGTTTCGAGTCGTCCACCTTCACAAACTTCGCTATCTCGAAGCCCGCACGCCGACCCGCTGTGATGATTTCGTTTTCGACGTAGAGGAGGCTGGAGAGCCTGCGCCGGTGCTCGCTGGAAAAGGCCACGGTTTCTTGAATCCGTTGGACACGATTGGGTTTGAAGAATTCGGCGGTGTCGGTCCTGCCTGCTTCCCGCAACAGGTTGTAAGTTCTCTCGAGAATCGGTGAGAGATTGGCCTGCGTGAGAGGCGAGAGAACCATGGCTTTCAGTTTGTTCTCGTCGTTAAAATCCCAAAAGTAATCCTTGTCGCGGTTGATGGTCAGTGTAGTGCCGTCGTACTTGATCGACGTTGACGGCGGGATCGCGGAATAAACCAACAAGGTCGCCGCAACGTCGGCCGATCCGTAGCGAGCGAGATCCTGGAAGTAATACAGCGTGAGAGTCTCTCTCATTTTGCGCTGCAATCGTCGCGACATGTTCAGATAGATGGGGACCTTGTCGCTGTTGGTCGGCTCGGCAGGGGCGTTCCTCCAGGCCGACACCGCACTGGCCGGTAAACTGAGGTTGAGACCCACCAGGGTATTGCCGAAATTATCGGTTCCGTTCGGCTCGAGCGCATCGACTTGTTTGTCGAGATCGCCGATCCACGTGTCGTACCCCTGAGCACTGGCGGAAAAGACGTCTCCCAGATAGGCGGATATCGATGGCTTTAACTGGTACTGGAGATCGGATCGCCGCATCGCCTTCTTGACCTGGCGGAACGTGTAAGAGTAGGTGAGTTCCTCCAGGCTGTGAATTCGAACCTGATTGGTTGGTACCTTCAGGAAGCCGCCGATACTCAGGCTGCTCAACCGCTTATTTTTCTCTTCCACGATGTCCTTGGCGCTCAGTTCGTACACCAGCAGGCGCCCGCCGTCATTGTCCACGGCGTCGACCTTAGCCAGCGAAGTGTTGATATGATCGGTCGCCGTCTTGAACCACGGCAGGTTGATCTCGACGTGCGAATGTCGCTCGATTTGGTGCGTTAGCGTGGCCACGTTTAGCTTCACGCCGGGCATCTGCGTGGTCAGCAGTTCGTCATACTTGCCCTTGAGCGCCAGCTTCAGCGCGCTAATCCCGTCGGCGCCGGTCAGCGTGAAATCCAACAAAGCCGTTTTCGTGGTGGCTGACTGATAGGTGTAGGCAAAGTTGAAATCGTATTTGTGGTTAAGAGCCTTCAAGGTTTTGTCGTAGAAGCTGCGGCCCCGCTTGATTACCAGGAAAATTGATTTTCTGATCTGGTTGACGTCTTCAAGATTCAACGCCGCTAGTTCCTTGTTCAGAAAATCGGCCAGCCGCGCTTTGAGCCACGTGTCCAGTTTGTCGAAGGAAGCCTGATCAAGGTCTTTCAGGTTGTCGATACCAAAAAGATCTCCGAGCTTGCCGGGTCCCGGAAAGAGCTGATCCAGATTCAGATGGTCTTCGACATATTTCTGGAGTTTTTCCAGAACTTTTTCGAGTTCGCTGCCGTTCAGTACCGCCAGAGTCTGGCGGGCGACTTTTTGCAAGGCCGCGAATTCGTGCGTGCTGTTCAGCGCATTGAAAATGCCGTTAGCGGCGGCGGCTTCGAGCCATTTGCCGGCGGGGGTGGTGAAGAAATCCACATCGCTGAGCAGATCGGCGATCGGCTTCTTTATCGTGTCCACATTGGCGTCCACAATCTCCCGCGCGATGGCGCGAATCTTGGTCAGATCCTCGTTCTTCTCGACTAACTTCCAAATTCGCGTGGTGACATCGTGTGGCAAGTCATTCCACTTGTTCAGAAGATCAACCAGCTTGCCCAGCTTTTCCTTTACCACTTCGAACGCGTCTGCCAGGTCGATTCCCGCAACCTTCTCGAAAATGTCCTCTGCATAATCGACTCCGGCGCCGCTTAGCAACTCTCCGAGAGTCACGTCTGGATCCGTCCACTTTTCAACAGCCTGGAGGGATTTGAGCACTTGTGCGCCATGGACGCCGAAAATTGCTTTGACGAACTCATCGAACTCGGGCAGGAAGTCGTTGAAATCACCCTGAACCGACGCTCCCGCGTTGAAGGCAAACCCCCATCCTTTCTTGCGCAGCCGAAAGATCCGGAAACGCAGGTTCTGGTCAGAAGATTTTTTTCGTTCGATTACGACGGCGAAATTGCCCTGCGAGCTGAAATTGAGGGCTGCCGAAATGTCGGCCTTCAGCTTCAAACCAATATCGCCGCTCAGTCCGAGCAGCTTGGCTTCATGCACCCAGTTAAAGTTGTAGCCATACTGCACGCCAAGCGACAGGGCAATCGAGCCATTGACTTCGGCAATCAGCCACGTGCCGGGCTTAAGATCGTCGAGTTGGTTGATTTGTGATGGCAACATCCAACTTTGAACAGTCTCTCCGAGCGCGGTAACGGCTACGGTGCCCTTATCAAGTTGTCGAATCACCGCGTACAGCGCCTCTCTCTCGCCGCTGGCCCCAAACGTGATTGAAGCAGGCGCTCCCAAAGCGATCGAACCCTCAGCCGACGCCTTGACGTCATAACCCCAACGCAGCGCGATATAGAGACTGTTCTCGTCGTTTTCGAGATTGAGTCCGGGCGCGATGTTGTCTTCGACAGAAAGCGCAGCGAGCAGTTTGTCAGGATCAGGGTAGACGCCCAGCCCGGCGAACGCGCTCGCGCTGCCTTTGAACACCACTTGTCCGATTCCGTCGCCGAACTTCAGGTCGTGCGACCCCTCGGCTTTGGCGGAGATTTTTCCTAGATCGATTTGCCTGTAGGGAAAGGCCGTGTTGTTGGCAAAGGCGTCTACAACCTCTGGGTCGGTGGCCGGCGGGATGATTTCGATACGCGCTTCAACGCCGCCCGCAAGGAACTTCTTGTTCAACTTGACGATATTCGCCATCGTGCGTCTCCTTCTATGCTGTGTGCGTGAGCATCTTCCTTGTATTGACGCCTTGCTCGACCGGAAAGACACGTAAAACCATCTCTTTGATCAGTATGACGAGAATTGCGATTGTATTTCGTGGATTTTCAAGTTCGAAGGTTCGTGATAGTGATTTGCGCACACCCACAAAGACGAAGATCACCACGCCTACTTGATCTCCGACCAAAGGAAAGAGAATGACAGACGCCTGAGCGCCGCCCCTGTCCACAGCAGTGATCGGTAACATAGGCCGGATTTGGCGAGGTTACGAGGGAGAGTTAGTAAGGGGAATTCAGCCGCGGTATTTTAAGGCGAGCGAACAATAATTCAGAGCGTAGCTGCTGTCCATAGGAGATGTAGCGCGTTCCGATACGGCTGAATTCTCAGGGGCCTGACCCTTCGACCTGGAAACCGATCGGTTCTTGACGAGCGCGAGCTGCGGTGTCAAGAAATCCTGGGTTTCTGCGGCCCAGCGGCAAGGAATTGCTCAATGCCGGCAAAGAATCGCTTCAAGTCACACAATCGGACTCAAGCATCCTGAAATGTTTACCACCTCGACCTCATAGTCAGTAGGTGAGTCGCCTTAAACCACCTATCGGCACCGACTACCTCGGCGTCAAGGAGAAAATATGCCTAGAAAATTCGAGTTACTTACTATTGCCGTACTCTGGTTGTTTATTGCTCTGCTGGCCTCATTCGTTCCAGGGCGTAAGTTCAATGTAAATCTTTTCTTTACACACGCGAGCTCATTAGTCTCGCAGCCACCAGCCGCCAGTTTTAGGTGGAGCATGCCGAGACGCTTTGGTCCGAAGAAGGCTGACGGGATGGTTGACTATCATTGGACTGAAGCTACCCAAACCTATGATTCGTCGTATGTGAATCCTACCAGTTGGAAAGTTGATTTTGATGGCTGCATTTCTTCGGCTACTTCAGGCAACACCTACCAGTGGGAAATTGATGGCGTGGTTCAAGATAATCCAGGCGCAACCGTCTGCACGTTCGCACATGAGTTCACATCGCAGAGACCCTATCTGGTGAAACTCACTGTGACTACCTCCGATGGCCAAACCGCCGTGGCTGAAACCGTGGTTAATATCAAAGACTTGCTGATCGTCTCGTTAGGAGACTCATTTGCCTCAGGCCAAGGCAACCCTGATATTCCAAAGAAGGATGGCAAGAAAGCGAAATGGGTTGACAACCTCTGCAACCGTTCGGCTTTCGCCGGCCCCGCCCAGGCTGCGCTTAGCATCGAACAGGCAGACCCTCATACCTCGGTGACTTTCGTTTCGTTGGCCTGCTCGGGAGCAACTATAGACGCCGGCCTAATCGGCAATTTCCAGAAGGGCAATACATCGCTGCCGCCCCAGATCAATAAGCTCAAGGACATCCTTAACGGGCGCCAAATCGATGCGCTGCTTATTTCCATCGGCGGAAACGACATTGGTTTTGCCAACCTGGTGGCCAAATGCATTCTTGATCTCAACTGTTCAACGAGTAAAGGTGCGCAGGAAACGTTGAGCAATGGTTTCAAGTTCTTACCATCTGGTTACCAGGCATTAAACGACAAAATGAATGGGCTCCCTCCGGTGAAAAGAATCTTTATCACCGAGTATCCCGATCTCGCTCGTAACCAAAACCGACAGTTTTGTAATAACTCACCGCTCTTTGACCTGTTGGGCTTGTTGACTCGGAGAGAAGCGCAGTGGGCTTCAGAAGAGGTAGTAAGGGGTCTTAACGACAGAGTGAAAGCTGCGGCCGATCTGCACGGCTGGGTTTACGTAGGCGGAATAGCAGACAAGTTTGCTGGGCACGGTTACTGCGCAGGCGACCAGCGATGGGTAAGGACTTTTGGCGACGCCAAAAAGATTCAGGGCACCGATAACCGGTGTGATCTGCGCAATCTCGACTCCATAAGAAGCTGCATCATCTCTTCAGGCTCGGTACACCCTAGTGAAGGTGGTCACGCATGGTATGCGACACGCCTTATTGAAGAGCTGCAAAGGGCCGCGGTTACAAGTTCGGTCGGTCTCTAACAATTTTCAATACATCCACGGCGTTACAATCTCCTGAACTGATTCGCATCCGAGTCAGATGGCCGGGCCGACTTTTACTTTCCGCAAACCTATAATAAAGTCGCAGCCACATCGAACGCTTATTAAGGAGAGACTGATGACACGACTGACAAAGACAATTCTAATCGGGGCGCTAGCAGCATTTGCAGCATTGCCCTTCGTTGGACTGCTGGCAAACGTCACGGCTGCCAAAGCCGGCACCGGCGTGATCCCGCAAGACGCCAAGGACGCTAAACCCACAAAAGTCAGCTATCTACCGATCCCCACGGGTGACTACAATATCGATAAGAATCACAGCATCATCGGATTCACTATTCGTCACAACGAACTCGCTTTGGTCGGCGGGCGCTTTAAGGACTTCACTGCTGCGATCCACTTCGACGATAAAGACATCTCGAAATCATCGGTGGAGTTCACGGCAAAAGTGGAGAGCATTGACACCGGCGTCACGAATCGGGATAACCACTTGCGAACGGCTGACTTTTTCGAAGTGGCGAAATATCCGGAGATGACTTTCAAGAGCACCAGGGTCGAGCGTAAGGGCAAGGGTTATGTTCTTACCGGTGACTTAACGATTAAGGGTGTGACCAAACAGGTCCTGCTTCCGTTTACGATTACCGGCGCGATCAAAGACGGCCGCGGCAACACCCGCATCGGGATCTCGGCGCAGACGAAGATCGACCGACGCGATTTCGGCATCACCTGGGGCCACGCGCTCGCGACCGGCGGATTCGACGTCGCCCACGATGTGACGATTGAAATCGAACTAGAGGCACTGCAGCCGGCGCCGGCTGCAGCCAAGCCTGCGGGTTAGATTTAATCCTCCAATGGGCCTGGTAATCCGTTGCCCCGGCTTGGCCCAGCTTTTGACGACGCAGCCGGGAAGTTTTGGACCTTCGCTGTTTCTTGCGCAGTGCGCGGTGACTTACGTCGCGTATGGGGCGTATTTAGCGCCCTCAGACCACCTTCCCTCGAGCCTGGACGGTCTCGCCAGTCTCCGCTTGAGCGTGAAAATCAACCCACCATCCAACCATCTCAGGAGGCTAGAATCATGGCAATAGAAACGCGGTTTTTAGACGACGACATCATTCGCATCCCGGTTTTTCAACAGGACGCCGCGGGTAAACCGACGGGTGAGAAACTTCGCACCATAGTACTTTTCTGGGGCGATCAAGTCAGAATCAAAACCAAGGTTGAGGGCCGGGATGTCGCTGAGTTTACCCAGTTGGAATGGAACGAGGCTAAGGAGAAATATGAGACCGTCAAGTATGCCGGCCTCCTTCCAAAAAAGACTACCTACCGCAGCGACTCGGTACTTAAAGTCAGATTTGTCGATATCGGCCAGGGCGATGGCGCGATAGTGGAAACCCCCAAAGGGAAGATCCTGTTTATAGACGGGGGAGAAGAGGAACATATGCGGCGTTACGTTCGAGTCGCGTTTTCTGAAGTGCTGCGTACTAAGCCCCTTCATTGCTCAGCCATTATCGTTACTCACGGCGATGCGGATCACTTTGCCGGACTGACCGAGTTGGTGAACGCGACACGGTCATCAAACGGCGATCCAATGATCACGGCTGACAACGTGTTTCACAACGGACTCGTCAAAGCGCCAAATGCATCGGGCGCAACTGCGTTCGGCAAGAACATCAAAGTGGACGGTAAGACCTATGCGACCGAACTCGAAGACGATCTGACTAAGGTCGACGATAGCCGGATGAATAAGTATTTCAAGGAATGGAAAGCGGCCCTGATCAACTTGAAGAACAAGGTGGGCAAGAAGCCAAACATTAGGCGGTTGGAATACGGAGACGATGACGCCTTCGATTTCCTGGCAGATGAAGGACTCGGGGTGAAAGTTCTCGGCCCGATCACAGACGAGATACAAGGAAAGCCCGCGTTACGTTTTTTCAGAACCCCGGGCTCGTCTAGCGTCTCAGACTCTCACACGGTCAACGGCCACTCAATCGTGCTCAAACTAACCTATGGCAATGTTCGCTTCCTCCTGGGTGCGGATCTGAACGAGGAATCCGAGGAATCGCTGTTAGAGCGATCCCGAAGAGATAACGTTTCATTAGCGTCAGAAGTATTGAAAGTTCCACACCATGGGTCGGCCGACTTTAGCCCTCGAATTCTTGAAGCCATAAGGGCCGTGGTCAGTGTGGTTTCTTCAGGTGATGAGAATAGTGCCAAGGAATACATTCATCCGCGTTCCGGACTTATGGGAGCGTTGGGCAAATACTCGCGCGCCACAGTGGAAAAACCCCTGGTCTATGTCACTGAAATGGTGGCGTTCTTTAGACGTTATCCTGGTCGTAATAAGATTGTCCCGATATCAAAGAGCGGCAAGGACAGAGAGCAGGTTTACAGCGGTTTCAGCGCATACTCGAAATCCGCGTTTGGCATCGTCCACGTAAGAACCGATGGTGAACGCGTGCTGGTAGCAACACATAGCGGCAAAGAGGATCAGAAGGAGAGTTATGTATTTCATGTTGATGAGCGCGGAGACATTGCCTTTGACGAAGAACCAGGCGTTATTTGATTTTCCGGAAGCGGGAAGGCCGTCAATTGCCAAAATGAATTAACTCGGTCCCAAAAAAGGCCGCCAGGTAGAGACCCGGCGGCCTTAATGTCTGCTCCTCTTTTAACTTTCCCCAACCTGTAATAAAGTCGGCTATCGGAAATTGAAACCCTGTTCGCCGAACTAAATATGAAAACCTCTTTATCTGAGAGCACTCTGCGCGATCTGGTGACACCGCTCACCCAGGCCAACAAGGATTTCGTCGCGCGGTATCCCGGGGAAACCGGAAAGCGCCAGCCGGTGCACACGGTCTATGGCGGCGCCCATCTCTTCAAATCGGATTCAGCGGCTCGCCTGGGAGGTCTCGCACGTCGCTCGTTGGATCAGTTTGCTCCGGATTATCTGAGCTTCGCCAGAGCAATTGGACTGCCGGGCGCCGAGACCCTGCCCGACTCACTCGACGACGACGATGGATTGACCGCACGTCTGGGAACCAATGCCGAAGAAGTGCGTCTGACACACAAAGCTGCCTGGCTGGCGTATTCCATCTACAACCGCGTAAACGAAAAGCTGCGCCGAGAGCCGGTCGAGGATTTTCGGATCGACTTTGAAGATGGCTATGGCAACCGTCCCAACGAAGAAGAAGACGGACATGCCGAGGCGGCAGCCACCGAAGTTGCTTTGGGTATGGAGATTGGCACCTTGCCTCCGTTTATCGGAATTCGGATTAAGCCTTTCAACGAAGAGCTGCGCGAACGCAGTATGCGCACCCTCGACATCTTTGTTTCCACCCTGGTAGAGAAGACCAGCGGTAAGCTACCCGAAAACTTCGTGGTCACTTTGCCCAAGATTACAATTCCCGAACAGGCAACGGCCCTGGCCGGCATCTTTGACTCACTGGAAAAAGAAACCGGGCTGCCGCCGGGTTCACTCAAGCTCGAGTTGATGATTGAGACAACTCAGTCGATCATTAGTTCCAGCGGCCAGATCAATCTGCCTTTGTTGTTGGCCGGCGCACGCGATCGCTGTATCGCTGCGCATTTCGGAACTTACGATTACACGGCGAGTTGCAGCATCACCGCAGCGCATCAGCACATGATGCATCCGGCGTGTGACTTCGCGAAGCACATGATGCAGGTCTCTTTTGGCGGCACCGGCATCTGGCTTTCGGATGGTGCAACCAACATCATGCCGGTCGCGCCGCATCGCTTTACCGAAGGTGGAACGCCGCTCACTCCGGAACAGATTGTAGAAAACCGGATGGTGGTTCACCGGGCCTGGAAACTCCACTTTGATCACATCCAACATTCGCTCGAGGGCGGCTTTTATCAGGGCTGGGACCTACACCCGGCGCAACTGCCGACGCGTTATGCCGCGGTCTATTCGTTTTTCCTGCAGAGCCTTGACGCGGCCTCAGAGCGACTAAGAAATTTCGTTGAGAAGGCCGCGAAAGCCACCCTGGTAGGCGACGTGTTTGACGATGCGGCGACGGGACAGGGACTGCTCAACTACTTTTTGCGCGCAATCAATAGCGGTGCGTTGACCGAAGAAGAAGCGGTTGGGCTCTCGGGTTTGACGGTGGCGGAGTTGCGCTCGGGTTCGTTCGTTAAGATTCTGAACAACCGGCAGAATCTATGAGGGCAGCGTCGATAGGAAAGTCGCAACTCTTCGTGAGGTTTTGTGTGATGCGCGTGGATCGTATTGCCGATTGGAACAGAACGATCCACGAAAACACACTAAATCTCACTAAAGAACACGAAGCATCTCGGAGGTCGAAATGAGATTAGTTGTTAGCCTGTTGCTTCTCACCACGATGGTGTCAGCAACAGTTTCTGGAATGCAACGACGTGGCAGCAAAACGGCCGCGGGAGATCCCGAACTGGCCAAAAAGATTCGACGGTTTTCGCCGACTGTGCTAACCGCTGACACTTCCCGGCTTTCAGCCAACGATCGCCAAGCCCTGCAGAAGATCATCGACGCTGCAAAACTGTTGGACCCATTGTTTCTGCGCCAGGTGTGGAGTGGAAACGAGGCCCTGAAGGCGAAGCTGGAAGCTGACCAGAGTGCGGTTGGCCAGCAGCGTCTTCATTATTTCCGCATCAACAATGGACCATGGTCCCGGCTCGACAGCAACGAACCCTTCATTGAGGGCGTGACGCGAGAGAGGCCGCCGCACGCGAGTTTCTATCCCGACAACATCACCAAAGATGAGTTTAATTCGTGGCTGGCCGGCTTGCCTGGGTCCGAAAAGGAGAAAGCTACCGGCTACTTTTATGCGATCCGCCGCGACGCCAACGGCAAGTTAATGACCGTTCCTTACAACCAGGAGTATCGAGAGTTTCTCGAACCTGCGGCCAAGTTGCTCCGTGAGGCCGCAGCCCTGACAACCAACCAGACACTTAAGGCCTTCCTGACTACCCGCGCCGACGCCTTTACTTCCAACGACTACTACGCGAGCGATGTAGCATGGATGGACCTCAACGCGCCTATTGAACTGACTATTGGCCCATATGAAACCTACGAGGACGAGCTCTTTGGTTACAAGGCTTCGTTTGAAGCTTACGTGACGCTGCGCGACGCAGCTGAAAGCGACAAGCTCGCGAAGTTTAGTCAGCACTTGCAGGAGCTGGAAGACAATCTCCCCATTGACCCCGGCTATCGCAATCCAAAGCTCGGCGCCGCATCGCCCATTCGAGTGGTCAATGAAGTCTTTGGTTCAGGCGAAGGCAACAGCGGAGTGCAAACTGCTGCGTTCAATCTTCCGAACGACGAACGCGTGGTTAAGGAAAAGGGTTCCAAACGAACGATGCTGAAGAACGTTCAGGAAGCAAAGTTTGCCAAGATCCTTGTCCCCATCACTCGCGTCGTGCTGGCTCCGGCGCAACAACGAGCGGTGGCCTTCGATGCGTTTTTCACGCACATACTCACCCACGAACTAATGCACGGGCTCGGGCCGCACAACATCAAAGTCGCTGGTCAGGATACGACGGTGCGCTTGCAGCTGAAGGACCAGTATTCCGCGATTGAAGAAGCCAAGGCTGACGTGACCGGTCTGTGGGCGTTGCAATATTTGATCGACAAGGGCGTGGTCGCGAAGCAGATGCAGCGGACGCTCTACACTACTTATCTTGCCAGCATGTTTCGTTCAGTCCGCTTCGGACTTACCGAGTCGCACGCGCGCGGAGTAGCAATGCAGTTCAACTATTTCGTGGATGAAGGCGCAATCAAGTTCGACTCGGCATCCGGTAAGTTTAGTATTGATGACACGAAGATCAGAGAGGCAGTGCGGAAGCTAACTCACGACTTGCTGACCATTGAAGCCGAAGGCTCATACGACAAGGCGAAGGCGATGCTGGAGAAATATTCGTTGATTCGTCCGGATATGAAGGGTGCGCTTGACCGGCTGAAGGATGTGCCGGTGGATATTGAGCCGATCTTTCCACTGGCGAAGTAGGACAGGCATTCCTGCCTGTCCATCTGGACCGATATTTCGGTCCTGGTTTGAGATTGACGACTTTAGGGAAACATAGAACAGACAGGAATGTCTGTCCACGCGGGCGACCTTAGGGAACCGAGACAGACAGGAATGTCTGTCCTACCTACGCTCGTCTGATGAACTTCGCCGCAACCCACCCAACCAGAATCAATACAGCCAGGATGATCCAGTTGTAGCGTTCGCCGTAGGTAACGCCGGGAAAGTGATTGCTGATCATGATGAAGACTACCGGCACGGCCATAAACGTGTTCTGTTTAGAGCGCAACTTCGCCTGCCCGCTGAGCGCGTCGTCAGGCTTTTGTCCGGCATTGATCGCCGCAATCATTTTCTTTTGCGCCGGCAGGATCCGCATCCAGACGTTTCCGACCATGATCGTCCCCATCAACGCGCCCACGTGAATGTAGGCAGCGCGGCCGGTGAACACCAACGTGAGGCCGTAAGCCGTGGCCACGAGTAACGCATAGAAGAGCACGGCGACGAGTTTCTCGTTTCGGCCCAGCGGCGAGATCATGATCATGTCGTAGACAACCCAGCCGGCGACAAGCAGCCCGATTCCCAACCCAATCGCGGTCATCAGACTAATATCGTAAACGTCCGGGTCGATGAGTGCGCCGCCTCCCAGGTAAAAAACAATTATGAGCAGGGCCATCCCGCTCAGCCACGTGGTGCCCGCTTCCCAGCGAAACCAGTGCAGCGTACGCGAAGCCAGGTCAGGGACTTTGCGCTTCTCGACTACGTAGAACCCACCGCTGTGGACCATCCAGATTTGGGCTGGGATCCCGGTGTTGGCCGCCGCCTTCTCTTCCTCCGTCAAACGCGCATCCAGCCAGGTGAAGTAGTAAGTGGTACCTACCCACATGATGCCGGCAAACACATGGATCCAACGGACGATGAGATTGAGCCATTCGCTAATGGTTGGGTCGATCATAAGACTGGGACCGTCAGCTGCCACGATAGGTGGAGTAGCCGTAGGGACTGATCAAAAGTGGCACGTGATAGTGCTGCACGTCATCGGCTACTTTGAATACAACTGTAACCTGAGGGTAGAAGAAGTCGATGCCGAGTTCGGAAAAATAGTGCTCAGTATCAAAGACGAGTCGATAGGTCCCGCCGGACAGCGGTTCTCCTACCAGGAAAAAGGGCTTCACTCTGCCATCTTCGTCGGTCCAGGCGTGGCTTAACTCGGTCCAGGTCTCATTCGTGTTCTGGATGTCCAGATGGACAGCGACCCCGCCGGCAGGCGCGCCGCGGGAGACGTCGAGTATATGCGTGGAGATGGTGCTCATCTTGAGACGGCAGTCTAGATTGTAAAGCTCTAACTGTCGATCAATTTCTTCAATCTTAGTTGGGTGATCTGCGCCTGTTCGGCTGCCGCGATGCGGAGTTCGTCCTCTGAATTGTTTCCCAGCCGGTCACGCAGAATTTCGAGCATCTCTTCTGAACTCTTCCCCGTCGCACAAACGATAAAGATAAAACCAAACTTCTCTTCATACTCACGGTTCAGGGTGGTCAGCATCTGCAGCGTCTCGGCGGCGGCATCTTTTACCCCTGCCTGTTCCGCTTCAGACCAGCGTTTGGATTGATCCGAGGTTGGCGCAGTCGCTTTCTTTTCGCCAATTTTGGGGTGACTGTGAAACGCTTCAAGCCAGTCTGCGGCGTCAAGTGACCACCAAATCTGCTCGGCGCTTTCGAGCAAGTGATTCAAACTCATGAAAGGACGTTCGGCCACCATCCGGCGCGCCCAGTTGTTTGAGCCGCAGCATTTCAGAAAGTCACCTGCCGCAGTTTCAGCGGATACAGAATTAAGATGATCCAGGTTTGTCTGTGGATTTGTGGTCATCTGTCGGGCACCGTAAAGCAAACTGTTAGTTTGCGGTGCGTGGCGGCACTCAAACCGACATCCTCCGCACGGCCCGCAAACTAACAGTTTGCTTTACGGGGGACTCAAATACGGCCATACACTCGCAGTCGGCTGACCCCACCATCGGGAAAGATATTGAACCGCAGATGCGAAACGGTGCCGGAGTCTAACAGTTCTTCCTCGAACCAATGACGCGTGTGGGCCTGCAGTTTTGTTCGAGCCAGAACGCGCTTCCAGTTGAGAGACTCAGGCAGAACTTTGCCTTGGGTTACACACGCCTCGAGTGAGCAGCTATCCGGGAAATTACCTTTGAACCACGAGGTATCCACTTCCAACCGTTTGATCTGTCCAGGTTGGCCCAGTTTGATGATCGCCCAATCGTGACCAGGACCACGGCGACGCTTGGTCTCCCAGCCGTCACTCATGTTGACCGCGCGCCCGGGCATGATCAAATTATGCTTGTGCCCGAAGAACATGTCGCTGCACGAAAGCACCAGCCCGCCATTCTCTACCGCCGCGAGGTCGACGTCGCCCCCGGCGCGTTTGATTCGCTCCCAATCAGGTACCACCTCGCCATAGACTCGCAGGCGTGCGACTCCACCATCCGGGTAAATCTTGAAACGCAGGTGGGTGAAGCGTTCCTCTGACTCAACCGCAAAGAGATTTTGGCTGTCACCGTTCAAGGGAGCTTGTGGCAGGATCTCGGTCCACTGAACTGTCTCGGCAGTTAGCTGCTCGGTGGTCGGCTGGCCGTCTATGGTGCAGGCTTCAAGCGAACAATGTTCCGGATAGTTTCCCCGAAAGAAACTCGTATCAACCACTATCCCGCGAATAATGCCCGGCAGGCCGAGACGAATAATGCACCAGTCAAATCCCGGGCTGCGGCGGCGGCGCGATTCCCACCCGTCCATCCACTTCCCCAGGTCCGTATACTTGCCTTCGATGAAAATAGGCGCGCTGGCTTTGAGAAGATTCTCCTTCGGCGCAAAAAAGTCGTCGTTGGCAAACAACACTGCGCCACCAAGTTTTTCGGAAGCGATATCGATGAGTTCAGTGAAGTCGGCGTGTAGTTCTAAGTTTTCCATTGGGCTCACCTCAGCCTAAGGGTCCGCGATTCAAAGCTAATAACCGCCAAGACGCCGAGACACCAAGACGCCAAGTTAAGAGAGTTAGGATTTTGAACTGTTCTTGTTTTCTTGGCGCACTCGGCGTCCTGGCGTCTTGGCGGTTAACCAGTTCTAAGACGCCGACGCCGTTTGGGTCAGCAAAATCCCGTGGGGCTGCGCGTCAAATTCGCCACCATCATATATCTTCCGGCCCCGAAGAAAAGTTTTCTCTACGACACCCTGTAAAACTCGGTTGTCATAAGGTGTTAGCTTGTGGCGATGAAGCAATGCGTTTCCATCAACCTTAAACTCTTTATCCGGATTCCAAATAATCAGGTCGGCGTCCAACCCGGTCGCAATAGCGCCTTTCCGATTCCCCAACCCTACGAGGCCTGCTGGAGCACTACACAACCAGCCGGCGAGATTCTGAATTGAGAAACCGCGGCGTCGCGCTTCTGTCCAGATGATCGGTAGCCGCAGCTGCAACGAGGAAATGCCACCCCAAGCCGCCAGAAAGTCACCAGTCTCACGCGATTTCATTGCCGGAGGACACGGGGAGTGATCAGAAACGATCATGTCGATCGTGCCATTGGCCAGCGCACTCCACAGCTGTTCGCGATTTTCGCGCTCTCGAATTGGCGGACAACATTTGAATTCCGTGGCGCAGTCGGGAATCTCTTCGGCAGCAAACGTCAGATAATGGGGACAAGTCTCGGCGGTGATTCGGATTCCGGCAGTTTTAGCTTCGAGCAACATCGGCAAGGCGTCTGCCGAGGAGTGATGAACGATGTGGATACGCGTCCCGAATTCCCGGCCTAACTTGATCATCAGGGCCACAGCTTCGTTTTCAGCCGCACGCGGACGTGACGCCAGAAAGGTTGAATACAAAGTAGGACAGACATTCCTGTCTGTCTCCTCCGGTCGAGAAATACCGTCCGGGTCACCAAGAGGACAGGCAGGAATGCCTGTCATACTCATTGGCCCAGGGACTTCGGCATGGACAATCAAAACCGCTCCGAGTCTCGTCAACTCAGGCATCGCCCGTCGAAGATCTTCTTCAGTGACGTTCGGAAACTCATCTACCCCCGAGTGAATCAGGAAACATTTGAACCCAACAACTCCGGCAGAATCGAGGGCCGCCAGTTCGTCAGCGTTTCCTGGAACTACGCCTCCCCAAAAACCGACGTCAACAAAGCACTGTCCGTTTGCTGCCGCCAACTTTTCTTCGAAACCGGCTACCGTCGTGGTTGGAGGAATAGAGTTGAGCGGCATGTCGACGAGGGTGGTGACGCCGCCTGCTGCTGCCGCGCGCGTGGCAGTTTCAAATCCTTCCCATTCGGTTCGGCCGGGTTCATTGATGTGGACGTGAGAATCAACCAGGCCGGGCATCACAATCGACTCGTCGCTTGCCTCCGTGACTTCGTAACCGGCGGGAATGTCCTCGTAAGATCGGATGGAGGTTATTGTGCCGCCGTCGATATAGATCGATGCCGGGGTAATCGATCCGGGTAATACCACTTGCTTACCGCGGATAATGAGATTGGGAAGAGGCATGGAATTGGGTAAAGCAAACTGTTAGTTTGCTGATCGGCCGCAAGGTGCAACCGCAGTGTAACGATCGACCGCAAGCTAACAGCTTGCTTTACATAAAAGTCGGCGGCGGCGGCGGCACATTCGGTTGAAACTCACTGAGACCGAATACTTGTTCATACGCCACTGCAATCGCGCCGAAAGTTATTGGCATTAACAGGAACCATCCCACATAACACAAGAGGATTCCGAAGAATGCCAAAAGCCCGCTCAGAAGCATTAGCCCCAACAAGCCCCAGAAATTTGCCCTGGCCCCTTTGACGCTCAGCTTGACGGCGTCAAATCCTCCCAGATGGCGATCCACGATTAGCGGATAAGCAAAGGTGAAGGCGACTGAGATCAAGATCATGACCACGATCAGCACGATCCAAATGACCGCCCAAAACGAAAGGAAACCGATGAGCAAAGCTGGTTCCGGCTCGCCGCCACCTTGAGCAGCCATCATCCCAAACATGCTTAGGTAAAAAATGATGTACGTAGGTAGGAAAATCACAAAGATCGGAATCATATGCAGGAGGGCTGCAATGAGACTTTCGCCAAAACGATCAAAACCTTTGAAGAGATCGCCAAACTCTACCGGCTGACCTCGTCTTTGCTTAAAGAGAGCAAGGTAGATGCCGCACATCATTGGGCCCATCAGGATTCCCAGCGGCACCACGCTGGCAATAATCATCCCTACCCCACATATACCCACGAAGAGCCAGTATTGATTTCTTACCAACTCATAACCGGCCTTGAGGCACTCGACGGGCTTCACCGTCCCGCGTCGAAATTCAATTGCGTCTGGAGATGGGTTCATTAGTTTCCTTTCACTTGTTCGACAAAGCGCTGTTGTCTCGCTTCCAACCGGTCTTGTCTAATAACCATTGCAGTTTGCCCTTGATGCCCTCCGCATAGATCAAAGCCCCCATTTGATTTGGATGGCCCAGCGAAGCATAGCGGCAAATCAGCAGACGGTTCTTCCGATCTCGTTTTTCATCTTCGGTTTCCTTAACAGCTTTACTTCCCTTGTCCGCCCTGGGAGCGGTGAAAGTCTCTTTGCAGCTTTTGACCCGGCTGTCTCTGACATCGTCGTTTGGTTTGTAAGCCGCCGTGCCCAGCGTAAGGGCAACAATGACCTTTCTGAACCCCGAAAGGTTTGTCGACCCAAACATGAAATTCCACAGCAACGTGTTGGAGGCCGAGAACGAGTGTTCGGGCCAGAATTCGATCTCGACGAAGTTTATTCTTTCGGGCTGTTGCTGTTCACGCAGTTCAGCATTAACTCTGCTGACGGCGTCACTGAGGCTCGCGGTCGAAACTTTGTACCACAACTCCGAGAGTGCTATCAGCCGTTCGCGCATCTCTTTGTAAGTCATGGGCTGACCACTTCTGCCGCTGTTCAGTTTCTTTACCAAAAGACGAATGAAGGCGTTGTCGGCAGTGTTGTTGGAAACTATCCGGTAGTAGCTGGTGACTACCACCTGCGCGTTTGGAAAAGTCTCGGTAATGCGCTGCAACAACTTGTGCATTCCCGCCCCACAGGTGGACGTAATGCGTTCACGAAGCCATTCCGGAGAAGCGCCCGCATTCAGGAGATTACTGATGTCCACATCATTTATGCAGCCGTCGACCAGAACCAGGTCCACTTTCGAACGGCCCTGGCCATAGAACTGCGCCGCATTGTCGACCTGCTCGTTAATCGTCGGGTAAGGAAGGTTGACTTCTCCATTAGTTGAGCTAAAGCGCGGCGATGTCGAAACACCGCTCAGATGTGCGCCCGAATGGGCCTCGACATGTGTTTGGACTTCCCGGCCGGTTTTTTCCTGCAGCCAGCACTTAACCCGCCACGAAAATTTTTGCTCAGGTCTTAGACCCTGACCCCACATTATCGAATCGCCAAGTACGAGCATCTGCATCGGATCCTCGGCGGAGGGCTTAACATCGCCTGGGCACTGGGCCGCGGCGCGCCCGGCAGTTAGAAACAAAAGGAAGCAAAGTCCAATCGTGAGGAGAGACCGGTTTCTTACGAATTTGAGAAGCATGAATTCTTCAGCGATTCCGAGGCCTTCCCGCGCTGCGCTGTAGGGGCGGCACTCCGTGGCCGCCCCTTCGCCCCGGTTCCTCAACCTTCGAAAACAAAAGATCGCGCACCAATGGGGTGGCCACGGAGTGCCACCCCTACAAGATCACGAGCGACTTAGTTTGAGCAGGAAATCTTCCAGCAAATTAAGGCTGACCTTAAGACGATAGTCCTTCGTCGATCGAATGTCGTCTATAGGAACGATTTCACCTGCCAAAACGTTTCGAGCTTGTTGAATCCTACTCCGGTCAAGCGAGGCCCCGCGCAACGCTGCTTCCGTCTTCACGCAGCGCAGCGGAACCGGCGCGACGCTGCCCAGCACGATCCGAACATCGCCCAACACGTTTTCGTGAGCTCGCGCCGTAGCAGCGAAACATACTTTCGATATCGCCTGCGCCTTTCGCGTGCCGACTTTGCGATAGTAATGATGCAACGGAATCGAGACTCGCGGGAGTCGAATTCGAGTTAGGAGTTCGTCCGTCCGCATAATCATCTGCTTGTAGCCGGTATGAAAGCCGTGATACGGCACCCAACGCGGCCCATTGACCGAAGACAGTTCCAACTCGGCATCATAAGCAAGCAAGGCCGGAGGAGAGTCGGCTGCCGGTGAGGCGTTGGCGATGTTGCCTCCAAGAGTACCGCGATTCTGAATAGCCAGCCCTCCTGTTTCACTCGCCGCCTGACAAAGCATCGGAAACTCTTCGCGAAGGACCGGATGCGACTGAACTTCAGTGTAGGTTGTCAGCGCTCCGAGCGTTACGTGCTCGGCGGAGACTTCAATGCCACGAAGCTCGGCGAGGTTCCAGATGTTGAGATAGTTTTTGTGTGCCAGTCTGCCCGCTTCAAGCAACACCATTAGGTCCGTGCCGCCAGCGAACGGTTGCCAAATACCCGGCTCACTCGCAAGCGCGGTTAAAGCCTCGCTCAACTCACGAGGCGAAACCAAGCGATAGGCTGGGATATAACCTCTCATTTTCGGTAATGCTCAGGAGCGTTCGGCACTTGTCCATGGTTCTTGCCATCGGAGCTCTCAAGCGAAGGTTTTGTCCTTATCTTAGCTTTTCCCAACGAAAGGCAAAGTCGCCGCAGTTGCGAAACAAGTTTCAGCCGGGCAGTCACGGCTTTGGCTGACATATCAATTTGTCGCACCGTCAACGTCCTCCACCAAGGCACTAATGTCGGCCTCGTCTTGTGCGCTGCCACGCATCTTCTTTAACTCAATCAAACCCTCGCGCGAAACAACCGACAATATTCCACCCTCCCAATCGGCCTCGACGCGCGAATTCCACACATCCCGAATCTGGGGAGTCACAAGAAGCAAGTCCAACGAAAGCACATTGCCGGTCTCGCTGTCGATCTTTGAGACTCTGCGTATCTCAATTGCTTCATTATGAAATGACATTTCCAACCCGCGGATTGTGTAGTCGAGCGTTGTGGCAATCGCAATTACGCCATCCAACGACTCTGAAAGAATTAGCAAATCTATATCAACCGTTGCCCGTGGATGGCCGTACACAGCCACTGCGAGACCACCACAAAGAGCATATTCGATTCGGTCTTGATCCAGAGCTGCGATCAATTTTCGTAATTCAGAATAAAGGTCCAACATCTTAAGAGCGTCCCTGACAGGCGCGCACAACCGAATCAAAAATCTTCATATAGCCGGTGCAGCGACAGAGATTGCCAGCCAGCCCATTGCGAATCTCCGCTTCCGTGGGATTTGGATTTCTTTCCAGCAGATCCACTGCGGCCATCACCATGCCGGGCGTGCAAATACCGCACTGTGCGCCGCCGCAATCGATGAACGCCTGCTGTACCGCGTGCAACTGTTCCCCACTCGCGACCCCTTCGATCGTTTTGATCGACGCTCCTTCAACCTGGGCCACAGGCACCAAACAACTGTTTACAATCCGGCCATCGATAGTGACCGTACACGCACCACACTCACCCTCGCCGCATCCTTCCTTGGTGCCGGTTAAGTGAAGTTGCTCGCGCAACACGTCGAGCAGACGTTCCATTGGGTGAGCGGTGAACACAACCGCTTCGTTGTTTACTATGCAATGAAGATCGATTTTCATTTATCCATGACCAGCCGGAATGATTTGCCACGCGGAGTTCGATACGCAGAGAATCCTCGACGATCCAGTGTCGCAATTTCGTAGGTGTTCAGCCGATCGGCGAGCAGCACCAACGTAGCGTCTGCAAAGTCCATTGGCATGTCCTCATACTTGCGCATTAGGACTGTTGCGTCTTTTAGCTGAAGTGGTTCAGCACATTCATAAACGAATAGACCGGCCGCAGCCGCAAATTCCGCAAGCGCTGACGGTCCCTCAGTATGCGCGCTCACGAAGTGCATCACCTCGGTGATTACCGCGCTAGTGGTGCAGAGTCTGCCAGTGAACGAATCGAGACAATCCGCGACTTCCGCATGCGAATGATCCCGACGGTCGAGGTAGGCCACCAACGGACCAGTATCAATTAGCCAAACCTTCACGAGCGCCAATTTCGCTGCTTCAAGGCCCGGGCCCAGGAGTCTCGCGAAGCAGTCTTAAGTGATAGTTTTCCTTTAACATGCGTGGTCTTGGTGGCTAGCGACCGCGCTGCGACGGCCTGCTCCAAGGTCTCGCGCACAAATTCAGAGATAGTCTTTCCCAACATTCGGGCGGTGCGGCCGAGTGCAGCCTGCTGCTCGGCATCGATCCGGATAGTTAGCGTTTTGTCCATGGCTGGCAGTGTAAGACAACGTAAGACAATGGGTCAATGCGAGTTCCGCGCCATTAGACGCCCCGATTGCGACTACGATTGGAAGTCGCTGGCCTAAGCTTGCATGGCCCGAAGGATCAAGCGGTCGGGTTAATAAGGCGGAGTGGTCCCCGGTTTAGACGTCACCATATTCACGCAGCTCTTAGAAATGCGCCGGCGAAAGATCGATAAGCGGGACCTTCCATCACCGCCTCCTACTGCTCCACATCAGTCGGATCAATAGCGGCCTTGCCACTCTCAAGATCATAGAGTCCCCAATGCACCTTCAGGCCGGGTTCACGACGCCACAAACGGTTAGCGGAGATATCATTACGAACGAATTTTGCATTAAATAAGGAAACTCGATCCAGGTTCTTGTGGTCCTTAGGGTCAATCGGCTTGCGATCATTAAAATTGACGCTGACATATCTGATGGCGGGCTGGATCTTCCTAAATAGGCCGGGCAGGTAGTGGCCCTTCGTGCCGAGGACCGCGTTATGTACTGCACCGCAGTCGGTATGTCCGAGAGCTACCACGAGCTTCACGTGCAGTTTGACCAGGGCATATTCCAATGAGGCTAGATCGGAGGAGTTCAATGTCATCTGGTCGTTCAATACCGGCGTGGCCACCCGGATTACAAAAATCTCGCCCAGGCCGCGATCAAAGATCAACTCCGGAGGCACGCGAGAATCCATACAAGTCAGGACAACTGCGAATGGGTTTTGAGACCGTGCTGTCTTCGCTCGCTCCGCCGCCCAGTCTCGTTCATTCATTTTTGATCGCCAACGCATGTTTCCGCATTTGAGTGCTTGCAGCGCTGTACTCGCATCAACGGGCTCGATCTCAACTGCCGGGCAGGGACCGTCGGCCGCCGGCTGCTGAGTGTGAGCAAGCGAGTCGGGCCTTCGCGATGCGCCGGATACACTCAACAAACTTATTACAAGCGTTAATCCTAGGAGGATAACCAAAGCTCTAAAGTTTGTATTCTTCATGGGGGACTCCTTTTCAGTCTGAGGTTGCGCGAGGAAAATCATTTTTTGTGGTTGGCATAGTAATTTTACGTCTGCTATTGCCCGTGTTAAAGGTGAAGCATATCATGTTGATCATGTTCGACTGGGCCGATTGTCAACAAGTAGAACGCAGTGAAGGCAAACTCAGCGGTGCCTGGGTTTTTCGTGGTACTCGCGTGCCCGTCCGAGCTTTGTTTGAGAACCTGGAAACCGGTGCAACGATTGATGAATGTCTCGAATGGTTTCCGGGGGTTACTCTTGAACAGGTCGTTGCCGTTCTGGCTCATGCCGAGCAGAGCCTCGCCGAAGTCTAGCCAGGAAATCCGACCAGATGAGAATCCTTTTCGATCAGGGAACGCCTGTCCCGCTTCGAGATCATCTGCGAGGGCATATTATCGGCTGGTCGACCCTTGAGAACGGCGCATTGTTGGCCGCAGCCGAAGGGGCGTTTCAACTTTTGATTACAACAGATCAAAAACTGCGCTATCAGCAAAACCTCGCCGGAAGGAAGCTCTCCATTCTCGTACTCATGACCACAAGTTGGCCTCGTATTCAAAAGAGTATTCCAGGACTCCGGAAGGCCATCGATCGCTTAACGCCTGGCGAACTCGTTGAATTCACTCCGCCCCAGTAAATCGTGCCATCATCGCTTCCGGCATCAAAGGCACGTGGTTGAAACTAACACCGGTCGCATTCTCTATCGCACTTAATATCGCCGGTGCGGCGCCGTCCATCGGCAGCTCACCAATTCCTTTTGCTCCGCCCGGCCCGTACGCATAAGGGTTTTCTTCGAAGTAAACTCGAATCGGCGGAATGTCAGCCGCAGTCGGCATGATGTAATTTGTCATCTGGCCATTCGCCATGCGCCCGTCTTTCCAGACCACATTTTCGAACAGCGTAAAGCCAATTGCCTGCGCCACTCCACCCTCAATCTGTCCCGCTGCCAGTATTGGATTTATGACCCGGCCGACTTCCTGCACTGCCACGAAGTCGTTGACATGGGCCTCATAGGTCAACAGGTCAACGGTCACTTCGGCAACATAAACTGCCCACGCATAGGTCCCGTAAGCATCGCCCTGGTATTTCGCGTCGTCCCAATAAACATTCGGCGGCGGCTGATACTTGCTAAACGCCTTCAACGGGCCAAACGTGCTCACGTATTCACGGCAGGCGTTTTGAAATCCTGACTGGTTGTACGGTTCTTTTAGTAATCCGCTGCCTATCAGTGTCTGCTTCAAACCGAGCACGGCTGATTCCACCAACTTGCCGACCACCATGCAGGTTCGCGATGCGACCGTTGGCCCACTGTTGGGAACATCCCTGGTGTCAGGCTGCGCCACTTCAATAATATCGGTGTCCAGGCCCAATGCCTCGGCTGCAATCTGCGAGAAGATAGTATTCGTTCCCTGACCAATCTCCGTGCTGGCCGCCAGAATTCTTACCCGCCCTTCCGCAGTCGCCTCCGCGCCAACCACCGAAGCCAGGTAAACCTCGCCCGAACCCGTGAAGCCAGCACCATGCATAAACGATGCAAACCCAATCCCTTTCTTAATCCTGCCTCCTACCTCCTGCCCCTGGCTTCCGGCCTCCTGCCCCTGCGTATTCTCGCGCGCGAATCGTTCTCGCTTTTCGTGATAGCCGGTCAATTCAAACGCCCGGGCCAGCAACTGGTCCATGTCCACCTTTTCGCGAATCAACTGGTTGGTGGCCGTCGTTTCACCTTCGTGCACAAAGTTGCGCCGGCGAAACTCGTCGGGCTCAAGTCCTAGCGTACTGGCTACTTTGTCAAGATGCCGCTCGAGGGCAAAGATG
>Ga0190274_10000328_pt1 | contig 29679 bp, 31 predicted proteins | sample Popmic531T_FD_133002 | JGI IMG/M metagenome (GOLD analysis project Ga0190274, IMG submission 133002) | Populus adjacent soil microbial communities from riparian zone of Yellowstone River, Montana, USA - 531 T | ecosystem: Environmental > Terrestrial > Soil > Riparian zone | place: USA: Montana... | reverse complement strand
GTAGGAGCCCAGCGGGCTGCCCGGATCGTTCGCGGCCGTCGTCGTGCCCGAGCCGGTCTGCGGCAGGATGCCGTCGACCAGGATGTCGCGCAGGTTGAACGACTGCACGTCATAGCCGGTCAGGTACACGTCGAAGTCGAGCACCGGGATCGACCAGGTGCTCCACACCGTGACGTGCGCGAGCTGCGCCGTCGCCGACGCGTTGTTGACCGAGAACAGGGTGGTGATACCCGCCGAGTTATCGAGGTCGACCTCGAAGTAGGGCAGGAGCAGGGTCGCCGCCGGGACGTCATCGATCGTTCCGGGCAAAGCGATCGCCTGGCCACCCAGGGCGAGAAGCCCCATGATCGCTAGGCAAAAGACGAGCTTTTTCATACGAGTCAATCTCCTAAATCTCCGTGTGTGTTCTTACTAGGACAGGACATGAACACAGAAGCTTCTTCCTCTTCTCCCCAAAAAAAGCCACCACCTCCTGTTGAAAGAGTCGTACCCAAAGTCGAACAGTTATTTTTTCACTCCGCCCCCCGAGTCCCCTCCAGGCCTCCTCAGGGTTCGCAGGTACCGACGGTTTATGCTCTCGTACTATAGGCCCCCGCTCTGTTGCTTGTCAACCGATGCAAAGAGCCGAATTTGCGGAGACCGGAAATTCACCTCGATTCCTCCGCCACCACCGTCTTCCAGGCGCGGATCGCCCCCTCGGACGGACAGGATACCTTAATTCCCTCCGGCCCCATGGACTGGAGGATCTGCGCCGTGCCCTGCTCCCCGGCGAAGTCTGCCACGATCTCGCCACGGCCATCGCGGTCGATGTCCACCACGTGGACATCGTACCCGCGGCAGCCGGGCTCCGAGGCGACAGCCCCGGCCGGCAGCTCGGCACGCGCAAAGGAACCCTGAGACTCTGCGAGAAAGATATTGACTTGTCCGTCCCCAGTCAAGGCCACCAGGTCGGCGGACTTGTCGCCGTCGAGGTCGCCGGCATCCAGAGCATAGAAGCCGAGCCGCCCGTCGACCGCCGTGAGACCCCGGCGTTCCCAGGAGAGCCCGTCCTTGCCGGGCCGCGCCAGGAAGAGGTCGATGCCGCTGCGCAGCACGCCGAGCTCGGAGTTGACGTAGGCCACGGCGGCATCGTCCCGGCCGTCGCCGTCGAAGTCCGCCGCCGCCACGGCGGTCACATAGCCGCGGGGCCGCAGCTCCAGCTTCGCGGTCTCCCAGGAGTCGCCGCGGCCGAGATGAACGATGTCCTGCCGTCCCACGAAGCTCGCCGCCGTCACGAAATCGAGCCGGCCATCGCCGTCGAAGTCGCCGGTGGCCAGCGAGTCGCCGAAGATCTGCCCCGAATCGGTCCCCTGATCCTTCCGGACCCACGTGCCCCGCCCGCTATTCAAATAGACCGCCGGACCGAAGGAGGCGTTCGCCGCCACCTCGGCCTTCTCATTGCTCGTGTTCAGGTGCATCCCCTCGCCGAGGGCCAGCACGTCCGGCCGCTTGTCGCCGTCCCAGTCGACCGCCTTGATCGCACGCGAGGAGAAGCCCGGTGGAGCATCTCCCGCCTTCGGCCTCCGGTAGTCGAGCCCCTCGCTCCAGAGCTTGAAGGCGCCCTTGCCGTCGCCGACGAGCGCCCGCAGCCCCAGGACGTGCATCGAGAGAGCCACGTCCATGTGGCCGTCGCCGTTGAAGTCGGCCGCGGCGGTGTCGCCATAGTCATAGAGGATGTCGTTGGGAAAGCGCGCCTCCTGCCAGATCCGCCAGGTCCCCTTGCCATCGCCCAGGAAGATCACCGGCAGCGTCGAGCCCTTGCGCGCCGCGCCGTGGACGATGTCGAGCTGCCCGTCTCCATTCATGTCGCCGATGTCGAAGCCGTTGCGCCACTGCCCCCGGCGCGGCAGGCCGGCGTCGAACGGCACCAGACGCAGCCGGCTCACCGTCGGGAGCGCGATCTTGTAGGAGTCCGCCGCCTTCTCGATTTCCTGCGGCGAAGGCGGCTTGGCGCGGAGCGGCGAGCCCGCCCCGGGCTCTACCTTGATGATCTTGGCGTAGAACGTCTTGTCGTCGTGACGGACGAGCTTGAGCGGCAGGCCGCCGCGCAGCCGGACCTCGTCATCCGCGATCCAGACATACTGCCCCTCGACCCGCGGGACCTCGAGGATGAAGTACTGCTGCCCGTTCTCGTCGGTCAGCCATTTGCCGTCCGGCGGCTCCAGCAAGGAGCCGGAGGAGGCGGATTGCCCCGCCGCGGCGACTCCCTCGACTGCCTTCGGCGTCTCGGCCGGTTTTGCAGGAGTGGGCTCGCTGGGCGCAGCCGTGCTCTCCTCCCGAGCCTCCGGGCTCTTGGCCGGGCTTTTGGCCGGGTTTTGGGCCGCGGACTCGCCGGTCCGCGCCGGCGCCACCTGTGTGCAGGCAGCGAGCGCGAGCAGGACGGGAGAAAGGCAGATCAGCAATCGTCTCCTGGGCAATATCAGTCTCCTGCGAACCATCGATCGACAACTCCTTGGCATCGACTCAGTCCTCTTCCGGAAGCTCAAATCTCGTCCACAAACGCCAGCTTGAGACTCCGGAAGAGCCACAAACCCCCGGACAGTACCACAAACACGGCAAGCGCGAGAGGGAAAATCCCCCATCCTCCTCCGGCTTCCCCGCCGGCGCCGCCGAAAAAAGCGCGCCGGTAGAGGTCCACGAGCGAGGTCAGCGGATTCAGCGCCAGCCAGGGCTGGAACCGCGGCGGCACCAGCGCCAGCGGATAGACGATCGGCGTCAGATAGAACCAGACCTGGAACAGCATGGAGAGGAGCTGCGCCGTATCCCGGAAGAAGACGTGGACGGCGGAGACCAGGAGCCCGAGCCCCAGGGTCAGCCCCACCTGCAGCGGCACCGCCACCAGCAGGAGCGGCAGATTCTGGATCGACAGCTCGCCCACGGCCATCAGCACTCCCACGAACACCAGCGCGGCGATCGCCTCGTGGAGGAGCGCCGCCAGGACCACGGCGAGGACCAGGATCTCCGCCGGGAAGCGCAGCTTCTTGACCAGGCTGGCGTTGTCGGTGATGGCGGTCGAGGAGCGCAGCACCCCTTCGTGCAGGGCCGTCCAGGGCAGCAGGCCGCCGAACAGGAAGACGGCGAAGTGCTCCGTCCGCGTCCCCAGAGGGGAGATCTTCATGACCGTGGAAAAGACGAAGGTGAAGAGGGCGATCAGCCAGAGCGGCTGCACGAGGGACCAGACGAAGCCGAGCAACGAGCCCGCGTAGCGGCCCTGGAAATCCCGCTTGACCAGCTCCCTGAGCAAGAAAATATGACGCCGCACCACTCTCCTCCGACGGAAACACAAACAAGGCGCCCGCACCGCCCCCATTCCTTATATGATGTGCGGAGCGAGTTGACAGCCCAGGCCATGCCGCCGTACCATCGAGCTCGCTACGAATGCCAGTGTGACATAAGAGAGCCCGGAGCGAAAGCCTATGGCCATTCAGCAGAAGGTCCGTCAGATCCAGCTCGTCGGCCGGAAGATCCGAGAGCTCCGCAAGGAGCACAAGCTGACCCAGGTGGAGCTATCGCAGCGCCTCGGGATCCAGCAGTCGGACCTCTCCCGCATGGAGCAGGGGGAGTACCGGGTCAGCCTGGACACCCTGTTCCGCATCCTCGCCGAGTTCCAGATGAGCATCGGCGAGTTCTTCGACGAGCTCGCCCAGGAGTCGATCACTCCCCGCGACGTGCGGCTGGTCCAGCAGTTCAACGCGCTGCCGAACGAAGCCCAGCGCGAGGTCGAAGACTTCATCGCGTTCAAGCAGGCGCAAGACCGGCGCCGCGGTGACGAACCAGGCGATCTGGAAGGAGACGAGGCGTGATCCCGGAAACTGCTCAGGTTCCCTTCGAAGACCTGTTGGCCCAAGCCAATCGGGCGATCGTCGCAGGCCAGCTCGCCGAGGCCGAGACGGTCCTCGAAGCGGCCCTCGCCCATGCGCGCGAATCCGGCGACCGCCGCGAGATCGACCGCGCGTTCTGCAGCCACGCCTCTCTGGCGATCGAGCTCGGCCATGGCGAAGGCCACATCAAGGAGCTGCGCGAGATCCTCCTGCGCAACTCGGACCACGAGAGCTGCTTCCTCGCGGCCTACGGCATCGCCCGCGCCTACGATTTCAGCAAGTCGTACAAGAAAGCCCTGTTCTACGCCCGGATCGCCCGCGACCGGGCCGAGGTCCTCGAGCGCCGCGAATGGATGGCTTCGGCCTACAACCAGATCGGCAACCTTCTCGTCGTCGAGAGCTTCTTCGAAGAGGCTTGCCGTGAGTACGAGCAGGCGCTCGCGCTCGTGCCGTCGGATTCCGAGATCCGCCGCGCCCTCTATGAGGACAACCTGGGCTATTGCTACATCGTCCAGGGCCGGCATGCCGAGGGGTTCCAGCTCCTTTTCAAGAGCTACCGCGCATTGCGGCGGGTCGGTGCGATCCGGTATTCGGTCGGCCCCCGTGTCTCTCTCTGCTTCGCCTATCTCGAGGTGGGCCGTCCCGACCGCGCCCTCCGCTGCGGCCGTCCGGCCCTGGAAACGGCTGAGGCGGAGGGGCAGATCGAGTTCGTCAAGAACATGCTCTATCTCCTGGGCGAGGCCGCGAATCTCTCGGGAGACGTCGAGCTGGCCCGGAGCTATTTCAGCCGCCTGCAGCGCGAGTTCTATCCCGGTGCGGGCTATCTCCCCGACTTCCTGCTTGCGATCGACGTTCGCAAGCTGATCAATTTGAAGGCCTGACCCATGTTGACGCGAGCTACTGCCACCGCCTTGGCGCTGGGTTTCCTGGTGTCCGCTGGCGCCTCCGCGTTCGACCGGACGGGAGCCATCGGGCCCGACGGAGAGATCTACCTCACCCGGGTAGGTGCCTATGGGATGCTCTTCCCCAAGGGGAACTCCTACCCGGCCAACAACGTCGTCCTCACGTTGGAGGTGAGCCGTACCGGCAAGCCTGCCGACCGCATTCTGGTGCCCGGGACCGGAGGGGCGGAGATCGAGTCCGCTTCGTATGCCGTCTTCGAAGAGACCTCGAAGTCGCTCTATCTCCTCTGGCAGAGCAACGTCTCCTCGGTCAACCAGCTCGTCCTCCGCAGCTTCAAGGACGGTTCGTTCGGCCCTCCGATCGAGGTCGCCTCGGGCACCTTCCAGGCATCCATCAGCGCGCCCCAGGCGGCGGTCACGCGCGACGAGTTCTCCGTGTCCACGGCCGACGGCAGCATCGCCACTGTCCACCGCACGCTCCTCCACCTGATCTGGTGGCAGGAATCGGCGGAGGGCAACCAGGTCCTGTACGCCCCGATCACTCTGATCGAGGGGGTGTACACGGGCTGGCACCCCGTGTACGCGCTGAACGACTTCGATTCGAGCGACGACGATCCCGTCGCGGCCCTCGAAACCCTGTCGCAGCTCTACCGGGCTCCGAGGATCCAGACGGGACGCAACGACCACTCCGTCGTCGTCTCCTTCGCCAACGAGCGCAATGGCCGGATGGCGGTGGTCGACCTCTCCGTCATTCCGGGCGAGATCAGCGTCATTGCCGACAAGCTCCGCTCTCACGTCATCGAGATCGGCCGCAGGAACCCCGGCCTTCAGGCGATCGCCGACCGGCTCCGCTCCCATGTGATCGAGATCGGCCGGCTGAATCCGCGGGTCCTGAGCTTCCTCAGCACCGACGTCTACGAGCACATTTTGTCGGCTGGCGGCCGGTACGTGGATGCAGGCAACTACACCGGTCTCGCGGACGACGTGAGCGCCTATGTCACCCGGTCGGCCACGAACCTGCTGGAGAACGGCCGCCTGGGCGAGGAGGCGAATGCGCCCCAGATCCTGCGCCTCGCCGAAAGCGTGGACGAAGAAGTCGGCGCTCCCCGTCTCCAGGTGCGCCGCGTCTTCAGCCGGCCGGCCCCCCGGACCGCCGCTGCGCCGACGACGATCTTCGCCTCGAAAGACGGAAAGGCCATCCTGGTCGCCTGGGACACCGTGAGCCAGATCCGCTATCGGGAGACCTCGCCGGAAGGCTGGGGCGAGGTTCTCGCCATTCCGATCTCCGCCGATCTGACCCGCGAGCAGGCCTACGACTTCCTTGAGCAGCGGCTCCGCCGCTAACAAAAAGCCAAGGTCAACAAGGACCTCAGGGACACCAAGGACATGAGCACCGGCAGAAGCCGGTGTTCTCGTCCTCGAGGTCCTTGTTGTCCTTGAAGTCCTTGCCTGCGCCTAGTCCGCCGTCACCGCCAGCGGCTCGCCCGTGGGACGGGCGCGCAGAACCTGGCCGCCCGCCTCTTCCAGAGCAGCCGTGACCTCCGCCCGGCGCTCCGGCGGGCAGAGCAGGGCCAGGCAGCCGCCGCCACCCGCGCCGCAGGCCTTTCCGCCCCAGGCCCCGTGCTCCCGGGCCGCTTCCAGCAAGCGCTCCAGCTCCGGCGTCGAAACTCCCTCGGCGAGGCGCCGGCGGAAGCTCCATTCGCGCCCCATCAGGGTCCCCACCTGCGGGAAGTCCCCGGCCTCCAAGGCTTCGGCGAGCTCCGCAGCCGTCTCCGCGATCCCGGAGAACAGCTCCACGCTCTCCCGCTCCCCCTCCAGCCGCCGCCGCACCACCTGCCAGTTCTGGCCCGCCGAGAAATGGCTGACGCCTGAATAGACCACCACGAGACGGTCGCCGAGCGCCTCCAGATCCACCGACAGACGCCGCACCACCTCGCCGCCCGGCTCCTGACGAATCTCGAGCGCGCCGCCCAGCAACCCCGGATAGTGATCCTGCATCCCCGTCGGGAGCGCCATGAGACGCGCTTCGAGGTCGCGCGCCAGGTGGGCCCGCGCCGCCGGGGAGGACGGCTCCCACCCCAGGATCTCCTCGGCTGCGGCGATCAGCGCCACCACCATCGCGGAGCTGGCGCCGAGCCCTCCGCCGCGCGGCGACTGACTCGCCAGCTCGACCTCTACGGGCGGCAGCCCCATCCCCACAGCCACGACACCGACCAGAGAGGATTCGGGAAAGGCGGCAAGCTCCGCCGCCGAGGCGGCCTCCACCAGACTGTCTCCCTGGCGGACTCGATAGACATCGGCGGGACGCACCCGCACCGTGGCGGCGAGGTCGATCGCCACGTTGACGGTGCGGGCTCCTGGGTGGAAAAGGCCGAGAGGCCAGATGTCGAGAGTGCCGCCGGCCAGGTCGACCCGGCACCACGAGCGGGCTGTCACTCCCATGAGGAGGAAGCCGCTCAGCGTGCCACGGCGCTGGACCGCAGCCCGGGCGCCTGACGGGTGACGGCCAGACGCAGGTCCTCGCCCGGAACTGCCAGGCCGGGCGAAACGATCCCGCGCGCCATGGAGGTCCGGACGCCGTCGCGCCAGTTGCGGAACGAGGCGAGCTGGCTCGACGGAATCGGCTCGTCCCGGACACCCTTCAGAGACAGGGGATCGATCCACTGGCCGTTGTGCTGCACTCGATAATCCAGGTGCGGACCGCTCGCGAGACCGGTGGCGCCGGTGAACGCGACCACGTCCCCCTGCCGGACCCGGGTCCCCGGGCGGATCCCCTTGGCGAACCGCGACAGATGGAGGTAAGCGGTCACATAGCCGCCCGTGTGACGGATCTTCACCACGTTGCCACCCCCCCGGTTCCAGCCCGCGAACGTCACGACGCCGTTCGCCGTGACCTCCACCGGAGTCCCCACCGGCGCGCCGTAGTCGACGCCGTAGTGAGGCCGGTAGATCTTCAGGACGGGGTGGAAGCGGCGCTGGGTGAAATTCGAGGTGACCCGGGAGTAGCGCAGCGGCGAGCGGAGGAACATCTTTTTGAGAGGGCGCCCTTCGCCGTCGTAGTAGACGCCGGAGTCGCCATAGCGGTAGGCCTCGTGGCGCCGTCCGTCATTCTCATAGACCACCGCGAGAATCCGCCCCACGTCGTGCGGCTTCCCTTCGAGCAGCTCCTCCTCATAGAGGACCTCGAAGCGGTCCCCCTTCTGCAGATCGCGGGCGAAGTCCAGGTCCCACTGGAGGATGTCCGCCATCCGATAGGCCAGGACGTTGGGTCCGCCGGCATGACGGATCGAGCTCTCCAGCGGACCGTCGAGCGCGCCGCGCAGGGCGCGGACCTCGACGCTGCGCTGGAACGGCTGCCAGTCGGTGGCCCAGCCCCCCGCCTCGCGGCTCATCTGCACGCGGCCGTCGCCTTCGAGCGTGAGCTGGAACGAAGCGAGCGACGCATCCGGGTTGAAGAACGCCGAATACTGGTTCCCGGCCTTGAGCGCGCGAAGCTCGACGTGCTCCGCCAGGGCATTGGTGGCATCGCGTGCCTCCTGACCCCGAAGACCCAGCTTCTCGAACACCTCGGTCACCGTCTCGCCGCGGAGCAGCTTGGCCTCGACCGGCACGCGCGCCTGAGCGAGCCGTGCCGTAGCCTCGGTCGGAAGGGAGATGCGTTCGTTGAAGCGGGGAGTGGGCGCCAAGGGGAACGGCGACTTATTGAAAGCTTCCAGGCTCTGTGTGCTGAGGAAGAGGCCGATGGCCAGAAGGATGAGCCCGAGCGGTAGTGCCAGGCGGACAAAATGCGGAGCAAGCTTGACCCTTGTTGACTGCATCCCGTGCAGACCTCCCGATGGCAAAGGGTGGGCTCAATGCGTAGCGAAATAACGACTCGGCGGATAGTAGCACAGGATGCGGAACGAGATGCAACCCCTAGAAGAAATGGGGGTTCCCCATTTCACGTCTCGCTTAGAGAAAATCCCGTGCGGAGGGAGAGGGCTCAGCCCAGGAACTCGCCGATCACCCGGTCCGGGTCATCGGGGAGCTTGCCGCGATAGACCACCTGGCCGTCCTTGATGATCAGCAGGCCCGGCAGGGTGGCCATGGCGTACTTCTTCGAGAAGGCGCCTTCCGGATCGAGGAAAACGGTGGCACCGAGGTTCTTCCCGGCGAGGAAGCCCTCCACGGCCGCGCGGTCTTCCTGGAAATTGACGGTCACGACGCGGGCCTGCCCACCCCAGCGTTGCGCCAGAGGGCTGACCCGGGCCGCGATGTCCCGGGAACGGGGCGACCAGGACGCCCAGACGACCACGATCGTCGTCCCTCGCGCGAGATCCGATTCGACCAGCCGCTCTCCGCCCAGACCCTGCAGGCGGATTTCCTGCGCGGCCAGAGGGGCAGCCAGAAGCAATGCCACGAAAATGGCGGAGATCCAGTAGCGGACGAGGAGGTTGGCGTTCATTGAAGTCAGGGAATCAGCTCAGTGGGGGCCGGACACGGTCCCACGATGCGGCAGGCTGGTGAGAATCCGCATCCGCAGGCGCTCGGGAGCACTGCAACGGACACATCTCTCTCGCACGATCAGCAGGAGCCTGCGGGTGTAGTCGACGCGCTTCGCACAATCGCCACAGCCAGAGACATGGTCTCGGAAAGGAGCCAAGAGGTCCTCTTCCATCTCGTTGTCGAAGAACAGGAAAAGTGCTGCTACGACCTCTTTACAGTCCATCGTCCATCCTCCGCCATCCAGGCTCGTCTCATGGGCTCCCCGTGCGCTGTCCACACACATCAACTCGGGAGCCCCAGCCGGATATTTCCTCCGCTTCCCAGCGATGCCTGCAATCTAGGGGTGAGGCGGGCCTCACTTCGAGGTCGTCACGACCTTGCTGCGCATCTTCGCCGGCTCGCCGTCCCGCAAGTACCCATGGTCGCGGGCGAATTCCAGCATGGCGGCTTCGAGCAGTCGCCGGCCGCGGTACAGGCGGCTCATCACCGTGCCGACCGGCACCTCGAGGATCTCGGCGATCTCCTTGTACGAGAAGCCCTCCAGATCCGCCAGGATCACCACCATGCGGTAGTCCGGCGGCAGCTTGTCGAGAGCTCTCTGCACGTCCTCGTCCAGAACGTTCTCCAGCAGCTCCTCCTCGGGATTCTTGGTCTGCCGGCTCGCGTCCTCATTGACCTGGTTCTCGAACGACTCCTCGATCTCGGCGAAGTCGCTGAGAGCAGGGGCCTGCTGCTTCTTGCGGTAGTTGTTGATGAAGGTGTTCTTCATGATCTTGAACAACCACGCCTTGAAGTTGGTCCCCTCTTCGAACTTGTCGTAGTACCTGTACGCCTTCAGGTACGTCTCCTGAACCAGGTCCTCCGCATCCTCGGCGTTGCGCGTCATTCGATAGGCGGTGTTATAGAGCGCGTCCACGAAGGGCATCGCCGCCGCCTCGAAATTCCAGCCCTTCTGATGGTCTGCGCTTTCTCTGGCCATTCTGACCCCCTTCAGCCTTGTTCCTCTCTCCTCTCCCGCAAGAGGGGATACGCACAGACGATGCCAACGGATTGACGCCTGAAATCGGAGGCCGCAAGGCGCTCCCGCGGGGTTCCTGTCCTCCCAAGATGACGACATACCGGCCACTTGCGTCAAGACAGTGGACAGGACCGTCTATTCCTTCAGACACTCTCCGCAAGAGAAAGGTGCACCGCCAGAGGGCCGATTCGGCACCCCCCGTGCCAAGACGACGGTTTCCCCACCCTGAGCGGCCAAGGCGGCGCGCGGAGAAAACCCCTGATTTCTTAAAGCAGTACCCGTGCCAGAGCGGGGCGGATCCCGTTGGATCAAGGAAGGGGAGGTGTGCCGGTCTCACCGAGCCGGGATCTGACGAGGACCTCGAACGACTCCAAGAATTGGTCGAAGAGCTTCCGGAAGCTCTCCAGGGCCGGATCCCTGCCGGGTGGCTGCGTGGTCATGAGGAGAGCCATCGGGGAGATTTTTTCCCGGTGCCGCAAAAGATGGGCGGTGTAGAACAGGGGCAGCGGCTCCGTCCCGAGCGCCTCGAGAAGCTTTGCCAATGAGTCGAGTTTCGGCAGCTCCTTGCCGCTCTCGTATTTCGAGAGCTGGCTCTTGCCAACCCTGGCCCGTCGCGCCAGCTCGGCTTGACTGAGACCAGCCGCCTCACGGAAAAACCGGAGCGTGCTCCCCACCTCAGCGAACATTGCGACTGGCATCTGCCCTCTCCTGCAGCCGGGCACCCTGCGCACCGGACCCGCGTCTCGGAAAAGAAGGCCCGCCCTGGGGACAAGGTGGAGAGAGAAGCCCCAGGACGAGCCGACCGACTTCATTCATGGCGAACACCTCAGGGACACGTGACTCCAAGCAACTGATTTGCAGGGCCTCTCGGAGACGCGCCGCACAGACGCCGCAGCGCGCGAGGAGATGCCGCACCACGATCCGGCACTCGCCACGGCTCGCCGAGCCTTCTGCAAAGCGTTGGAGGCTCTCGCCGTATGGGCAGCTCGCCACCATGCGTCTCCTCCTCAGACGAACAGAACCGGCTCCAGCGGGACGTTGAACAGGCGGCACAAGCGGCGAAACTCCGCCGCCAACCGAGCGGCCTCCTGCCGCGGTTTTCTTCCCTCTGCCAGGCCCGCCTGCAACGCCGCGAGCGCTTCCACGGCGAACGTGCCGCCCTCCTCGGGATCGAATCCGGCAAGATCCTCGCCGAGGCAGGCGATCTCCTCCGGGCGGCCAAGCTCGGCCCGTACCGCGCCCAGCTCCAGAGAGGTCAACGCCAGCTCCGGCAGGTCGCGGCGTTCGAGCTGCTTGCGGCGCACGGCGTCGAGCAGCTCCTCCGCATGGCAGATCTCTCCCAGCCGGGCCCGCGCCACCGCTTCCAGCCGATAGCCTTGCAGGATCTGCGATTCCTCCCGTACCGACCCGTACAGGGCGATGGCCTCGGACAGGACCGCACGGCCCTGCCCCGGCTGGCCGACCTCCCCGAGAAGCGCGGCCAGCACGAAACCTCCGCACAGGCTCAACCACGGGTGCCGGGCCGGGCGGATCAGCGTCCACCCCTGCGCCAGCGGAGGCAGGCCGCGGCCGGGCACGGCCGTCTCGGAGCCCAGGACGCCGAGGAGCAGAAGGCTCGCTCCCTCTTCCTCCGCCGCCTGCTGCTCGTGGAACAGAAAGGCCGCGTGCTGGAGCAGGGCAGCCGCCTCGTCGAGCCACTGCTGCTCCCAGCGGAGCAGCGCGAGAGACCGGCAGAAGAACGGGCGCTCCGGCGAATCGTCATCGAGATGGAACCTCGCCGTCGCGAAGGCATGCTCCGCTTCGAGCCGCTCGCCCAGAAGGCGGAGCGCATTGGCTTGCATCCGGCCGGCCCGGACCACGGCATCGCTGCCGAGGTGCTTCTTGTCGCGCATCTCTTCCGCCACCAGCAAAGCGAGGCCCGCTAGATGCGCCGCATCCTCCGGGTCTCTGATCTGCACCGCCTGGCTGTCTTCCAGAAGGAGAGCGATCAGATCCCTGGAATGAAAGCGCTGGTCGAGCCGCCGCCGCTCGGCCGCGGACAGGCCGAAAAGGTCGTGCCGGAGCTCCTCCGCGGCGGCGCGCCGTTCCCAGGCTTCCGGAGCCCACGGCTCGGACGCCTGCTCCTCCCGGCCTCGATCCAGTTTCTGGAGCAACCGGTCCAGCAGCTCCTCCTCGACGATCAAGGTGCCTCCTCCGGGCCGGTGCGGATCAGCGTCCGCAGTGTCTCGATCAGGGGTTTCAAATGATCGTGAAGGCCACAGCGGACCAAGGCGTCCAGCTCGAACACACCCGCGAGCTCAAAGGCGCTCAGGTCCTCCTCGCCGCCTCCGGGACCCGCCGGCAGATCGAATGCGTCGACGATCTCCTGCAGGCCGGACCGCACTTCTTCGAGGCGCACGGTGGCGAGGCGCACCTGCTCCCGCGCTCCCACCAAGGCCTCATTCATACTTGAGTTGACAGCACAGCTCGGGCAAGTCATCAAGGGATCGACCTCCTCACATCCTCCGGTCATCACGGTATGTGAGCCCGAGCCTGCACGTAAACGAAGGACGAAAATCGCGCGAAAGAGGGACCCCGAGGTCCCCTGGCGCACCGTGGAAACGAGAAGGTGCCGCCCGGCGGTACCCCGCGTCGCGGTTCTGTGTCACACTTCCGCGGCTGCGCGCACCTTTCTCTTCGGATGTTCAACCTTCAGGAGGTGAGGGGCTGCTATGGATCGCCCGATCGAGTGCAGGACCCTGGCCGTGATGCGGGAAGGGCGGGGACTGAAGAAAAACCAGGTCGCCAAGGCGCTTGGCTTGAAACCGCAGACGTACTACGAGTACGAGAAGGGCAACCAGGTGCCCTCCCGCAACCTCCTGGAGCGCGCGGCGGCGGCCATGGGACTGCGGCCCCATCACGTGGACCGCACCCTCAACTACCTGCGGCAAACCGACGAGGAAGCCAGGCCGGGCGGCGGGCCCGAGCCCGACGCCGTCGCCGATCTGGAGATCGATCGGCTCGCTCTCGCTCTTGGGAGTGAGTGGGCGGACTTTCACCGCCTCCAATTGCAGCGCAGCCAGAGGTTGGCCCGCGCGGTGGCGGAGCGGGAGATGGCGCAGGTCCACTTCCCCCGCCTGCGGGCTTACCCCGCGGCCGAGCGGCCGGCGATCGTCCGAGAGAACAAGACGTTCCAGACTTGGGCCATCAGCGAGCTCGCCGCTCACGAAAGCATCGAAGCCGCGGCCGACGACGCCGACGAGGCGCTCGCCTGGGCCGACCTCGCCGTCCTGATCGCCGAGCTGGCGCCGGGGGATGAGGCGTTCCGCTCCCGCTCGATTGGATACGCGGTCTTCCATCGAGGCAATGCCATCCGGGTCAAAGGCAGGCTGCCCGCGGCCGACGAGGAATTCTGCCGCGCCAAGGACCTCTGGAAGGCCGGCGCCGCAGGAGACCCGGAGAAACTGCTCGATGAGGCTCGCGTGCTCGGAATGGAGGCTTCCCTGCGGCGTGAGCAGCGTCTCCTGCCAGAGGCTCTGGCTCTCCTCGACCAAGCCGTTTCCGCAGATCGTGGCGGCTTGCGAGTCCCTCTACTGATCAATCGTGCCAAGACCCTCGAAGAAATGGGAGATTACGAGGAGGCACTCACAACGCTACGCCGGACTCTCCCTCTCATTGAGGCCGAGCGCGAGCCGCGCCTCTTCTGGACTGTGCGATTCAATTTTCTCGTAAACCTCTGTCACCTGAGTTGCCACGCCGCTGCTGCTCTGGAGGTTGAGGAAGTGAAAGCACTCGCGATCAAGCTCGGGAACGGTATTACTCTTGCGAGAGTGAATTGGTTGCAAGGTTGGATTCTGGCGGGCCTCGGGCATTTGAAGGAGGCCGAGGCCATGTTTAAGCGGGTGCGCCAGGAGTTTCTCGCGCGGGATGTTCCCTACGATGCCGGCTTGGCCACTCTCGAGCTTGCCGCGCTTTTCATGGAGCAAGGCCGTAGCACCGAGGTCAAGGCGCTGACCCAGGAGTTGAAACCGACCTTCGTGTCCCAAAACGTGTCGCGCGAGGCCCTTGCGACGCTCCTGCTTTTCCACGACGCGGTCGCCCAGGAGAAGCTCACTCTCGAAATGGCCCGGCATCTCCTAAAGGATTACCGCCGCGCCCGCGGGAGTGTATCTTGTGAGACCACTGGAGAGAACCCGGGCCGGAAGCAGGCCCCATACCGGCCCGGGAACCGTGTTTAGGGCAAGAACTAGCCGCCAGCGCCACACCCACCGAAAGGGTCCACCGAGCAACCATTGTCCAGGTTCTCGGTCGGCTCAGGGGTGGCACTGTGAGAGGCGCACCCGCCGTACGGGTCCACAGAGCAGCCATTGTCCGGACTCTGTGGGGTGGCGCTGTGAGCGCCGCAACGGCCGTACGGGTCCACGGAGCAGCCCGCATCGATCCAAGCTGAGGTCAAGGCGCTCCAAAGGCTGGCGAGAAGTTCCCAAGCCGTCGTGGAACGCTGCGGAGTTCCTCCAGTACGCGGCTCCGCGGCTGAGACCAGAGGCACTGCCAAAACCGAGGCAAGAAGGAACACGGCGACCTTTTGGCGGGAGGAGGACGACATGACGAGCTCCTTTCAGCGGGGCCGCTCCGCCGCAGCCTCCATGGCCGGACGGGCGGGCTCCCCAAAAAATAAAGTGTCGCGAGGGACCCTGGGGTCCCCAGCCGCTCCGGAAATCGGGGAGAACGGGAACCAAGAGAAGGATGCCACGAAGCGGGACCTGCGAGCCTTGGGAACCGCCTTGCGTGTCTACCGCGAAGATCGCAGCCGGGAGAAAGTAGCCCAGGCAGCAGGGATCAAACGGAGCCAGCTTTCCGGCTACGAGCAGGGCAAAAAGGAACCCCGGCCCCAGACGCTCGCCAAAATCGCCGAGGCCCTCGAGGTGACCGTCCCGGCCATCGAAGCGCTCGCCGGTCTTCTCAGCCTCGCGCCGGAACTTCTGGACCGGTCGCACGATCCGGCCGGCGCACAAGCCCTGGCGAGGGCGGTTCGTTGGGTGACTCGCTTCCGTGCTGCCGAGGCGACGATCCTTGCAGGAGGCTGTCCCCCGCCGATGGCGAAGTCCGAGCACTTGGGCCTAAAGGATATCGAAGCGAATCATCAGGCCGAGTTGCTTTGGGAGCGCCTGGAACCCTACACCGCACCTGAGCGTCGCGCCATCGTCCTGGAGGGAAAGGAGTTTCAGATCTGGCCATTGAGTCGGCTGCTCTGTCAAAAGAGTATCGACGCCGCATCCGCTGAGCCCTCGAAAGCCCTGGAGCTCGCCGAGCTCGCAGAGCTGATCTCTCCGCTGGTAGCCGGCCGCGCCGCTTCTCGCTTGCGGTTGCAGGGGTACTGCGCTTTTCATGTGAGCAACGCCCATCGGGTGAGCGGCAGCCTGCCTGCGGCTGCCGAAGCACTCGAACGCGCAGAAGAACTCTGGCACGCCGGCGCTGCGGGAGATCTGAACCAATTTCTCTCCGAGGCACGCGTGCTAGGCCTCAAAGCATCCTTGCGCCGAGAGCAGCGTCGCCTAAGCGAGGCTCTCGACCTGCTCGACCTAGCTCTCGAAATTGCCGGAAACGGAGAGATGAAGTATCTGCTCTTAAACCGGGCCAAGACTCTGGAGGAGATGGGTAAATACGAGGATGCCATCGCCACATTGAACCAGGCCCGCCCCCACATCGATACCGAGCGCGAGCCTCGCCTCGCCTGGAACCAGCTCATGAACGTTCTTGTCAACCTTTGTCGCCTGGAGCGCTATGCCGAAGCCGAACAATCTCTGGGCGAGCTGCACGAGCTGGCTCAAGAGGTTGTGGCGGGCGTCTCCCAGACCCGCCAAACATGGCTCGAAGGGTGGATCGCCGCCGGGATGGGCCGCCTGGAAGAGGCCGAAGCCGCCCTGAGCGCCGTGCGCGAGGAGTTTCTCACCCGCGACATCGGCTATGACGCCGCCCTGGCGAGCTTGGACATTTGCACGCTCTACCTCCAGCAAGGCCGCACGGCCGCGGTCAAAAAGCTGTCCGCGCAGATCGTGACGAGCTTCCGGGAGCAGGGAGTCCACCGCGAAGCCATGGCCGCCGTGCGCCTCTTCCGCGCCGCTGCCGCCCGCGAGCTGGCCACCGTGGAGCTGGCCCGGCGGTTGGGAGAGTTTCTCCGCCGGGCCCGGCATGAGGTGGGGGTGCGGTTTGGGGGGTGAGCTGCCTACCCAACCGCCGGGATTGGAATCCGGATAAGCGTGCCTATCTGAGGGGCTTCAACTTTTTTGCGACGATCCACCGCCTATCCGAGACCGAGACGAGCCACTACCCCGACTTCGGCGCCCTCCAGCCGCTCGGTGTCTCTCTGCAGGGCGCTCACAGCCCTCGATTTGCATCAGCCTCGCCTCTGGTGGGCAGCGACTCCCCTGCAGAAATGCTATTCCTGCTCCTTCAGGGCGGCCAGCCCCCTCCAGAAACAGGAGTCCCCATCTCAGAGGGCGGTGGGCGCCCTCCAGAAACGGACAATGCACGGACAGAGGGCAATGAGCGCCCTCCGAAATTGGATGACGCATTTCCGGAGGGCAGTCACCGCCCTCCAGGAACGCGTGGCGCAGCTCCAGAGGGCAGTGAGCGCCCTCCAGAATTGCGTGACTCATTTACCGAGGGCAGCCGGCGCCCTCCAGGAATGCGCGGCGTACGTCCAGAGGGCGCTCAGCGCCCTCCAGGAACGGATCGCGCCCATCCCGGGCCCGGCCCCTCGGCCGGAAGGCCGGGAGACCTACATCCCGCCCAGGGAGATCAAGCTGCTCTTGGCGATCTGGATGAAGGGCTCGGGGTAGAGGCCGAGCAGGAGCGTTGCGGCGGCGCAGAAGCCGATGGCGACGACGAGCGCGGGCGCCTGGAGCGGCACGGCGGCGGTTTCCGTGGTGTCGCGCTGGTACATGTAGACGACGATCCGGAAGTAGTAGTAGAGCGAGATGGCGCTCGTCACCACGCCCACGACCGCCAGCCAGGTCCAGCCCGCCTCCACCGCCGCGGCGAACAGATAGACCTTGCCGAAGAAGCCGCCGGTCGGCGGGATGCCGGTCAGGGCCACAAGGAAGATCACCATCATGGCCGCCAGGAACGGCGAGCGCTGCGCCAGGCCGGCGTAGTCGGCGCAGGTCTCTCCCGCGTACTCTTTCCGCTCCAGCAGGATCACGACGGCGAACGCTCCGATGGTGATGAAGGTGTAGGCGAGCAGATAGAAGATCGCCGACCAGAGACCGATCTCCGAGGCCCCCTCCGACGCCGCCAGCACGCCGATCAGTACATAGCCCGCATGGGCGATCGAGCTGTAGGCCAGCATGCGCTTCACGTTGTCCTGCGTCAGCGCCGCGAGGTTGCCCCAGATCATGGTCGCCGCGGAGACCCCCGCGAGAATCCATTTCCAATCGTCCTGGAGCGACCCCAATCCCTCATAGAAAATGCGGATGAGGATGGCGAAGGAGGCGGCTTTCGAGGCCACGGCGAGGTAGGCCGTGACCGGCGTCGGCGCACCGACGTAGACGTCCGGCGTCCAGATGTGGAACGGGACGGCGGAGACCTTGAAGAACAGACCCGCGGCCAGCAGCAGCCAGCCGAGGGGGACCAGGACGTTGCCCGCGGCGACCGCGTCGGCCAGGCCGCGCGACAGCTCGCCGAGCTGCACGGTGCCCGCCGCGCCGTAGAGCAGCGAGATGCCGTAAAGCAGGATGCCGCTCGACAGGGCGCCGAGGATGAAATATTTGAGCGCCGCTTCGTTAGAGCGCAGGTGCCGTTTGAAATATCCCGCCAGGATGTAGCTCGACAGCGCCATGGTCTCCAGAGCGATCCAGATGGTGAGCAGCGTGTAGCCGCTCGCCATCAGCATCATCCCGGAAGTGGCCAGGAGCAGCAGCGCGTAGTATTCGGCCGCCCGATAGCCCCCCTCCTCGAGGAAGCGGATCGACAGGAGGATCACCAGCGCCGTGGCGATGAGGACCAGCGCCTTCCAGAAGATGGCGAAGCCATCGATCACGAACGAATCGCCGAGAATCAACAGACGCCCCGGCACGCTCCGCCGCACCGCGAAGAGATCGACCCCGGTGAGCACGAGGCTCACCACCGCGACGAGCGCCGATTGGCGGTTGCTCAGGCCGCGGCCGATGGTTCCGATCAGCAGGAGGAGCAACCCCGCCGAGGCGAGGAGGATCTCCGGTGCGAGGCGCAGGAACTCCTGTGGGTTCGGCACGGCGTCACTCCCCTGCCGCTGCGGCAGTGCCGGTGCTCGCTGCCGGAGCCACGGACGGCGCGATAGCCAGCCGGGTGTCGAGCCCGGCATCGACCTTCTCCACCACATAGCGCACCGGCTGATCGAGCACCGCGAAGAACGGACGCGGATAGAGGCCGATCCAGAAGCAGAGCAGCACGATCGGCACGAGGTAGGCGATCTCCCGCCAGTTGAGATCCTGGACGTTCTCGTTCTCCGGATTGGTGATCGGTCCGAAGAAGACCCGCTGATACATCCAGAGCATGTAGGCCGCGCCGAGCACGATGCCGAGGGCCGCCAGCGCCGCCCACCACCAGGTGCGGTTGAACGCGCCAACCAGGATCGTGAGCTCGCCGATGAAGCCGTTGAGCGTCGGCAGGCCGATCGAGGACATGGTGATGATCAGGAACAGCGTGGCATAGACCGGCATCACCGCGGAGAGGCCGCCGTAGTCGGCGATCATGCGCGTGTGCCGCCGCTCGTAGATGATCCCCACGAGAAGGAAGAGCGCGCCGGTGGACAGGCCGTGATTGATCATCTGGAGCACGGCGCCGTTGACGCCCGGGCCGTTCAGCGCGAAGAGGCCGAGCATCACGAAGCCGAGGTGGCTCACCGACGAGTAGGCGACCAGCTTCTTCATGTCCTTCTGCGCCATCGCGACCATGGCGCCATAGAGGATGCCGATGATCGACAGTCCCGCCATCCACGGCAGCAGCTCGCGCGTTGCCTCCGGCAGGATCGGCAGCGAGAAGCGGACGAAGCCGTAGGTGCCCATTTTGAGGAGGACGCCGGCCAGGATCACCGAGCCCGCCGTGGGCGCCTCGACGTGCGCGTCGGGCAGCCAGGTATGGAACGGGAACATCGGCACCTTGATCGCGAAGCCGACGAAGAAGGCGAGGAAGATCCAGATCTGCAGATCGGCGGGGATCAGGTGCCCGATCTCGTGGAATTGCAGGATCGAGAAGGTCTGCGGATTGTGCAGACCGCCCCAGACAGGCAGGCCATCCCAGTTGTAGAAGTAGAGAGCCAGGATGCCGAGCAGCATCAGCACCGAGCCGACCAGGGTGTAGAGGAAGAACTTGATCGCCGCGTAGAGCTTGCGCGGGCCTCCCCAGATGCCGATGAGGAAGTACATCGGTACCAGCATGACCTCCCAGAAGACGTAGAACAGGAAGAAGTCCAGGGCCATGAACACGCCGAGCATGCCGGTCTGGAGGAGGAGCAGGAAAACGTAATACTCCTTCTCGCGCGTGGCAATGGCTTTCCAGGAGGAGAGAAAGGCCAACACTCCGAGCAACGTGGTGAGCAGGACGAGGAGCAACGCGATCCCGTCGATCCCGAATTCGTAGCGCGCGCCGATCGATTCGATCCAGTCGGCGCTCTCGCGAAACTGGAAGAGGTCGCCTCCCCGCTGGAACGCGAACCAGAGCGGCACCGACAGGAGAAAATCGAGCAGTGCCACGCCGGTCGCGAGCTGGCGGATGAGCGCGGACCGGTCCTTCGGAAGGAAAAGGAGAAGCAACGCGCCCACCAGGGGCACGTAGCAGATGATGCTGAGTATGGGAATGTCGTTGAGCATATCTCCCCCAAGCGCGCTCCATCAGCCCAGCCGCAGGACCATGTACATGCAGACCAGGGCGAACATGCCGACGGCCAAGACAAAGGCGTAGTTGCCCACCGAGCCGGTCTGCACGCGCCGGAAGCCGCGCGAGCCGGCGTCGAGGATGGTGCCTACCAGGTTGACCAGGCCGTCCACTACGTATTTGTCGAACAGGCCCGAGAGCAGCGAGAACGCCACGGTGGCGTGGCGCGCGCCGTTGACCAGCAGGCCGTCGATGAACGATGCGTCGAAGCGGAAGAGCCCGCGCGCCGTGGCCCAGAAGCCGCGCACCACGGTCGCGTCGTAGAGCTCATCCACGTAATACTTGTTGGCGAGTACCCGGTGGATTGCCGGGAAGCGCTCGGCCCGCGCCTGCGCCTTCGCAAGGCCGCGGTCGCTCGCATACGTCGAGCGGGCCACCAGCCAACCGATCAAAGCCACGCCGATCGCGGCACCCATCAGAACCCACTCGACGATCTCTGGAACAGGATGCTCCGTCTCCTGCCCGACCTTCGCAATGATCGGCTGGAGGAAGCTGCCGAAGCGGTTCTCCGGCAGGTATCTGAAGGTCAGGACGCGTGGAATACCGGCCAGCCCGGCGAGCACAGCACCCACCGCAAGAATCCACAGCGGCCCGACCATGGAGAGCGGCGATTCGTGCAGGTGGTGCTGCTGGTCCTGTGATCCACGGAACTGTCCTGAGAACGTCATGTAGTAGGCGCGGAACATGTAGAAGGCGGTGATGCCCGCCGTCGCCAGGCCCACGATCCAGAGAATCCGGTAGCCTCCCGCCGCCGCCGCCGCGTGCAGGATCTCGTCCTTGCTGAAGAATCCGGCAAACGGCGGGATGCCGGCGATCGCGAGACAGCCGATCCAGAACGTCCGGCTGGTCTGCGGCAGGCGCTTCCCCAGCCCGCCCATCTGCCGCATGTCCTGCACGCCGCCCATGGCATGGATCACCGACCCCGAGCCGAGGAACAGGAGAGCCTTGAAAAACGCATGCGTCATCACGTGGAAGATCGCGGCCGTATAGGCTCCCAGGCCCACCGCCAGGAACATGTAGCCGAGCTGCGAGACCGTCGAATAGGCCAGGACCTTTTTGATGTCGGTCTGGGCGATGCCGATCGTCGCCGCGAAGAGCGCCGTGGCCGCACCGATCCCCGCGACGACCAGCGAAATATCGGGCGCGAGCTGATAGATCGCGTTCGAGCGCGCCACCATGTAGACGCCCGCCGTCACCATGGTCGCGGCATGGATCAGAGCCGAGACCGGCGTCGGGCCGGCCATCGCGTCCGGCAGCCAGACGAAGAGAGGAATCTGCGCGCTTTTTCCCGTGGCGCCGATGAACAGGCATAAGGCGATGAACGACGCCAGCGAGCAACCGAGCACGTATGGTGTGTGGCCGAGCCCGGGATTCGCCTCGAGACGCCGGACGATCTCGGTGATCTTGAGCGTGCCGAAGTTGGAGACCAGCGCGAACAGCCCGATCAGGAACGCGAAGTCGCCGATGCGATTGACCAGGAACGCCTTGCGGCCGGCGTAGGGCGGAAACTCCTGCTTGTAATAGAACCCGATCAGCAGGTACGAGCAGAGCCCGACCCCTTCCCAGCCGACGAACAGGACCGCGTAGTTGTTGCCCAGGATCAACAACAACATCGCGCCCATGAACAGGTTGAGATAGGTGAAGTAGCGTTGGAATCCCTCCTCGTGGGTCATGTACCCCACCGAGTACAGATGGATCAGGAAGCCCACGAAGGTCACTACGAAGAGCATCACGCAAGATAACGGGTCGAGCAGAAAACCGAAGCTGACGGTGAAGTCCTTCGCGCCGTCGGGCGTGTGGATCGCGCCCGCCGGTATCCACTCGTAATAGTCGCGCTCAAAGGGCTGGTGCGCGGCATGCTCGGGACTGCCGAGATAGCCGGCGATGACGACGAGCGCCAGGACTGCCGCGAGACCGACCAGACCGCAGGCGAGCCACGCCACGGCCTTTTTGCCGAGGCGCCCCTTGAGGACGACGCCGTTGAGCAGCGCGCCGAGGAACGGCAGGACCGGGATCAGCCAGAGCAGGTCTTTCATGGATCGGTCCCTTCTCTACCCCTTGAGCTCCGTCGCCTGGTCGAGCTGCGTGGTCTCGCGCAGGCGGAAGAAAGCGATCAGGATGCCGAGGCCGACTGCCGCCTCGCCGGCCGCGACGGTGATCGTGAAGATCGCGAAGATCTGCCCGGTCAGATCGGAGTGCTGGTAGGAGAAGGCGATGAGGTTGAGGTTCACCGAGTTGAGCACCAGCTCGATCGACATCAGGACGGTGATCATGTTGCGGCGGGTCGCGATCCCTACCAGGCCGATGGCAAACAGCAGAAGGCTCAGCACCAGGTAGTGGTTCGTCGTGATCACGAGCATCGGAGCACCCTCCTACTGCCGGCGGCCGAGAACCACCGCGCCGATCATCGCCACGAGCAGGAAGATCGAGGCGATCTCGAACGGCAGCAGGTTCTTGGTGTAGAGGTTCCAGGCCACGGCCTGGGAGTTGCCGAGTTGCTGCAGCTTGCCGTGCTGATCGACGAAGCTCGTGAACATCTCGGGCTGGGCGAGGCCTGGAGCGAATTGTGCCTGGACGAAGACCCAGCCGAACAGGCCGAGCAGAAGCACGGCCAGCACGATCACCCCTGGCAACGGACCGCCGAAGAGCCGAGCCTCCTGCAGCTTGTGCAGGTTGACCAGCATGATCACGAACAGGAACAGCACCATGATGCCACCGCCGTAGACGAAGATCTGCACGACCGCCACGAGCTCCGCGTTCCGCAGCAGGAAGAGCACGGCGATCGACAGGAACGTCCCCAGCAGGCAGAGCGCGCCATACATCGGATTGCGCAGCGTCACCACGCCCAGCGCAAAGACCACGGCAAGGGCGGCGAAGACGTAGAAGACGATCGCGGGACCGGAGCTGACGAGCGCGTTCATGCGAGCACCCCGCTCAAGCGATCTCGTCGTCGGTATACGCCGGCCGGACCTTCCACTCCTGGAGCTGGTCCATGTCGACGTAGAGGTTCTTCCACCGTTCGTAGGAGGCGAGCTCGTACGTCTTGGTGGTCAGCCAGATCGCCTTCGGCTCGGTGGGGCACCCTTCTTCACACAAGCCGCAGAACATGCAGCGCTGCACGTCGATGTCGAAGCGGTCGAGGACCTTGTCCTTCTTGCCGGTCTCCGGATTCACTTCCTGATGGAAGTCGATGTAGATGATGTCGATCGGGCAGTCGCGCGCGCAGATGGTGCACTTGATGCAACGGTCCTCGTCGAGGCGGAACATGCCGCGGAAGCGGTGCGCCGGCTCCCAGCGCTCCTCGGGATATTGCACGGTCACCTTCTCGCGGAACAGATGCCTGAAGGTCAGCCCCAGGCCCGCGAACAGGTCGAGAAGCATGATCTTGCCGAAGAACCGTTTCATGGCGCCCATACGGGAGTCTCCGAGAACAGGAGCTTGATCAGAGCGGTCACCGCCAGATTGGCGAGAGCCAAGGGAAGCAGCCACTTCCATCCCAGCTCCATGAGCTGGTCGAACCGATAGCGCGGGAACGTGCCGCGGAACCAGATGTAGGTGAACAGGAAGACCGAGATCTTCAAGAAGAACCAGATCGGCCCCGGCACCACCGCGAGGAAGGGGAGATACTTCGGGAAGGGCGGCAGCCAGCCGCCCAGGAATACGGTCGTGGCCACCGCCGAGATGACGATCATGTTGGCGTACTCACCCAGGAAGAACAGAGCGAAGCGCATCCCGCTGTACTCGGTGTGGTAGCCCGCCACCAGCTCCGACTCGGCTTCCGGCAGGTCGAACGGGTTGCGGTTCGACTCGGCCACGCCGGCCACGAAATAGATGAAGAAGGCGACGATCTGCGGAAAGATGTACCAGATCCGGGCCTCCTCCTGCGCTTTGACGATCCCCACCATCGACAGCGTGCCGGCGAGGAGCAGCGGACCGACCAGCGCCAGGCCCTGCGGTACCTCGTACGAGATCATCTGCGCCGCCGAGCGCAGCCCGCCCATCAGCGAGAACTTGTTGTTGGACGACCAGCCGCCGATGATCAATCCATAGACGCCGACCGTCGCCAGAGCCACGATGAACAGCAGCCCTGTGTTGACGTCGGTGATGAACCAGGAGAGCCCGCCGCCGCCGGCCGGCGGTCCCCAAGGAATCACCGAGAAGATGATCAGGGCCGGCCCCACCACCAGGCAGGGGGCGATGATGAACGCCCACTTGACCGCGCGGGTGGGAATCGAGTCCGCCTTGACCAGCAGCTTCATCACGTCGGCGATGGGCTGCAGGAGACCCCAGGGGCCGACGCGGTTCGGGCCGAGGCGCGCCTGCATGTAGCCCAGGATCTTGCGCTCGGCGAACGTGAGATAGGAGATCAGCGGCAGGATGATCAGAAAGAGCAGGACGAGGATCTTCAGCAGCGGCGAGACCGCGTAATAGAACAACGTGTCCCCCACGGCGCTCCGCACGGATTCAATCAAGGAGGACATCAGCGATCGACCTCACCGAGGACGATGTCGGTCGTGCCGATCAGCGCCACCAGGTCGGCGATCAGCGCTCCTTTGCAGAGCTCCGGGAGCGACTGGAGATTGATGAACGACGGCGGCCGCACGTGGCAGCGGTACGGATTGGGCGTGCCGTCACCCACGATATAGAAGCCGATCTCCCCCTTTGGACCTTCGATGCCGTGGTAGACCTCGGCATCCTTGGCGGCCTTGAGGACGCGCGGCCGCTTGGCCATGATCGGTCCTTCCGGCAACTTGTCCAGGGCCTGGAGAATGATGCGCAGCGATTGGCGCATCTCGGCCATCCGCACGAGATAACGGTCGTAGGTGTCACCGTTTTGACCGATCGGCACCTCGAACTCCACCTCGTCATAGCCGTCGTAGGGGAGCGCCTTGCGTACATCCCAGCGGATGCCGCTGCCGCGGAGCATCGGGCCGGTGATCCCGTAGTCGGTCGCCACGTCCGGCGGGAGCACGCCGATGCCCACCGTCCGCTTCTTCCAGATGCGGTTGTTGGTGAGCAGCTCCTCATACTCGTCGAGCTTGGCCGGGAAGTCGTCCATCAGCTTGCGGCAGCGGTCCGTCCAGCCGACCGGGAGATCGTGCGGCAAGCCGCCCGGGCGCATGCAGTTGAGGGTCAGCCGGGCACCGCAGTACTCCTCGAACAGATCGAGAATCCGCTCGCGCTCGCGGAAGGTATAGAAGAACGGCGTCATGGCTCCGATGTCGATGGCGTGCGTGGCGAGCCAGAGCAGGTGACTCGAAATGCGCTGGAGCTCGGCGAGCATCATCCGGATATAGCGGGCCCGCGGCGGCACCACGAGGCCCAGCAGCTTCTCCACCGCCCCCACGTACGCCTGGTTGTTCGTGGCCGCGGCCACGTAATCCATGCGGTCGGTGTGCGGGACGTTCTGGAAGAACGGGTGAAGCTCGAAAAGCTTTTCGGTGCCGCGATGGAGATAGCCGATGATCGGATAGGTTTCGACGATCTTCTCGCCGTTGATCTTGAGCTTGAGCCGCAGCACGCCATGCGTCGCCGGGTGCTGCGGACCGAAGTTGAGCTCCATCTCCTCGCTTTCGGCGAAGAGGCCGTCGTGGTCGTCGTACGGCAGACCGAGCGGCTGGGTCATGACGGCTCCTGCGGAGGCTTGGGCGGTTTCCATCCGGTGCCGGTGCCGGCGACCGGGCCCGCGCCAGCCTCGTAATACTCGGGATAGATGGCGCTGCCCGTATCGATCCCTTCGACCGGGAAATCCTTACGCAACGGATATCCGTTGAAGCCCTCCCAGAGGAGGATGCGCGTCATGTCCGGATGCCCCTCGAAGCGCACGCCGAACATGTCGTAGACCTCGCGCTCCGGCCAGTTCGCGGCGCGCCAGACGCCGGATACGGTCGGCACCGGAGTCGCTTCGTCGGTCGTCACCCGCAGACGGATGCGGCGCTGATCGGTGAACCGGTGGAGCTGGTAGACGACGTCGAAACGGGGCTCGCGCTTCGGATAATCGGCGCCGCACAGATCCACCAGATAGGTGAACTCGTGCTTGTCCTTGAGCGAGGCGCAGACCTGCGCGATCGCATCGCGCCGCACCCCGAATGTCAGATCGCCGGCGAAGCTGCGAACCGATTCAATCGCATCGCCAAACTCTTCCTGGAGCGCCGCCGTGAGCGGATCGTTCGATCCATCCTGCCACTCGGGGACGACAGGATCCTTCTCCCACGCAGGCTTGTTCGGATCTTCCGGCTCATGTTTTTTGGCCGGCTTTTCGAGGATTGGCTTGTCGTCGCTCACGGCCGCACCTCATCCACCGCGCACTTGGGCCGGGCGATCGACATGCGATCAATTTTCCTCTGCAAGTGGAGCAAACCCCAGAGGAGCGCTTCGGGCCGCGGCGGGCAGCCGGGCACGTAGACATCCACCGGGATGATGCGATCGACGCCCTGCGTGACCGCATACGTGCGGTAGGGACCGCCGCAGGTGGCGCAGGCACCCATCGCGATGGCCCACTTGGGCTCGGGCATCTGATCCCAAAGCCGGCGGACGATCGGCGCCATTTTTTCAGTGACCGTGCCGGCAACGATCATCAGATCGCTCTGGCGCGGCGTGGCGCGAAACACCTCGGCGCCGAAGCGCGACATGTCGTGGCGCGGATCGAGGACCGCCATCATCTCGATCGCACAGCACGCAAGCCCGAACTGCATCGGCCAGATGGCCGAGCGTCGTGCCCAGTTGAAAATCTTGTCGTATGTCGTGGTGAGGACGTTGGCCTCACTCGCTCCTACAATCATGCCCACCGCAGAGCCCCCCTGTTCCAGATGTAGACGTACCCGATGACGAGGATGATCAGGAAGACCATCATCTCGATGAAACCGAACAGCGCGAGCTGATCGAAGAGGACCGCCCAGGGGAACAGGAAAACGGTCTCCACGTCGAAAATGACGAAGAGCACCGCGATCAGGTAGTAGCGAATCGAAAAGCGATGATCGTGCGCGAAGGTCTCGGCCTCGTTGCCGCACTCGTACGGATCGAGATTGGTGGAGGCAGACCCCGCATGCCGGAGGATGCGAGCTGCGATGAGGGCGGCGGCCAGGAAGAGCACCGCGACCAGAGTGAACACCAGAATCGGCAGGTAGCTCGCCATGTGCGTCTTGCCTCCCGTAAGGAACTGCCCTCAGCTCCGTCCTTGAAGCTGGGCGTATTGTATCCCACCCCTCTCGACAGCCTGTCAAGGAAACGGAGCGGACACTCCCCCGTGGCGCCCGGGGGCTATCCGAAGGGGTGGGAGGCTCTGAAGAACTACGGGTGTGGCCCGCGGCCGAGGCTCAGGAACCGTAGGGCTCCGAGTTTTCCATCACGAACCCTTCCCGGACCTTCGGATGGAGGATCGAGAGGCCCTCGGCACGGGCGGCTCGCAGCAACGCGGCATCGAAGGACGAGAAGACAACGTCCTCGGAAGAGAAGCGCTCGGAGAGATCCCTGGCCGCGGCAAGGTGAACGGCGTCGAAGCCCCGGAGCAGGTGCTCGATCACGAGACCGCCGGCCTTGCGCTCATCGACCGGGAGGAGAACGAAGATCGGCCAGTCTCCGGCAAACGACTCGCGGGCGAGGCTCATCTCCTCGTCGGTCAAGTCGCCACGATTCCAGCGCCGCGCGAAGGCGCTCAGCGCCTCGGGATAGGTGACCCGAGAGGTGGCGACCGCTTCCGCCTCTTCGACCCAGTCCCAGACGATGTCGGAGCAGTCCTCGTCGACGTAGAGCTTCACGAGGCTGCTGGTGTCGAGATAGAGGATCACCGGCGGGCCTTGATCACCGTCTCCGACATGGGCTCGCCGCGCACGACGATCCCGCGCAGCCCCTTGGGCTTTCCGCCTCCCCAACTCAGCTCGCCCGCCTCGGCCAACTGCAGCAGCTTGCGCTTCGTCGGACTCAGCGGGACCAGCTCCGCCACCGGCTCGCCCCGGTCCGTCACGACAACCATCTCTCCACCACGCGCCCGCTCCATGTACTCGCTGAGCTTGGCCTTGAGCTCTTTGATACCGACCTTGGTCATCTACGCCTCCTCAGGTAGTCCCCACGAGCGAGAGTAGCGTAACCACCTGCCGAACGCAAGTCGCGGGATTACGTTCCTCTCAAGGTCGCAAAGCGCCAACAGACCACAACAGTTCGCCGGACCAGAGAACAGTCGTCTCGCCCTTCCCTGCCCGCTTCCGGGCGGCTTCGTTGTAGGAGGTGAGGAGCTTGCGTGGGTCGCAGGCGTCGGTGATGAACCGCTCGCGGCCCCAGGTCTCCTCCACGGTGGCGGCCATCTTCCAGCCCACGGTGCACCAGGGGCCCTGCGTCTCGCCGTAGAAGGAGAAGCCGCGCTTATTCTCCGCCTCCTCGTCGAGGCGGCCGGCGATCAGGTCGAGGAAGAAGCGTTCGACCTCGCGGAGGTCGCTGGGAAAATGGGCCACATCTCGATCCCAGCGCTCGCGGTCGGCCGCCGGGCTCGTTGCGTGGGGGTGGATCTCCAGGCTGCCGGCCGCGGCGAGCATGGCGAAGCCTTCGCCGAAGGCACGCATCCACTGGGCCGCCGAGCGTGCGCCGGGCGGCAGGCGCTCGATCTCCGCGGCCGCGGCGGGAGGCGGGCAGACCGTGCCGTAGCCGATGTGATGAAGCTCGTGGGCCACGGTGTTCTCGAGCTGTGCCGGAGTCACCTTCGGATCCAGGTAGAGGAAGATTGCCGGATCACTTTTCACGTCGAAGACGAAGCTGTTCTCCCGCGGCTTGATGACTGGATAGACCTTGGCGTGAATGCGTGCGCCCACAGGCAGATAGGCCAGAGCACGGCGGCCGGCGGCCTCCGGAGCCGACCGCGTCCAGGCGGCGAGTGTCTCCGCGAGGGCCCCGGAGCGCTTCAGGAGATCGTCGGAGAGGACGAATGCCTTGAAGTCCCCTTCCGTGAAAGGCCTCTTCATTGAGGTCTCGCGCTGCGCGAGGCGAACGTATCCCTCGGTGGTGAACAACCTGCGCCAGTCCTCGATCGTGACCGCTTCGCTCTTGGCCCGCTTGCCCAAGATCGCAAGGACGGCTTCGGCTTCGTCGGTGACGAAGTGGACGTCGAGCGCCGAAGCTTCTTTGGAGGGTGGGCTGGTGGCCTCAACAAAGGATGGGAGCAGGAATGTGCAGAGGATTCCGAGGACGATGGATCGCATGCGAAAGGGCCTCCAAGGGATCTACGGAGGGCCACGGAGTAGGTTTCGGATCTCACGAAAGCCCCGGCAGCACCTCCGCCGGATCGATCCCCCGCGCCTGCACGAGCACCCGGATGTCTACCCCCATCCCCTCGCCGTCGAGGAGCGCCATGGCGGCGAGGCGAGTCTCGGGAGAAGCCTCCTGGAGATCCTCGAAGAGTCCGCAGGCAGCGAGCCAGAGGGCCTGCCGGGTGAAGGCGAAGGTGATGAGCCCGGCGGCCTCGCCGGCCCGGCGCAAGGCGGTGAAGTCCACATGGGCGGTCAGGTCCTGCTCTCCCACCAGGACAAAGGGG